>Ga0315282_10010282_pt1 | contig 14698 bp, 24 predicted proteins | sample YL17G07_20_MG_FD_203693 | JGI IMG/M metagenome (GOLD analysis project Ga0315282, IMG submission 203693) | Sediment microbial communities from Yellowstone Lake, YNP, Wyoming, USA - YL17G07_20 | ecosystem: Environmental > Aquatic > Freshwater > Lake > Sediment | place: USA: Wyoming | collected...
TCGACACGTGATCAGCGGTTCACTTGTATTCGTCTCCTTGATTCTTACCTGATCCCGTCTTGCGGGACCTTTTCCTTAACGCTCACCACAATGGCTCTTGACCAATGCAGCTTAAGGTGGTTTGAAACCAGCTCCTGTAAACCGGCTCCGAGGGGCCTATCTCTCATCTTTCATGCACCTTCGTGGCACACGTACACCTACAAAGAGTTAGGTTTTGCCTGTCGTTGGAGTTGATGATTTCCGATTGAAGGTGAGCATAACATTTAAGCTAAGCTGCAGGCAAACAGCGAAGCTGTTAACTGCTAGTTTCGGTGAGTTGTTAGGCCGAATGAAAATTTAATTTGTCAAATATCAAGGGCTGATCCCAATAACTTGCAGCCTGTCCGCTGAAGGCCATTTTAGGGCGCTCTTTGTACATTTGGACCACGGTGCCATTCTACACATACGGATATTGCTACTGAGATTCTGGCGAAACCACTACTGTTGCAGAACGCGCCATCATGTTCTCACAATACCATTTTATGGATACACTAAGATCCATCCCTTTCTCTTGGCGTTTAATAATCGCATGGCCGACAGAATAAGATAATTGAGCTTGGGTGAATGACACCAACGTTATCTTGATAGCTTACAGTGGGTACTCCCCGATTGAGGCGGGTTACATCTTGAATGTGGTCCCTCGTCCCGGCCACTTGCACACCACTATCAAAGGTGCACAAAAACCCTGTGTACCTGGCAACGCCTCTGCCTTCATTGCGAAATGAAAATTGTACCTCCTCATGCGGATCATCACCGGGGCGTGGACGGAGATTTACTATGATGTCTAACGAAGGGTGCGGCCTCCTTCCAAACATGTCTTCGAGGTCAAAGTGTTCTAGCCTATAGAAGCCTTCCGTGGTTCGCTTGTAATACTCTCGATCAGCGAGCATAGCGCGATGTGGTGCTTTGTCGCTCGCGGGTATCAAACATTTCACGTAGCCATCACTGTCAGAACCATCCTTCACAATGGCCTCGAGCAAAACATCATCAACAACCGGTTGAGTGCTGTTTATTAGGGATTTTTTGAGCACCGACTGAAATGCGTGAACTTCCGTAATAGGCTTCAAGGCTTTTGCCTGATCTTTTGTGTCTGTCGCCACACCCCAAATGAGCACGCCGCCATCTGAGTTGGCAAAGCCGGATAACGCCTTTGAGAAATTCTTTCTGTCATCATCATCTAACTGGGAATGGCGACTGTCGGCTTTCGTCTTAAATTCCAAATATAGGCTTTCTTTCGTCTTTTCCTCTTTTAGCTTCTGTAAATCGCTCTCGCTAACGAGCGATCGAAAGAACTCCTTTACTTCTTCACTTGCCATATCAGTCTCGCGTAATGGTACGCACGTCAAATAGGTCGTTTCAATTTCGCCAATAGTCGTTGCTACTCTTTTTGTTGCGATGTCCACACCCTAACGGCGAAACTGAAGGGCGTTAGGGTCAAACCTGAACCATACACTTTTATATATGGCTGATTATTCATTGATTTTGATAAGGACTCGTTTTTAGATGAATTAACAATATAAAGAAGGGACTTGTATGTCAAGAAAAAAACCGATGATTACCAATCGAAATCAAGCATGCTTTGCCGAAATGGCCACTCGTGGATTTCAGGAAGAAATCAACAAGCTTGACAGTGCCTGAAAGATCAAATCCCGACTTTCACAATTTATTCTTCTTTGATGTTGTGAACCGGTTTGGACCTTTGGATTATATTCTTTTCTAATCTCTCCGCTTCTCGTGTAGTTTCTGTATGTTTCACGTCAAATTGCCTGATGTTGGGTATGTCGTCTTTGTTCAAATGCTGCTGTAATCTTTCCTTGAGGTTTTTAGCTTTGCCCACATAAGTTAAAGAATCTTGATTGTTGAAAAGTTTGTATACTCCTGGACCTTTCTTTACGCTTTCTACGTTTTTGGCGGAAAACCCTTTTCTTGACATAAGTCAAACCCTCCTTTTGCTCAAATTTATTTTCTAAAATATCAGAGCATGTCGTAGATGTCAAATCTTGCATATAATCCTCAACCAAAATTTAACCTATCTCTCTTTCTACTCTTCATAAATTCTCTAAGATAAGCTTTATAACTTTTCAGGCTTCCGTGGAATACTTTTTTGAATTTTGTCCTGTACCTTCTGAACTTTGGTGTCGTTATTTCTTTTGTAACGTAAATTATTAGTTTGTCTTTCCATCTGAGCCCGTATTGTTCTGTTAAGATTGATGGGATGTTCGGGTAGCAGTATTTGAAAGTCGTGACGTAGCGCCACGTGCCCAGGTTCCTCCATCGTTTAGGTACTTCTTTCTTCCACTCGTGTTTGACGAACTTGTGCACGTTGAGTATCATGTTTATGAGGTTTATCATTGTTCAGCTTCACTCCCTAAGGGATACCTCAGCATCGTCTTCTTCTGTTTTAGGATTGTTGTTTTCGAATTTTGGGAAGTAAACCATTATTGGACTTTCCACTCTTCCTTTTACTTTTACAACTGCGTGTCCTACTTTTAATAGGTCTATGCTTTTTCTTTGTTCTTGGCTTATTTCCATGCTTGTGGCCATGTCAAAGATGTCTTTTCCGTTTCCTAACGTGAAGGTTATTTTCGTGTTCGTGTTGGCTTTTATTGACTCTGAAAGTTTTGAAGGTTCTTGGTCTATTACTATGACTGCTTCTCCGAATTTTCTTATCATTCTTAGCGTGGTTTCCATTATCGTTTCTCCGCCTTCAGTCTTTTCCTTCTTCTTGGATAGTATGTTATGAGCCTCCTCTATGATTATTGCGTGTCTTAGGTCTGGCGTTTCTCCTTGGTTCTTCCTGAACTCGTAAATCCAGAGTAGCAAGGCTTCTGTTAGGAATTTCTTGTCATCACTGCTTAAAGCGTCAAGCTCTATTATCACGTCATTCTTTAACAATTCTTTCAGGTTCGTCTTCGCTTCTGCGTTTAGGACTTGTCCCAGGCCTCCCTCATACGTGAGACTTTCTAATATCCTCATGCCCGTCTGATTCCACATTTCCATTCTTCCTCGGAAGAAATTCTTTTTCAGATGCTGCTTTACCAGCTTGAACGTCGGGAATTCATTGCTCCCTTCCAATGTTTTCATTTGCTGGTACGCCTTGATTATGCTGCCTCTTAACACGTATTCTGTACCGTAACTGCCAAGGTATGCGTGGTTTATGACGTCGACGAGTTTGGCAAGCCACTCCTCAACATTAGTGCCTTTTGGCGGTATTAACGGGTTGAATCTGAACGTCGAGTCTTTGCCCACCCTTAAGACTTTCAAATCCTTGAATTGTTCAAGTTTGCGAAGCTTCTTGTATTCCCGCTGCCAATCAAACACTAAGGAGTTTTTGCCATGCTTTTTCAATTCTTTTATTATTTGCAAGGCTGCCGTAGTTTTTCCCGTTCCCGTCATGCCAGTTATCATTACGTGTTTGCAAAACTCTTCCTCTCTAAGTCCAAAAATAGAGTACGGTTTGTCTGGATAGATCACTAAGCCTAGCTGGTAGTCTCCACTCGTCTGGTCAGGCGTTGGCGGTGGTAATCTTATCTCGTCGGCGTAATTGTCTAAAACTTTTTCCGCCAAGATTTTTATTCTTCTCCTCCAAGCCTCCTTCCTCTCAGGGGTTTTGGCGTTTAGGTATTTGTACCAGAGCATCTTCGCCTGCGGTCCTATGACTGGTTCTAGCTGGTGGACGGTTTCTTTCAATTTTTCGTCTGGCATCATCTTCTTAGCATCACCCCGTCACGGATGAAGACTTCTCTTAGTTTCCTGAATTTTTGGATGGTCTGTCTGATTATTTTCGGGTTTTTCCTAACCTCAAACTCTTTCATCCTCTGACCAGGAATGTATTCTTCTAAAGGTATTACGTGATCCTTCAAAGTGTTGGCTTCTATGAAGAGTATCCTGCCCTTCTGGACCTTTCTTAAGTAGTTGATGTAGAGCTGTAACTGGACGTAGCTCTGCCAAGTAGGAATCCCTCTCCTAAGTACCTCTTCGTACCACTTCTTGCTTACAGTCTTTATTTCTAACGGCTCAGGGTTTTCTCCGGGGAGGTGGATCATCGCGTCTACATACCCCCTAAAGAGGTTGTCGCCTACTTTGACGTCTTCGGCTTTCAGGAAGCCCATCTCTCCCAAATACTTGCACACCAGCCTGTGAGTTTTCTTGCCCGCTTCCATCACTCTTTTAATAGGAGGAGGGCATTTCTGCTTGACCATCATGGCTTTGTAGACTTGGTAAGGCCTTTTGCCCGCTTCTGAGATATAGAAATAGCTCCTCGGCTTAGGCTTCTCAGCCCGCCATCTTTTCTTCAAATGTTCTGTCAATAGGCTGGGTAGGGTCATCCTAACCACCCCTCGTCCGCTCTGACCTCTCCTAAGAGCTTTCTCTTCTCCTCCTCTAATCTTTGCACGTCCCTGAACGCCGTCACGTATTCCTCACCTTTCTTCATGTCTACCATTACTAATTGTGTTGCTAACTTGCTTCTTACAGCGTTTATCAGCCCTGAAGGCTTGTAAGTGAAACATTCTGTTTGGTTCAAGAAGCATTCAAGCTTTTTTCTCTGTTCTTCTAAGAATAAGACGTTTCTTCGCTTTATCTTTTCTCTTTCAGCTATCTGAAAGCCTATGCTCTCAATCTCTTCCCCTATTACTTTCTCATCAGCTTTTAACAAACTGTCTAAACCGTAAGCCTTGTTTTCTAAAATTTGGTAGTTATCTTTCGGAATTTCTTTTTTTCTTTTGTTGTACTCGTACAAGGCTTTGCTTATTTCATCTACTGGGAAAGTTGGCCTGTACAAAGATGTTTCATGTCCAGATTTGAAGTATTCTTCCATTAGTAAAACCCCTCAGTTTAGTTACTACTAAGCGGTTGTAAATATAAAAGGGTATTTGACAAACGATAATAAAAGAAGATTTACCTGAAATAAGTAAAAGCAGAAGGTTTTTGGGATAAAAACAAATTAATACATATTATACTGCGACCCATTAGGAGTGGACGCGCTGAAGGGTTTCAACAGAACCCCTTTTAACATTTTAGAAAAGCTTTTAAATATAATTGTCATCAAAAAATAGTGGAATAACATTTGAAGGACAAATGGAAAACAAGCTAAATCTGGGTTGTGGGAAAGATTATAAAGAAGGTTGGGTAAACCTTGATATTCAAAAGAGTGTCAAAGCAGACGTTTATCACAATATAGAAATGGGTTTGCCTTTTGATGACAACACCTTTGACAGGGTCTTTGCTCGATGTGTTTTAGAACATGTTAGCAACCCCTTAAAAGTCATGGAAGAGATTTGGAGAGTTTTAAAGCCTAGCGGGGTGTTAGAATTTAATTTACCTTTTGTTGGTAGTCTAGATTCTTACCAGTTTCATCATAAATCTTTTTTCACCCCCCGAAGTTTTGATATCCTTTTATGTGATAATATTACAAAACACAAATACGATTTTGAAACTTATGCCACATTTAAAAAAAAGTATATCAAAGTGAGAGTAACCTTCCTTCATTTATGGCTCCCTGAATTCTTCCAGTATATAAGCCTTTTTTTTAACATACTAAACAGTTTTAAGGGTGAGTTGGTAGCCATAAAAGAAGTGCCCAAAAAGGAAGAAAAAGGAATAAAATAATTAAGCGTACAAATTCGGAGTTTATGATCAAAAAAGAAGCGTTAAAATATTCATATGTTTATAATCCAAAAAAAGTTTAGGTGATGGTAAAGCAGCGTGAAGTTTTCCAGATAATCCATTCAGAACAATTTCTTAGCAGGATAAAGAACGAACATCATAGCTGTTTTCATAAGTTCATTTATGAGATTCATGTAAATCCTTGAAACCGTTATGATTCCAAAATGTTTTATTGTATTTTCTCATCTATTCCTTTCCACCATTTAACATCCAACATCAAGTACCCTTAAAAATAACTTCCTTCCTATTATAGTTTTGAAGAAAATGTTGCGCTGTTTAACGCCTTAAGCTTTGTTGGAGCATCAAATCATTCGGTGCTTCAGTGAGAATGGCTCGCGTCGGAAATGTTTTCGTCAAACTCGTAAAAGGTTTGATGAGACGGTTGTAAAGGTGCGGGCTTATGTGTTGGCTTATGGGTTTTAACAGCCGAACCCTGAAAAAAAGAGAAAGGAGGTGATTAGAAGAGAGTAACGAATGTAGGGATTGTACAAGTTAGAGCGATTTTTAGTTAGAACTTTCGCTCTGAGAGAATCCTAATAGTCATATCTTTATTCTTACGGGAAGGGGGCTGGTCTTTTTTTTCGGGCTGGCTCCTCTTTTTTTTCTAAAAGGAGGATTTCTTATGAGCAAAACACAGAACGTTTTGACCGTTGTCAGGCTGCAAGTGGTGAAAGAAGAGGTCGAGTATTACAGAAGTAAAAAGGTTCAAAGTCCTAAAGACTTGGAAGAAGTCGTCAGAAAATTCATCGGTGACGCAGACAGGGAAGTCTTCCTGGCAGTGAATCTGAGTAGCGCGAACAAGATTAACAGCATCCATGTTGTCAGCATAGGCTCGTTAAACCAGTCAATAGTGCATCCGAGGGAGTGTTTCAAAGCAACCTTGTTGTGTAATGCGCAGGCTGTCGTGTTCGCTCACAACCACCCTTCAGGAGAAGTCATCCCGTCATTAGAGGATAAGCAGTTAACAATCGGGCTTAAGCAGGCAGGACAATTGTTAGGTATCAAGGTGTTGGATCACGTCATCGTAGGAGACAAGGGATACTTCAGCTTTCAGGAAAACAACCTGCTCTAAAAGAAAGGAGGAAAGACTTATGTACCAGCCAGAGATAAGCGAGGAGAACATCAAGAACATTTACCATCTGAAGCTTGCGACGAAGAAGCCGATGACAAAGCTTATCAACGCGATCCTGACAGCCTTCTTCGACCAGCTAGAAGAGGTAGGAAAAGAAGGAGCTATCGTGCCTAGCGGTAACGGGGACGAAAAGGTCTGTGTTGGCAGTATCCAGCTTAACCTTAACCACCAAAAACAGTGACAGAAAGGAGGGAAAAACCATGACACCAACAAGGAACATCTTCCGCATAGTAATACTTACTGCTGTCGTTTGGGGCATAGCCTCGACCCATACAGGAACGATGGGGCCAATAAACACCTACGCGGAGGCAGTAAGGCTGGCATGCGCAGGGGAAATAAGCGAAGCGCTCAGAACATTCTGGACAGCAGCAGAGATGTTATCCTGCCTAAACGACCTTATCACAGTGATAGGCCTCTTATCAGTAGTCGTGCATTACGCCTTGGTTTTAACCCTCATTTACAGAGCCTTCCTATACACGCCCGGGCACAGAGACAAGCAGCAGTAAAACCTGTTCAAAGCAGGAAAAGACTTCCAATGCTTTAAAACCAAAACTCTTAAAACGATTTTTATAAAGGAGGTGAACAAGAATGACAACACAAGCTGCTGACCATTTCGCATTATCAGTATTAAGCCTTGCTTTCGCTCTTAAGAAGCTTGTCGAGTCCGACTACTACGATGAGTCTAAGCACAAGCTCGTACAAGAATTTGCCCGATTGAAGAACAAGGTACAACTCCATACGAAAATCTTAGAGCAGAAGCAGACAGCAGAAAAGTTTCAGCAACAACAAAAGATGTGCGCATGAAAGGAGATGATTAGTCGATGGAAAAGCTTGCAAGGTTTGAAGAATTCTCAACCCTGATAAGAAGCCTTGCTTTGCAAGGAACGGAAAAGTACACAGGCTCAGAAGCTGAGAAGAAAGAAAACATTGACATAATCCCGGACGTCCTAGGCGAAGAAGGGTATCTGAGCTTCGTCCTCGGAGACCTGATTAAAAGAGTTATCAGGTTTAAGAACCAAAGACGAGAAAAGGATTTAGTGAAGATGGCTTTGTGGGCCTACCTGCTCTGGATGAGACTTTTCCCAAAACAAGGGAAAGGAGAAGACGATGAATGCCTACCCGGAAGACTTCCTAAAAGAATATGACGTAAAAGAAACGATCTTCAAAACCAAAACGGAACGGGATATGGAAGCCCGTCAATTAAGGAAACACGGATGGGAAGTGACCACAAAAAAATATCATTTTGACGGCGATGAACGGTTTTTCCTTACTGCCATCCGAAGAAAGGAGCGAAGCTTATGAAATGGACATCAACAGATTTGAAGAAGCAACAAGTCAAGGAATTGGAAAGGCTCTTGAACGAACTCAGAGCCCAACACAACACTTTTACTGAATGGACGAACCGCTATGATGGCAATACCGTCACCGAAGCCAAGACTACCCTTTGGAATCCCTTCGGGTCGAATGTGCGCCAAGACATCAAGGAGAAGATGCAAGCCATCTTTGATAGATGTGCCGGTGTCGTCACCCCTGAGAACTATGAAGAGATCCGGACAACTCTGGACAACTGCCTCACCTGGGCAAAGTCCACAATTCCTGTTGTGGATAAAAGGAAGTCCCTGGAGCAACTGAAGTCCGAACATGAGGCCCTCGTGGAACGGATGGAAGAGGAATCCAAGGCACAAGCTGAATTTGCTGCAAAATGTGTGGAGATTCCCAAAGGCAAGCGAGGCGTTGAGCTATCCATCTGCTATGACGACTCCGACGTGATGACCGATTATTACTGCCCACACCGAGAGGTTGAATCCTTCCTGTTGGCTATCATCCCGGAAGGCAAGAGACTTGAAGCAACCCTAAGAAACATCATCGAGCAAATCCCTGCCCTCAAAGATATCGTTTGGGAATGGCGAAAGGAAGATTACAGCATGGGACATGGTCTTTACCTCATGTCGAAAAGCTTTCCCTTTCCAAGAGAGATCAAAGGCAAGGGCGTAATCCATTGTCATGGGAACATCGAATTTATCCACGATGGAACCAAGATGATTCCTCACCCTGAATATTACCTGGGTGAGATCAACCCAAAGGGAGGAAATGGCAATAAGGTGAACGTTGAAGAAGTCACTCTCCGTGAGAATCCTCAGTTCAATGGTCTGGAACTCATCTTTCCCTGCAAGCCTGAGTCTTCAATCATCGAGGACCTCAAGAACCTGGGATTTCGATGGTCATTCAAACAGGGGCTCTGGTATCGCAGAAACTATGAAGGGCTAAAAGAGAAGGTCAACGAAATACTGGGGAGTGTGACATGAACGGACCCGATGTCCTGAAAGGCACGGCAGAGATTATCTTCGAAATATTCGGCCTTATCATTCCACGACCGAAAGGGGGTGATTGAATGAAGCGCGTCAGGACTTACTATCCCAAGCGGTTTTGGTATCGAAAGCCGAAAAGGTGGAGGCCAATGCCAATGAGTCTTTCCCAAACAGGAACGAAAGGGGGTGAATCATTTGGCAACACAGACCAGAAGCCTACTGAACAGGAAAGCAACCAAACAGTTCATCAAAGAAAACGGGAAACATGTCACTCAAGTGGAATCGACCTTTTACACCCTTTTGGAACAGAGAATCAAGAACACAATCCTCAAAGCCATCGCGAATAACGCATCCCGGAAACGCCTTACACAATATGAGCTATTGGGCAACGGCAACTCAAATGAGTTGAGGTAAATGTTCGATTCAAAGCTTTTGTCATAAAAATTCCGGACGAGGAAGAAGAAAATTTCATTAGAAAGGAGAAAGACCATGCCATGGGTGATCAAAGCTTACATTCCCGTAGACCCTGAAGAACCAGAAGTTTACAGCACTAAGGAAGAGGCTGAAAAAGACGCCGAGTCTTTGAGGCTCATGCAGCCCGAAAACATTTACGAGATAGAAGAAGTCGAAGAAGAAATCATGAAAGGAGGCGTCTCATGCCAGAGTATGAAGTAAACCTGTACTACACAGGCTACGTAACCAAGACTGTCAAGGCTGAAAATGAGGAAGAAGCGATACGAAAAGCGAGAGCTGAACAAGACAGTCCCTGCAACCTAACCAGGTTCATAAAAAAGTTCAAACCGATATTGGAAACTTTGGAGCTTTGGAAGGACTGCGATACAGCCTCGCTAAAAAGCTAAAAAAACACCAGATGTTAAAATTTTTAGATGCCTCGGAGCCGAAAGGTTCCGGGGCTTTCCTTTTTATAGAAAGGAGGAGAAGTAATGAGGCTAGAAGCGAGGATAAAGATGGGCTATTACCCAACCCCATTATCAGTAGTTGAAAGGATAAAATCGTTCATCCGATTCCCTGATAACGCTTCGATTCTTGACCCGTGCTGCGGAGAAGGCAAGGCTTTGCAAAAATTTGCAGAACACACGACAGCAAAAACTTTCGGCATAGAGATAGACGAGCACAGGGCAGAAAAGGCTAAGGCCAAGCTCGACCACGTGCTCAAGTGCGGCTACGAGCAAACGAGGATAAGCAATGGAGCGTTTTCATGCTTGTTCCTAAACCCGCCTTATGACTGGGAGACGGAAGATGAAGGCAGCGAAAGAAAGGAGAAAGTGTTCCTTAAGGAGACGATAAAATACCTTCAACCCAAAGGCCTGCTGGTCTACATCATCCCTCAGAACAGGCTGGACAAGAACGTAGCCAAGATACTTGCTTACAGGTTTGAACAATTCCTAGTCTACAAGTTTCCAGGGGAAGAATACGACGCGTTCAAACAAGTCGTCTTATTCGCTGTTAAGAAGAAAGAGAACAACATCGATGAAGAAGCCCTTGCTAAGCTAGTTCAGGTGCCGGTGAAGGATTTGAAGGAACTGCCAGCCAAGGATGGGCCTGTTTACGACCTACCCGGGTCGAAAGATGTTGAGCTTTTCAAATCGATGGTCATTGATGAGAAGGAGGTTTCTAAAGAGGTTGAAGAATCCCCCTTGTGGAAGAAGTTCAGCGAGATGGCTAGGATTGAGGAACAAAAGATAGGAAGGCCTCCCCTTCCACTACACACCGGACACCTCGGACTGTTGTTAGCGAACGGCTGCCTCGACGGAATAGTAGGCCAAGGAGAAGACATGCATATCGTCAAGGGAAAAGTCGAAAAAGTAGTTAACAAGTACACCGAGTACAAAGGAGATGTTTTGGAGGAGAGGGAGCTTGAACAGTACAAGGTCTCAATAAAAATATTAAGACAAGACGGAGAAATCATCACACTATTGTAAAAAGGTCAACCCAAGTTCCTTCAATCAGACTTTGGATTGAAAGCACTCTAACTTAAAAGGAGGGAGATGAAAAATGATAGCTGTAATAAAAAATTTTCAAGAAGTCATCGAAAACAAAGACATCGACAGGATGAACAAGGAGCTTTACAACTTCCTCATCCTATACTCCGGCTTCATAGCCCATTATGACATCAACGGCTTCAAAAGTACCTACAAAAGCCCTGTGGACTTTTCAGAGGTCTTCATCAAGCACTTCGACAGAGAACACCGTTACTTCAGCAGAACCTATCCCTGCCACGAATCCCTTTACATGGATACAGGATTGACCAAGGCAGCGATCAAAAGAGAGTTTGAAAAAATCGTTGACCATCACAAAGAAGAAGTCTCGCGCTGGGCGAAGGAAGAACTCAAAAAGGAAAGGTATGCCCTCTATCTCAACCTCAAAGAAGAATTCGAAGGAGGTGAAGGAGATGAGTGTCGGGTATAGCACACATGGCTGTTGGGAAAAACTTCAAAGGATAAAGGAACTAGAAGTAGGAGAAAGGGGGAACGAATGGTTCGATGACAGCAGTATCAACCTCGACAGCACTGATGGTATCTGGGTGACCTTAGACCCGAGAGACGCAATTCCTTATCTCTTCCTTGCAGAAGAGCATGAATCAGAAGCGTATCAAAAAGCTCTGGGAAACCCTGAAGAGCACCTTTTCCGAGTCGACCTAACCGAGGCAATTCCAGCCCTGGAAGATGGAGATGGTGGAATCCTGTTCATCAGAAAAAGAGGGGCCAAAAGAAAGGAGGTGTGACCATGTGGAACGAACCAGGCAAAAAACAGCTTTCAAAAATTCCAAAGCTTTACGAAACTGAAAACTTCTCTCTGAAGGACAAACTAATCCACCTCCACTTCTTCATAGGTGGATGCGACTGGTACATCGCCGAATACGACGGTGAAGACCTGTTTTGGGGTTATGCGATTCTAAACAGCGACTTTGAGATGGCCGAATGGGGATACATCTCCCATGAAGAACTCAAAAGAATCAAAATACCACCGGGAATAGAGGTGGACAACGACCTCTTCTGGAAAGTCAGGAAAGCCTCAGAAATAGACAAAATCAGAATCTGATACCACACTCCAATTTAACAACAATCCCACGCCGCCAACTGTGCGGCTTTTTTTATTCCCAAAAAGAAAGGAAGTGAAACGAATGGAATCACAACCCCCTCTTATCTCGGAATTTCAGATGGAGAAACCAAAAGAACTCACTCAAACGGTCGCAATGTGCAAATGGCCTCGCCTTACCGCTCACATGATTTGTCAAAGCCTCGGTTACTTCTCTCCTAAAGCTGCCGCTAACGCTATCCTTTTCTACAAGCAAGGACGGCCTTTCTGGTGCGAGTGGTACTGCCATATGGCGCAATTCCGGCAGGGAGAAGACAGAAACAAAATCTTGAAAGAGATCGGCAAGGAAACCATCCAACGCTCTTACGAATACCGTCATAACCACAAGGGTTACATGTCGGAATACCGTTTAGCCATTGCGCTCGTCAAAGAGTGCATCAAATCTGACTTTCAACCTCACATGGGATTCGCTTCATGGTTTTAAGAAATGGGGAAGAGGCTCCGGCCTTTCCTCTTGAACGAAAGGAGGTGAAAAATACCATACCACTCAAATTCAAAAAAGAGAAGGAAACCAAGAACACAGTCAGATTCCAGGAAACAGTTCAGGAAGGCAAACCACCCATCATCGGAACACTATACTTACAGAAGTGGTTTGCAGGAGAAGCAGACACAATCAACATCACCATCGAAAAAGAATAAACCCACCGAGGAATTTCCAGTCAATTGAACAGGGGGCAGCTTCAATAGGGGTTGCCCCTTTTCTTTTTCTACCAAGATATCAGGAGGGCTGACATGAAACTAAAAGAAGATGAATACAAAGAATCAGAAGAATTAAAAAAACTTCTTCAAGGAAAGTTCAAGCTCGACTGCGGCCACCACGTCACACTCAACCACAACCTGGGAAGCAACATCATGGTCATCAACGGCAGAAAGCTCAAAATCATATGCTCCCTCTGCGCCTATTGAAAGGAGGACAACCATGCTGGAAAAAATCAGACATTACGATCATTGCAGAGGCATTCACATCGAATGCCACACGGACGGGTACTCCTACAGCGAATACAACGAGCTTTATCTGTTAAGCGTCATAGGTTTTGACAGCGCGGTAAAAGGAATAACATCTGCAGCTGTCAGCGGGAAAGAAATCGAGATACTTTCAGAAGACAATGTTGCCGTCGTTTACGCAAACCGCCATGAGAATTACAGGATACTCAGCGCTAAGCTACCGTCCGGCTTGCTACACCAGATAGTCGCCGCTGAATGCTTCTTCACAGAGGAAGGCATGTCAAAAACCATCTACGTGGCAGAAAGGCAAACCGTTGAAGAAGCAATCTATCACAAACTGCAACAAACCTACACCATACCAGCAATCCCTGAATGGGCGGGATGGATCTACCAGAAACTAGTCGAGAACAACTGGGTTGAACAATTTAAAGGAAACATAAAGGTTTTGCAACTGAAAGTTCATGAGAAATCCCTAGACGAGCTGGTCTCGGAAGGTGTCAAAAACAAGGAGATATTTTTCGCAGAAAGGAGGTTAGAAGATGTTAGAACAGATCAACAACGTGACGGATTATCTCAAAGCCTATGGGGGAGAGCTTGCTGAGAAGATTAAGAAGGAGGCGGAGCCTCTTTTCAACCCCGGCGTCGAATGGAATAACAAGATAGCAAAGCTCTTAAGAACGCCTTACCAGGCACAGGGCGATGCGATGATGGGCTTAATAAAAGCCTTAGAAGAGAAAGACGGCATTATCGTCTGCGGAGAGATGGGAAGTGGCAAGACCATCATAGGATGTTCGGTGCCCTACGTATCCACCAACGGTAAACGGCCCTCAAGAACTTTGGTCATGTGCCCGGGACATCTTGTACAAAAATGGAAGAGAGAAGTCGAAGAGACAATCCCGGAAGCCAAAGCTTTGATAGTAAGGCAGCTAAAAGACGTGCTCCCTTTCAAAAACAATGGGAAGCCTGAAGTTCCGGAGTACGTTATTATCTCGAAGGATAAGGCTAAGCTGGGCTACGCTTGGAAGCCTGCGGTTATCGAGAGAAAAGGAAGAGCCGGCTACCATTGTCCAAACTGTGGAGATATTGTCGTTGATAAGGACGGAAACCCGGCAAGCCTTGAATACTTCAAGAAGAATAAAAGGTTTTGCAAGTGCGGCTCAGCTCTTTGGCAGGCAGACAACACCAAACTGAGAAGGTACGCGATATCAGAATACATCAAGAAAAACCTAAAAGGTTATTTCGGCTTTTTCATCGCTGACGAAGTCCACGAACTAAAAGGTGGCTTTACCGCACAAGGGAACAGCTTCGGAGCCTTGGCATCCGCATGTGGAAAAACGATTGCTCTTACAGGAACCCTGGTCGGTGGTTACGGAGACGACATCCACTACATCATCGGAAGGCTGTCTCCCCAAGCATTGAAGAAGGAAGGTATTGGTTATGGTGAGATCGCGAAGTGGATGGCCCGCTACGGAGTCCTTGAAAGGAT
>Ga0315282_10010283_pt1 | contig 14697 bp, 9 predicted proteins | sample YL17G07_20_MG_FD_203693 | JGI IMG/M metagenome (GOLD analysis project Ga0315282, IMG submission 203693) | Sediment microbial communities from Yellowstone Lake, YNP, Wyoming, USA - YL17G07_20 | ecosystem: Environmental > Aquatic > Freshwater > Lake > Sediment | place: USA: Wyoming | collected...
GTTTTCCAATGCTACAAAGGGTATGGTGGACTTTGTTAATCAGCGCTTGGAAAAGAAGAGAAAGGCGAAATAGTATAGGGAATAAAGAAATATGAGACTACAAGGTATTATTTTCGATATGGATGGTTGACATTTCAAATTTGTAGTGTAGGGGTTTATGCCCGTAATTTGGATGAAGGGATAGTTTTTGGAGTCGCTCGGTCAGTAAAACCTCGCTCTAATTCCGCCAGCGCTGGTGCGAAACCTGGCGGAATTGAAGCTCCTATAACTATCCCTTCATCCCGAGGTATTAAGAGGTGGGGATAGTTTTTGGAGTCGCTCGGTAGTGTAGGGCTTTATGCCCGTAAGAATTACACCCATAAAGGGCTACACTACGCGAAACCTGGCGGAATTGAAGCTCCTATAACTATCCCTTCATCCCTCCTGGGGCAAAAATATAATTAGTGTAGGGGTTCGATTTATCGAACCCGAAATTGAATGTAGCTGCAGAGCGAAGCTCCGCGTTATAATCGCGAAGCCTTGCTTCGCTACTCCAGGGGGAATTTCTAACGGGGTAAAGGGCTACACTACTTACGGAGAAGGATCAAACTGAATTAAAAGGAGGTCCTATGGAAAACCATAAAGACAATCTAAGTGGTGTTTTTCTTCCCATAACCACTCCTTTCCTAAAGGACGAGAGTGTAGACTGGGATGGTCTAAGACGCAACATGGACTTTTACGCCAAATCCAAGGCCAAAGGCTTTCTGGTTTTGGGCAGCAATGGTGAGAACAAGGCTCTTGACGAGGACGAAAAGCTAAAAATACTGGAGATAGTTTTAGAATGTAAAGGGCCCCGCCAGAAAATTATAGTTGCTTGCTTTGTAGATGCTACTCGGCAAGCCCTCCGTTTTATTAAGAAGGTTGAGTCTATGGGAATCAATTGCTTTAATATGCTTCCTCCCTTCTATTTCCGTAGCCGGATGACCGATGAAGTATTGGCAGGCTATTTCACTGAATGTGCTGAAGGCTCCTCTATACCAATTTTGCTCTACAATGCGCCGAAGTTTTCCGGGATAACTCTTTCACCAGAATTGGTAAGGAAGCTGAGTGAACATAGAAATATAGTAGGGATAAAAGATAGCGCTCCTAGTGGCATCGAGAAGTTTATCCAGGTAGTTCCTGACGATTTTGCGGTGATGGCCGGAAGCATTAGCTTCTTATTTCCAGCAATTCTTTCAGGTGCTGTGGGAGGAGTGATTTCCATGGCCAACTATTTTCCAGATTTAACACACGAGCTGTACATTCTTGGCAAAGAGGGAAATAGAGAAGAAGGAGAGAAACTTCACCTGCGCCTTTCTGCCCTCAATAAGAAAGTTTCCGGTGCATATGGCGTGGCAGGGGTGAAGGCGGCAATGGATCTTTTGGGACTCGTGGGCGGGCTTCCCAGAAAGCCTCTTCTGGGACTGAGAGAAGACCAGAAGGAGAGGTTAAGAGAAGACCTTAAGGAAGCAGGACTTTTGTAAGGAGAGAACAATGAAACAACGAGGAGTTATACTCGCATTGGATATAGGCACAACCGGTTTTAAACTCGGACTTTTTGACCGCGAAGCCGAGCTGGTAGAGATGACAAATTGTTACTATCCTATCAACACTTATGACGGAGATAAAGCTGATTCCGATCCTGAAAGATGGTGGGCAGGCTTCCTCGACTGTCACCAGCGTTTGAAGAGCTCATTAAAAGATGTTGAAGTCATTACTATGGGCGTAACCACTCCTGGGGCAATGGTTCTTGATAGAGAAGGTAATCCATTAACTCCTGCAGTTCTTTTTATGGATAGGCGCTCTCCTAAACAAGCTCAGGAAATTCGAGACAAAATCGGAGAAGAAAAGCTCCTATCAGAAACAGCCAATCTCCCTGTTCCTGGAGGTTGTACTGCCTCTACGATTCTCTGGTGGAGGGATAACCTTCCTGAAGTATACAAAAACGGGCACATTTTTGCTCATACAAATACCTTTTTCGGCTGTCGCTTAACCGGTAAATTCGGTATGGATGCTTCCACTGGCTCCTTGACCGCCCTTTTCAATACAACCAGGCCCGAAAAAGGTTGGAATCTTGAAATTGTCAGAGAGCTCGGAATTCCCGAGGAAAAGTTACCACCCTTTGTTAATAGCTGGGAGGTTCTGGGGACCCTGAAGCAAGATATGGCTAAGAAACTAAATCTGAAGGCAGGGATTCCGGTTTTGATGGGCGGGAATGATGTCGCCTGCGCCGATTTAAGCGTGGGACTATCCGAAGAAGGGAAGATAGTGGATATTATGGGAACCTGTGAAATATTGACTACTTGCTTGGCAAGACCTATTCCTTCCCCCAGACACAATATTCGTGCTCATGTAGTCCCTGGTCGCTGGATAACTATGTTCGTTCTAAATACAGGGGGAGAAGCCTTTAAGTGGTTCGCCAATGTGTTTTGTCCGGATATGAGCTTAGATAGTTTCTTTAAAGAGTTTTTGCCGGAAACTCTGAAGAAATTCCTTGAGCGTGAAAACAAGGGAGAAGTTTTAGACCTGCCCAGATTTCTTCCCTATCTGTCGGGAGACAGGTATTCTGTGGAGAATATATGGGCTTCCATCACCAATCTCCATCTATCCCATAATCGTGAAGACATACTGGCAGGAATGGTCAAGACTTCAATGGAATTGACTGGTCAACATGTCAAAGAATTATCAGAGAAAGTTAAGCTTTCAGAGGAAATGATTCTGACTGGCGGTGCCATAAATCCCGTATTCATAGAAGCAAAGAGACATTGGATGGGAAAATTTAAATATGTGATAAAGGAACAATCCTCGCTCCAGGGATGTGGCATTCTGGGCAAGATGTTTTTGGAGGGCGCATTTAAGAAAAGATAATTTTATCTTTAAAGGCTAAATTTTTACCCCGTTAGAAATCTTGATTTCTAACGGGGTTTACTTTTTTTATTAAATATGGTAAAATTACTATAGAAAAAAATGACGGTTGGAGTAGCTCCGATTCATCGGAGCGTCTTAAGACGCAGACTGAAGTCTGCTACTCCTAAGGTGGACTAAAGTCCGCTACTCCGGAAAAGACAGATTTTTTTGACAATACTAAACGACGAAAAAGGGTGAGGTTATGGTTGGTTCAATTCTGAGAAGGATATTTGGCAGCAAGGCCCAGAGAGACATTAAGAGGCTTGAGCCGGTTGTGGAGCTCGTAAACTCATTAGAGCCTATGGTAAGTAAGCTTTCTGATGGGGAATTGAGAGCCAAGACGGATGAGTTCAGGCGTCGAGTGAGTGAAAGGGCTAAGGAATATAGAGAAGAGTTAGAAAGGGCAGAGGATAGGCTTAAGGAAGCCATGTCTCCAGAAGAAAGACTGAAAGCAAGAGAGGAATTGAAAAAGGTGAGAAATATGGTGCTGGAGGATGTTTTGCCTGAAGCCTTTGCTGTAGTCAGGGAAGTAGCCAAACGCACCCTGAATATGCGCCACTTTGATGTCCAGATTATGGGTGGAATTGTCCTCCATGAGGGCAAAATTGCGGAAATGGCTACAGGCGAAGGAAAGACCCTGGTGGCCACTCTATCGATCTATTTAAACAGCCTAGGAGGGTATAAGACTCATTTAGTTACGGTTAATGATTATTTAGCCAAAAGGGATGCTCAATGGATGGGGCCAATTTATAAATCCTTGGGGTTAACTGTAGGCTTAATCCAGCACGATATGTCTCCATCTGAACGGCGAATGGCTTATAGTTGTGATGTCACTTATGTAACAAATAATGAACTCGGGTTCGACTATCTCAGGGATAATATGTCCCATTCTCTGGAAGAGTGCGTGTTGAGTAAGTTGGAATATGCTATAGTTGATGAGGTGGATAGCATCTTAATCGATGAGGCGAGAACTCCTCTAATTATTTCGGGGCCTGCTGAGGAATCGACAAATAAATATTATATCATCGATCGCGTCGTTCCTCGGCTAAAAGGGAAGTTTGTTACTGAACAAGAAGAGGTGGATGCTAAATATAAGGGTGTAGATTTGGAGAAGGGTTACGACTATATTGTGGATGAAAAAGCGGGGACAGGTACCCTTACCGAACTGGGAGTAAAGAAGTGTGAGAGGATGTTGGGTATCGATAATCTTTACGATGATATACAGAGCGAGTGGGTTCACCATATTAACCAGGCTTTGAGAGCACATAATCTATTCAAAAGGGATGTCCACTATATGGTAAAAGATGGTCAGGTAGTTATTGTGGATGAGTTTACCGGAAGGTTGATGCCTGGCAGAAGGTGGAGCGATGGGTTACACCAGGCAATTGAGGCTAAAGAGAACGTAAGAATAGCTGAAGAGAATCAGACCTTAGCTACAATCACCTTCCAGAACTATTTCAAATTATATGACAAACTGGCTGGTATGACAGGAACAGCAGCTACAGAGGCAGAAGAATTCTGGAAAATTTACGGATTGGATGTAGTGGTTATTCCCCCCAATAAGCCTTTAGTAAGGACTAACTACCCTGACGTAATCTATAAAACAGAGAAGGAGAAATTCGACGCTGTCGTTCGGGAAATTGAAGAACTCTACAAAGTTGGTCGTCCTGTATTGGTGGGAACGAGGTCAATCGAAAATAGCGAGAAGTTAAGTGAGATGCTTAAAAGAAAGGGTATTGCCCACAATGTGTTGAATGCTAAGTATCATGAACAGGAAGCGCAGATTATCGCCCAGGCGGGAAGCAAAGGCACAGTGACTATTGCTACCAATATGGCTGGCAGAGGAACAGATATTGTGTTGGGTGGGAATCCTCCAGACCCTTCTGAACATAATGAGGTAGTTGAGTTAGGGGGTCTCCATATATTAGGAACTGAGAGGCATGAGGCACGCAGGATCGATAATCAACTGCGGGGTCGTGCTGGACGGCAGGGTGACCCCGGTTCTTCCCGATTCTATCTGTCTCTGGAAGACGAATTAATGAGACTTTTTGGCTCCGCTCGCATAGCTCAAGTAATGGAAAGATTGGGACTGGAAGAAGGACAGGATATCCAGCACCCGTTGATTACCCGGGCTATAGAGACTGCTCAGAGAAAAGTGGAAGCGATGAACTTCGATATTCGAAAGCAGCTTCTGGAATATGACAATGTGATGAGTAAGAAAAGGGAAGTGGTCTACAAATGGCGGAGAAAGGTCTTAGAAGGAGCCAATCTTAAAGATGATATATTGGCTATGTTAGAGGACCTTATTGATGATAAGCTTATGCTATATGCTCCTCTCAAGGTCTATCCCGAACAGTGGAATCTGGAGGCAATTTCTGAGTGGCTGAAACGCTCCTTTAACATCTCGTTTTCAGTTCCTCCAGAAGATTTGAAACTGATGAAGCAGGAGACCTTAGGTCAATTTATAGCTAAGCGAATCAAACAGGCATATGATGAGCGGGAGAGGGAAATGGGAGAAGAGATGATGCGCTTTATTGAAAGTATGGTTACTCTTCAGGTTGTGGACACACGTTGGAAAGACCACCTTTACGATATGGATAAATTACGAGAAGGAATAGGATTACGCGCTTACGGACAAAAAGACCCCCTTATTGAATATCAGAAGGAGTCTGAGTGGGCCTTCGATACCATGCAACAGCATATGAGAGAGGAGATTTCCGATTACATCTTTAGAGTAAAAGTAGTGGCTGAGCGGGCGAGGGCAAGACCTATGCCGATGAGGGAGATGGCCCAAGGAGTTGCACTGGGTGGTGGAAAATATCGGGAGATGCCCGCTGGTGAAGCTCAGGCTTCCGTTTCATCTATTCCCGCGCCTTTTCCCAAGCGTAGAAAGATTGGCCGGAACGACCCCTGCCCTTGTGGCAGTGGCAAGAAATATAAGAAATGTTGTGGCAGATAGAAAGGAGATGAAGGGATAGTTTTCGGAGTCGCTCGGTCAAGGACTTGAAAAATAGTTTGCTCATCACTGAGGAATTTCTCGACGCCAAAAAACTTCGGACTTTGCGGGGCGCAAATCGAAACTCCTCGCTTCGCTCGTCGAACAGCGATTTGCTTTGTAATTTGGGAAGTTATGTGCTTTGGCACATAGTTGCGTAGGGGCGACCCTTGTGGTCGCCCGATTAACTAAACTTCCGCTTTAGCGGAAGCAGGTGGCCGTCCTCGTTTTTTGGCTGAAATTCCAAAAGTTCTTCGCAAAACTATTTTTCAAATCTTGAGGTATTATAAATTTGTAATTTATATTAAGTAATGGGTAATTTGAAATTTGTAGTAGGTTGAGATAGTTTGTTCTTCACAAACTATCTTTTAAATTTCGGTAGGGGTAGGGTAACAGCCTGCTAAGAAACGGGCTCAATAAATTGAGCCCCTACAATTTGTAGGGGTTCGATTCATCGAACCCGCAAAAAAGGCTTACATATTACTGACTGGCGGAGTGAGTATGCAATGGAAAAATATAAGCTTAGCTCTTCTCTCGGGTATTTTGCTTGTTCTCATATTTCCAAAGTTCAATCTATCATTTTTGGCATGGATAGCTTTAGTTCCTCTTTTCCTAGCTCTGGGGGGTAGGAATTTAAAAGAGTCGTTTAATTTAGGATTTTTGGCTGGCTTGACTTCTTTTCTGGGGATCCTCTACTGGATTTTTCCCACTGTAGTGAGTAGTGGAGAATCGAGGTTATTGGCGTTTATTTCGCTTCTACTTCTCTCCTCTTACCTGTCAGTATACTATGGTCTTTTCTGTTTAATCTTCAGGTACGTCTCCTTAAAAATTACCCATTACACGTTGAGCCTCTTCTTCGCTCCTGCTCTTTGGGTTTCACTCGAACTATTACGAGCATACCTTTTTTCTGGATTTCCCTGGGCTCTCTTAGGTTATTCGCAATGGAACTTCACCCCAATGATACAGATATCGGAATTTACCGGGGTTTACGGAGTTTCCTTCCTGGTTGTGATGGTGAACGGGGTTTTGACGCAAGCAGGACTTTCGCCTGGGTTCGCAAGAGGGGAGAAAGTCCTATCTAAGGCGAAACTTAAGAGAAATGTATTGCCTTTGGCACTAAGTGTGTTAGTGGTTGTTTCCTGTTTAGCCTATGGCTTGATTATTATCTCAAAAGAATCTTTGGGAAGAAGCCGGAATTTCCCAGATGAAAAGTCGATGACCAAGATGGCTTTACTACAGGGGAATATAGATCAATATATGAAATGGGACAAAAAGTATGAACGCTTAATTAAGGATACCTATGGTGAATTAGTGGATATGGCTTCGAAGGAGAATCCTCAATTGATTATCTGGCCAGAGACAGCATTGCCTGGATACCTGAAACGCGAGAGACAACTTCAGGAATGGGTAGAGAAAGTGGTTAGCCAAACCAATGCATACCATATTATTGGTGGTCCTGAATATCGAGAAGGCGCTTATTACAATGCAGCTTTTCTGATTTCACCCAGAGGAGAGATTTTGGGCGAGTATGATAAAATTCACCTTGTTCCCTTCGGTGAAATAGTTCCTTTTCGGCCGATCCTCTCCCGCTTCATTGGTGTATTAAATGAACTGGGAGATTTTTCTCCCTCACAGGAACGTAAGCTATTGAAAACACCTTTTGGAAATTTTGCTGTCCTTATTTGCTGGGAAGGAATCTTTCCTCACCTCGTTCGTAAATTCGTAAAAGATGGGGCAGATTACTTAGTCAATATTACTAATGATGCCTGGTTTTTAAAGACGGCTGCCCCCTTTCAGCACTTTATTGTGAGTGTCTTTCGTGCGGTTGAGAATCGGGTGTGCATCGTCCGCGTAGCTAACACGGGAGTTTCGGGATTTATCGATCAATATGGTAGAATAATTAAGAGAACAGAGATTTTTAAGAAGGACTATCTAACTTCTTCTGTTTCCAGAAAAATTCACCAGACTTTTTATACCAGATACGGCGATATTTTTGCTTACCTGTGCGTAGTCCTGAGCATCTCTTTTATTGGGTGGAGGAGGTTCAAGTGCTAAAAGACTTAAAGGACAAGTTGAGATTGATTACGGATTCCATGCAAAGACTATGGAGGCATCTTTGACATAGAAAAGAAAAAAGAAAGAATTAGAGAGCTCAAAACGGAGACCGAGAGAGTAGATTTCTGGAAAGATCGAGAGAAAGCACAAAAAGTGATGCAAGAATTGAATTCTCTTAAAAAGTCTGTTGATACATGGAAAGATTTAGACAGTGAAAGGGATGAGATAGAAACGTTCCTGCAGATGGCTATTGAAGAGGAAAAGAGAGGCTGGGCGGACCGCCATTATGAGGACTCAGTGGTTGGGGAGCTGGAAAGGAGAATTAAGGATATTGAGACGAGAATAGAAGCTTTGAGCCTGCAAGCCAAAATGGCAGGAGAATACGATAAAAATAACGCCATACTCACATTGCATTCCGGGGCTGGTGGCACAGAAGCGTGTGACTGGGTAGAGATGCTTTTTCGGATGTACAGGAGATGGGCAGAAAAGAAGAAATATACTGTTACAATTATAGATATACTTGCTGGCGAGGGAGCCGGGATTAAAAGGATTACCAGTATCGTAGCAGGCGAATATGCCTACGGATTTTTGAAGCCGGAAACTGGCATTCATCGATTGGTTAGAATTTCGCCTTTCGATGCAAATAAACGTAGGCATACCAGTTTTGCCTCTTGTGATGTAATCCCGGAAATAAGTGAAGAGATAAAGGTAGAAATTAAGGAAAATGACTTGAGAATTGATACATACCGCGCCTCTGGTCATGGCGGGCAGCATGTTAACAAGACCGATTCTGCAGTGCGGATTACTCATATACCCACGGGCATAGTTGTGCAATGTCAGAGCGATCGCTCCCAGCATAAGAATAAGGCTATGGCAATGAAGTTATTGCGAGCAAAATTGTTCGAATCGGAACAGGAAAAGAAAATGGAAAAGAAAGAAGCTCATTACCAGAGATTAAGCAATATTGCCTGGGGTAGCCAGATTCGTTCTTACGTCTTCTGTCCTTATACAATGGTAAAGGACCATCGGACGAATTTACAAGTTGGAGATGTGGAATCTGTAATGAACGGCGAAATCGACCCATTTATTGAAGCTTATCTTTCTCAGAAAGAGGAGAAGTAATTGAATATGCGTTATCCAATAATTGGTTTTTTTTGTGGATTTTTTCTGTTAGGTACGATTTTCGTCAGTCCTGTCTTTGCTCGAAGTGAAGCAAAGAAACTATATGAAACAGCACAGGAGAAGTATTCCAAGGGAGAAGTGGACGAAGCTATTTCTGATTTAGAAAATGCTTTGCAGATTGATACTAATTTCAAAAAGGCGGAAGACCTTCTACTTAAGATTTTAACCACCGTGAGTACTGAATATTATGCGAAAGGTGATTATGAACGCGCTTTCCCTTACTTGACTAAGGCCAATAATCTTGTCCCTGAAAATGCAAAAATAAAGTATATGTACGAGATTGTTTCAAAAGAGTTAAAAGCAAAGGAAGCAAAGAAAAAGACTGCTGAACTGGAGGCGCAAAGTAAAACCGAGGAGGAACGCCGAGAGGCGGAACTTGAAGCCCGGAAGAAGGAAAAAGAGGTTCTGGAGAGAAAGAGGCAGGAGGAGGAAAAAAGAGAGCGGGAGCTTGAAGATAGAAAAAGAAAGGAGGAAAAAGAAAAAGAGAAAGCTCAATTCGAGGCAAAGGTGAAAACAGAACGTGAACAGGCGGACAGACTTCTTCTGGCGAGGAAGGAGGAGCTTGCAAAAGCCACAACGAAATATGAAGAAATCCGTAAAAGATTAAAACAGACTATACTTTTTGGAATTATTGGTATTTCGTTATCTTTCCTGCTCGCCATTTTTCTTATATTTATTATTTTCACGCATAGTGACAGGAGATTTCAGAGAAGATGGAAAGGGGAGAGTGACAGACAAGATGAGTTTCGCCAGCGAGTGGAGAAGATACTCCTGGGAAACCAGGAAAGGATTTTGGTGCTGTTAGAGAAGCAGTCCAGGTCATTTATAGGAGAGGCGAAAAAAATAGTTGTTGAGGGACCGGGTGGACGACGGGAGATTATCACGGACATAAACCCACATATTAGAGCAAGAGCAGATGGGGTGGAATTGATTGAAGCTACAGTAGACGATCCAGAGGTTGGAGAGAGGCTACTCAAGCCATTCTTGGAGGATAGGGAGAGCCGAATAAGAGGCAATGCGGTTAAGGCTCTATACAAGTTTAATAAAGAGAAAGCTATGGTAATCCTTACAGACATGTGTAAGAGTAATGACCAGTGGATGAGATTGAGTGGGGCTTGGGCGCTGGGTGAGATAAGTTCACAGACTGCAGCAGAAATCTTGCTTTCTCTATTGCAGGATCCCTGGGAGTTCGTCAGGAAGAGAGCCGCCAAATCTTTAGAGAAAATACTCGCTCAAAGGAAAGAAAAGATAGAGGGAAATCTATTAGAAAGAATTATGTCTGCTCTAAAAGAAGTTAAAAAGTAACTGTCCCGCTACAGGAAAAGGTGTAGAAAGGTTTGGAGTCCTCCCGAAAGGGAGGATATAATCGACCCCCGATTTCATCGGGAGATTCCATATGTATTTTGATTATGCACAAATTGAATTTGTGCCTACAATAGGATGAATTCGAAATTTTGTAGGCACGATTTCAAATCGTGCGAGGTTTTTGTTTTTGTTTGACAGAAGAGAATTTTATGTAATATAATAAAGGGTTAGAGGAAAAGGGAAATACTATTATGAGTGAAATTGATAACCTGATTTCCCAGAGAAAACAGAAATTGGAGGAGTTGCGGAAGTTGGGGGTCGACCCTTATCCACACAATTTCTCTATTACCCACGCCATCGGTCAGGTTAGAGAGAAATATGGAGCCTTAAAAGGAGAGGAGAAGACTGAGGAAACTGTCTCTCTTGCCGGAAGAATTATGAGTCTTCGCAGGATGGGCAAAGCCAGCTTTGCTCACATAAAAGACGAGACAGGGAAGTTACAGGTCTACATTAGAGAAGATGTTTTAGGCGAACGGAATTATCGAATATTTAGAAAGTTTGATATCGGCGATTTCATTGCAGTCACTGGGAAAGTCTTTTGCACGAAAACAGGGGAGTTGTCTATTCAGGTAGAAGATTTAACTCTTTTGGCTAAGTCACTCAGGCCATTGCCTGAAAAATGGCATGGGCTCAAAGATATCGAAACCCGTTATCGCCAGAGATATGTAGATTTGGTAGGGAATGAACAAGTAAAGAGTGTTTTCCTTACTCGCGGTTTGATTATTAAAGCGATAAGAAAATTCCTGGATAACCTGGGATTTCTGGAAGTGGAAACACCTATGATGCAATCAATTGTAGGTGGGGCACTAGCTAAACCTTTCCTTACCTATCATCAGGCATTGGATATGGAGCTCTATTTGCGAATTTCACCGGAACTATTTTTGAAGCGCTTAATTGTGGGAGGGTTAGAAAGGGTTTATGAAGTAAACAGAAATTTCAGGAATGAAGGGGTTTCCACCAGGCACAATCCGGAGTTCACTATGCTCGAAGTATATCAGGCTTATTCAGATTATAATGGTATGATGGACCTTTGCGAGAAGATGATTCTAGCCATTGCTAAAGAAGTTTTAGGGAAGGAGGACCTCGTTTATCAAAAAAACAAAATTAGCTTAGGAAGAATTCCCTGGCAAAGGTTTTCCCTGTATGACCTGTTGAAGGAACATACTGGGCTTGATTTTACAAATATTCATGGGGTATCTGAAACGAGGAAGGCAGCCGACAGATTAAATGTAAAATATGAGAAGGATAGTCCCAAACATAAAGTTCTTGACCACATTTTTGAAGCTTATGTGCAAAAGAAGTTGATACAGCCAACATTTGTGCTCGATTATCCCACTGAATTCTCCCCACTGGCTAAGGCGAAGAAGGACAATCCTGAACTGGTGGAACGGTTTGAGCTGTTCATAGGGGGAGAAGAATTGGCGAATGCTTATTCCGAGTTGAACGACCCGTTAGAGCAGCGGAGAAGGATGGAGGCGCAGGTGAAGGAAAGAGGTACTGGCGAGGGGAGAGAGGTCCAGGTTGATGAGGACTATCTGCGTGCCTTAGAATATGGCATGCCACCCTGTGGTGGTTTGGGTCTTGGCGTGGATCGCCTTGTTATGGTGTTTACCAATTCCAATTCTATTCGGGACGTGATTCTTTTTCCGCAAATGAGAAAGGAAACAGAATAAAAGTTCAAAATCCAAAATCCAAATTCATAATTCATAATTCATAATTCATATAGAGTGGTGTACTATGGGGTATGAACTTTTTATTAGTTGGAGATATTTAAGAGCTAAACGGAAACAGATATTTATTTCTGTTATTAGCTTAATTTCTATCAGCGGCGTAGCCCTGGGCGTTGCTGCACTGATTATTACTCTCTCGGTGATGGATGGATTCAGGAGGGATTTGCGCGAAAAAATCATAGGAATGAGTTCCCACATTGTGGTTCTGGATCAGAGAAATATTGGATTGGAAGAACCGATTATAACCCAGAAGAAGATAGAGAAAATAGAATCAGTAGTAGCTGTTGCTCCTTTTGTTTATGGCCAGGCGATATTGAAGAATGGCGATAGAACCTCTGGAGCCGTGATCAAAGGAATTTTTCCGGAAGAGACAAAAAACATTGCCAGTCTCCTAAAACATTTAAGGGAAGGAAGCATTGATTATCTTAAACTTCCTTTAAAGGAAAGAGGTGGCTTCCAGGGCAAGATTCTCCCAAAGAACTCTGGTAAGCAGGAAAATGGCATTGTTCTGGGAATCGAATTGGCTAAGAATTTGAATCTCTCTTTAGGAATGAACGTAATATTGATTTCTCCCATGGATGTGGCAACGGAGTTTGGAGTCATTCCCAGAATGGAGAGATTTCGGGTGGTGGGAATCTTCGACTCAGGAATGTATGAATACGATGCAAGTCTTGCCTATATTTTCTTCCCGGTAGCCCAAAAGTTGTTTAACCTGGGAGAAAGAGCCACTGGGCTTGAGGTTAAAATCGACAATATCCTCTTCGCAGATAAAGTTGCAGACCTGATTCAGAAAGAGCTGGGCTACCCTTATTGGGCAAGGAGCTGGATGGTAACACATAAAAACCTGTTTAGTGCCCTAAAGCTGGAAAAGGTGACGATGTTCGTTATTCTGGTCTTAATTGTTCTGGTAGCAGCTTTCAACATTATTTCCACTCTTACGATGATGACTATAGAGAAGACTAAGGATATTGGCATACTTAAGGCAATGGGCGCTGTAAGAAGGAGTATCCTCAAAATCTTTCTCCTTGAGGGATTAACTATAGGTGTAGTAGGTACACTTATTGGCACAGTAGTGGGTTACGTTGCCTGCCGCCTTTTGGAAAAATATCAATTCATAAAATTGCCTCAAGATGTCTACTATATAAGCAGGTTACCGGTCCACATGCAGGGAACGGATTTTGCATATATCATTTTAGTTGTGGTTTTAATATCCTTAACGGCCACAATTTACCCTGCCTATAAAGCATCTCGCCTGGATCCTTGCGAGGCGATTAGATACGAGTGAGGGGAAGACTAAAAAGTGCAAAGTGAGAGACCATTATTAGAAGCCAGGAATCTACATAAGAGTTACTACCAGGGAAAAACTGAGGTTAGAGCACTTGTCGGAATTAATCTAAAGATAGCGGAGAACGAAGTGGTGGCGATTTTCGGTCCCTCGGGTGCTGGAAAGAGCACTTTGCTCCACATTCTCGGTGCCCTGGACCGTCCGACCAAAGGAGAGGTTATTTTCCAAAATCGTAATGTTACTACCTTATCCGATAATGAACTTGCCCGGCTCAGGAACAGAGAGGTCGGTTTTATTTTTCAGTTTCACCACCTTTTGCCTGAGTTTACCGCACTGGAAAATGTGATGATGCCTCTACTGATAGCTCAAAGCTCTTCTCATAAAGATGGGGTCGGTAATCCCCTCTCCCGAAAGATGAAACAGAGAAGGGAAAAGATTGAGGAGGAAGCCCTAAAAGTCTTGACTGAGGTAGGTTTAAAAGATAGAATAAATCACAGGCCAGCAGAATTATCAGTAGGTGAGCAGCAACGAGTAGCTGTAGCTCGGGCGTTGGTCAATAGTCCGAGAGCAATTTTGGCCGACGAACCAACAGGAAATCTTGATAGGAAAACAGGAGAGTCGGTCTTTGAGCTCCTATTGAGACTGGATCGGGAAAGGGGAAAAACTTTAGTAATTGTCACCCATAATGAGGAACTCGTGGAGAAGATAGGGAGCTTACAGTCAGGAAAGGTTATCCATTTGTGCGATGGCAGAATAGTGAACAAGGAACCGTTGTGAAAGGAGTGACAGAATTCAAAAAAATAGTTTGTTCATCGCCAGGGAATTTTTCCACGCCAAAAAACTTCGGACTTTGTAGGGCGCAAAAATAAACTCCTCCGATAAATCGGAGTCGAACAAATTTTTGCTTGGAAGAGAAGGCGCCGTCCTCGTTTTTTGGCTAAAATTCCAAAGGCTTTTCACAAACTATTTTTTGAATAACGGGAAGGGAATATAGCCAAGAGCGAAACGAACGCCCCCGATTTCCATCGGGGGAAGCACAGGCGGATTCACATAAGGAGGGTCGCTGTTCCGACGAATAAGGAGGAACGGGTGAGCGACGCCTGCGAGTCGGTGAGCAGGCAGGTCACCGACTGAAGCGAAGCGTAAGGAGGTGTGATGGC
>Ga0315282_10010284_pt1 | contig 14697 bp, 13 predicted proteins | sample YL17G07_20_MG_FD_203693 | JGI IMG/M metagenome (GOLD analysis project Ga0315282, IMG submission 203693) | Sediment microbial communities from Yellowstone Lake, YNP, Wyoming, USA - YL17G07_20 | ecosystem: Environmental > Aquatic > Freshwater > Lake > Sediment | place: USA: Wyoming | collected...
TTCTCTCCGCAAGGCCCTCAAGGATGGTCCAGGCCCTGGATATTGGGCTCCCGCGGCCTCGAACCCTGGAGGTCAGAACCTCCCCTGAGTTTGGGAAATATGCCTTACAGATTTACAATTCCCTGGAGATAAAATAGAACCCAATAATGATAAACTCCAAATCACAAATTCCAAATCCCAAATAAATTCCAAACTCCAATTTTAAATGACCGAAATGATTTAGTTTGGAATTTCGGCTTTGGTTCATTGCAATTCAGAAAACCCATTCATTGCGTCATTCCAGCGGCCGGGAGACCTCATATGGAAGCCAACGAGAAACGTCTGGGGGTAGGCATCAGGGGGGCAGGCCAGGTAGCCTATGAACATGGCCGGGCGATTGAGAATAACCCTCGTCTCTATCTGGTCGCCGTTTGCAGTCGCTCTCCCGGGAGTGCTCGAAAGCTCCGGGATCAGTTCAATCGTCAGGCCAGGATCTATGAGCACTACGAAGAGATGCTCTCCGATTCCAGCGTTGATATTGTCTCCATCTGTATGCCGAACTACCTGCATGCCAGGGAGGCCGTGCAGGCTTTTGAGGCGTCCAAACACCTCATCCTTGAGAAACCGACCGCGGTGAACTATCAAGAACTGCGGGACCTGAGAGCGGCTGCCCGGCGAGCCCAAACGCGTTCGGTGGTCAGCTTCGTCCTCCGGTGGCATCCCATGGTGAAGAATCTCAAGGCGATCATGGAGAAGAACGCAATAGGAGAGATTTATTACACGGAGGTGGATTACTGGCACGGGATCAAGAAGACCTTCTCCAGCTATCCCTGGATCCGGCTTAAAGAGTATGCTGGTGGAGCAATGATTACCGGAGGATGCCATGCAGCGGATATGGCGCGATACCTGACGGGGAAGGAAGTCGACGAGGTCTTTGCCTACCGATGTAAAAAACGAGACGATTTTGACTATGACACCACCCTTGTCGCCTCCGTTAAATTCAGGGATGGAAGTGTGGGAAAGCTCTCCGCCTCCCTGGACGGATTGTGTTTCCCCTATCAGTTCAATATCGATCTTCTCGGCACGGAAGGGGCCATTAGAGACAACCGGATCTATTCAAAGAGCCTTTTCCCTGAACAAACGGATTTCGTCACCATTCCCTGTGTGACTCCCAATTCCGGGGCTGTTAGCCATCATCCATTCCAACAGGAGATCGACAACCTCACGGAGAATATCCTTTACGGAACGCCTGTTGTTTCCGATGTCCTCGATGCGTGTAATTCTCAGGAGATTGCTCTCGCGATCGAGGAATCGGCTTCAACCGGCAAACCCGTGAAAGTCACAGGGATGTGATCCTGATTAGCTGTCCCAATTCGAAAACCTCGGGGCAAACTGGGCAGGACGTAGGGGTAAAGGGAAATTACTTGGCCCACGCATCCAACTCCGTCGCCTCCTCCAGCCTTGCCATCCGCTTCACCGACGACGTCGTCACCCCCAGAAACCGCGACACCGACGCCCCCGTGTATCCCAGCTGCCGCATCACCACCTGACAGATTACCTTCCTCCCACCCGTGTGAGGAAGTCCTCCCGGTCCTCATCCCTCCGAAAAATGGAAATCCCCTCGATCCCTCGGCCCATCACATGATTTAACGCCCCGTATTGATAGGCGGGGGGCGGTAGGCGGGGACGTAGTTGAAAATTAGCACTTTTCAGAAATGCATCTGGGGCTTGAAAAATTGAGATTTGTTGGCATCCATAAAAATTTGGCCATTCCAATTGCGCCTGCCTGCGGAACGCAATGATTTCGGATTGCTGATTTAGGAATTTAAAACATTCGAAAAGAATGATTTTCGCCGGCGAAACCTTCCGTGTCCTTAAGGCCAGAAGGGAATGAGAGGGATTCAATATAGTATGACAGGTGGAAAAGTATTATAATAGTGAAGCAAGGAGCCTGTGATGAGTTTTGAGGAAGAAGCATTTTTTTCAGCGAAAACACCTCTCAATGTTGAAGTCAGAACAACGACTGGATACTGGAAATACCTTATTACAATGAAACATCGTGTAATGAAAGACAAGGAGGATATGGTGAAGGCTGCCTTACAATTTCCGGATGAGATTAGGCAGAGCAAAACCGATAAAGATGTTTTCCTTTACTATAAGCGGTTTGATAAACTATATTGTGTCGTTGTCAAACACATTGGCATGGAAGGCTTTTTGATCACTGCTTATCCAACCGATAAGTTGAAGGAAGGAGATTCGATATGGACAAGGTAGTCGTTTACTATCATAAAGAATCAGATACCCTTGACATATGGTTTGGCAATCCCGAAGATGAATTCATGTGTGAGGAAGCGGGAGAAGGCATCATCCTTAAGAAAGACAAGAATGGAAAGACGATCGGAATTGAAAAACTCTATGTTAGTAGAACCGTTGGCATTGATAAGCCTCTGCCGATGGAATTGGTAGTAGCTTAATCAAGCCTATAGACAGGGGGACATCCTATATTGATCTCGTCAAGAATAGGTTGGATGAGGTGTCAGGTCTACACCATTCGCGTCGCACACAGGGTGTCATCCATAGAAAAGTTGGCCGTGTTGACTTTGGCCCAGATTTCCCCGGCGAAACCTTCCGCATCCTCAAGGAGAAAGAGGGATGGGAATATGGGAAATGTCATACCAGACACTCGGAATGAATTGGGAAGCGCCCCTTAATCGGGGGCGACTAATTTGAGTTTTGGGAAATACGTCCGATAACGAGGGGCAAATTGAAGGGGACGTAGGGGTAAAGGGAAATTACTTGGCCCACGCATCCAACTCCGTCGCCTTCTCCAGCCTTGCCATCCGCTTCACCGACGACGTCGTCATCCCCAGAAAACGCGCCACCGACGCCCCCGTGTATCCCAGCTTCCGCACCGCCACCTGACAAATTACCTTCCTCCCACCCGTGTCAGGAAGTCCTCCCGGTCCTCATCCCTCCGAAAAATGGAAATCCCCTGGATCCCTCGGCCCATCACATGATGTAAAGCCCCAGGTGCATCCAGTCTCGCTTGTCTTGGCATGTCCTCTAATTTACGCTTTCTCTTACCCGATGTCAGGAATTATTTCTCTTTGCACCAACGTCCCTCATATATCTTTCCGATTGCAAACCGCCTAACGTTGACGCTAACCGGCCGCCCGTGAGCGCGGTCCGCGTTGAGCGGCTTGTTGGGCCTTCCGCCCTTTTTTTAGATGTTCGACTACCCAGAGGTTCACCAAGGTTTCAGGCGAGATCCCGCGCTGGCGAGCTAAGGTTTCTATCTGATCATAAACCTCCGGATCGATGGCGACAAGCCTCCTACGAGTGGCGCGGACAGTGAAAGAAGCCTCTCGGGTGTCGTCCCAGTAGTCAGCGAGGCTGTGCGTGCCCCAGAAGTCGCCGATTTCTTCAATGCTTTTTGCCTTCGAGATACTACTTACCCTCTCTTTCTTAAGGTTGCTCATACCGCCTTCGCTCCTTTGAGTCCATATCCCTTGCGCTCACGATAAGCGCGTTATGGTTAGGTTTATAGATGAAATAAACAATCAGGTAACGGCCTGCATCCGTCTGCCCCAGAGCCGCATACACGTCCTCCCCGGTGCGATACCCAAATTCGACGAAACGGAACTGCGGCCGATTGAAAAAGACCTCTTCAGCTTCATCCTGCAATACCCGATGTTTGACTGCAAGCTTCTCAATAATATCTGGCAGCCAAATGAAGTCATCTATATACATTCAGCTTTCACCCTCTTCGGGGGGAAGATAGGGTGTCAGGCCTCCACTCTGCACTTTCCCCTGCATCTGGCACCGGAGCAACATCTGCCACGTGGATTGTCTGGTCAGCGAGCATTTAGTCAATAAAGGCCACATTATATGCTGCCTTGGCTTTGTTCTCTGTGTTTAGCAGCACGCGGTGCCATGTATCGCTGAGATTTACGGTTGCATGTTGTGGATGACTCATTTTCCCCTTTACATGCACAATAGGATCCCGTACCTGGACTCCCTTTCTTTGCCGTCGGGTTTCTATTGATCAATTTGCGGCAATCCAGCCGATAGCCCGACGCAGAGAGGAGCGAACGCCTGCGTTCGCTCGAATGACTTGTGCGGGCCGCGATTAGTAGTACGAATGCAAAAAATCAACGGCGGCTATCCGCTGCCCGCTGAAGTGTCATGTTGGCGCTTTCGATCTCCTCATAGAGGGTCTCGGGAGCAATGTCGGCGCCATTGGGCCATGCAATAGTTCCCCCCTCAACTGTCGCACGTCTGAAAAAGTCCCGATCTCTCAAAGGCTCAAAAACGGGTCCCTGGCCCAAGCAGGACTCAAAGTCCACGTCGCCGCTGAGGCCGTCATCAAAGGTGATACGGTAGATGTAGTTTCGCCTATATTCAATTTTTTTTACTTCATTGAGATTCCACATGGTACGCCTCATTCTAAAGGTGCAATTTGTCTTATCTCCTTTCCAGCCCTGGCAAATTCCCAGTCGTCATTGAGTTCTTCCACATGCAAATTGATCCATTCGCGGACAAAAGTCGTAAGGCGGTCCTGGAGCCAAGATCGCCCCTGAGAATATTCCGACGAAAATCAAGAAGAGCCTTCTCCCCTTGATACTCCGCGTGCAGGTGCGGAGGGTTGTGTTCATCATAATACATCCGTATGATGATGCCAAAAAGCATTGATACTATCGGCATCGCAGGCTCTCCATCAAGAGCACCGGCGACGGATTTGAGCAGCAGCCCCGCACGACGCGGACAGAGCAAACGCTTGCGTCCACTCTATTTCCCGCCGAAGGCGGGGTGTCCGCTCGAATGACTTGCTCGCCCCGCATAGGCAGCGGGAATCTTTCTCTTGTTTGTTGTATAGATGAATCGAATTGTATGGAAAAGAAAGGTATTTGTCAAGGAATTCTTGAAGCATGAGTATGAACGATTTATCTTAAACCGACCACTTACGCGATACAAAGAGAAGAACAAGGGTGGCTTGCGGAATCCAAGGCACCCAATTCCGGAGTGCGGAGGTTGCCCCCGTTTTGTCAAGAAAAAGGCTCGCTTGCGTAGGGACCTTCAATAGAACGCCTCCACTTTTGGCGGAGTATCGGAAGAACGGGACGCAAGAAATATGGGATTGAACGGGACTACTCCATGCCTGCTTCCTTGAGGTTTGCGACCACAACAAGAATATACTTTTCGGGATGAAGATATTTCTGGGCCACCCGGAGGACTTCTTCCCGGGTGGCGGACTGGATCAGAGTGGGATACTTCTCAGGATAGTCCAACCCCAGACCATAGTATTCCACCTGGCTTAGAAAATTGGCCAGCTTCGCCTGGGTGTTGAGCCGCATCGGGAAACTGCCAATGAGGTATTTCTTGGCGCTTTCCAGTTCCTTCTCTGAGACCGGTTCTTTCCGGATCCTTTCCATCTGCTGAAGAGCAAGGGAGATGGCCTCCCGGGCCGATGCGTTTTTCGTCTGAAGGAGGATCTCGAAAGATCCGGGATACCTGCCAGGATCAAAAAAGCTTGCCACCGCATAGGCAAGGCCTCTCTTATTGCGGATCTCCTCTACCAATCGGGAGCCAAAGCCGCCGCCTCCCAGAATGTAGTTCATGACCGTTAGCGTATAATAGTCCGGATTCGCCCGTTCCACCCCCCTCTGGCCAAGGATGATATTGGCCTGAGTAATTGTCCGGTCGATCTTGATCGTTTTCTGCTCGTTTTCAAACTTAACTTCAAACTTAGCACCGGGAACATTCCCGGTGGGCCATGCTTCCAACCGGGGGAGAAGCTTCGTCTTCAATTCGTTGGCACTGATATCCCCGACAATCGTCAGAATAGCATTATTCGGATGGTAATAAGACTGGTAAAACCGATTGACAGCTTCCCGCCTCAGGCGTGGGACCGACTCCTTTGTCCCGTTAACCGGATGAGCATAGGCGCTTCCCTGAAAGAGGACTTTCTGAAATTCCTTCTGTGCAACATCCTCCGGCTGACCCTCGGCGGATTGGATGATCGCCATGGTCTTCTCCACTTCTCTCCGGATCTCCTCATCAGGGAAAGTGGGACGGGTGAGGGTTTCCACGAAGAGAGCGAAGCCCCGGTCCAGATCTTTTTTTAACACGCGCAGGCTCATCTCTGCATAGTCCCTGCCGGCAGACGCTCTGAGGGAGGCTCCCATGAAATCCAGCTCTTCATTGATCTCATTAACTGTATGCCTTGACGTTCCAAGGAGAAGCCCCCGGGCCGTGAGATGTGCCAAACCCTCTTCTCCACCCGGATCTCTCCAGGACCCCGCATTCACGAGAAGCTGAAACGTGACGAAAGGAAGTGAGTGGTCCTCGCTGACCAGAAGGACGAGCTGATTTGGCAGAACCGTTCTCTGTAGCGGAGGCATGGCGAGGAGAGGATCGGCGAAGCCCGTTACGCAAATGAGTGCCAGAATAAATAGGGTTCTTCGAATCATAGGGTACCCCCTTGACCATTGCGAATTGCAAATCGCGGATTGCGAATTTTCCTTATCTCATTCTTTCATTCCGCAATCCGCAATGGAATTATCTGATGATCTCTCCTTTGCCAGAAGATCCTCCAAGAGGAGGCTTTCCCTCTTTCGGCGGCAGAGGTATTAGAATTCCCACCGTGCGATTATCGGGAACCAGGTAACGCTTTGCCACCCGCTGGATGTCTTCCGCGGTAACCTTCCGAATAGAAGGAAGATAATCATCAATCTCTTTCCAGTCACGGGCAATCTCATAGTTTGCCAGGAGCCTTGCCTGATTGAACATCGAATCCTGTCCGAAGACGAAAGCGGCCTCCAGTTGATTCTTCGCTTTCTCCAGTTCCCGTTCGCCAACAGGCTCTTTTTGAAGCCGCTCGATCTCGTGATCGATAGCCTTTTCAACTTCAGATATCTCCTTGCCTGGAAATATATCGGCAGAGACGTAGAACAGGCTTGGATCCCGTGACAGAAGGGAGTGGTCCGCATCGGCCCCAAAAGCAAGTCTTTTCTCTCGCACAAGACTTTGATAAAGCCTTGAGCTTTTCCCGGCGGAAAGAACCGTGGCGATCACTTCGAGGACATAGCTGTCCGGCTCCCGGAGGTTCGGAACATGGTATCCCATGACAATGGAAGGAAGCTGCGCCTCCCTCTTGACAAATATCCTTCGTTCCCCGACCCGGGGCATTTCCAGACCCATTTTCTGCTGAGGGGCCTCTCCTTTCGAGTAAGGGCCGAATGCCTTTTCAATCCTCGGCAGCAGGTCTTCCTTCTTGAAATCTCCCACTACGACAAGAAAGGCATTGATAGGCTTATAATAGGTCCGGTAGTAGGCCTTTAAATCTTCGAGAGTCAATCTCTCGATATCCTCCATCCATCCAATGATGGGCCAGTGGTAGGGCTGGAGCTGAAAGGCCGTGGCCTCCAGCTGCTCGGAGAGATAGGCCTGGGGGTTGTCTTCGGTCCGAAGCCTTCGCTCTTCCATAACCACCATCCGCTCTGTGCGAAAGTCCTCTTCCCGAAGCATCAGATTCTGCATCCTGTCCGATTCGAGATCAATCGCCACCTGGACGCGGTCCGCGCTGAGGTTCTCAAAGTACGCGGTATAGTCCCGGGACGTAAAGGCATTGTCATTGCCTCCGTTCTCCTGAATGATTCTGGAAAACTGCTCCGGACCGACCTTCTCCGTTCCCTTAAACATCATGTGTTCGAGCATATGAGAGAGACCGGTCCTTCCCCAGGCCTCGTTGCGGGATCCCACCCGGTACCAGACCTGAAAGGTCACCAGAGGGGCCTTGTGATTTTCGAGAAGAAGAACCTTCAGGCCGTTGGACAAAATAATTTCGGAGACCTGCTCCCTTAGTCCTGCCTCTGCAAGAGAAACAGAGAGGGAAAGGATGAGAAGAAGTATGATGCAGACTGATTTTCTCGCTGAAGAAATCAATTCCAACCTCCTTTTAGACATGTGGGTGAGGGCTAGGGCAGGGAAGCCTGTTTGGGTTATGTAAAATGGTTAAGGCCGAAGGTCTTGAAACCAGCGGTCTAACCTACGGACAGAACCGGCTTCTTTACCCTAACCCTTACCTTGGGCCAGGAATGATTGGGTCTATTTTGACTCTCTCAGTGAAACGAAGAACGTTGAGCCCCCCCGGTTCACCAGGAGAAGAGCTCCTTTCTCCGGCACCACCTTTTCCATGGCCTTCCGATAGTCCTCTTCGCTCGTAATCCTCTGGCGATTGACCTCCAGGATCACATCTCCGGGTCGAAGGCCCGCCTCCTGGGCGGGAGAACCCGCTTCCACACGTTCGATCACGACCCCCTCAGCCTTCGCAAGCCCCAGTTGTTTCGCCATCTCCGGAGTCAAATCACGCACCCCAAGACCGAACCACTCCTTTTTCTCCGGTTCCGAGGTCTTCCGCTCTCTTGGCTCAGCGGGCATCTGTGCCGTCGTGACCGGGATCTCCATTGTCTTTCCTTCCCGGATGATCCCTAACCGGATGTTCTGTCCCACGTTCTTTTTCAGGACTTCTTTCACCAGATCCTGGCTGTTCCTAATCTTCGTTCCATCGATGTCGATCACGATGTCCCCTGCTTTAAGGCCTGCCTTTTCTGCAGGACTTCCTTCAAAGACCTGATTGATCAGGGCTCCCGCTTTGTCCTTGAGGTTGAAGGATTTCACCAGATCCTCTGTCAGATCCTGAAGGCCGATCCCGACCCAGGGCCGTATGACCTTCCGATGAGCAATCAATTCGGTCATAATGCTCTTGGCAAGGTTGATGGGAATGGCGAAGCCGATGCCCTGGCCGGGCTGTATGATCATGGCATTGATTCCGACCACCCCGCCTTCGATGTTGACAAGGGGGCCTCCGCTGTTGCCTGGATTGATGGAGGCATCCGTCTGTATGAAGTCTTCATAGGTCCCTGTGCCCAGCCCTGACCGGCCTTTTGCACTGATCACTCCGACCGTCACCGTCTCCTGGAGGCCGAAAGGAGAACCGATGGCAATAGCCCATTCTCCTACCTGGAGCTTGTCAGAATCGCCGAGGACGGCCACAGGAAGATTCTCCGCATCCACACGGATCACCGCAAGGTCCGTCTTTGGATCAACTCCCTGGATCGTTCCCTTGAACTCTCTCTGGTCATAAAGCCGGACCGTGATCTTCTCCGCTTCACCAACGACATGATAGTTCGTTAGGATATATCCTCTGGCATCGACGATCACCCCCGAGCCCTCACCCGTCTGCCTCTGTTTCGACGGGGGGCCGCCATCGCCTTTGAAAAAATCTTCAAAAGGCGTTCCCTTAAAAAAATCCTTTCCGAAGCTTTCCCCGGGTGAAATCGTCACTGTCCGCTCCGAGCGGATGGAAACAACCGAGGGAAGAACCTTCTTCGCCACCTCAACAAAAGCCATGCCAAGGTCCTTTGCCGTACCGATCGGCGCGGGAGCCCCGTCGCAGTTCCAAACCGGCACCGTTACCGTCAGAATCCCCGTGAAGAGGAGAATCAACCATCTTCGAGAGAAATCTTTCGTCTTCATTCGTTCCACCTCCGTCTTTCAGAAGTTTTTCTCTTATCCGGGATTTGTCCCTCACCTAATGACAGGTTCAACGACTCCTGAGCTTTTATCATTATAACATCCTTTCTCGTAGGGAGAAACGGATCCGAACCTATTTGAAAAACCTGAAAAGGATTGTCATGCTGACCTGAACGAAATCGGAATCCCCGCCATGGGCCCCGGAGGCATTAGAATCTATGTAACTGAGTAGCCGAAAAAAAGGAATTCTGAAAATAATTGTAGTGTAGCCCCTTGTGGGCAATCGGGTTATTGGGTTCTTGGGTTATTGAGTTATAAGGTTTAACCCAATAGCACAAGTAACGCTCAACCCAGGTAACAGCTTTTGGTCCTGATTTTGTCGACGGGCATAAAGCCCTACACTACAGGTCTTTTTGCGGACCTTCAAAGGTTTGGTCGACGGGCATAAAGCCCTACACTACAGGTCTTTTTGCGGACCTTCAGAGATGGCTAAACAGTTACGAATCTATTTACTTCCCGAAGGGTTTCTGGTAAACTTTGGGGTAAGAACGAATTGGAGGTAAGAGAATGCTATCGAAGATACCCATTGATCTTGACGGAGTAAAAAAAGAAGACCGGGATAAAGAAATCCTCAGAATGGCCATCATTGCCGAGTTAGATGCAATCAATCTTTACGAGCAGATGGCAGGTATGACGGAGAATAAAGAGCTGAGGGAATTGCTTCTGGACGTGGCACGAGAAGAGAAGACCCATGTCGGAGAATTCCAGGCCCTGTTGCTGATCGGAGACAAACAACAGTCAGAGGAACTGGAAGAGGGGCGAAAGGAAGTTGAGGCGCTGATCGGGAAAAAACGATGAGAGGGCGTTCAAAAGAACAGGTGAATTCATTAAGACGGGCGCGGGATTCCCAGACGTTTAGCTTGGGCCGCTACGAAGGTGCTGTCGAGAAGCGCCTGGCCCGTCTGGAAGCCGAACAGTTCGGCCATCGACTCTGGGACAAAGACCCCAGCCTCTGGAAGCAAGATCTTCCAAACCAGGAAATGATCCGCAATGCCTTGGGCTGGTTGCACGTGGCGGAGAAGATGGAGGGAAACGTCCGCCAACTGCGCGACTTCGCCGCCGAGGTGCGGGCAGCGGGTTACCGCCAGGTGGTCCATATGGGAATGGGAGGCAGCAGCCTGGCTCCCTGGGTGTTCCAGAAGACATTGGCAAAGACGGGAGATGGTCTTCCACTATGCGTTTTGGATACGACCGACCCGGCCGCCATCCTCAAGATCGAACGGGAGGTCTCCCCTGCCGAGACCCTTTTTATCGTTGCCAGCAAATCAGGGAGAACGGCTGAGGGCATCGCCTTTGGTGACTACTTTTACGCCAAGGTCAAAACCCTCAAGGACGCCAGGGCCGGAGAGAACTTCGTAGCCATAACGGACCCGGGCACCCCTCTGGAAAGGCGATCTCAAGAGCAAGGCTTTCGAAGGACCTTCCTCAACTTCAACGATATCGGCGGACGGTATTCCGCCCTCTCCTATTTTGGACTGGTCCCCGCCATTCTGATGGGTATCGATATTTCAGAGCTGCTGATTCGGGCTCTCCGGATGGAGCATGCCTGTGCGTCTTTTGTCCCGGTCCGGGAAAATCCGGGGGTGGTTCTGGGAACGATCATGGGAGAACTGGCGCGCCGCGGCAGGAACAAGGTGACGTTCCTGATGCCGCAATCCACCGCTGCCTTAGGATGGTGGCTGGAACAGCTTATTGCCGAGAGCACGGGCAAGGAGGGCAAAGGAATTCTCCCTGTCGCGGGAGAACCTCTCGGACCTCTTTCGGTCTACGATAAGGACAGGCTCTTTGTCCACATCCGGCCGAGAGATGAGGCGGATGAGCCCCTCGACCGCTTCGTCCAGGAATTGCAGAAGACCGGAGAGCCGCTGATCACGATCCTGATGGAAGACCGCTTCGATCTGGGCCAGGAGTTCTTTCGCTGGGAACTCGCTACGGCCACAGCAGGAGCCATCCTCGGAATTAATCCCTTTGATCAGCCGAACGTGCAGGAGAGCAAGGACAATACAAATCGTCTGTTGACCCACATACGCGAGACCGGAAAACTGCATCTTCCACCTCCTGCTTTGGAAGAAGGGCCTCTCCGTTTTTACGCTATGAAAGCGGCTCCGAGCGCTCAGCAGTGTCTCAAGGCTTTTTTCAGCCAGGCCCGACCGGGTGATTATATCTCCCTTCAGGCGTACGTGCCTGAAACACCCGCCATGACGGAGTCACTTCAGGCGATCAGGCAGCGCTTAAGGGATACCCGGGGACTTGCCACAACCCTGGGCTATGGCCCCCGCTTCCTCCATTCCACAGGACAATTCCATAAGGGTGGCCCCAATACAGGGCTTTTTCTCCAGCTCACTGCTGATGACTTCGAGGATGCCCCCATACCAGGCACACCGTACACGTTTGGTATCTTCCGGCAGGCCCAGGCACAGGGCGACCTGGAGGCTCTGCGCAAACATAGAAGGCGGGTTTTACGCATCCATCTCGGCAGTAACGCTCTTGGAGGATTGGAAGCCTTGTCACAGGTCCTGAAAGAAGCCCTGAAAGAACGGGAATGAATTGAACTGTTTCCGGTGGATTCGTTTCGCTTAATCCGCCCTACTCTTTTCTGGCCAAGATTAGATATTTCTTCGGCCTTCCGTCGCGCCTCAACCTTAACTTTAGCCTAATGCACTCCCGCAGGGACCGTCTCCTTCTCTTTTCGCATCAAAAGGGTAAGAGGAAGGATCAGGACCAGCATCACCGAGAGAAGGGAGAAGACGTCATTGAAGGATAGCATCGATGCCTGCCTCAAAAGCTCGCGGTAGATCACTCCCATAGCACCTTGATCCGACAGAGAAGGGGTAAAACCTCTCTCCTGCAGCGTCTGAGAGATCTGGGGGACGGCCAGTTGAAGGTTCCGACCAAAGGGGGTGAGATGATCCACAAGACGGAACTGATGAAACTGTGCTCCCCTGGCAAGCAGAGTGGTCATAAAAGCAACCCCGAAGCTTCCCCCGAGGTTTTTTAGGAGGTTGAATATCGCTGTGGCGTTTCCCATCTCTTCCTTTCTTATTCCTGACAAGGTCAGCGTTGTCAGGGGGATGAAGAGAAAACCCATGCCCATACTCATTACGACCCTTGGCCAGAGGATGGTATTGAAATCCGCGAGGAGGTTAAGCTGCGCCATGAGATGGACCCCGTAGGCGGCCACAGCGAGGCCGAAGGCAAGGATCGCCTTTGGATTGATTCTTGTTATAAGTTTCCCTGCTATGAGCATGGCGATCATGGTGGCAATGCCGCCGGGAGCCAGCACCAGCCCCGAAAGGTAGGACGTATATCCCATCAACGTCTGAAGGTAGATCGGCAATAGGACAAGGCTGCTGAAGAGGTTGAAAAAGGTGAAAAACATGATCATATTCCCTGAGCTGAATGAAGGGTCCCTGAAGGTCCTTAAATTGACGATGGGATTCCTTACAAAGAACTCCACCATGATAAAAAGGACCAGGGAGGATAGGGCGATATAACTCATCCAGGTGATGAAGCTGGATGAAAACCAGTCCTCCCTCTGCCCTTTGTCGAGGACGATCTGAAGGCATCCAATGCCCACCACCAGAAAGAAAAGCCCCCAGTGGTCAATCTTCATCTTTGTCCGCTCCATATAGGGCGGATCGACGATAAAAAAGAGGACCATCAGAACTGAAACAACTCCTATTGGGACATTGATATAAAATATCCAGTGCCAGGACCAATTGTCCGTGATCCACCCGCCCAGAAGAGGGCCGATGATGGGCCCAAACATGGTGCCCACTCCAAAGATCGCCATGGCCATCCCGTGTTGATGGGGCGGAAATGTTTCCAGAAGAATCGCTTGAGAAATGGGCTGAAGGGCACCGCCGCCGATGCCCTGGAGGATCCTGAAAAATACAAGGCTCTGGAGGTTCCATGAAGAGCCGCACATGAAGGAACTTAAGGTGAAGAGGGAGATGGAAGAGAGGAGATAACGTTTTCTTCCCAGGAGCCTGCTCAGCCATCCGGCCATGGGGATGATGATGGCATTGGATGCAAGATAGGATGTAATGGCCCAGGTGGATTCATCGATCCCTGCGGACAGACTGCCGCGGATATGATCGAGGGAAACATTGACGACCGCTGTGTCCACGATCACGATGAGCGTTGGCAGCATGACGGTAATGGCAACAATCCACTTGTTCACTTAACGACCCCAAAGCGAGATGCTGAAGCCCTACAAAACCTCGTGCAAAACCCTGAGCCTTCCAGGGCAGGGGCAAGCCCTGCCCCTACAATGGAACCAGGAGACATGGAATACTGACACTTATCCGTTATTGCTCAATCAAGATCGTGGGTACCACCGACATGCCAACCCGCAAGAGATGCTCCGGGTCCGATCCCTTCTCAAGGACAATTTTCACCGGGATTCTCTGGACGACCTTGACAAAGTTACCTGTAGCGTTTTCGGGCGGGAAGAGAGAAAAGACCGCACCCGTCCCCGCCATGACACTGTTCACTTTTCCGTAAAAGATCTTTCCGGGATAGGTATCGACCTCTATTTCCACTTTCTGGCCGGGTTTCACCCTCTTCAGATCCGTTTCTTTGTAGTTCGCCGTGACCCAGATGTTTTCCTGGCTGAGAGGAACAACGGCCATGAGCGGCTGGCCCGGCTGGACCTGGTTTCCAGTTTCCACCGTCCTCTTTGTGATAAAGCCGTCTGCAGGCGCATAGAGCTTCGTGTAAGTCCGGTTTAATTCGGCTGCCCGAAGCGTTGCCTCCTTCTGTTGAATCTGAGCCACCTGCGGAGGAATTCCCGCCTCGGTCTGCTTGATCAGAGCCTTCTGTGTGTCAAGGGACGCCTCAAGTTGCTTCATCTGGTCCCTCGCCACCTTCACCTGGGCTGCACTCACCTCGTAGGTCGTTTTTGCCCGGTCAAATTGTTGAAGCGAGATCGCTCCCTTTTTCACTAAAAATTCCGACCTCTTGAAATCAACTTCTGCCAATCGGAGATTGGCCTCCTGAAGTTCATAGTTAGCCCGGGCAGCATCGAGGGCAGCCACTGTCTCTTTCAGCTGTCTTTTGACCGTAGTCACCCGATCCCGAATCTCAAGAAGCCTCGTTCGCTCTGTTTCAAGTCCCGCCTGT
>Ga0315282_10010285_pt1 | contig 14695 bp, 13 predicted proteins | sample YL17G07_20_MG_FD_203693 | JGI IMG/M metagenome (GOLD analysis project Ga0315282, IMG submission 203693) | Sediment microbial communities from Yellowstone Lake, YNP, Wyoming, USA - YL17G07_20 | ecosystem: Environmental > Aquatic > Freshwater > Lake > Sediment | place: USA: Wyoming | collected...
CCGCGGTTCCGGAAGGAACCGGAATCAGGGAGCCCGGAGAGCCATGTAAAGCACCGCCTCTTCGCGGCGCACCTTGAACAGCACGTCGTCGCCGGAATGCACCTCTTTCATCGCCGCGCTCCAGGTCGCAAGCGAGTCGATGCCGCGGCGGTTCACCTCCACGACGATATCGCCCGGAGCGAGCGCTTCGGCCGCCGGGCTCGACGGATCGATGTCCTCGATCACCACCCCTTTCACGCTGTCGTCGCCGACGCGCCTCGAGTCTTCAGGACCCATGGGCCTCACCATGAGACCGAGGCTCTTCACCGCGTCCTGGCCGGCCTGGGACGGGGTCTCGGCCTGCTCCATCCCCTGTTCCTTGAGCTCGCCGAGAACCACGCCCAGCTTTTCCTTCTTCTTGTCCCTGAGCAGGTCGAGAACCACCTTGGTGCCGGGTTTGCGGTGCGCCACTTTGGAGGAGAGGTCCCGCGCATCCTGCACCTTCTGGCCGTCGATCGCGAGGACCACGTCGCCGGCCTTGAGACCCGCCTTCTCGGCCGGGCCGTCCTTGAGCACCTGGTTCACGAGCGCCCCTTCGGGCTTCTCCATGCCGAACATGCGGCCGAGATCCGGGTCGAGCGACTGGATCCCCACGCCGAGCCAGCCGCGGATGACATGCCCTTTGGACATGAGATCCTCGATGACACGTTTGGCCATGTCGATCGGGATCGCGAAGCCGATCCCCTGCCCCTCTCTCGCAATGGCGGTGTTGATGCCCACCACCTCTCCCTGGAGATTGAAGAGCGGCCCGCCCGAGTTGCCCGGGTTGATCGACGCGTCGGTCTGGATGAAATCGTCGTACGGCCCGGCGCCGATGACCCGTCCCTTGGCGCTCACGATGCCGGTGGTGACCGTGTTCCCGAGGCCGAAGGGGTTCCCGATCGCCACAACCACGTCGCCGACCCTGAGCTTGTCGGACGACCCGAGCACGGCCGGGGTGAGCCCTTTCGCGTCCTTGATCTGGATGAGCGCGACATCGGTCCGGACGTCGTTGCCCACCACCTGGGCCGACATTTCCCGCTCATCCGAAAGCTTGATCTTGATTTCGTCGGCCTCGGCCACGACATGACGGTTCGTGAGCACCTGTCCGTCCGCCGAGATGATGATCCCGGAGCCCAGGCTATGCTGCTTCATCTCCTTCGGCGGGGACTTCCGAAGGAACGGCCCGAAGAACTGCCCGAACGGGTCGTCCCCCCGCTGATCCGGACCGAAAAAGAACGGAAACATCCTCTGCGCCTTCACGGTCTGCGTGGTGAAGATGTTCACCACGGAAGCGCTCAGTCTCTCCACGAGCGGCGCATAGCTCACCCGGGGGTCGTAGGTCAACGGCTGGGCCGGCGGCTCTTTCGTCCGGGGCGCGGCCTCGTTCCGGGCCGCCCCGCACGCCGCAGCCCAAAGCCCCAGGGCCAGCACGGCCACGGCGAAACGCCACAGGATCCGCTTGTAGCTCCATGAGTGCGACATGCTCACTCTCCCTCCTCGTTCAATAAACAAGGAGGGAGCGCGTATTATTCCTGGTTCATGGATGGGGACGGGCTATTCCTCGGAGAGCTTCTTCTTCATCTTGTTGATGAGCTCGTCGTAGCCCTTCTCGGCGATGATCTTGCCGAACTGGGAACGGTAGTTGCGTGTGAGGCTCACGCCGTCCGTGACGACGTCCACGACCACCCAGCTCGAGCCTTTCCGCTTCATGATGTAGACCACCTCGGTCTCGGTCTGCCGTGGCGGCGTGCCGGTGGTGAGGGTGGTGGTGACGTTCACCTTGCCCCCTGGGACCCGGGTTTCGGTGTTGTAGGTCACCTCGTAATTGATATGGTCCCGGAGGTGCTTCACGTAGTTCTTCTCGATGAGGCTGCGCAGGATGTCGGTGAACTCCTTCTGCTCGGCCTGGGTCCGCTCGGCCCAGTGCTTGCCGAGCGACGCCTCGGCCAGCTCGCCGTAGTCGAGGAGGGTCCGCACGAGGTCCGCCACCTTGTTGCTCGGGCCGTTCGCGCCCTGAAGCAGCGTTTTCGCCTGGTGATCGAACTTCTCGAGGGTCTCCTTGGCCCCGCCGCCGATGGCATAGGCCGGGCTCACCATGAAAATGAGAAGAAGCGATAAACTCAATATTTTGGCTATCCGTTTCATGTCTCTCATCCTTTGAAAATTTCCCTTCCTACGATACATGACGTCTCTCCCGGGCCTATTATTCATCAAGAATACGGGTTTGATCAATTACCAGGATTATCATTAAATGGAACCCGGGAGGTCAGGAAAGATGAAAGGCAAGAAGATCATCCTTGGCGTCACCGGCGGCATCGCGGCATACAAGGCCGTGGAGCTCCTCCGGCTCCTCGTGAAGCAAGGGGCCGAGGTGCGGGTCGTGATGACCGAGGCCGCGGCCAGGCTCGTGGGGCCGGCCACGTTCGCAGCCCTTTCCGGTCGGTCCGTGCTCCGCGAGATGTTCCCGGAGGACGGGTCGATCCCGCACATCCAGGAGGCGCAGGCCGCGGATCTCCTCGTCATCGCGCCGGCCACGGCGGACTTCGTGGCCCGGGCCGCGGCCGGCCGGGCGAGCGATCTTCTCTCGGCCGTGGTGCTCGCCGCGGGGAAGCCGGTGCTCCTCGCGCCCGCCATGAACGAGAAGATGTGGCTGAACCCGCTCACCCAACGAAACCTCGCGACGCTCAAGACGGTCGCAGGGATGCACGTGGTGGAACCGGGCTCGGGCGAGCTGGCCTGCGGCGAGGGGATCGGCCGCATGGCCGAGCCGCCGGTCATTCTGAAGGCGGCCCTCTCGCTCTTCAAGGCCGACCTCCGGGGCCTCTCCATCCTCGTGACCGCCGGACCGACGAACGAGGCGATCGACCCGGTGCGGTTCATCGGGAACCGCTCCTCGGGCAAGATGGGCTATGCCGTCGCCAGGGCCGCAGCGCGCCGCGGGGCCAGGGTGACCCTCGTGTCCGGCCCGGTGAGCCTGGAGCCGCCGTCGGGCGTGAAGCTCATCCGGGTCTCGTCGGCGCTCGAGATGATGGATGCGGTCCTGAACGAGTTCAAGACCCAGGACGCGATCATCATGGCCGCGGCCGTGGCCGACTATCGACCCGTGAAGGCCGAGCGGTCGAAGATCAAGAAGAGCGGAGATCGGATCACGTTCGAGCTGGTGAAGAACCCCGACATACTGGCCGAGCTCGCCGGAAGAAAAGGTAAAAGCGCGAGACCGGCGCTCGTCGGCTTCGCGGTGGAGACCGAGGAGCTGGAGCCCCGGGCCAAGGACAAGCTCCGGCGCAAGGGGTGCGCCTTCCTGGTCGCAAACCCGGCCCACATCGCGTTCGGCGGGGACGACAACGAAGCGGTGATCGCCCATGCGGACGGCCGGATCGAGAAGACGGGGAGGATCCGCAAGGTCGATCTCGCCGAGATGATTCTGGACCGACTGGCCTCCATCATGCCTTCAGGTGCTTCTCGATGAGCCTAGCGATGCCGGGCGTCGCTTCCTCCACATGGCGCTCGCCGTAGGGCCGGAGCTTCTCGTAGACGGTCTTCAGGGTCTGGTTCGACGATTTGCGGGCCTTGGCGTCCGTGATGGCGAGCATGGCGCCAGCCACCGCCCGCTTCCTGGTCCCGAGATACAGGGGCAGCGGCTCGGAGCCGGTATGCGCCTCCACGATGGGGTCGAGGTTCTCGATGAACTCATCGATGAGCCATTCGACGAGGTTCTCGATCTTGTTCGGGCTCATGGCCCTCACCACCTTGAACCCCCCCTTGATGACCAGGCCGGCGAGCCCGGTCTTGCGATTGACCTCGTCCTCGATCAAGAGGCAGCAATCCTTGATGACGGCCGGTCGTCTTTTCGGTTCCAAGAGTCTCTCCTTCAGCTTTCCCATGTCCTCCTCCTTGTTAGACGCGCAAGGTCAAACCGATCATTCATCAGGCCGAGAGCTTCGAAGCGATCCGGCCCAGGTCGTCGATGGAACGGATCGCGTAATCCGCGTCCCCCTCGCCCGCCGGGCCGACCTGGACCGTGATCATGCCGTGCTTCCTGGCCGCGACCAGGATCCTCGGCTCGTCGTCGAACATCACCTGGCCCTCGAGCGGGCTTCCGATGATCCCGGAGAGCCTCGCGAAGGCCGCGGGGTCCGGCTTGCCGACGAGGTCGGGCGGCAGGGCCACGAGATGCTTGAAACACGAGGCGATGCCGAGCTTGTCGAGAACGCGCCTCGCATGGCTCTCGTGGCCGTTCGTGAAGATCGCCTTGGTCACCGGCACGGCGTCGAGCATCTCCCGGAGCCCGGGATTCTCGCCGATGAAATGGTCGAGATCCTCGATGTAGATGCTCTCGAAGTAGTCCTCGACCGCCCACCCCATCTCCTCCCGGAGGCCCCGCGCCGTGGTGCCCCAGGTCTGCCAGAGCCTCCTGCGCACCGCCTGGGCCTCCTCGAGGCCGACCCCCAGCCGCCGCGACAGGTATCGGGCGATGTTGAGGTCCACCGCATCGAGGAGCCCCGCCTCCGGAGGGTAGAGGGTGTTGTCCAGGTCGAAAATCCACATGGTCATAGGATGTATTTGGACAGATCCTCGTTCTCGAGGATCTCCCGGAGCTCTTCCTTCACCTTCGTCCGGTCGATCCGGATATCGGCCGGCGACAGCTCGGGCGCCGAGAACGAGAGCTTCTCGAGAAGCGCCTCGAGGATGGTGTGGAGCCGTCTCGCGCCGATGTTCTCGGCGGATCGGTTCACCTGGGCCGCGATGTCCGCGATCTCGTCCACCGCGTCCGGCGTGAAATCGAGCTTCACCCCCTCTGTGAGCAGCAACGCCTCGTACTGCTTGATGAGGGCGTTCTCGGGCTCGGTCAGGATCCGGATGAAGTCCGCCTTGCCGAGCGCGTCGAGCTCCACGCGGATCGGGAAGCGGCCCTGGAGCTCGGGCACGAGGTCCGAGGGCTTCGCGATGTGGAACGCCCCTGCGGCGATGAAAAGGATGTGGTCGGTCCTCACCGAGCCGTACTTGGTGTTGACCGTCGACCCCTCGACGAGCGGCAGGAGATCCCGCTGCACCCCCTCTCGGGACACGTCCGGGCCGCTGGTGCTCCGCTGCCTGCCCGCGATCTTGTCGATCTCGTCGATGAACACGATCCCGGACTGCTCGGTCCGGATCCGCGCCTCCTGGTTTACCCTGTCGAGGTCCACCAGCTTCTCGGACTCCTCGGCCAGGATCTGCTCGGAGGCCTCCTTGATCTTCATCTTCCGGCGCTTGGTGCGGCCCTTGAAGCCGGGCATGTTGCCCAGCATGTCCTTGATGTGGATGTCCTCGATGCCGGCTGTGGAGAAGACCTCGAGCATCGGGAAGGACGAGTCCTTGACCTCGAGCTCCACGTACCGGTCGTCGAGCTGGCCGGCCCGCAGCATGGTCCGGAGCTTCTCCCGGGTCGACTCCCCCTCGGCGGGACTCGGCTCCTCGAAGGACGTCGCGGCCGGCCGGGGCAGGAGCAGATCGAGCAGCCGTTCCTCGGCGATCTCCTCGGCCTTGGCCCTCACCTTCTCCTGCTCCTCCTTCTTCACCATCTGGACCGCGAGCTCGGTGAGGTCGCGGATCATCGAGTCGACGTCGCGGCCCACGTAGCCCACCTCGGTGAACTTGGAAGCCTCGACCTTGACGAACGGCGCCTGCGCGAGGTTCGCGAGCCGGCGCGCGATCTCGGTCTTTCCCACGCCTGTGGGGCCGATCATGATGATGTTCTTGGGCGCGATCTCGTCCCGGAGGGGCGGGGGCACGTGCTGCCGTCGCCAGCGGTTACGCAAGGCGATCGCGACCGCCCGCTTGGCCTTGTCCTGGCCCACGATGTACCGGTCGAGCTCCGAGACGATCTCCCGGGGGGTGAAGGTGGAGGTGGATCGGAGGTCGTTCATGGAAGCTCCTCGATGGTCATCTCGCGGTTCGTGTAGATACAGATACCCGCTGCGATGTCAAGCGCCTCCTTCGCGATCTCGGACGCGGAGAACGCGGTGTGGCGCATGAGGGCTAGTGCCGCGGCCCGGGCGTATCCGCCGCCGGACCCGACCGAGATCACGTCGTCGTCCGCTTCGATCACGTCGCCGTTGCCCGACACGAGCAGCATGTGCTGGAGGTCCGCGGCCACGACCAGCGCCTCGAGCCTCCGGAGCACCCGATCGGTGCGCCACTCCTTGGCGAGCTCCACTGCGGCCCGCGACAGGTTCTGGTTGAACTCCTCGAGCTTGCTCTCGAGGCGCGAGAAAAGCGTGAAGGCGTCGGCGCTCGCGCCGGCGAAGCCCACGATGACCCGGCCGCCGGCGAGCCTCCGGACCTTCTTCGCCTTGCTTTTGATCACGGTCTCGCCCATCGAGACCTGGCCGTCCCCTGCGATCGCGACCTTGCCGTCCCGCCGCACGGCCACGATGGTGGTGCTGCGCACCGGCCCGTGCTCATTCGTCGTGCTCGTCATCCTTCTTCTCCTCGTCCCGGGCCGTTTCCCCCTTGCGTCTCGCAAGCGGGTGGGCCCGATCGTACACGGCCATGAGGCCGTCGATGCTGAGATGCGTGTAGCGCTGCGTGGTGGAGAGGCTTGCGTGGCCCAGAAGCTCCTGGATCCCGCGGAGGTCGGCGCCTCCGTCCAGAAGGTGCGTGGCGCAGGAGTGGCGCAACGTGTGCGGGGTGGCCACCCGCCTCGTGCCGGCCCGGATCGATCGCTTGTACAGGATCTTCTGGATCCCGCGCACGCCGAGCCTCGCGCCCCGGGCGTTCAGGAAGAGCGCCTTCTCGTCGCCGTCCCCTCCTCGATTCCGGATCGTCGGCCTTGCCTCCAAATAGGCGACGAGCGCCTCCCTGGCCGGCGCGCCCAGAGGCACGATCCGCTCCTTGTCCCCCTTGCCCCGGACCCGGATGAGGCCGGCGGCCGTATCCACGGAGCCGAGGTCCAGGCCGGCGGCCTCGCTCACCCGGAGGCCGCTGCCGTAGAGGACCTCGAGCAGTGCCCGGTCCCGGAGCGAGAGGGGGTCGGTCTCCTCGACGCCGTCCACCAGCCTGAACGCGTCGTCCACGGTCAGGAACCCGGGCAGGGGCCGGACCGACTTGGGAAGGCGCACGGCCGAGGCCGGATTCGCGTCCACGAGCTTCCGGCGCTTGAGCATCTTGTAGAGCCCCCGGAGCGCCGCGAGCTTCCGTCCCATGGTGGAGGAGCGGTTCGACCGCTCGCCCAGGCTCGCGAGAAAGCTCCGCACGATGAGCGGCGACACGTTGTCCGGCGTGGCCCCCCTCTCCTCGGCGAATTCCCGGAACTCCCTGATATCCCTCAGGTATGCGAGCACCGTATGAGCGGAGGCGTTCCTCTCCACGCGGAGATAGCTCTCATAGCCGTTGACGGCCTCTTCCCAGGAAAGCGCCATGGCCATGACATTCTAAGTCCCCCTTGGAGCGAAGGGAAGTTTATGAATGGAAATTTATTCCGTCGCAAGGCCGAAGAAGACGGCGCGCCAAGGGGTGTGTGACAGGAAGGAGGCCGGAGCCAGGAAGTACAGGTACCCGATGAACCCTACGATGCTCGCGAGATAAACGAGGAACACCGGCGTCTCGTAGTAGCTCCTCCGGTTGATGAGCGCAATCTGGGCCACGCCGGCCAGGATCAGGATGCCCTTTACCCAGGTCTCCGGAAACACCCGGAAGAGGGCCGCGTAAGCGAGACAGAAGAACGCTCCGATGACCGCCTTGGACGACCGAAGCCCCAGGAGGACCGGCAGGGTCTTGATGCCCGAGGCCTTGTCCCCCTCGTGGTCCTTGAGGTCGATGAAGTTCGCCGCCAGCGTGAAGTACACGAGGAAATAGATCATGATCGCCCGGGGCAGGTTCAAGATCTGTCCTCCGGCCGTGGCGTACCCCGCCACGATCAGTGCGATCGAGTTGATCGAGATGATGAGCTTCGAGAGCACCGGGACCCGCTTGAGCCGGATCGGCGGCATCGAGTATACGAAATAGCCTGCGACGAAGCAGAGGATCGCCTTCAGCGAAACGAAGTCGGCGGCCCCGGCATAGGCCAGGGCTCCGGCGAGAAACAGCCAGCCGACGAGCCGATAGGCGCGGGGATCGACCTCGGGATTGAAAAGCGGACGCTTGGGGTTGGAGATTCGGTCGATCTCGATGTCCGACAGGTTATTCGTGATGACGGCGAACTGGAACGCGAACACAATCGCGATGGGAACGAACAGGAACGAGAACATGTTCTCAGGCGTCACCACCACCTCCATCTCGTTCCGGCCGAGCGTCAACCCGAGGAGGAACATCAGCTCGAAGTGCAAGGTTCGCATCCATCGGATATCTTTCATGATATTTACGAATAGCCGCCGGTCCAGCCGGTACGCCATCGGAACAAGGAAAAGGAAAAGAAAAAACATGTAGAAACTGATCGCGAGCGGTGGGTTGAAGACATACTCGTAGTGGAGAAGACGCAGAACGCCCTTCACGAGAAAAGGAAAACAACCGAAAACGAAGACAATCAGGTAGAGCAGGAGCGCAGCCAGGAGGCTTCTCAGGATCCGTCTGGTCTTGTGATGCGAGTAGAGAAAGGCGCCGCACATGGCCAGGAAGACCTCGATTCTCATCCCGGGGGTGAATCCCTTTTCATCCAACGGCCCGAAAAAGGTCACGAGCCTCAGCGGGAGATTGGGTCGGAGGAGGGGAAGCATATAGGCCATGCTGTAGCCTTTCCCGCCGCTGATCAGGATATCGAGCATGGGCGGGATCGCCACCAGGATGAAGGAAGGCAGGACGGATTTGGCCACGAGCGACACCTTTTCTCCCGTGACGGCATGGAGCATCAGGATCAGGGCGACGGCGATGTCGAGATAGAAGAACGTGTAATGGATATACTGCACCGGCGGGATCGAGGAATGGGACGAGAACATCTCGAGACTGTGCCTCAGAATCACGGCCACGACGAAGGCCAGGACCGAGCAATAGAAAGGAACCCGCTCCCCCTCTAGGCCGGAGATCACGCTCTTTGTCAGCCCAGCGAGGGGCCGTGGGAGGCGGCTCTTCGCGGCGGTTTCCTCGGCTTTAAGGTTCATGGGACTACTCTCCCTCCTCTCCTGGAGTCGCGAGAGCGGCCGGAGGAGAGCTCCCGGGTTCTCCCGTTTCCTGCAAGAGATGTATTCCGCCGTCGCTCAATCCCAGAAGCAGCACCTTGTTCCCGAACCGTACCACCGCAAGGGACTGCTTGGGGCCGAGCGGCAATCTCTCGAGCAGCTCGACATGGCGGCCCTTGCCTTTGGGAAGCCCGAGGGGCCACTGGTTCGCGTACCGGAAAAGGAGATAGGCCGCAGCAAGAACGACGGCGATCGCAGCCAGGCTCTCCAACAGGAAAAGGCCGTAAGTTCCCATAGGGATTCCCTACAACAGCGGTTCGGGTTGTCAAGCGATTGATCGCAAGCCACGAGCAGGACCCGGGCCTTGGGCTCCCCTCCGGATACGTAAACGACTTCCTCATCATGATATTTCAAGGCCCATCCCGGCAACAGCAGGAATGCTTGTCAAGGGCTTGATGCGGGGCGCGCCCTGGTTTACTATCGAGCCAACATGAATCAAGGCAACACACATCGAGACGGCGGAATCGACAATCCTTCCCTTTCCCAGAACATTGAGCTGGCCGACGAGCTCGAGCAGATCGCCATGGAGATCATGACCCAGATGCAGTCCATGGCCGGGCCCAAGATCAACGAGCAGGACCTATCGTTCGGCCAGTACCGGGTCCTCTCGGCCATCCATCGGCACGGTCCCACCCCCATCGGCGACCTCGGTCGCCGGCTCGGGTCGGCGCAGAGCACCATCAGCGAGATGATCGCGCGGCTCTCCAGGACCGGTCTCGTGGAGAAGCGGCGGCACCTCGAGGACGGCCGGGTGGTCATCATCCAGCTCACCGGGGCCGGGACCGATCTCATGAACCGGCGCCGCTTGCACGTGCGGGAGAGCTTCAACCGCATGCTCAAGTCCTTCACGGATTCAGAGCGCGAGCGGTTCATCAACGCCTTCCGAACGATCCTCTCGCTCATCGACAAGCGACAGCACCCGGCGCGATAATGGCCTCATCTCCCGTGGTTTGGACCACCAGGCTGTCCATCGCAGCCCTCGTGCTGGCCATCGCACTGGCGGGCCTGTTCGCTTTCTCGCCGCTATCCGACTTCGACACTTGGTGGCACTTGCGGACCGGTCAGCTCATCCTGCAGGAAGGTCGCATCCCGACCACGGACCCCTTTTCGTATACTGCCGAGGGAAGACCTTGGGTGTCCGACGACTGGCTGACCGAGGTGGTTTTCTATGGATTCTTCAGGCTCGGCGGAGCAGACGCCCTCGTCGTTCTACAGACCGTGCTCGCCGGGCTGGGGCTCTCTCTGGCCGCGGCCGCCGCCCTCGTCGGTCCGGGAGCCGTTGCCAGGATCCCGGCCACGGCGCTCGGGGTCTTGCTCGCAGCTCCCATTCTAGCGATTCGTGCCGTGGCGCGTCCGCACATGTTCACGGTCGCCTTCCTCGGCCTCACGCTCCTGCTGCTCCGGCTCGATTCCTTCTCCAGGCGCAAGCGATGGAAGCTCCTGTTCATTCCTCTTTTCCTCGTCTGGGCGAACATGCATTCCGGAGTCCTGTTGGGTCTTCTCCTGATCGCCTGTTATTGGGCCGGCGAGGCCCTGTCTCCACGACTGAAGGGTATGGCGTCGACGCAGCCCATGGCATGGCGAGGACGTCTCACCGTCTTCGCCCTGTCCGCTCTCGTCACCCTACTCACCCCAAACCATGTACGGCTCTGGCTCATGCCCTTCGAGGTGATCTCCTACCCGAACATGCGGGACATCATCTGGGAGCTCATGCCCGTCTTCCATCCGGTCTACCGGAGCCATCTTTTCCTGAAAGCGTTGATCGCCAGCGCAGGCGTGCTTCTGATCCTGATCTTCCTGGAGAGACGACGTCTTCCATGGTCCCTCCTGCTTCCGGGCGCCGTCTTCGGTTTCATGGGCGTGCAGATGATGCGAAGCGTCACCGAATTGTCCGTGTTGATCCCGGTCCTGATGGGCGGCCTGGGGGCGAGACTTGGATCCAGGCGGGCCCTTGCAGGCATCGTATCGATCGCGGTCATCGCGGCCTCCATCTGGGCCGGAATATGCAGTATCCGACAAGGCATCTACATCTCGGAATTCGAGCGGCCGAGACCCGTGGGGCTAGGCGTGTACAAACCCCGATTCCCGGTCGGCGCGGCCCGTTTCCTCAAGGCCGTGCATCCCGGCGGACATCTCTTCAACGATTTGGCCTTCGGGGGATACCTCATCCATGAGATCTGGCCCGAACAGAGGGTGTTCATCGATGGACGGCTGGATGTCTACCTTCCCGACATCTTCGAGCAATACCTCCGCATCTCGCCCGCCGGAGAGGGGTGGCAGGCCGCGATGGATCGGTACGGCATCACGATTGTGGCCATCCCGATACCGGGCAGGTGGGAACCGGATGACCGCCTCTTGTCGGCATTGCATTCGAGCCCGGACTGGGTGTGTGTGTTCTTCGGAGACCTGGATATCGTCTTCATGCACCGGACCCGCGGCAGACCCGATATCATCGACCGGTTCGGAATTTCGCTGGATCCGACCAGCGAGTCTCTGCAAGCCATCCATGCCTTTGTCTCAACCACTCCTGTGGCGGAAGTGGAACGTACGGTGAACGCGCTGCACGAGATGATCCGCATCGCCCCGGACGAGGCGGCTCCCCAGAGGATGCTGGGCCTCATCCTCTCTGAAACCCGCCGGTACGCTGAGGCGGTCCCATGGCTGCGACGGGCCGTGGAAGCCATCCCTGGCCAGACCTGGATGCGATCCTTGCTCGGAAATGCGCTCTTCCACGCCGGCGCCCTGGACGAGGCCCGAAGGGAATTGCTGCGAGTGCATTCGGAATGGCCCATGAACCTGGATGCGCTGCTCACGCTCGCGGATATCGAGAGAGCCGGCAATAGGGCGTCCGAGGCGCTGGCCTTCCTCGTCAAGGCGGAAGCCATCCAGCCCGACCATCCGATCGTCCTTTCCCGCATGGGAGTCCTGAACGCCGAGCTTGGAAGGCTGGACCAGGCGGAACGGTACCTGAACCGCGCCAAGGCGCTTCGGCCCGACATTCCCGGCATCGATTCGAACCTGGATCTCCTGCGCCGGATGAAGGAGTCGGCGAGCCGCAATGCGGACCGGAACTGAAAAGGCCGACCGGGTCCCGGGACCATTCCTTTGGAGGTCCGATGAATTGTGGTATACTATTTGTATATATTCTCTTATGGGAGAAGGATTTCACCAAAGGAGAACGATCATGAAAACCCATCACTTGCTCCTGATTGTCGTCATTGCCGCCTTGCTTGGTCTTGCCGGCTGCGGAGGGAACAAGAGCAATTCATCGGACGGAGGACCGGGCGAGGGCTGCCAGGCCGGAGACAAGCGGACCTGCATCTGTCCGCAGTACGGGATCGGCACACAGTTCTGCAAGGATGACAGCTCGGGCTGGGCGCCTTGCCTGTGCGGGGATCTCGACGCCAGTGCGGACGCAGATGTGGACGGCGACGCGGACACGGATGCGGATACCGACGGCGACGGCGACGGGGACATGGACGCGGACAGCGGCCCGGACGGGAACCCGGACGGAGGGGACGGCGACGCTGACGGCGATACGGACACCGACACGGATACGGATTCGGACACGGATACGGATGCGGATGCCGATGGGGACGCGGACGCGAGCCAATACCTCTTTTTCGAGAATTTCGAGAATGGGAATCTTGACGGCTGGTTCCAGGCCGTGGACGGAGGCCTCGGGGATGGAGGAATCTATTCCGTCAGGGAGATTACCGGAGACACGGCCGCGAACGGCACGGCGCACAGCTTCCACATCGTCGGCGGAAACGGTACGCAATCCTTCAACGGCCTGGTCCATCTCCTGGACCAGCTTGAACCCTCGGAGATCTCCTTCTGGGCCCGGTCCGGCGCCAAAGACAAGCGCGACACCTACTTCGCCGTCAGCGGAAGTGCAACCCCGAGCGCCACCAACGCCATCCTCTGGCTTGCCTTTAACAACAACGGGTACATCATGATCAATCAGAAAGTGACCCCTTTCCAGGTGGCCGAATACGACGCCGGCGTGTGGTACCACCTGGAGATCCGGAACATCGACTGGCTGCACCAGACCTTCGAGGTGTGGCTCGACGGCGTGATGATCTCGGACAAGGTGGCGTTCCGAGGCGATAACGTTTCCTCGGCCATGAGGCTCGACCTCTTCAATTATGATTCCAGTGAGGCCTGGTGGGACGAGATCATCTTTCAATGAGTAGCTTCCGGGCTGCGGCGCTGAAATTTTGGTCCCGAAGCCCATGGCCGCTTTTCCTTGCGCTTGCGGCCATCCTTGGGCTCTTGACGGCTTTCCTGCTGACAAGAACGTTTTCCGGGCCTTCCAGCGTCCGGAACGTGCTCCTCATCACCATGGACACCACCCGGGCCGATCACCTGGGCTGCTATGGACGCCGGGACGCCGGAACCCCGAGCCTAGACCGGCTCGCCTCGGAGGGAGCCCTGTTCGATCGGTGCGCCTCATGCGCGCCGCTCACCCTGCCCTCGCACGCCTGTATCATGACCTCCAAGTACCCCTATGCCCACGGCGCCCGAAACAACGCGAGCTATCGGGTCGCCGACGTGAACGTAACGCTGGCCGAGGTCCTGCGGGAGCGCGGCTATGCCACCCAGGCCACGGTCGCATCGGTGGTCCTTAACCGGCTTTTCGGTCTCGACCAGGGGTTCGAGGCATACAACGATATCGGGACCGGAAGCCTGAGCAGCCCGGCCCGGGCCGAGCGCCCGGCGGACGAGATGGCCGACGACGCGATCTCCATGCTCCGATCACTCTCGTCGAAACCCTTTTTCCTGTGGGTCCACTTTTACGACCCTCATGAGCCTTATGAACCGAGAAAAGGGTTTCCTCTGAACTCAATTCCCGCCTACCACGAGGAAATCGAGTTCATGGACAGCCAGATCGGCCGCCTGCTCGCGGAGCTGAAGCGACTGGATCTCGAGGACAATACCCTGGTAGTGGCGGTCGCGGACCACGGCGAGGGGCTGGGAGACCATGGCGAGCTGACCCACGGGTTCCTTCTTTACGAGACCACCCTCCGCGTGCCCCTCCTGATGCGATGCCCGGGCATCATCCCGGCGGGAAAACGGGTGGACTCGCTGGTCAGGACCATCGATATCGCCCCCACCATCCTGGATCTCATGGGCCGGCCCGCACTCAAGGACGGGCAAGGGAGCAGCCTGAAGCCCCTGCTCCTCGGCAAGATCGGGGATCTCCATGTCTCGGCCTATGCCGAGACGTTCGTCACCCAGTTTGAGTTCGGGCTGTCGCCGCTGCGGAGCTTGATCCAGGAGACGTCGAAGTACATCCTGGCGCCCAAGCCCGAGCTCTACGATCTCGTGCGCGATCCCGGGGAGACGCGAAACCTCATCGAGGCCGAGGCCCCGAAGGCTTCGACCCTCAGGGCCGATCTCAAGGACCTCATCCGTCGTGCCCCTCCCTTGCCGCCGGATCAGGCGACGTCCGCCACGCCCAGCGCCGAGCTGGTCGAACAGCTCAAGGCCATGGGCTACACCGCAGACACGCGACAGGA
>Ga0315282_10010286_pt1 | contig 14695 bp, 13 predicted proteins | sample YL17G07_20_MG_FD_203693 | JGI IMG/M metagenome (GOLD analysis project Ga0315282, IMG submission 203693) | Sediment microbial communities from Yellowstone Lake, YNP, Wyoming, USA - YL17G07_20 | ecosystem: Environmental > Aquatic > Freshwater > Lake > Sediment | place: USA: Wyoming | collected...
CACTGCAACAAAAATTGTTCTGCACCCGGTTTCTTGGACACCATTTTAGCATCAAGCGGCCAACCTTGTCAAGTATTTTTCTCTAGCCTCGGTGGGGCTCAAGAAGCCCAACCGCTCGATGCGCCATTCCGCGTTATATAGCTCCACGAACTTATCCACGGCCGTTCTCAAGTCCTCGACCGTCTCATAAACCCGGCCGTAGATAATCTGTTCCTTCAGGGTGCGGAAGAATCTCTCCACCACGCCGTTGGTCTCGGGCTGCTCGATAAAAGCAAAGCTGGGTGCGATTCCCCAGAACTTGATCTGGTTCTGAAAATGGTCGGAGAGGTATTGGGTTCCGCTGTCCATCCGCAAGCTCAATCCCCGGGCCGCGTCCTGCGAAAGTGCCCCAAAATGCTCCTGAACCGCCTGGCTGACCGGCTCCAGGGCTGCAAAGCGGTCGCCCTTTTTGCAGCTATGGTGTCCCACGCACTCGGCGTTGAAGTGGTCAACAGCTGCGAAGACCCACGCCCATCCGTCTTTGGCCGTGAAGACCCTGGTCCCGTCCGCGCCCCACATCACCTCCGGGGTGGCGGTGATGATCTCGCCCTCATGCTTGTTGGCCGGTCGCTTGGGGCGGTGTGGGGAGAGCAGGTTATTCTCGCGCATGATCCGGAGTACGCGGTTGCGGCTCACTTTGATCCCCTGCCCGAACTTGAGCCGAGCCCAGACTTTCCGGTGTCCCTCGCCGATAAAGGGTGAACTTTTCAAGTCCTCCCGGATGAGCGCCAGGAGCTGTTCATCGCTCAACCTCGGTTTAGGTCCGCGTTTGCCGGGCTCCACCTTTTCAAACGCCGCGACCGCGCGGTGTTGATAAAAAGTTGCCCGCGGGTATTCCCAGACCCGGCAAACGCGCTCAATCCCAAAGGGCCTGCCCGTCAAGGCTGAGCAGGCGTTGGCGGTCATTTCAACCTCCGAGTCGGAAAAGGGAGTTTTTTTTCGCACCTCATGCGTAAAAGTTCGTTCTCCATAGAGAGTTCTCCGATCCGTTTCATGGCCTGGTCCAGTTCCGTGTTAAGCGGGTCTCCAATCCGTTCCCGGAGCGCTGCCTCCATCCCCAGAAGCGCCTTCTGTCTCCATTCCTCAAGCCGATAGAGCTCAACACCCAGTTCCCGGCTCAAGGCCTCCACCGGTTCTCCCCGGAGCAGGCGCAGGACAACCTCCTGCTTGCGTTGCAAGCTCCAACGGCGGACCCCGGCAGGGTCAAAACCGGGTCGGCCTGGGCCGCCGTTGCCTTCGGCAGTGGGCGCAACTCCGCTCGGGCTACGCCCTCGCTCCGTTGCGCCCGCTTCAAAATGCCTCCTGATCTTCTTCACCATGCCACCTTCCTCCTGGTCCCAATTTAACCCAATTCCGTGTCCAAGAAAATTGGTGGCAGCTCAAAATTAGGGACAGCCACCTATTTTTTGCCTCGGAATCGTTGCCAAGGTCTTATGTTATGCGGTGTCCAGGCCAGCAGGCGGGGTAATGAGTTCTCCGAACGCTGTTGCTTCCGGGGATATGCCTGCTTGGTTGATTTATTGTTGCGAAAAATAGAATCCATTTCCGCTCGATAAAATAAGGGGATGCGTAGCATACGGGATATTTTTAGGAAAATCCAAGCTCGAAAAATAGGTGGCTGTCCCCTATTTTAGGGACGGAATTTCTTTTTCGGTTTTTTGCACTAAGATAGTAGATATGGAAGGGAAAAGAATATTGGCCGCGTTTTTGTTTCTCTTGTCTTATTTTTTTTACGGCTATTACATTTATCATCCTTACGAAGACTTAAGCATGCCCGAGGCTTTTTGGCCGAACCGGTTCGGCCAGAAGCCCGGGCCGGGCCGGCCCATGGTTCCGGTCGTGATCTATTTGGACCGGAAGCTGCTCCAGGGCTTCGGCAACGAGGAGGCGGTGAAGCAAGCCATCTCAACCTGGAGCCACATTGAGGGCAGCACGGCCCGGCTGGTCTATGGCGGCAGCGTGGATTTGACGGGCAGCTTCGGCACCCGGCTGGACCTGCCTGATGGCAGGAACACCATTGAGCTGGTTAGCTCTGAATGGTTCTTCGGACCGTCGCTCGTGGCTCTGACCTGGCTCCAGTGCGATGAATACACAGGAAAGATAACCGAGGCCGATATTTTTCTCAACGGCGAGGATTACCGCTGGGGAGGGTATCCGCTCTCCGGCAGCCCCGCGGACACCCAGAACATAGCCACCCACGAACTGGGACATTTCCTCGGCCTGGGCCACAGCCAGTTCCGCGCAGCCACTATGAGCCCGACCACGCGTCCTTCCGAATCCCTTCGGCGCACTCTCCACTGGGACGACGAGCAAGGCATCCGCTGGCTTTATCCTGCGAGCGATTCAGACCTCCCGCCTCCCAGCCTCTGGCGCCTGGCAAGAGGCTGGTGCGATATTTACTGGTCATATATTTCCGGGCCTTTGATTCTTGACGCCAGCACGGCCACGGATTCCTTCTGTCTCTACGGAGCCGGAATGACCGGAATGAATTTCAGCCTGCAACTGGTCTCGCAAAAAACCGGCCAGGCGCTCTGGCCGATTTACAATGTTGCCCCCATTGACCAGAATATGCTCACCCTGGAGATGGACCTGTCCCAGCTCGGAGCTGACAGCTACCGGCTGGAGCTTTTGCAGGATAACGGCAAGGCCGCGGCCATTGCCCAAGCCATAATCATCAGGCAGGGAGCGAGCCTGCCGGTGGCCAAAATTGCGCCCAGTTCCTCAATCACCCAGGAAGGCGAGGCAGTTGTGCTTGACGGTTCCAGTTCGAGCGCCCAGGGAGGCATGCCCCTGAATTATCACTGGCTCGTGCTCGACAGTCCGGAAGAGGTCAGTCTGGAAACTGAAACCGGGCCCAGCATCTCTTTTAAACCGGACAAGCATGGCGATTATGTGGTGGGATTGATGGTTGACGACGGCTTCAACTACAGCACGATTGCGGAGAGCATTGTCACCGTGCTCAAAAAATCAGACGATGATGAATCCGCGTTCGGCTGCCAGATGGCTCCGGGCGCTAAAGCCTCGGGATTAGGCCCGGTCCTGTTTCCCGTATTATTTTATTTGCTCCTCCGGATGCGGCGCAGAGCCAGGCAAAGTCTTTAGCCGGTAAAATTCGATAAAGCCGTCCAGGAATGGCAGTCGGTACTCCGGGAAATATTTTTCTTCCACAAAACGCCAGATGCCCGGGTAAGAGTTGACCAGGACCTCCTTGTCGCTCGCGATTCCGAAGCCGTGGTGAGAGATGGTCTCAACCAGGAAATAGAGCGGAGGGTCCTTTTGGAGCGATGCCAGAAATTCCTGGCCAAGTTCTTTCTGGATTTGCGACCCGGCCGGACTCATGGCCGCCAAAGTGAGCGGGAAATTTTGCGGGAACCGGGTAGGGCACTCTCTTCCGGAAAGATAATTGATCAGGCCGTCGCCTCCCCATACTTGCACCTTCTGGTCAGGAGTGGTGTGCTTGCGCGCATAGTCAGCCGCCAATTGGCAGCTTCGAAAGAAAACGAACAGCTCCTGGCCCCGGGACGGAGACATGCGAAGCGCTGCGCTGAAGAAATTCCTTCGCTCCGGATTCGCCACCAGCGCCAGCGCGGAAACAACCACCACCAAACCACCCGCGGCAAGATGCAGGGGCAGGCGCCTTGCCGAGATTTTTTCCGCGGCCAGCGCCCAACCCGCGCCGGCGAAAACGCTCATCATGCCCGCAACCGGAGCCTGTTGATAGAGGAAATATTTGCCCTGCACCAGGTAGCCCATGAAAAACCCGGCAAACAAGACCAGCAGCCAATTGCCGTTGGCCCTTGCTGTTGGCTCCTGGCTCTTCCCGAAGAGGAGATAAAGAACTATGCCCAGGCCCATCATGGGCGCGAGCGCAAAGCTTTTAGTCATGATAATTCCCGAAAGAAAATCTTTGGGCGCGAGCAGCAAGGTGTTGGTATAGACCCGCGAGGTGAAAACGAAGAGCACCGTAATCACTTCTTCAAGGTGTCCCAGACGCCAGTAATAGGCCAGGAACGCGAAAAAAGGCAGGCCGGCAAAAAGCGCAAACAGCGCCGTTGCCAGGTATTTGGAGCGGGAAGATTTGAGCACAACCCCGGCAAAAAGCAGGCCCGGCAACGCCGCGATGGGCTTGACCAGAAATGCGAAACCAAAAAGCAGGCCCGTGAGCATGGCATAATGCAGACCCGCGCTCTTGGGCCAGAGCCGGAAATACACCCCAAAGCTCAAAAGACAAGGCAGCAGGAGAAAAGTGTCCCGCTCGCCGGTGTTCCAGTAACCAAGGCCGAGATAATAAAGAGCATAAAGCGTGCATGCCAGAAGCCCTGCCCAAGGCTTCCTGAACGCCCGCGCGGTTATGAGGAAAAGCAAGCCGGCGGTGGCTGATTGCCAGGCCAGGTCAAAAATTCTAAAACTGGTCACGCTCTCGCCGAGCGCCACCTGGATGAAATAATAGATCAGGAAGATGCCCGGGAAATTCCATTCAAAATAACTTATATACGGGAGCTGACCGAAGCGATGCCAGAGCCACGCCCCATAAGCGCAGATGCCGTGGTCTGCGCCGAATCCGAACCAGAGAGTGGGCAGGAGGATGAGGAAACCGAGGCCAAGGCTTAGCCCTCCATAAATCCAGAAATGTTCCTGCTTGTCCAATTCCAGTCCCCATTTTAAGCTAACTGCGAGCGCCTGACAAAATCTGAACGGGTTTATTCTCGCAAGCGGTAAAACTCGATAAATCCAATGGAGCTTTCCGGGAGATAGTTGCTGGTAATGAATTTCCAGATTTCCGGATAGTCTTGAATCAAGACGGACTTGTCGCTGGCTATTGCGAAGCCGGGATGAGGCATGGTCTCAATCACAAAATAGGCCGGGGGGTTTTGCGTGATTGACCCCAGGAATTCCTGCGCCAGTTTTTGCTGGAACTCGGCTCCGCTTTGAGAACCGGATTTCAGGAGCAGCGGAAAGGTCTGCGCAAAGCGCGTGGGCGCGCGCCTTTGAGCCAGATAGTTGACCAGGGCCTCGCCTCCCCAGACCTGGATTTTTTCCTCCGGCCGGGTCCGGGCCTGCAAATAGGAAGCGGCCAGCGAGCAGACCCGGTAATAGTCAAAAGTTTTCTGGCCCGCTTCCGGAGAAATGGCCGCAGCCTTGAGCGCGAATCTGGCCAGGTCCTTGCTTACCATGGAGGCGCTCACCAGAATCATGAGCAGGATCAAGACCAGCGCTCTGCTCCTGGCGCGCATCCGGCGCCTATCCAGGAACAGCTTGAGCGTCAGCATCCAGCCCGGCCCGGCGAAAACCGAAAGCATTCCCCAGACCGGCGCCTGCTGATAAATGAAATACCTGGCCTGCGCCACATAGCCGGCGTAAGTTCCCGCGAAGATGAGCAGGAGCCAGAAGGCCGAAGATTTTTCCGCAGCCTGGAGCCTGGACCGGAAGATTGCCAGAAGCAGCGCGCCGACCAGAACCGCAAGGTTATTCGGCCAGAGCCTGACCAGCAAAATTCCCTTGAGCGCAAGCCCGGCCGGTATAGCCTGGGAACCGGAATATAGTTTAGCGTTGAACTCGAAAAGCGCCTGGTATAAATCCTTAAGCGCGCCTATGTGCAGGTAATAGATGAGCACGGCCGCTGCGGGAAGGCCGGCGCTGGCGCAGAAGCAAAGCCCGGCAAGCAGCCTGTTTTTCGCGGTTCGCAAAAGCAAAGCCAGCAGGACCAGGCCCGGCAAAACCGCCACCGGCTTGAGCAGAAAGGCAGAGCCTATAAGCAAGCCGGCGAGAAAAGCAGATAATGTTTCCTCGGCCAAAGTCCCGCGCTTGCCCAGCAGCAAAAAGCTCCCGAGGTAAAGCAGCGGAAAAAAGCCGTCCCGCTGGCCAGAATCCCAGGGACCGAGCTTGACATAAAACAGCGCATACAGGAGCGATGCCAGAAGCCCTGCCCAGCGGTTTTGGAAAGTGGAGGATGCCGCCAGGAAAATGACCAGCGCGGTCCCGGTCTGCCAGCAGAGGTCCAGAACCCGGAACGCGCTCACACCCTCGCCCAGGACAGTCTGGACGAAATAGTGAATGATGAAAATTCCGGGAAAAGCCTGGTCAAAGCAATAGGCATAGGGAGGTTGGCTGAATTGGCGCCAGAGCCACGCCGCGTAGGAAAAAATTCCGTGGTCAACCCCGAAGCCGTACCATAAAAGCGGCAGAAGGATGATGAAGGAAATTAAAGCGCTCAACCCTCCGAAAAACCGCGACTGTTTCCCTTGCTCCAATTTTCTATGCCCGAGGCAATTTTAAATTAGCCCGGCAGATAAGACAAGGCTTTGCGGCGCAGAAAAATTCAGGGAATTTTTCTCCGCTTGCTGCCGATGAAGGTGTCGGTCGCAAAAATAAGCTGGTCCGAATAGGAAATGTTGGTTATATAACAGCCCGGGCCAATGACCACTCTCCGGCCGTCAACTGTCTGCGCGTTTACATTTTCGATGTAAATGCTGTCGCCCTCCATGCTTTCCACGGTCATTTTGGGCGGCCGCCGCCAGTCTTTGGGAATATAGGTTTTGTCCACGCTGATGGAAGTTCCGGGAGGGCCGTATCGGGTGGAGTCTCCGGAGGACGAGCTGGATTCCTTGGGCGTGAGAAAGTTCGGCGGAGGGAAAGGCAAGGGCCTGATCTCAATGGTTTTCGCGTCAATCTCGTAGATGCTGGAATCGCCTCCCAGCCGCACCGCGACCTGGTCCGCGGTCAAAATGCCGCCAATATTGAGCGCGCCGTCCGCGGCAAAATTTTTCACGGTCACGCTGTTCTTGACTTTGAGCGAGCCGCTGAAATTCTGGCTCCCGCCTTTGATGAAATCGCTTTCCAGGCTGCCAGCAAAATTCACGGCCTGGCCCTGGAAAGTGCCGCGCACATTGAGCGCGCCGGAGGAGTTGACCTGTTCCGCCTCCAATCCCTCGTCCACCTTGAGCGTGCCGTCGGACTTGAGCGATTTGACCTTGAGATGGCCCCCAATCTCCACTGCGCCCGAGCAGGTCATCTGCCCGACGGTCAGGTCGCTCTCGCTTTTGGCCAGGCCCTTGACCATAACTTTTTCATATTCATCCTGGTTCAGGATTCCCGCGCCGATGATGTTGACCGCTTTTTCCTTCGACTCCTGGGTGAGGGTGGAAAAGGGTATGAGGATGGAGAGGGACATAATCAGTGCCGCTAAGGTAGAGTATTTTTTCATCTGCCACCTCTTGGTTTAAGCGCTCCTGACGCGCACCAAAAAGCAAGGAGCTTTTTAAAAGATATGCCTGCGCCGAAAAATCTTCAGCCGGATATTTAGAAAAGCACCTTGTTCTGCTTGCCCACCCTGGACTGCGGGTCCACGCTGACCGTGTCCTTGTATTCCACAACATCGATGTTGCAGCGCGGGCCGATTTTGACGGTCTTGCCCTTGACCAGCTTGGCGTTCACATTCTCCAGGTAGAGCTCGTCGCCCTGGATTTTGTCCGCAGTAAGGAACGACTTGACCACCTTGCTGATCAGACTTGAATACTGGCGCACCTCAATGGCTTTGCCCTTGACCAGTTTGGCGGAAGAGTCTCCAGCCAGCTTCACCTCGATTTTGTCCGCGTTCAAAGTTCCTCCGATCTCGAACTTGCCGGTGGACCCGAAATAGTTGGCTTTGATGTCCTTGAGCGCGGAGATGGACCCGGAGCTGGTCACGGTGTCAGCCTCCAGGGTCTCAAAACTGGCGGAGCCGGAAGAGTGGAGTTCCCTGGTCAGGAGCTTGCCGGTCACCTTGAGCGAGCCGGAGGACTCCACGGTGTCCGCATCCAGCAGACCCTGAATCTTGAGCGAGCCGCCGGCCTCAACCTTTTTCGCCTGGATGTTGCCCTTGAAATCCGCGGAGCCGGAAACATGAATCTCCACCGCGCGCACATCGCCGTCGATATTGCCGGAACCGGAAATTTCTATCTTGTCAAAATCCCCGCCGCTGACCGAGCCTGCACCTGCAATTTTCAGATTATTGGCGTTTTTCTCGGCCAAGACTATGCCGGCGGCCAGGGCCAGGCTGGCGATAATGGCCATCGGGAAATATTTTTTCTTCATTTTTATCCCTCCTTTGGCTAAGCGTCTCTGTTCATATCATAACGGTTTTACGCCCCGCGATTCCCAAAAATTATTTCTCCGTGGGCACGGTTGCCCCGCATCTCCAGCAGCGCTCGCTTTTGATGCCGGCAATATCCTGGACATTGGCTCCGCATTTCGGGCATTTGACCAGACCCAGGACATATCTCTCACCGGCCAGCGGCGAGACATTCTGGGGCCGGGGCGCACTGGTCGCACGAGGCCTCCAGACCGAGGCCTGGGTGATTTCGGAGAGCACCCAGGAGAACGCTCCGGAGGTGACCTCGGAGCCGCAGTATTCGCATTTGCCGAGCGCGTTGACTTGGAGCGGCGCCCCGCAGTTGGGGCAGTGCTTGACTTCCAGCTCGGTTCCAGAGGCCTTGGTCTTGACCTGGTCGGAGCGGAGGAAAGACCAGTATTCGGTGAAGGGCTGGGATTCCTGGGAACCTGAAATCAATTTGCCGGTTTTCTGGTCCACCATATAATCTGCAGCCGAGGCGCTGACCTGGACCGTCACATAATCGAACCCGCCGTCATGGACCGCTTCCACAATCTGCACCGAGCCGATTGCGAGATTATCCATCTTGTTGACCTTGCCCGCGCTTTTAAGGCCGTCAATTTGCGACTGGAAGCGGCCGAAAAGCGTGGGACTCATGAAAGCCCTCGCCAGGGACATGTCCCGCTTGGTCCAGGCTTCCTGGATTTTGAAAAACGCGGTTGAGGCCATGTCTTCAAACTGCTGCTCCGAGAAATTAGGGTCGCGCGACTTAAGCTCCGCGATTTGCTGGCTCGTATTTGCAGGCGCGGCGCTGGCTGCCGCGGAAGCCGCTGCGCCGCCTCCCGAGACCGCGGAGATTATGGAATCAAGCGGGTTGCTTCTGGTTCCGGCCAGACTGCTTCTGACCATTTTCATTCTGCCCCTTCCGAAATAAATCAGCGCCACAATGATGATGAGCGCGATTATCTTCACCGAGAAGGGCGTGCGGGACGAGAAGAGCCAGGCGATGAGGAAGAAGAGGGCGTCGCCACCGCCGCTTCCACCGTTGCCTCCGCCACCGCCGGAGGGGCCGTGATACCCCTCTCCGCCTCCGGCCCGGGCCAAGGCTATGCTGACCGGAGCCAGCATCAATAATATCGGGGCCAAGCCGGCGATTAGCGCCAACCAAGATGACGGTTTAATTTTCCCATTCATTTGCTCCTCCCCGCATATACACTAGCCGTATCTGGAGCTGATTTCAAGAAATGAAGCTAAAGCTAGCGCCTCATGGTGAGCGCGGAGATGATGCGGATGCCCTTGCTTATTTCGTTGACCACGGCAATGCCGTGCTTTTCCAGGAGCTGCGAAACCTTGACTGCGGTCTCGCCGTGCCCGATCATCCAGGCCACCAGCGGCTTCTGGTATTTGGCGACCATCTCCGCCAGTTTTTCATACTGGAACATGTCTTCCCGCGTGGGTATGGCGAAGATGTGCATGAAGACCGCGTCCACATTCTCGTCCTGCATCAGGGCGTCCAGGGATTCGCTGAAGACTTTGACCGGGCCGTTTTTTTCTATGGCCGGATAAACATCCACCGGGTTCCCCGGGTCCATCCATTCCGGAAAAACAGTCTTGAGACGCGCCAGGGTCTCGGGCTTGAGCGGCGCAAGCCGCATGCCTCGGTCGTGGAGCTCGTCGGAACAGACCACGCCCGCGCCTCCGGAAAAGGTGATTACCGCCACGCGCGCCTCGGGCACGACTTTGCCCGGGCTGACCGCGAGGCAGCGCGCAACCTCCATCATCTCCTCCATCCCGTAGACCCGGATGATGCGCGCCTGGCGAAAGGCTGAATCCAGGACCTTGTCGTCCTGGGCCAGGGCCGCGGTGTGGGACCGGGCCGCGTGCGCCCCGAATTCGGTGCGGCCGGACTTGAGAACCACCAGGGGCTTGCTCGTGGATTTGGCCAGCTCGAAAAATTTTCTGCCCCGCTTCATGGATTCCAGGTACATGGCAATGACCTGGGTCTCCGGGTCGGACACAAAATATTCCAAAAAGTCCACCTCGTCCACATCCATCTTGTTGCCGATGGAGCAGACCTTTGACAGGCCGAAAGGTGTGCGGCTCATGATGTGCATGAGGAATCCCGCGGAGAGCATCCCGCTCTGGACCACGAGCGCGACCTTGCCTGCGGTCAGCCGGTCCCTCCAGTTGCTGTTCATGAAGGACAGGATTTTTTGCTGGTGCACATTGATCATGCCCATGCAGTTCGCTCCCCAGAGCCGCATCTGGTTCCGGGATGCGATATGCAGGCAGCGGTCCGCAAGCTCGCGGCCCTCCTCTCCCACTTCCTCAAATCCCGCGGACTCGATGATTACGGCCTTGACTCCTTTTTGCGCGCACTGCTCAATCGCCTGCGGAACCGCGTTGGCGGGAATGAAGATTACCGCCACATCCGGGGTTTCGGGGAGTTCCAGGACGCTGGAGTAGCATTTTTTGCCTTCGATTTCCTGGAGGTTGGGATTGACGGGATAGAACCTTTCCGCGAGAGAGGCCTCCATGTTCTTGAAAAGCTGGTATCCGGGCCGGAACTTGTTGCCGGTGGCGCCGAGCAGGGCTGCGCTTTGCGGCTCAAAAAACAATTTCATTGGTCTGGCAACTCCTGCGATTTAGATATTATGCACCCACGAGTGGGCCGGGTCATCTTTCACCTTCATGATGCGCACCGGGCCGGAAAGAATCCAGAGGTAATAAAGCTGGTATCCGGGAGCCGCGGCCACCGGGTGATAGCCCTTTTTGAAAATGGCGAGGTCGTTGTTCTCGACCACCAGCGCCTGGTCCAGCTTGCGGTCGTCGGTGTAGACGCGCTGGAAGCCGAATCCCTGCTCCGGTTTCAATTTGAAAAGATACATCTCCTCCAGGTAATAACTTCCCGGCGGTTTGTGCTCGTCATGGCGATGGGGCGGATAGCTGGACCACTGGCCCGGCTGGTTAAAGGTTTCGCCGACCAGCAAGTTCCTGGCCTTGACCTGCGAGACCATGAGGTCAATCACCTTGCGCTGGAAATGGTTCTTGCCCCGCTCGTGAATCACAAGCTCTGCCGGGGTGATGAGCTGGACCTCGCCTTTCTCCGGGCCCGGAGCATAGGCCAGCGCGAGTTCGGATTTGATAATCGCCTTGACCTTCCATCTCATTTTTCCGGGCAGGTAAAGTCCCCAGGGAGGGTCGGAAAAAACATCGCGCCGCGGGCCAAGCCCATATTTTTTGGCCCCGGCTTCAATCTCCACCTGGCCGGAAAGAAGAACAATGCCCAACTCGTCCTGGGCAAGTTTTTCCTTGTGCTCCCTCCCCGGCTCAAGCCAGAGAACGCTGAACCTGATCAGTTCCAGCTCTCCGTCAACCAGCCTGGTCTTGCCCTTGCGAAACGGCTTGCGGATTTTAAGTTCCGGCTTCAACCCAGTAATCCCCTTTCTTTTAAAAATTGCGCGAAAAGTTTCACGGACCGGTCGGCGTCAGGCATGGGCAGGTATTCGCCTGAAACCCATCCCTGGTACCCGATTTTTTTGAGCGAGCGGAAGAGCGCGTCAAAATTAAAGTGGCCCTGGCCCGGGGGCCAGCGGTTCGAATCCGCAAGATGAATATGCCAGACCAGTTTGCCGGCCCGGCGCAAACTCTCCTCAATATCCTTTTCCTCAATGTTCATGTGAAAGCTGTCAGCCAGGAGTCCGAGTTTTTTGGAACCGATTTGCTTGAGCAAAGCCTGGGCCTCGGAGAGGGTGTTGATAATCGTGGTTTCATATCGATTCAGCGGCTCAAGGATTAGACCAGGCGAGCCTATCTTTTCCGCGGCCGCCCCCAGCCGAAAAAGCTCGTCCGCAAGCAGCTTCAGACCCTGGTCCTTCTGCTCCTTCCTCGGTACCCCCCGGATCAGGCCGATGGTGACAAAGCACGACAAGCGGGCCGAGATTTCCAGGTGGGCCGAAAGCCGCTCCCGCGCCTTCTTGCGGAGCGAGGCGTTGCTTTGCGTCAGACTCAAGCCCTCGTCAAAAAAAGCCTGGCCGGTGCCGAGCGTGGGGACTGCCAGGCCGTATTTCTCGAGCAGGGAAATGATGGCATTGAAATCAATCTCCCCCGGGTTCCGGATATGAAGCTCCGCGGCCTTGAACCCGAGCCGAGACAAAAGCTTGAAATTGTCCTCCGCCTTCTCCCGCAGCGCCAGGGCCTGGAACCCGCTCGCGCTCAAACTAACAACCATTGCCGCTTTCATCAGAGATATAATTTAATCCCGATTTTTTCCGGTTGGCAAATATAAAGTTTGCGGTTTGAATTTTCAGGCATATTCTTCTTGATTTTTTACAGGAATAGTCGTAGTATAATTTCGAACCGGACGGAAAAAGGAGCGGGCAATTTGCCAGACAAAAATAATCCGGAAGGCAGGGAGCTGTTCGTGAAGGGCAAAGAATTTCTGGAGATGTATAACAAGGTGTCGAAGTTCACGCAGGAGCTTATCGCGCAGAACCAGGAACTGCAGTCGGCGATGAAGAAGCTGGAGGATGAGCGGGCCAGGCTTTACCGGGCGATGGGCGGGACCGAGGAGCAGGTGATTCAGAAGCGGATTGAGGCGTTGAAGCGGGAGAAGGAAGAGCTTCTGGGCCGCTTCAAGGAGATGAGCCAGGAAAACAAGGATTTCCTGGAAAGATACCATGAGATTGAAACTGAAAACAACAACCTGGCCAACCTCTATGTGGCATCCTACCAGCTCCACAGCACCCTGGATTTCAGCGAGGTGCTGGAGATAATCACGGAAATCATCATCAATCTTATCGGCGCAGGCAAATTCGCGGTGCTCCTCCATCTGGAGAAGCAGGGGATGCTGAAATGCGTCAAGGCCGAGGGCATGAACCTAGCGGATGTGCCGGTGGTCAAGATTGGCGATGGACTGATCGGCGCGGTGGCAAGCTCCGGGGATGTCTATTACCGGGAGCCTGCGGAGGAAGCACCGGAGATTGACCTGGAACACCCGATGGTTTGCGTGCCGATGAAGATCAAGGACCGGCTGGTGGGAGTGCTCGTGGTTTACGAGCTGCTGCCGCAGAAAATCCGGCTGGAAAAAGTTGACTATGAACTGTTCTCGCTCATGGCCGCGCACGCGGCGACCGCCCTGTTCAGCGCCCGGCTTTACTCGGAATCGGTGCGCAAGCGCGAGACCATCAAGGGATTTTTGGACCTCGTCACCCATTGAACTTTTTTCATCGCGGACGCGGATGGCGAATGCAATTGCTTAAAATAAAAATTTCCGGCCACCCTGCAGACCGAGTGCATAATCTTTCCCCGGAGGCGAGCCTATGAAACTGGTGGTGCTTATTCCCGCGTTCAACGAGGAAAAAACTATTGCGCAGGTTATCCAAGGCATTCCTCGCGAAATCCCGGGCATAAGCTCCGTCCGAATCGCGGTGATTGATGACGGCTCCCTTGACCGCACCAAAGAGCTGGCGGAAAAAGCCGGAGCCTTGGTCGTTCGCCATCCGGAAAACCGCGGAGTGGGCGCGGCTTTTGCCACCGGCTTGAGGACTGCGCTCGGACTGGCCGCGGATGTCATTGTCAATATTGATGCTGACGGCCAGTTTGACCCCGCGGACCTCTCCAAACTGCTCGCGCCTATCCTGGCGGACGAGGCGGAATTCGTCACCGCCACGCGCTTCGCGGACCAGGCGCTGGTGCCCAAAATGCCGCTCGCGAAAAAATACGGCAACTTCATGGTGCGCTGGATAATCAATTTGCTCACCAACCGGCAATTCACGGATGTGTCCTGCGGCTTCCGCGCTTACACGCGCGAGACCGCGCTCAAGCTCAACCTGTTCGGCTCGTTCACCTACACCCAGGAAACCTTTTTGAACCTGGTGCAAAAGGGCATCCGGATCAAGGAGGTTCCGCTCAAGGTTCGGGGCGAGCGCGAGTTCGGGAAGAGCCGGGTGGCGGGCAGCGTTCTGCGCTACGGTTTGAAATCCGGGAGCATCATCCTTCTGGCCATGCGCGACATCCAGCCCTTGAGTTTCTTCGGCTGGCTCGGCTTTGCCGTGAGTCTTTTGGGCGCGGCTGGAATCGGGTTCGTGTTCGCGCACTGGCTGCGCACGGGCATGACCACTCCCTTTCAGTCAATCACCCTGATCGGGGTCATGCTTTTGATTGTGGGATTTTTGCTCATGGTCATGGCCCTGATTGCGGAGATGCTCGGCAGAATCCGCAAGATGCAGGAGGAGATTTTATTCCACCTGCGCGACCGCCATTACCGGGAACTGGAAAAAGAGCAAAAATGAAACTTCCCCAAACCAGGTGGGAGATTGACACGCCCGCGCTCGTCGTTGACCTTCCCGGGCTGAAAGGCAATATCCAGAAGATGGCTGATTTTTTCAAGGACAAGACCGCCAAGGTCCGGCCCCATTTCAAAACCCCCAAAACCGTGGAGATAGCCAGGATGCAGCTTGAGGCCGGCGCGAGAGGAATCACCTGCGCCAAGGTTTCCGAGGCCGAGGTGCTGGTGGAGGCGGGCATCAAGGAGCTCCTGATCGCCAACGAGGTGGTGGGCAGGCA
>Ga0315282_10010287_pt1 | contig 14695 bp, 7 predicted proteins | sample YL17G07_20_MG_FD_203693 | JGI IMG/M metagenome (GOLD analysis project Ga0315282, IMG submission 203693) | Sediment microbial communities from Yellowstone Lake, YNP, Wyoming, USA - YL17G07_20 | ecosystem: Environmental > Aquatic > Freshwater > Lake > Sediment | place: USA: Wyoming | collected...
CCACCCGCGCCTTGAACGCCCCGCTGTGATTCCGCTTCCCCCTCTTCATCCCTGGCCTCCCATCCCCCTTCAAATGGGTCGGCAATTCTATCTTCACCCGGTGTCTAAATTTTGGGGAGTACTATACCTTCCCTCGATCCGGCGCAACTGAAGGAGGATATGTACAGGAAGTATTACGGCCCTGCGGCGGGACCGATGACGCGCTACCGTGAACTGCTGGCAAGAACGTGGGAGACGGCTCCCGGGCATTTCATCTATGGCACAACATCTCCGTATGTCGGCAAGTGCCTGGTCCAGCCCGGTCGCGAGCAGGAACTGCTGAAGGACTTGTCCGACGCAGAACGGGCCGCGGGAACGGATGCTGTTTGTCGGGATCGGGTCGGCAGGGAGAGACGCTATTTCAACGCGATATGGCATCAGGCGCTGGCGGACTGGGGAAGGATGACGAGCGTGGAGGCAACGAATGTGAAGAAGCGGGATGGACCGATTGTCATAGACGGCATCTTGCAGGAAGCGGATTGGGAAGCAGCGCCCTCCACGACGAGCTTCGTCAACTCGAACACGGGGAAACCGGCAACTACGCAGACGTTTGTGAGACTTCTGTACGACAAGGACTGCCTGTACCTGGGCGTGGTCGCGCTGGAACCGTCACCGGAAAAGATGACGGTCCAGAGCACGAAGCGCGATGAACCGGTATGGAAGGATGATGACCTGGAATTCTTCATCGATCCGGAAGGCACGGCAAAAACCTACTACCATGTTGTCGTCAATCCCCAAGGGGCGGTTTACGACGCAACCTGTGTTCCGGGCTCCTTTGACGCAGGCTGGAATGCCGACTGTGAAGTTGCATGCAAGACGCTCGCGGACCGGTGGGTCCTCGAAATGAAAATCAAGGCGTCATCGCTGAATGCCGGGATCCTCGACGGAGGAATCTGGAAGTTGAACGTCGCCAGGAGCCGCCGACCCGACGGCGGGGAAGGAAGCAGTTGGTCGGGCGACGGATCGTCCCACCAGCCGGCGAGTTTTCGGCCCATTGTCTTCGGAAACAAACTGCCCCTGGTGCAAAACGGAGGGTTTGAGGAGGCAACAGAGGTCAAGACGCTGGGGAAATGGGTATCTGGGAACACCCCGGCGCTCCTGCCGACCGGGTGGAAGCCTCACGAGGCCCAGGTCGGAACCCTGACCGTGGTGACCGACGACGTTCATTCGGGAAAACAGGCATGCAAGGTGGAAAAAGGCTGGATCACAAGTTACTTCGCTGCGGACACCGGTGATAGGCTCCACATTGATTTCTGGGCGAAGGGCGAAGGCATCGACCTGATGCTGTTCCAGTATGGCAGGAATGCGGACGGTGGTCCCCAGTTTGTGGGGACGGCCGGCATCGGGAAAACGCCGCTCACGTCCGAGTGGAAACGGTACACCCTTGACTTCCCGCTTCAGAAGGAGAAGGTCTCCTTTGTCGGATTGACATTCGCCGCCGGGAATGTTCCTGTCCTGGATGATGTCTCGGTGACGAAATAGCGAGTGGTGAGACAATGTCGGCGAGCATCAAAGCCTTTGGCAGGGGGGATTTGAGTTTGGAGGAATGCCGAAACTTCGGCTGAGGCAGCGGCTCGGATCCGGCGGTTCCGGTGTTGGTGATCGCCAAGCTACTGGCGCAGCGTGATCCGGGTATCACCAAGCACGTAAGACCCGACGAGCAACATCTGAAGAGCGTGGCGCGCCAGGTGCAGGTGGCGTTCGTCTTTGCGGGGGTGGCTTACAAAGCCCTGGGGGACGTGAGCTTCCGTTTGAAAACGTCTCCGAGCGGCGACACCGGCCAGCTCGCCTCACGACGTCCGTAGTAAGGACGCCGCGTCCGTGGCCACCGGCTCACACTTCCAGCCCTGATCGTTATGCAGCAGGCTGCGGGGTGAGCACGCTGCCCCGAGCGCATATCTGCGCTCCAGCCCCTTTGTTTCCCATAGATTCTCACCACACGGTAACGCACGGTGTTCCGGCAGGACCGACAGTTCACCGAGTTACGAGGCCTATTTTTGCGCCCGTACCGCGAAATCGGCCAAGGACACCACCAGCATCGAGATCGTCGTCCTGGCGCCGGGAAGTCCCCAATCCATCGGGCACATCGGGCTGCCAGCGATCGGCGGTCGGCGTCGGACCAACGGCGGGGCTGGCGGGATTGGCCATATCATGGGCACGAAGACCGGCGTACCGGCCGTTGGGGCCTCGCAGGGACAACCCGGCGAGGAGGGCGACTACGGCCAGCTATCGCGCGTCAGCGGGTGTGGCCAGCTTGCGGAATGCCAGGGAATGGAGAGCGGGGAGCGGCCTGCTACTTGGTTTCGGTGGGCTTCGCAGGCTCAGGCGGGAGCTTCTGCACAGCCTGGAGGCACAGGCTCAGATAGAGTTCCTCCTGTTCGCGAGCGAGCTTGGCTTTCGCGTCCTGCGCCACGGGCTGGGCCTTTACGCGCGCGATCTCTTTCTGGAACTCGGCGGCTGCGGCGGTGCGGTGGGCGGGGCGCTTGTCCGCCGGTTCGTGCTCGTCTTCGGAAAGCAGCCAATAACAGCGCGCCAGCGTGAGCGGCGACAGATCCGCGCCGTTCTTGCGGGCCTTCTCCAACATCTCCACGGCCCAGTCGTTCACTCCACGGAAGGCGTACCACTCGCCGAAGGTCTTCCAGCCGTCAGCGTCGTTCTCGTTCTTCTGAATGGCTTCGCGGGCTCTGGGCAGCTTGGCGTCGAACTCGCGGTAGCGGGCGGGGCGAGAAAAATCGCGGAGTTGGAGCGTCTTGTCATGGCTTCCCGACAGCACCGACTGTCCGTCCGGGGAGAACGCCACGCTACTAACCATGTCCGCATGGCTGCTGAATGTGTGCAGTTCCCGCCCAACGGCAACGTCCCATAGCTTCACGGTCATGTCGTTGCTTCCCGACAGTGCGAACTTCGCGTCCGGAGAGACCGCCACGCCATAGACCCAAGATGCATGGCCCATGAACACGCGCAGTTGCCGCCCCGTCGCCACGTCCCACAGCCTCACGGTTGTGTCCCAACTACCCGACAGCGCAAACTCTCCGTCGGGAAAGAACGCTACGCTACAGACCGGTCGCACATGGCCGCTGAACGCGCGCAGTTCCTTCCCCGTGGCAACTTCCCACAGGCGCAATTTGTCGTCCGTGCGTTCTTCGGGGTCTCCACTTCCCGACAGCGCCAACTTCCCATCCTGGGAGAACGCGACGCTCATTACTTTCTTCGCATGGCCGGTAAACGTCCGGAGTTCCCGCCCCGTAGCCGCGTCCCACAGTTTCAGCGTCTTGTCGCCGCTTCCCGATAACACGAACTCCCCATCCGGGGAAAACGCCACGCTTTGAACGGGGGCCGCATGTCCGCTGAACCTGCGCAGTTCCCGCCCAGTGGTCACGTCCCACAACCTCAAGGTCTTGTCGTCGCTCCCGGACAGCGCGCACTTTCCATCCGGAGAAAATGCTGCGCTACAGACGTTGCCCGCATGGCCACTGAGCGTGCGTAACTCCCGCCCCGTGGCCACGTCCCACTCCTTTGCGGTCTTGTCGTAGCTCGCCGACAGCGCGATCCTCCCATCGGGGGAAAGTGCCACGCTCGACACTGGCTGCGCATGGCCGCGGAACGTGCGCAGTTCCCGCCCCCGAACCAGACCCCACAGCCTCAAGGTCTTGTCGCCGCTTCCCGACAGCGCATACTTGCCGTCCGGGGAGAACGCCACGCTATCAACGGGACTCGTGTGGCCTCTGAACGTGCGCAACTCCGTCCCGGCGGCGACGTCCCACAGCCTCAAGCTCCTGTCCCCACCAGCGGACAGCGCCAACTTCCCGTCCGGGGAAAACGCCACGTCTTCAACCCCAAGGGCATGGCCACTGAACGTACGCAGTTCCTGCCCCGTAGCCACGTCCCACAGTCTCACGGTGTTGTCCCCGCTTCCCGACAGCGCGAACTTACCGTTCGAGGAGAACGCCAGGCCCGTTATCCCGCTGACGTGGCCGCTGAGCGTGCGCAGCTCCCGCCCCATGGCCAAGTCCCACAGCTTCATAGTACTGTCACAGCTCCCTGATAGAGCCAGCTTCCCGTCTGGCGAGAACGCTACGCAGAGAACCGGCTCCGAATGGTGGCTGAAGGTGCGCAAGTCGCGTCCCGTGGTGACATCCCACAGCTTCAGGGTGTTGTCGAAGCTTCCAGACAGGGCGAACCTCCCGTCGGGGCAGAACGCCACACTCTTGACCCGCTTCGCATGGCCGCTGAACGTGCGAAGTTCCCGCCCCGTAGCTACGTCCCACAGCTTCACAGTGTTGTCCTCGCTGCCCGACAGCGCGATTTTCCCGTTCGGGGAAAACGCGACGCTCCAGATTGTACCCCGGTGGCCGCTGAATGTACGCAGTTCCCGCCCCGTAGCCACGTCCCAAAGCTTCAAGGTCTTGTCGCCGCTACCTGACAGTGCAAACTTGCCGTCAGGGGAAAACACAACGCTAAGAACAGAGTCAGCATGGCCTCTGAAGGTTCCTAAGGGCACAGATGCCTGCTCATAAGCGTCGAGCATCCCTGCTTCCGCAGGCAGAACTGGCTCACCGAGTCGTCCAAATAGCAAGCGTGCTTCGTCATAGCGGCTTATGCCTTCCACGAACCGCCGCGCGAGGCACAAGGCGTCGGCTTGCGAGACCAAGCTGTCCGCAAGGCGCTTCTCCGCGTCGCGCTGGCTCTTCCTCGCAGCCTCCTCCTGCTCGACGGCCTTCTGACGCTGCCTTTCCTTCTCCAATGTCTCGCATTGCGCTCTATCGCGCTCGACCCCCAATTGCGCGCTGTACCACAGGCTCCCGCCAACGATGCTGAGTAGTGCGATGACGCTCACGCCAATCAGAGCCGCCACGGCGGGCCTTCGCCTGGCCCACTTCGCCGCGCGTTCCCACGGCCCGGAGGGCCGTGCCACAATCGGCTCGTGGTTCAGGAAGCGGCGCAGGTCGGCGGCGAGTTCCTGCGCGCTGGCGTAACGTTTCTGCGGCTCCTTCTGAAGGCATTTCAGACAGATGGTTTCCAGGTCCGGCGGAATCCGCCTGTGCATTGTCGTTGGCGGCGTGGGTTCGTCGTTGAGCACCTTCCGCAGCACGCCCATCGCCGTGTCCGCCGAAAACGGCGGCTTACCCGTCAGCATCGTGTACAGGATCGCGCCCAGAGCGTACACGTCCGCCGGTGGGCCTACGCGCCGCGCTTCGCCCGACGCCTGTTCCGGCGCCATGTACTGTGGCGTGCCCATCACAGCGCCGCTCTGCGTCAGCGCCTCGCCGCTCTCGACGCGCTTGGCCAAGCCAAAGTCCATGATCTTTGGATCGCCCTGCGTGGTGAGCAGCACGTTGGCCGGTTTCAGGTCGCGATGGACAATGCCCTGTGAGTGGGCCACGTGCATGGCCAGCGCGAGCTTCTCTGCGATCTCGGCGCACCACTTGGGCGGCTGGGGCTGGCCGCCGATGCGATTCTGGAGACTGCCGCCCTCGACGTACTCCATCGAGAAGAACGGGCGCCCGTCCTGTTCGCCGATGTCGTACACCTGGATGATGTTGGGGTGCCTGAGCTGCGCGACGGCTTCGGCTTCGGCCTTGAAGCGCGCGACGGCTTCCTTCCCGGCGTGCTCGGCCGAAAGAATCATCTTGAGCGCGACGACGCGGTTGAGGCCGACGTGCCGGGCCTTGTAGACCACGCCCATGCCGCCGCGGCCAAGCTCGCCGAGGATCTCGTAGCCGGGGATCGAGGCGCGGGGCGCGGCCGCGGGCTCCCTGGGCTGGCCAGTCCCCACGAGCGATGCCGTGGACTCGGGCGACGGCGCTGGCGCGCTTGGCGCGAGCAGCGTGTCGGGGACTGCGTCCTTTGCTGAGGGCGACCCGGCCTTCGTGATCGTCTTGCAGTGAGGGCATTCCTGCTGTGGCGCGCCGCCGACAACCGGCGAACCACACCGCGGGCAGACATACGCGGACTCCTTCGGCATGGACGCCCAAGCTCCGGCCAGCGCCGCCTTCATCACCCAGATAGTGCGCCGCAGTGTAACCGGACCACGGCCCTGCACAAGACCACTGGGCCTGCCTACAGCCGGTACAAGCCGGGAGTGGGCGGGCCTGACCGGGAACGGGGAGCGCCGGCGGGCACCGGCCCGCCGGGCGCGGCAGCGGACTGATACGACGGCACCGCCACTTGATTGTAACGCGGAAGGGGGGTGAGATCTGGGGCGCTGCCGGCTGGGGCCTACTGGCTGCGGCCCGGCGCCTCCGCCGCCGTGGCCCGAGGCCCGACAAAGACGGGTACTTCACGGCCTGGGAGCGACGATCTCGGGATTGGGCGTCCGGGACGAAGATCGGCGCAAGAACGCCACAAAACCGGCAGGTTCAGCGCGCTCTGTCGCCCGGCGACATCACTTGTGGAAGTTCACCGTCAGCAGAAACGCATCACCCGGCCCTCCGTGTCGCACTGCGGCACAGCACGAGCCGAGTCATTTACTCACTTTCGCGCTTTCCATCCGTACTGCGCGGCGAGCGCCTCGAACCAACGCTTGCCGTGCTCTTTCAGGCCCTTTTCGTTGAAGTGCACCTTATCGCCTGCGCGGAATTCCGGGCCAACCAGATCATCCGTGAAGGCGCCTTTAAGCGCGATCTTCCGGGCCCAGAGCAGTGTCTGGCCCTCAGCGACGGCGTCCCACTGCGGCTTGCCGCATCCTGGATGGAACGACGCCCCCGCAACGAACCAGTCGAGCTTGTAGCCCAGGTCTTTGCTCAGCGCCTCCGCCACGGCGCCGAGCTGTTTGCAGTAGTCCTCGGCAGATGTCTTATCCAACGAGTCCGACTCGCCCTGGTGCCACAACACCGCGCGCACACCATTGACGCCAAACCACTGGTTGCGCTCCAGTAGCGTCTCGTAGTATTTCTGCTTCCGCTTCGCGGCGCCCTTCATCCACTCTTTCACAGGGCTGTAATCCAGTGTGGCCGAGCGGAAGCACACCGGCATGCCCGTCGCTTTCACAATCAGGTCGCCCGCGATCGGCCATGGCGTTCCGCCGCCGCCGAACCCGCCCGGGATCGGGTCTTTGGCAGGCACGAACGCCTTGCCGTCGAAGTACACGACACGGTCATCTTCGGCCGTCATCCGCTTGCTGCCAAAGTTCGCGGAGTTCGACTGGCCCGCGGTGATGAACACGTCCCCAACGCCAACCCGCTCAATCCTCTGTTCAGCCAGTACGTCTTTGCCGTTCACTGCGCGTATGCTGATGGCGTACCATCCGCCCGCCGATAGCGTGATCTTGCCGCTGAAGCCGTCCGCGGAAAGCGCCTCGCCCTTGGCAGCGACCACCCAGTCGGTGGCCTTGCCACGCGCAGCGTTCGCGGCGAGTTCAGCCTTGACCTCGATGGAGACCGGTTTGCCCGTCACTTGCCCGCTGATGACCACGTCGGCAGTGTCCTGAGGACCGCGCTGGATGACCTGCATGTTCAGCGGGGACCTCAGTGTCAGGGTTTCTGCTGCCACCAGGTTCCAGGCCAGCAGCACATTCAGGGATACGACGAACGTCCAGGTTGATCGCCTCATGTGTGCTCCAATCCCGTGGACTCGGGCCGACTTGCTCCCGCCCAGGGGCGCCTCATGTCCTGCGCGTTGCGTGCCGTCCGTAGCGCCACGCGCCAACACCGTTTGAGCAAGTGCGCACTATCATACTCGGTGAACACGGAAGAGCCATACTGCATGGCGCTGTGGTGTCGAAAAAGAGCCTGAGACCCCGGATTCGGCGCGCTCGACCATGGCTGACCCGTAGGTAATGGGTGACGGCCAGACGTCTTCCCCGCCAATCGCGGTTGCCTCACATGACCTGGGGCTGCTATACTGCGCCCGCATCGGATATCGAACTCGTCACGGGGGCGGGAGTGCATGGCGACCGAGCCGTTTCCTCCACAAGGGTCCGACGCGCCCACGCATGGGTTGCCAAGGATGGCGTGGATCAAACAGACCAGCATTGCGGCGGCGATTCTCTGCCTGGCGGCGGTTGCCGGCGCAGTGGGAGCCGAGGAGAACGATGCCGACAGGAAGAAACGGCCAGAGTGGATGCTTGCCTGGGATGAGGGTCTGCCACCGGAGATCCTCAGCGTTGCCAAGGAGAAGCGCGAGGTCAACCGGAAGAAGGTCTACGACGAAATCAACTGGGGTGTCGCCGCCAAGTACCCGGACGACCTGGGGCTGGAAAAGGACCCGGCCGTGCTCCTTAAGGTTGACTTCGACGACGGCAAGGTCCCGATGAATTCGCGCGACGCCTGGGCAGGCGTGGCTTGGCCCTCCACCACCCGGATCTCGGAGGAGGAACCGGTGACCGGCAAGTACTGTGCCATGAATGAGTGGAAGGGCGGTGCCACCGGTGGCACGGCCTCGCGCTGGCACCTTGGCAACCCCGATGAAAGGGAGCGGCCTGCTTACTTCATGCGCCTCTACCACAAGTTCGACGGGGATTGGTACGGCGAGGGCAAGGTGCTGGGCATGAAGGGGTTCGGCTTCGTCATCCAAGCCGTGAAGCACAACGCGGACCTCAAGTGCGACGGCAAGAACTGGTTCGGATCCGAGTTGCAGTGGGTCGGCTGGGGCCCCAGTGCCAAGCCCGGCACCTATAAGGGGTTGGTGATCCAAGGGCATTATTACTCGTACATGCCTTACCCCGGCGAGGTCGTGGCTTCCCTGGGCGAAGAGCTTCGGCCCAGCGAGTGCCGCTTCTCCGCCTACAACACCGCCTGGTTGCAGCTCGGGGAATGGTATTGCTTCGAGGTCGCGGTCTACCCCAATACGCCCGGGAAGGCCGACGGGGAGGGCCGGCTCTGGATCAACGGGGTGTTGCGCACACGCATCACCAACATGCGCTACCGCGATGTGGCCAACACCTTCAAGGTCTACGCCACCATCAACAACTACCGCACCCAGAACGGCGGCACCACCGACGACGTCCGTCGCTGGCTCGACAACGTGGTGGTGTCCCGGCGCTACATCGGGCCCATCAAGTTCAGCAATGAACGCCTCAAGTACCTGGTGCAGAACGGCACTGTGGTCCATACCGGCGATGAGCCGGTCCTCAAGTCCATGCGCGAGGCAATGGCCAGGAAGAAGGAAAGGTCGCCCGGGAAGTAAGATGGCAAGGATGCCAGGCCCTTTCCTCGTATAACTCCGGCCAGTATCGTGCTTATGCGGGGGAACCACGGCCGGCAGCGTTGCTGACGAAGCCTTTGCTCGCGCCGCCCGACAGGCGGTCCACTCTCATTTCGCCGTCTGCTCAATGCGGTAGAACTGGCTGTCAGTCCGCACGAAGATGGCCTTGCCGACGAATGCGGGCGTTGCCACCAGCGGCCCGGACAGCGTGTTCTCCGCGATCTTCTCATACTGCTTGCCGGGCTTGAACACCGTGGCCACGCCGTCCTGGTTGAAGACGTACAGCTTGCCGCCCGCGTAGGTCGGCGAGGCGAGGAAGTTGCCGTTCAGCTTCTGCTGCCAGAGCTGGTCGCCGGTCTTCGCGCTGGAACAGCTCAACATGCCGGCGTCGGAGACCCAGTAGATTTCCTCTCCCACCAGAATCGGCGACGAACACACGGGCACGCCGCGCGGCGACTTCCAGACGATGTGTGTCGCCGTCACGTCGCCCTGGCCGTCAGTGCGGACGGCGACAAGCTGCGGCTTCGTGCAGCCGGAGCTGAGGTACGCCACGCCGTTGCCGAAGACGGGGCACGCGCCGATGGACCACCCGTCGCTGTGCCGCGCGCGCCAGAGTTCCTTACCCGACGCCGGCTCGTACGACACGACCCACCGCGCGCCGACGGAGAGCAGTTGCGTCGCGCCGCCGCCGGCAATCTGTATGGGCGATGAGCACGACTTCCTCGTGTCGCCGCCTCCCGTGAGAGGCGGCCGGTCCGTCTTCCATACCGGCTTGCCCGTGGCTTTGTCGAGCGCCGTCAGGAACTGCGCGTTCGTGCCGTCGCGCACGAGGACCAGGAGGCCCCCGCAGACGAGCGCCGAACTGCCCGGCCCGACCTGGTGTTCGAGCGGCACCTTCTGCTGCCACACGATCTTGCCGTCCTCCGCATTGACACACGCCGTGGCGAACGTGCCGAAGTCGCAGTAGAGCTTGCCGGCGTCGAGAACCGGCGTCGGCGTCGCCCAACTGTTCAGCCAGTGCACGGGCGCCGGGTTGTCAACGTCGGCGAGCGGCACCTGCCAGAGAATCTTGCCGTCGGCCGCGCTCAAGCAGGCCGCGCCGAACGTGACGTGCGCCGCCACCTGCATGTCGTCCGGCCCAATCCTGGTCCGCTTCATGTTCTGCTCGACGCACGTGGTCAGCCAGATGCGGTCGCCTTGCAGAACAGGCGATGACCGCCCGCGCCAGGGCAGGGCCGCTTTCCAGGCTACGTTCTTCGCCTCGCTCCACTCGGTCGGCGGGTCCGCGTTGGGGGCGATGCCGTCGGAGGTCGGCCCGCGGAACTGCGGCCAACTCGCCTCGCCGGCGGCAAGCCGGCAGCTACAGCAGAGCAGCACAACTGTTGTTGCGACGATTGCACGCCTGCAGTCCACGCTTGTCTCCTTATCAGTCCTGAGCGTCTCTCCAGAATGAGTACACCTGAATCGCGAAGAGAGCGCCGTCCTGTATCTCGTGGAACTGCAGTATCAGTTCCTCAGCACCGCGGGCACATCCAGCGCCGTCATAGCCACAGAGAGCCGTCTGGGACTCCGCGACTTCGGCGTCTTCGAGGTGTGCGTCAGCAAGGTCAGGAAGGCCCGGAACCCCAGGACCGGGGCGGTGGTCATGACTGTACGTCTGGATGCCGGACCACGAGAGATGGTCGGGCAGCGCGGCGGAACCGGCACATGTGGCCGCCGGCTCCGCCGCGGTTGCGGTGGTGTTCCTGGCTATGTTCTCCGGGGTTGAGGGTGTGGCCGACCGCGGCTACCGCGCCGGCTGCTGGCTGGCATTCTGGCGGCCCTTCAGATCGTCAATGAAGACACCCTCGTCCTGCCCCAGCGCCCATGGGGACGAACCGCAGCGGACTGCCGCCAGCAGCATCACGTGGCGTTTCATGGCCGGTCGGCTCCTGGTCTGCGCCACGGACGGATGACCAGGCAACTGTGGATCTCCAACCGTGGCGCGACGGCGGTGATAATGCCATTGTCCCACTTCGCGTCCAACACGTCTCCGCCAGGTTCGATGGTCACCGTCTTCGGCCGTTCGGCGCAGCGCACTCGGCACGTGATGGGACCCAACGCAGGGATGTCGTCCACCCAGAGGTCGTCGTTGGCGACGTACGAGATATCCCGCCCGGGGTTGCCGTTGACCAGGTGCACGAGCAGGGCGTCGCCCATCCGGGAGCCGGCGCCGCCGGTCCGCAGCGCGACCTCGACACACGAGGGAGCGTCGGTCTGGAAGAGCGGGTCCGGCTGTGCGCGTCCGACGATCTCGCGCAGCCAGGCCAGCATATCGGGGTTGCCGAACTTCCAGTAGGTATCGAAGAAGTTGGTGGCAATATGGATGGCCAGGCCCTTGCCCAGTTGCCGTATCGTCGCCGCCGGGAAGCCTGCAGGCTCCGGGTTCTCCTCGTCCACCGCGCCGGTGATCGGGTAGCTGCCGCGGATTCGGCCGATCTCCGGATTGGCGTCGTCCCACGCGCGGTAGAGCGGGTACAACTCCTGTGCTTCGCGCAACTCCAGCCTGTCCCACGGCGCGTAAACACCCGCAGGCGCGTTGCTCTTGAGCAGCACGTGGCCATCGGTGACGGCTCGCTGCTGCGCCAGGCGCACGCCCAGCAGCCGCTGCAGGTCGGGCGAGACGATCGAAGCACCTTCGCTGATCAGCTTGCCGCCGCTCTTCACGAAGCTGTCCAGCCGCCCGACCGTGTCGGCGGTCAGCGCGGCTTGATTGGGGACGAGGACCAAGTCATAGGGAACGGGCTCCGCCAGGTCGCTCTCCTCGATCACGTCCGGCGAGCGGTGCAGAGCGATGAGCGCCTTGCCCGCGCCCCAGAAGCTGTTGTGCGAGGGCCACAGCACGGACCGAGGTTCTGCATCCAGGATGGCGGTCCAGCGGACGCTCTGCGTGTGCAGGAACACATGCTTGCGGGCGCGAGCAAACTCCGCGGCAAGCTTGGCCTGGCGCATCCGCGACGGCACGAAGGCCCCGTGAGGCATCGGGTACGTCCAGTAGCCCCACAGGCCGCCGTTGGCCATGACTCCCGCGCCTTCCTGCAGCATCCGGCACAGCGGCTTCGTGCGCGCGCGAATCTGCGGGCGCGAATGCACGAAGACCGTGTCGCAGGTGAAGGCGTCGTACGGCAGGCCGCTGTTGGTGTAGCGCCGCATCGTGATGCTCTGCTGCAGGCGATGGTTGTTGGGCGAGAACCAGTCGCCGGACCGCCAGTCGAAAGCCTTGTTGTACTCGCGGCGCGCGCTGACATTGCCCGCGCTGTACAGGCAGCTCGCCTTGCGCGACTTGATGAAGTTGCGGAACTTCAGGTGCCACTCGTGGAGAATCTTGCTCCAGTCCTTCCCGCGGCAGCGAGCGCACTGGCAGGGACCGAACCAATCCCCGTCCACCCAGATGCCGTCCGGCTCGTAGCGCATCATCTCGTCCAGGTGCACGGCGGCCCATTGGTCCCAGTATGCGCTCTGCGGGCACATCCCGTACGCGGTGAACAGTTGCCCGAACTCAGTGAAGCACTGCGGTGGCTTGTTCCCGCTGGCCTGCTGGCCCCACTCCGGATGGCGCGTGCCCGCGATCCCGTCCAGCAGTCCGCTGTAATACAGAAACAGCCGCGTGCCCGTCTTCCGAGTCACTTTGCGGAACAGATCGAGCATATCTCCAGCCAGCTTCTCATGCTCGGTCTTGAGCGAACTCGGAAAGGTCGTCCGGCCGCTGTGGCCCTTGGCGTAGATGATGATGTAACCCGGCTGCAGGTCTGTCAGGACCTTTTCCACGTGGTCGGGCGTGGCGCCCGAGCCGTAGGGCCTGAACGGCACTTCGGTGTAGTAGTCCACCAGCAAGTTGAGGATGCTGTCGGCAAACCAGGAGTTGCCGTCCGGCGCCTCAACCTTCTCGGCGGCAGGGGGCTTCTCTTCTGAAGGCGGCGGCGCCGGCCCCCGAAGCGCGCCGATGTCGGATGCCGCTGCCGCCGCGGCCCCTGCGGCCATGCACTGCAGGGTCTCGCGGCGAGAGAGAAGCCTGCTCTTCTGCGATCCGCTTTCCGGTGTCGTAGACATAAGGACTGTGCTCCGATGCTGATTACACTTGAGGAGCAGCGCGTGCTGAGGATTCGGTCCTTCATCATCTGCGGCGAGAGCGCGTCTGGTTTGCATGCGGCTTACTGCGGCGGGGTTACTCGGGGGACACCGGCCGGCGGATTTCCGGGAACATCCGGCTTGTGTTTGCGTCTAAGAATGCTGACAATAGTACGTGTCCTGGGGAGGCCTGATCATGAGATGCCGAATACGCTTCGTTGTTTCGCTGGGTCTGGCGCTGGTCGTGGGCGCAGTGACGTGGCATGGGCGTCTCGCCCATGCGGACAAGGCGACCTCGCAGGGCCTTGGCGGGCCCGACCGCTATCTCACCGCGGTCAGCACTGACAAGCCGATGTACCGGCCGGGCGAGAAAGTCTACGTGCGCGGCGTGGTATTGAACGCCGCCAACCACAAGCCGCTGCCGGACAACCAGCAGTCCAACGCCACGGTCGAGATCAAAGGCCCAAAGGGCGACACGGTTTCATCAGGCAATACGCAGACGCAGGACAGCGTGTGGGGTTTCTCGTGGGACATCCCCAAGGACCTGGCCGGCGGCGAGTACACGCTGAAGGTCACGTATCCGTGGAACGGCCACGCGCCGGCGGAACGCAAGTTTGATATCCGCGCCTATCGCGCGCCGCGGCTGCGCAGCCAAATTGTTTTCCTGCGCGACGGCTACGGTCCGGGCGACAAGGCCACGGCGACGCTGCACACGGAACGGAGTGAAGGCGGGATTCCCGAAGGCGCGAAGGTGAGCGTCATTGCGCGCGTGGACGGCACGGAGATTCGTGGCGCTGACGGCAAGGTGGACGCGAAGGGCAACTGCACGGTCGCCTTCGATCTTCCCAAAGAGATTGAGCGCGGCGAAGGCACGCTGGCCTTGGTGATCGAAGACGGCGGCACGGTTGAGACGGCCAGCAAGACGATCCCGATCCTCCTCCAGACCATTGACATCAAGTTCTACCCGGAAGGCGGCGACCTCGTCGCGGGCCTGCCCAACCGCGTGTACTTCGAGGCGCGCCAGCCGAATGGGAAGCCGGCGGATATTGAAGGAGTAGTCATAGATGAGGAGGGGCGTGTCCGCGCTAACGTTCACACGGAACATGAAGGACGGGGAAGGTTCACAGTTGGAACACGGGTGACAGGGGAAGCCTTCGTACTCAAGATCACTGCACCGGCTTCAATCGGCCGGACATTCCCTTTGCCTAAAGCCAAACAACAAGCCGGCGTGGTGATTGGTGCCAGCGAGCTCTCCACTGATTGCTATCCCGCTGGGAAGCCCGTCACGATCCAGATTGCCGCAATTGGCATCAGAAAGGCCAAGGTCACGCTCGCCAAGCAAGAGGTAGAAGTTGCCTCTGTGGACGCGGATCTAACGGCGCCGAAGATCGGGCACTTTCGACCG
>Ga0315282_10010288_pt1 | contig 14691 bp, 24 predicted proteins | sample YL17G07_20_MG_FD_203693 | JGI IMG/M metagenome (GOLD analysis project Ga0315282, IMG submission 203693) | Sediment microbial communities from Yellowstone Lake, YNP, Wyoming, USA - YL17G07_20 | ecosystem: Environmental > Aquatic > Freshwater > Lake > Sediment | place: USA: Wyoming | collected...
CATTTATTTGTGTGGGTATCTGATGGTAAAACAGAGGAGGTTAAAAAAATTGGGTCAAAAAGTAAATCCTAATGGTTTAAGGTTAGGAATTAATAGAGATTGGGAATCAAGATGGTTTGCAACAAAGGATTTTGCTAAATATGTTTATGGAGACATAAAAATCAGAAAATTAATAAATGATCAAATTGCGAATTCAGGAATTTCAAAGATTGAAATTGAAAGAACTTCTGATGAAGTAAAGGTTGATGTTTATACTTCAAAGCCGGGAGTTGTTATAGGTAAAAGAGGAACAACAATAAATGACATAAAAGATTTGCTTCAAAAAGAAGCAGGTAAGCCGGTTCAGCTTAATATTATTGAAGTTAAAAAACCTGAGCTTGTTGCAAAACTTGTTGCTGAAGGAGTGGCATCGCAACTTGAAGGAAGAGTAAGTTTTAGAAAAGCAATGAAAAAAGCTGTCTCAGTTACACTTAAAGCTGGAGCAAAAGGAATTAAAGTACAATGTTCAGGAAGACTTGGCGGTGCTGAAATGGCAAGAAGAGAATGGTACAGAGAAGGAAGAGTTCCTTTGCATACACTAAGAGCAGCTATTGATTACGGTTTTGCAGAAGCTAATACTACTTTCGGGAAAATAGGTGTTAAAGTCTGGATATATCTGGGAGATGTTATTATAGACAAAGTCTCCGTTAATGATAAAAAAGCCGTAAAAGCAGAAAAAGAAAGTTTAGCAAGTTAATAAGAATTAATATAAGATATACAGGATTTAAGGTTAGGAGTTGTATTATGTCACCAATGTTAATGCCAAAAAGGGTTAAACATAGAAAAGAACAACGTGGCAGGATGAAAGGAATGGCAAAAGGAGGTTCAAAACTTTCTTTTGGTGAATATGGTTTGCAAGCTTTGGAACCAGGATGGGTTACAAGTAAACAGATAGAAGCAGCCAGAATTGCTCTTACCAGATATATAAAAAGAGGCGGTAAAGTATGGATTAATATTTTTCCGCATAAACCTGTTACTAAAAAACCTGCTGAAACCCGAATGGGTAGCGGGAAAGGAGCTCCAGAGCATTGGGTTGCAGTTGTAAAACCCGGGAAAATTATGTTTGAACTGGCAGGCGTAAGTGATGAAATTGCACAAGAAGCAATGAGACTTGCTTCTCATAAATTAGCAATAAAAACCAAGTTTGTAAAAGTTGAATAATTAGAAAGTTAATTTTTAAAGTCAGGTGGAAATAATGAAGGCTAGTGAATTAAGAGAATTATCAGCAACAGAACTGGAAACAAAGATTTCTGAAGTTAAAAAGAATTTATTTAATTTAAAATTTCAGAAAGCTTCAGGGCAGCTTGATAACCCTATGAAAATTAAAAATTTAAAGAGGGATATTGCCAGGATTGAAACAGTTGGAAGAGAAAATGAAATCGGTATAAAAACAACAACAGATAAAAAAGCAGGGAAAGTAAGTAAAGCTAAAAAGCTGGAAAAATCAGATGAAGTAAAAAAAGTTAAAGAAACAAAGTCAAAAGAAACAGTAAAAAAAGCTGTTAAAAAAGAAAAAAAACAAGGATAAAAATATTTTTAGTTTTTATATAAGGGGGACTCTTTGGAAAGAGGAATTAGAAAATCCAGAACAGGTGATGTAGTTAGTGATAAAATGGATAAAACCATTGTCGTTAAAGTCCAATATCATTATAAACATCCTTTATACAAGAAAATTTTAAAGAAAGTTAAAAATTATAAGGCTCATGATGAAAATAATGAAGCTAAAATTGGTGACAAAGTCAGAATTTCAGAAACAAGACCGCTAAGTAAAACAAAAAGGTGGAGACTTGTTGAAATAATTAAGAAAGCAGAATAATTGATAGCAGGCAATAAGGAAGGGCTGGAAGATGATACAATCTTATACTAGAGTTAGAGTAGCTGATAATACTGGCGCAAGGGAATTGATGTGTATCAGGGTTCTTGGAGGCACAAGAAAGAGATATGCAAAAATAGGAGATATCTTTATAGCAACTGTTAAGGATGCAAACCCTGGCGGTGTGGTTAAAAAAAGTGACGTTGTTACTGCAGTACTTGTCAGATCTGTAAAAAAATATAGAAGAAAAGATGGTTCTTATATCAGATTTGATGAGAATGCTGCTGTTATAATTGATAAACAGGGAAATCCAAGGGGAACAAGAATTTTTGGTCCTGTTGCAAGGGAACTTAGAGAAAAAAATTATATGAAAATAATTTCGCTGTCTCCGGAAGTAGTTTGATATATTTTAAGTCAGGAGTGAAATAATGATTAAAATTAAAAAAAACGATAAGGTAAAAATTATTCAGGGCAAAGATAAAGGCAAAACAGGAAAAGTCTTAAGGCTTAGCCCTAAAGAAGATAAAGTATTTGTAGAAGGTGCAAGTATAATTAAAAGACATACAAGGTCTAAAGGTCAGAATCAGCCTGGTGGAATTATTAAAAAAGAAGGACCTGTTAACATTTCAAGTGTGAAGCTTGTTTGTCCAGGTTGCGGAAAAGATGTTAGAGTTGGTTTTGAAATAAGAGAGAACAAGGAAAAAGTAAGAGTTTGTAAAAGTTGTGGTCAGCAAATTTAAATTTTAGTTTTTAAAAGAGGATATATTATGACAGAAATAAAACCAAGATTAAAAGTGAAATATGAAAAGGAAATTGTAAAACAGTTAATGGAAGAAAATAAATATGAAAATATCATGCAAGTTCCAAAACTGCTGAAAATTACAATAAATATGGGTGTTGGTTCAGCGACATCAAATCAAAAAGACCTTGAATCTGCAGTAAAGGATTTAGCAAAAATTAGCGGTCAGAAACCTGTAATAACTAAGGCAAAGAAATCAATAGCAAGTTTTAAAGTCAGAGCAGGAAATTTAATCGGATGTAAAGTTACTTTAAGAGGTAACAGGATGTATGAATTTTTAGACAGACTTTTAAATATTGCTATACCAAGAATTAAAGATTTTCGTGGTATTTCAAAAAAAGGGTTTGATGGAAATGGCAATTTTACTCTTGGTTTAAAAGAACAAACCATTTTTCCTGAGGTTGATTTAGAAGAATCACAGGTTATTAAAGGGATGAATATTACTCTTACCACTAATACAAGCAGTGATAAGGATGCTTTGAATTTGATTGAGAAATTTGGTTTTCCATTTAGAAAATAATTTTTTATTATAGGAGGATTTTTTGGCAAAAAAGTCATTAATTGTAAAACATAGCAGAACACCTGAATTTTCAACAAGAAAATATAACAGGTGTAACAGATGCGGGAGGCCCAGAGGATATTTCAGGACTTTTGGATTATGCAGAATTTGTCTTAGAGAGCTTGCTCATGAAGGAAAAATACCTGGACTTACAAAGTCCAGCTGGTAATTAAAGGAGGAATTAATGGTTGTAACAGACCCTATTGCAGATATGCTAACCAGGATTAGAAATGCCAATAAGGCGAAACTTGATTTTGTTGATATACCTTATTCAAAGATAAAACAGGATATCGCGAAAATTTTGCTGGAGAAGGGTTATATTAGAAATTTTGAATTAACCAGTGATAATGTAATAAAGTCAATTAGAATTTATTTGAAGTTTGATAAAAATAAAAATGGTGTAATCACTGGAATTAAAAGAATCAGCAAACCTGGACTTAGAACTTATGCTAAGAATAATGAGATTCCGAAAGTATTAGGCGGAATTGGGACAGTTATTATTTCAACATCAAAAGGAGTTTTAACTGGTTCTGAAGCAAAAAAGAATGGTCTTGGCGGCGAAATTATTTGTTACATCTGGTAACTAAAAGGGGGATTTAAAGTGTCCAGAATTGGAAAAATACCAATTGATATTCCATCAGGTGTAAATGTTACTGTTGATGGGAATAAAGTATTTGTTAAAGGAAAACTTGGAGAACTTTCCGAGGAGCTTGGGGATTTAGTTTCACTGACTATCGAGGGGAATAAAATAGTTTTAACCAGAAAATCTGATGATAAATCAGGTCGTTCCCAGCACGGTCTTTATAGAAGCCTTTTAAATAATATGGTTAAAGGAGTTAATGAGGGTTTTGAAAAAGCTCTTGATATTATCGGAGTAGGCTACAGGGCAAGTAAAAAAGGAAATGACCTTGAAATTTTAATCGGATATTCAAATCCTGTTTTTATAAAAGCGGTAGAGGGAATTTCATTTGATTTACCTAACCAGAATCTTATTATTGTTAAGGGTATAGATAAGCAAAAGGTTGGAGAAGTTGCCAATATGATAAGAAATGTGAGAAAACCTGAACCATATAAAGGTAAAGGTATTAAGTATAGAAACGAAGTAATCAGAAGGAAAGTTGGAAAAACTACAGCTGCCGGTGGAAAGTCAGGCGGTAAAAAGTAAAAAAATAAACAAAAAATAATAAGATGTAATTAATATGAATTAATTAATATTAATGTGAAATAAATAAAAAAAATATTAAGCTTAAATTAAGCTGTAAATAATTTAAAATAATTAATAAATAATAAAAATAGTTTATTTTAATAATTTTAAAAAAATTCAACAATTTTGAAAAATTTTTTAAAATACAGGAGTTTTAATGAGAACTAAAAGAGAAATAAAAAGCGCTGCTGAAAGAAGAAAACTGTCAGTAAGAGCGAAAATAAAAAAAATAACTGATCGTCCAAGACTTTGTGTTTTTAGAAGTAATAAATATGTTTATGCACAGATTATTGATAATAAAACAGGCAAAACCATAACAGGTATAACCAGTAAGGTAATTGAAAAAATTTCTGATGAAAAAGGTTGTCTTGGTGTTTGTTTTAGAACAGGAAAGGCTTTATCAGAAAAAGCAAAGGCAAAAAATATTGATAAAGTAGTTTTCGACAGAGGAAGTTTTGAATATCATGGAAGAATCAAAGCTTTAGCAGATGGTGCCAGAGATGGCGGCTTAATATTTTAAACAGGTTTTTATTTAAGGAGGAAAGTAGTGCCGGAATTTTCTAAAGATGAAAATATTGCTGAAAAAGTTTTAAAAATAAACAGGGTAGCCAAAGTTGTAAAAGGTGGAAGAAGATTCAGTTTTTCAGCTTTAGTTGCAGTTGGGGATATGAATGGAATGGTTGGAGTTGGTTTTGGTAAAGCAAACGAAGTTTCAACTGCAATCCAGAAAGGTGTTCATGCTGCAAAGAAAAATATGTTTAAAGTTCCAATTAAAAATGGAACTATTCCTTATGAAATTAATGCAGTTAAAGGTGCAGGGCATGTATTTTTTAAACCTGCAACTCACGGAACTGGCGTAATTGCCGGTGGACCGGTAAGAGCAATAATGGAACTTGCCGGAATCAAGGATGTTGTTGCAAAATCAATAGGCAGTTCAAATGCATTATCTATTGTAAATGCAACAATTGATGGACTTAAAAGCATAAAAAGTCCTGATGAATTAAAGAATTAAATAATAAGTTATAATATTTCATAAGCTTTTTGAGGAGTAAAAATGGTTAATCTTAGTGATCTGGGGCCAGCTTATGGTTCAGTTAAAAATAAAAAACGAATTGGAAGAGGTAATAGCTCAGGCCATGGGACAACTTCCGGAAGAGGAAGCAAAGGTCAGCTTGCAAGATCAGGCGGTAGAAGCAAAACAAGACTTGGTTTTGAAGGTGGTCAGATGCCTCTTAATAGAAGGCTTCCGCATATTAAAGGTTTTAAAAATACCAGAAAAGAAGAATTTAATATTATTAATTTAAACCAGCTTGAAAAGTTTGATGACGATTCAATAGTTGATATGGAGGCTTTTATCAAATCAGGGCTGATAAGAGATAAAGTTAATAAAATTAAAATTTTAGGTAATGGAAGTCTTACAAAAAAACTTACAGTTAAAGCTGATTGTTTTAGCAAAAGCGCAATTGAAAAAATAGAAAAAGCTGGCGGGAAAGCGGAGGCAATTTAATGTTTCGTGCTTTATTAAATGCGTTTAAAATCAGGGAATTAAGAAATAGAATTTTATTTACAGCAGGCATTCTTGCTCTTTACAGATTTGGAGCAAACCTTACAATACCCGGAGTTGATCCGACAAAAATTTTAAACCAGGTCGGGAGCGGAATAATTGGAATGATGGATTTATTTTCTGGTGGAGCTTTAGGAAAATTTTCAGTTTTTTCTCTTGGAATTATGCCTTATATCACGTCTTCAATTATTATGCAACTTCTTCAGGTAGTTATACCAAAACTTGATGCTCTTGCAAAAGAAGGAGAAACAGGCAGAAGAAGAATTAATCAGATATCCAGATATGTAACAGTCGGACTTGCTTTGATACAATCAGTTGCCATGACTTTTTATTTCCGAAATTTTGGAGCTGTTCTTAGTTTTGACTGGATGCATGTTACTTTAATAATCATGACTTTAACAGCAGGAACCACAGTTATTATGTGGCTTGGTGAATTAATAAATATTCATGGAATCGGGAATGGTATTTCTTTAATAATTTTTGCATCAATTATTTCAAGAATACCCGGAGGATTAATAAGTTTATTCAGATTAAAGGGAACAAACTGGTTTCTTATTGCATTATTTGCCATACTTTCTGTAGCAGTTGTTATGGCTATCATTTTAATAAACCAGGGCGAAAGAAGAATGCCTGTTCAATATGCAAAAAGGATAGTAGGCAGAAAGGTATTTGGAGGTCAATCTACTTATATCCCTTTAAAAGTAAACCAGTCAGGTGTTATGCCCATAATTTTTGCAATTTCAGTTTTACTTTTTCCGGCAACTATTGCTCAATTTATAAATGTAAGATGGCTGCAATCTCTTGCTTCATGGCTTAGCCCCTCGATTGCAGGCAGGATTAATCCTTTTTATATTATAATTTATTCACTTTTAATTATTGTATTTGCTTATTTTTATACAGCAATTGCATTTAATCCAAGTGAAACGGCAGATAATTTAAGAAAATATGGCGGTTATATTCCAGGTATTCGACCAGGGAAAAATACTTCAGATTATTTATCAAATATTTTAAACAGAATAACTCTTCCTGGTGCAATATTTCTTGCAATTATTGCAATATTGCCGGAGATATTAATTGATGCAATGGGTATTCCATTCAGATTTGGCGGTACCTCTGTTTTAATTGCTGTAAGCGTTGCTCTTGAAACTATGAAATGGATTGAATCTCAACTTATGATGAGGGATTATGAAGGGTTTATAAAATGAGGCTGATATTAATTGGTGCACCTGGTGTGGGTAAAGGAACTCAGGCAAAAAAAATTTCATTAAAATTTAATATTCCTCATATTTCAACTGGTGATATTTTAAGATCTGAAATTAGCAGCAATAGTGAGTTAGGTAAAAAAGCTGAGGAGTATGTAAATAGTGGTAAATTAGTCCCGGATGAATTAATTACGGGAATGATTAAGGAAGAATTTAAAAAGGATAAGTTCAAAGCCGGGTTTTTAATGGATGGTTTCCCGAGAACTCTTGAACAGGCGGAAAAATTTTCAGAATTATTAAAAGAACTTAATTTAAATCTTGATAAAGTTATAAATATAACTGTTGATGAAAATGAAATTGTAAGAAGACTTACAGACAGGGTTGTATGCAGAGATTGCAATAAAGTATTTAAGTTAAGTGATTTTGCAAAAGATCAGCCGCTTAAATGTGATTGTGGCGGAGAATTATATAAAAGAAAAGATGACTCTGAAGAAGTAATAAAAAAAAGATTTGAAGTTTATAAAAAACAAACACAGCCACTTGTTGAGTATTATAAAAATCTGGGTTTACTTGAAAATATTGACGGGCTTGGAACAGAAAATGAAATTTTTGAAAGGATCCTGGCTCGCTTATGATTATTTATAAATCAGATGACGAAATAAAGCTCATGAAACGGGCAGGTGAGCTTGTATGTAATGTTCTTTTAAAACTTGAAAGTTTAATAAAACCAGGGATTTCAACAGAATTTTTAGATAAAACTGCAGAAAAAATAATAATTGAGCATAATGCAAAACCTGCATTTAAGGGTTATCTTGGAAGAATTTCCAGAACACCTTTTCCTGGAACAATTTGTGCATCTATCAATGAGGAAGTTGTTCATGGGATTCCAGGCAAAAGAATTTTAAAAGATGGAGATTTAATATCGATAGACGTTGGTGCGCAACTTGAAGGTTTTTTTGGAGATGCGGCAAGAAGTTTTCCGGTCGGGAATGTTGATAAAAAAGTACAAAAATTAATAAAAGCTACCCGGGATGCTTTAAATGCGGCAATTGATAAGTGCATCGAAGGTAACAGGTTAGGAGATATTTCCAGTACAATAGAGCAGATTGCATTAAATAATGGATATTCTGTGGTAAAAGATTTTGTTGGCCATGGTATTGGAAGAAATATGCATGAAGATCCACAGGTATTAAATTATGGACCGGCACACGAGGGGCCTTTATTAAAAAAAGGAATCGTGCTTGCAATTGAACCTATGTTAAATGAAGGTAAAAGCGAAGTGGAAGTTCTAAATGATAACTGGACAGTTGTTACAAGTGATAGAAAACTATCCTGTCATTTTGAAGATACAGTTGCAATTACTTCAAATGGCTCAATAATATTAACGAGGATTAATTAGTAATTTAATTAATATTTAAATTAAATTAAAAAAGTAATAGACATTTTTAATTTAATTTGATAAATTACTTATTTGCCTTCTTTTTTGAATATTAAGGAGGGAATTATTTCAGAAAAAGAAGAAATAATTGAAGTAGAAGGGACAATACTTGAAGCATTGCCCAATGCAATGTTTCGTGTAGAGCTGGAGAATGGGCATAAAGTTCTTGCACATATTTCAGGTAAAATGAGAATGCATTATATAAAGATATTACCTGGAGATGTTGTAAAAGTAGAATTATCCCCATATGATTTGACCAGGGGTAGAATAATTTACAGAAAAAAATAATCTTATTTTTGTCTGTTTTAAAGATAATTAAAAAAAATAATTAATTTTAATTAAAATATTTTTAAACAGGCATTTCTGATTATATATTTGTGTCATAAAATTTATATATTTATAAATGAATTAATTATTTATATAAAATATTAAATATTATATTAAATATTAAAAAAATAATATTATAAAGATATTTAAATATAAAAGGAAATAAAATGAAAGTTAGACCATCAGTTAAAAAAATTTGCAATGATTGCCGTATTATAAGGCGTGAGGGTAAAGTCATGGTTATTTGTAAAAATCCCCGTCATAAGCAAAGACAAGGTTAAGGAGGAAATTTAATTGGCTAGAATTGGTGGAATTGATATTCCCAGAAATAAGCATATATGTATTGCTCTTACTTATATTTATGGTATTGGAAGACCTGCTGCTAAAAAAATTCTTGCAGCTCTTAATATAGATCCTGCAAGGAAGACGAGTGAATTAACAGAAGAGGAAATTATAAAGATTAGAGAGTATATTGATGCAAATTTAAAAATTGAAGGTGATTTAAGAAGAGAAGTAAGCCAGAATATAAAAAGACTTATTGAAATAAATTCTTATAGAGGAATCAGACATAAAAGAAATTTACCAGTAAGAGGCCAGAGGACTCATACAAATGCAAGAACCAGAAAAGGTAGAAGGCCTTCAGTTGGAATTAAGAAAAAAGCGACAGTTTCTGCTAAATAATCAGGAGGATAAACTTGGCAACAAAACAAACTGCTAAAAAAAGAATTAAAAGAAAAGAAAGGAAAAATATTCCTTATGGAATTGCCCATATTCAGTCTACTTTTAATAACACTATAGTTAATATAACGGATTTAAAAGGTAATACAATTGCATGGGGTAGTGCTGGAGGACAGGGTTTTAAAGGTTCAAGAAAAAGCACTCCGTTTGCAGCTCAAGTTACAGCAACTGCTGTTGCAAAAGCAGCTCAGGAACATGGTTTGACAAAAGTTGATGTAAGAGTTAAAGGTGTTGGCTCAGGAAGAGAAACCGCTGTAAGATCCTTACAGGCAGTCGGGTTAGAGATAGGATCAATAATGGATGTTACCCCGGTTCCGCATAATGGTTGCAGACCGCCAAAGAGAAGAAGAGTATAAGAAATTTAGATGTTTAGAAATATTTACAAATAAGGAGTTATTTTAAATGGCTAGAGTTAAAGATGCTGTTTGTAAGTTATGCAGAAGAGAAAAAGAAAAATTATTTTTAAAAGGTTTAAGATGCTTTACAGATAAATGTGCAGTAGTAAAGAAACCATATGTTCCTGGCCAGAAAGCAAAAATGAGACTGGTTGAATCTGAATATTATACACAGCTTAGAGAAAAGCAAAAAGCAAAAAGATATTATGGTATATTAGAAGCACAATTTTATAATTATTATAAAAAAGCTACCAGAAAACAAGGTATTACAGGTGAAGTTTTACTGCAATTACTTGAAATGAGGCTTGATAATGTTTTATATCTAATGGGGTTTGCAACATCAAGAGCTCAGGCAAGACAGATGATTTCTCACGGGCATGTACAAGTAAACGGGAAAAAAGTTGATATACCATCATTTCAGGTTAAAGAAGGCCAGGAAATTTCAATTGCAGAAAAAAGTAAAGAATTACCTTTTATTGTAGAAGCTAAGGAAAGTGCAGGAAGTTTAAATATTCCTGAATGGCTTGAAGTTGATTTAAAAAATTTAAAAGGTAAAGTTATTCGGGTTCCTGAAAGAACAGACATTAAAGCTCCTGTTAATGAACAAATGATTGTAGAGCTTTATTCCAAATAATTCTTAATATTTCTTATGTATTTTATATATATTTAAATTATATATATTATAAATATTTTATTTATTTTGTTTTTTTATATTTTTTATTATTTTGATAAGTTTTCTCTCTTAGTATTAGGAGGTTAAAATAAATTGTTAAAGATGCATAAACCAAATATCAGTATTAAAATGGCTAATGATTTCGAAGGGGAATTTATTCTTGAACCTTTGGAAAGGGGATTTGGCCATACTTTAGGTAATTCCATAAGAAGAGTATTATTATCTTCAATTGAAGGTGCCGGTATTACAAAAATAAGAATTGATAATGTTCAACACGAATTTTCTACTCTTGAGGGTTTAAAAGAAGATATTATTGAACTGGTTTCTAATTTAAGGCAGCTAGTTTTTAAAATGGAACTTGCCGATCAGGCGGTAGTTAAGTTAGATAAAAACGGGCCTTGCGAAGTTACGGCAGCTGATATTAATCTTCCTTCAGAAGTCGAAATTATTAATAAAGATTGTTATATAGGAACATTATCCAAAGATGGTAAATTAAGAATAGAGATGGTTGTAGAAAAAGGTAAAGGTTATAAAAATGCAGAGGAAAATATTTCTCAGGGAGATCCCTTGGGTGTTATACCTGTTGATACAGTTTTCTCTCCAATAAAAAGAGTAATGTTTAAAGTTGAAAATACTCGTGTTGGGCAAATGACGAACTTTGATAAGCTTACTATGACTATAAAAACAAATGGAAGTATAAAACCTGAAGAAGCTTTAAGCCAGGCTTCAAAGATTATAAACGATTATATGGCTTTAATGATTGACTTATCTGAAAAAACAAAAAATGAAGATCCTATTTTTGAAAAAATCGAGCAAAAAGCTAAAAAACAGCAATATCCATCTATCGAAGATATGGAATTATCTGTAAGATCATATAATTGTCTTAAGAGAGCGGGTATTGATACTGTAGAAAAACTGCTTCAATATACTGAAGATGAACTGCTTGACATCAGAAATTTTGGTCAAAAATCTATTCAGGAAGTTAAGAATAAAGTTACTGAGTTGGGTCTGTCATTTAAGAAAAAGTAAAGCAGGAGAATATAGGAGTATAATAATATGGTTCAGCCAAAAAAAGGAAGAAGAATTGGTGGAAGTGGTAGCCATCAAAAAGCAATAATGAAAAATCTTGCTATATCGTTATTTGAAAATGGTAAAATTGAAACTACAATAGCTAAAGCAAAATTTTTAAGGATGTTCGTTGATAAATTAATTATATTTGCAAAAAAAGGTGACCTCGCATCAAGAAGACAATGTTTAAAGCTTCTTGGAAATTATAGTTCTGTTCAGAAATTATTTAATGAAATTGCTCCAGCTACTTATGCACGTTCGAGTGGATTTACAAGGATTGTAAGAATAAAAAATCGTCCTGGTGATGGAGCAGAAATAGTACAAGTGGAATTATTAAAATAATTTAAGCTGTTTTTTTATTTAGTTTTTTAATGATTAATTATAAAGCTGTAATTGAATATGATGGAACAAATTTTTATGGTTTTCAGATTCAGCCAGGTGGATTAAGAACTGTACAGGGTGAAATAGTAAAAGTTCTTAGCCTGATTTTTAATAAGGAAACAAAAATAGCTTATGCAGGAAGAACAGATGCCGGGGTTCATGCATTAAATCAGGTAATAAATTTTAAAAGTGAAGAAGAACTGGATTTATATAAATTTAAATGGTCTTTAAATTCACTTCTTCCGGATGATATATCAGTAAGATTTATTACAAGAGAAGCAGATACTTTTGATTCAAGGCGTGATGCGCTGTGGCGGGAATATAGTTATTTTGTTGTAAATGATAATTATCAGAATGTTTTTTTGAAAAAATATAGCATTCTGGTTTGTAAAAAATTAAATCTGGATTTAATGATTAAGGGTTCAAAAGCTTTTATCGGGAAAAAAGATTTTTCATCATTTTGCAGTCCAAATGATGAAAATGAAAATAAGATTAGAGAAATTTTTGATTTTGAAATTTTTAAAAAAAATATTTTTGGAATTAATGAAATTTTAGTTTTTAAGATTAAAGCAAATTCTTTCCTTTATAATATGGTAAGAATTATAGTTGGAACTTTACTGGAAATCGGGAAAGGTGTAAGAGACATCTCTACAATTGATTATGCTTTTAAAAATAATAGTAGAGATTTAGCCGGGAAAATTGTTGAAGCTAAAGGTTTGTTTCTTACAGGTGCAGGATACAAGGGTATAAATAGTTTTATCACTTGATTGGAGGACAAATGGTAACTGTTGGCACAAAAACTTATAGTGCAAAAGAAAAAGATATTGAAAAAAAATGGTATGTAGTAGATGCCAGTGGAAAAACACTTGGAAGGATTTCTACTGAAATTGCCAAAATATTAAGAGGCAAAAATAAACCTGTATTTACTCCTCATGCAGATTGTGGAGATTATGTTATTGTTATTAATTCAAGTAAACTTGCAGTTACAGGAAATAAGCTTGAGGATAAAAAATATTACAGACATTCGGGATATGTTGGAAATTTGAAAATTACAAGCCTTGGAAAATTAATGAAGAAAAGTCCGCAGTATGTACTTTTAAAAGCTGTCAAAGGAATGCTTCCGCATAATATATTAGGAAGAAAATTAATAAAGAAATTAAAAGTATATCCAGGGCCTGTTCACCCTCATAAAGCACAAAAGCCTGAAGTTTTAGAAATATAATTAAATTATTAATGGGAATTGTTAATAGCAAAATTATTTTTAAAGATTAAAATTATTTTTAAAAATTAAATATATAGTCCAAGTTTATAAGAATAATTTTTTTAGGAAGGTTAAAAGGAGAAAAAGTTGGCAGAAGAAGTTAAATATTATGCTACTGGAAGAAGAAAGGAATCTACAGCAAGAGTCTGGATTAAACCTGGTGAAGGTAAAATTATTGTTAATAATAGAGATTTTAAAGAATATTTTCCAAGGGATACTATTATAAGTTTAATTACCGAACCATTTAGCCTGACAGGTACCTTGAATGCTTATGATGTCATTGCATCAATTGAAGGTGGAGGTATATCAGGGCAGGCTGGAGCTTTAAGACATGGTATTTCCAGAGCGTTACTTGAAATAAATCCTGAGTATAGAATTATTTTAAAGAAAGAAGGATTTCTAACAAGAGATTCAAGAATTAAAGAAAGAAAGAAATATGGTCTGAAAAAAGCAAGAAAAAGACCACAATACTCAAAGAGATAATTTAATCTTTTTTAATGAGTTTTCCATGTATTAAAATAAATTTAAAAAAAATTGCTGATAATGCAAAATTAATTAACGGCCGATGTAACCAGTCAGGGATATCGGTCGTTGGTGTTACTAAAAGTATACTGGCAGATATTAAAATTGTTAAAGTTCTTAAAAAATCAGGTATTAAAGTTTTTGGAGACAGCCGACTTTTAAATTTAGTGAAACTGAGAAACTATTTTGGTTACGGTCAGGAACTTTTATTGCTAAGAACCCCGATGCTTTCCGAGTGTGAATCCCTTGTTAAAATTTGCGATACTTCCATGCAAACAGAGCTTGAAACAATAAAATTTATTTCGCAAATCTGTTCAAGGAAAAAGATAACTCATAATATTATAATAATGGTTGAAATTGATGATAAACGTGAAGGGATTTATCCAAAAGAGGTACTGGCATTTTTTAATGAAGTGTATGTAAATTATAAAAATATTAAGGTTACAGGGCTTGGAACAAATGCCAGATGTTTATCAAGAAAAAAACCAACCTTAAAAAGTATTGAATATCTTATAAAGATAAGAGATAAAATAAATGAAATGTATAATTACAAAATTCCTGTAATTTCAGGAGGGAATTCAAGCTTATGGAAATATATTGAAGCTGGAACTATTCCAAAAGAAGTTAACCAGGTAAGAATTGGTGAAGCAATTTTTATTGGTAATGAAACTTCACATTATGAAAAAATTGCAGGGGCACATGAAGATT
>Ga0315282_10010290_pt1 | contig 14689 bp, 9 predicted proteins | sample YL17G07_20_MG_FD_203693 | JGI IMG/M metagenome (GOLD analysis project Ga0315282, IMG submission 203693) | Sediment microbial communities from Yellowstone Lake, YNP, Wyoming, USA - YL17G07_20 | ecosystem: Environmental > Aquatic > Freshwater > Lake > Sediment | place: USA: Wyoming | collected...
GTTTATCTGGTATTCAGTTGGTTCGCCGGCTCCCGTCATATGCACGTTGTCCGGGCACGACAGCTCGATCTTGCTGTCCACTATCAGGAACACCTTGAAGGTTATCGTGTCGTTCTTCCACGGGTTGCCCTTGGATGTCGCGTTGATGGACACGGCTATGTTGTCGTTCATGTTGCCCGTGGTCGGACCCTTCACGTAGACCTGCATCTTGTAGGTCGCCTGAGGCCCGAGCTCCAGCTCTTCCTGGTCCAGCCAGGCCTCCCAGCCCATGCCATCATGGCCGTTCAGGTTCGTGGTGATGTTCAGCCAGATGGTGTCGTTCTGTCCGCCCAGGTTCTTTATAGTAATATTAGCAGATTTGATTTCCTCTGGGTGGATGAACATCATCTTGGCGATCTCCTCGGGCGCCATGCCTAGCTCGACGCCGAAGTTGAAGGCGAACTTGTAGTAGATTTCGTCGTTACCATTCCTGTCGTCCTTCCATACCACGTGGAGGTTGTCGTTGGGGTCAAGGGACAGCTTCGGGTCCCTGGCCGTTCCCTGGGTCGTCAGCTTGATGGCCTTGTGGGCCTTGGTCTCGGTGCCCGGGGCCATCTTGATGTAGTACAGCTTGCCGTCACCGCTGTCGGCCCAGATCATGTAGACATTGTTCCTGGAGTCGCAGCCGATGTCGCTGTAGTCGGCCGCGGAGGTCGCGATGGTTATGGTCGTTGTCGACCCTGCGACCGGCCTGTTCTTGTCGTCCAGCTTCATGTAGGTGAGCGTCCCTCCGCCGTTGGAGTTGGAGGATATCAGTAGGTGGACCGCGTTGTCCGGGCAGGCCGCCATAGCGGGCATTGGCGGGAAGCCGTAGGAACCGGTCGCGTATAGGTGCTGGGGCGGGGTATCAGCGGGCCTGACGCCGTACTTGTCGAGCGTGGTGGCCCACATGCCCTGGTCGCCGCCGTGCCATACGTTCTGGAGGGACCGCAGCTTGTTCTCCCAGTCGACCGTCAGGGTCGCGCCCTCTATGTACCAAGCGGGTTCGCTGACATCGACAGCGGTCTTGATCACGTTGCCCTTGGGGTCGATCATCGTGAGGCCTTCCCTCTCGGTGCCGCCCGGTGGGTAATAGTCGTAGATGATGTAGACATTGTCGTTCCTGGCGACTGCCAGGTTCGTGCCCTGGGACATCTGCAGGCCAGAGGACACATCAGTTGGCTGGTTGATCCTCTTGCCCTGGGAGTTGTACTTCTCCCAGATGACCGGGCCGTAGTAGGCGCCGCCTTCCCTGTAAATAATGTGGAAGTTCTCGGAGCCGTCTATGCCTATGGTCTTGCCCAGCTGGCCGCTGTGCTGCGTCGGCACGGATGCCGTCGCGATGGTGCGCTCCTGTATGAGCGTCTTGCCCAGATAGTCCAGCTTGATGTACATATAGTCGCTGCCCCTGAGCCAGATCACATGGCTGTCACCCTTGCTGTCCACGGACAGCTGTGGGTTCGTGTCCGGAGATGGGTTGTTCGTCACTCTCTTGTCATCGGCCCAGTATAGCCCATCATCGGTCAGTATTGGCCGACCATGGGTCTTCGCCGTGACCATCGTCATCGGCAAGAAGGCCGTGGCGCACATTACTATCACGCAAAGCACGCTTAGCATTGCCCGCTTCATTTTCTTACCTCCAGAAATCCCCTACCAATTCGATTTATAGTTCCAGGGGGTTTTCCCCTGCTGAGTAAGAGATTACTTAAATAGTTACTTATATAATGTTTGGTCTAACCTTCAAATTATTAGGGTTGTTGTAAACGAAAACTGAGTTAATGCTTATATACTACTTTCGAATTTCGTAGCGCCCTGTCCTCGATGAACATATTTGTTCATTGGACCCTGTGGTGTCAGCGACCCATTGTAATCTAACTATAATGTTGATTGATTGTATATATGGTTCCTGGTTCTAACATCGAACTAAAAAAAGGATGGTTGGAGGAGGCCTTCCTCGCTCCAACCATGTGGGTCATGGATAAGAGTGATGGTCACTTGGCCTTTCGGGGCCACAGGATCGGAGGTCAGTGGTAATCGGGGGAGCAGCCGTTCAGCTCGTAGACCTCTTCCCAGCCGTAATGGTCCGGGTCCTCATCGCCCTCGGGCCACTCCTCCTCGCCGTCCTCATCATCGGCCTCGGCGACCGGTATCTGGGCCTGTTCGCTGTCGGGGTCCTGTATGCGGATCTCCTCGACCTCTATCTCCCGCTGCTCGCGGTCGGTCTCGGTCATCCTTCTCAGCACGATGAAGATGGTCATGGTCATATGCCTGTCCTCCGTTTGTCGATGTTCCCTTTCACCTATCTTTCCAGTGAAGATTGCTCTTATACTTTTGGCGGGGGGGCCTGTGAAAGTATTCGACGATAGCGGACCGATGCGTGGCCACGCGCCCCGATTATACCGTCGGTGGGACGGCCCCGGCCGGCCCCGGACGCACGAGTGAAAGTAAAGTGAAAGTAAACCCGCGCCACCGTCGGGAAAACACTTTCACTTGCGGCCATCAGGACCTTGACAATCAGGGATAGCGCTTATATCATGGTCCTGTGATTCCCTTCCCAATGCCGATGTTCAGGAAGGTCACGTCCACCATCGTCAAGGACCCCAAGGTCCTGGACTTCAGCTATGTGCCAGAGCGGCTCCCGCACAGGGAGGCCCAGATGAAGGCCATGAGCGCCCTCTTCTCGCCCGTGCTGGACGGGCCCGTGTCCCAGACGGCCTTCTTCCTGGGGCCCGTCGGCACGGGGAAGACCTGCCTGGCCCACCGCTTCTGCCAGGACTTCGTGGACGCGGGCAAGGGGACCAAGGCCATAGAGTACAAGATCATCAACTGCCGCGACAAGCGGACGGCCCTGAAGGTCCTCAACGACCTCTGCAGGACCTACCAGCCGTTCCTGGCCCGGAGCCATGCGGCCTCGGAGCTCCTCGATTTCTTCCGCAAGGACCTGGAGAAGCGGAAGGTGCACTTCGTGCTCGTGCTCGACGAGGTGGACGCGCTCATACTCAACGACGGCCCGGACCTCATCTACCTGCTCACGCGCTTCGACGAGGGCAAGCCCGGCAGGGGCGGCTCCCTGTCGCTCATAATGATATCGACGAGGAACGTCCTGAACAACCTGGACACGGCCACCATGAGCACCTTCAAGAGGAGCCATCTGATAAACTTCGGCTCCTACAGCGAGGACGAGCTCATGGACATAATCAAGCAGCGTGTCCAGCTGGGCCTCCACACAGGCGTAATCCCGGGGGCCGTCATGGAGGAGATCGCCAGGATGGCCGCGGACCATGGGGACGCCCGCAGGGCCATAGAGCTCCTCCAGGTGGCGGCGGCCTACGCCGACGAGCAGGGGAGGCCGAAGATAAGCATCGAGCATGTCCGCATGGCCAAGGCGTCCGTGGCCAAGGTGGACGTGGAGCCGTTCATCTACGGCCTTGACAAGCACAAGAAGCTGGCCCTTCTAGGCATCGCCCGGGGCCTGAAGAGGACGACCGAGGTCACCATGGGCGAGGCCCAGGCAAACTACGAGGTCGCCTGCGAGGAGCTAAAGGAGATCCCCAGGTCCCACACGCAGTTCTGGAAGTACATCAAGGACCTGTCCGCCTCGGGCATAATAGACGCGGTCCATTCGGGCCGCGGCGTCCAGGGGGCCACCACGCTCATCTCCCTGACCGAGCTCCCGGCCGAGGTGCTCATCCAGGTCCTGGAAAAGGACCTCGGGCTCGCCTAGGCCTTCCTGCGCTTCCTGACAACGACCTTCTTGTCCTTGGCCTCGTCGCCCTTCATCTTCGCGACCTGTTTCACGCGGCCCCTGAGCTCAAGTATGCTCCACTCGATGCCGCCCCGCTTGCTCTTGTCCGGGGAGGTCACGTCCCGCTTGAGGTCCATCAGGGCCTTGTCGAGCTTGGCGACCCCTATGAGCTTGATGCGCTTCTCGAGCGCCGACAGCTCCCGGGCCCTGGACACGAATATCATGACCTCCTTGCGGGCCGTCGTCGGGTCTGCCTCGATCATGCTGTTGAAGTAGTCGAGCGTGTATCCCTCGGCCTGCCAGGGCTTGAGCATGGCCTTCAGCTCGTCCTTGGGGTTCATGGCCGGCGGCTCGTCCACGCCGGAACCCAGCTCCATCTCCGGCTCCCCGTCCCAGAGCTCGGCGCCCTCCTCCTCGGCCTCCTCCTCCTCGTCGAACCCCACGCCGCAGTGGGGGCACTTCATATCCGTCTCGGCCACGTTCCCGCCGCACTGAGGGCACGAGAGGACATCGACGTCCTCCTCCTCGAACTCCGCGCCGCACTTGGGGCACTTGGTCGCTTCCGCTGGGACCTCGGCCTTGCATTCCGGGCAGATGGTCACCAGGACCTCCTCGACAACGTCCTCCTCGGCGGGCCTGGCGCCGGCCCGGATCTCGGCCTCGGCCCCTTCCATCTTCACCCCGGACCCCTCGTCCCCGTTGCTGGTGTCGGCCCGGGACGTTGCCAGTGAGGTCCGCTCGCTCTCGGCCTTCTGCTCGGCTTCGAGGAACCCCTTGAAGATGTCGTCGAGGTTCGGCACCCCGGAGCCCGAGCTCGTGGCCTTTTCGCTCCTCTTCTCCTCGTAGGCCGTCGCGCCCTTGGTGCCCAGCTTGACCGATATGGCGTTGAGCTCCACATTGAGCTCCTTGTACTCGGACTCGATGGACGTCCCGCTCATGGACAGGATGCATATCTCGCGCCTCAGCGTCGGGCCGGTCCTGGTCCTGGAGACCTCGATGAGGCCGTCGAATATCTGGTGGAAGGTCGACAGGACCTTCATGTCCTGGGCCTCGGAGTCGAGCACGAATATTGTCGTGATGTTCTCCTGGCGGCACTTGGCCCTGGTGGCCTGGGCGAAGTTGTAGACCGTCTTGAGGCCGAAGGATGTCAGGGCCGAGGACAGGAGGTTGATGACGGCCCGCTTGGGCCTCTTCGTCCCCATCAGCTCGATGGTCTTCGTGATAGCAATGCCCACGTTGGTCAGGTCGAAGGACGCCTTGATGACCGCCTTCTCCTCGCCGGCCCCCTCCTCGACGCTCTTGACCCTCTCGTGCTTGTAGGAGTACCAGTCGACGATCATCAGGTCGCCGCTGGTCTCGTACTTCTTGGGGTTCAGGCCTATGAACTTGAGCTGCTTCCGGAACTCGTCGGGGGAGATGGTCGACAGGACCACGAAGACGCACTCGCCGGCAAGCAGGCCCTCCTTGACGTACTGGTTGGCGATGAGGTCCTTCTCGTTGCCGGGCGGGCCCTGTAGGATGAAGCAGTTGCCCTCGGGGACCCCGCCGTGGAGCATCTCGTCGAGGCCATTGGTGCCCGTCTTGACCCTCCGCTCGTCCCGGGCGTCCTTGGCCATTAGTAGATCTCCTCCTCGTGCATGACCTGGATGCCGCCCTTCCTGATGATGAACGGATGCCTTTCCGAGTCGTGGTCCGTGTAGCGCATCTTGCGTATGATTATGGACCTTCGGAGGCCCTTGCCAACGTCCTCGAGCTCGAGGACTATGAAGGAATCGGCCAGGAACTGCTCGATGTCGTAGCGCGTGAGGCCCCGGCCCTCGACTATATCGGTTATCATGAGCGTGGTGATGCCCATCTCCCTCAGGAAGTTGCAGAGCCGGAAGAGCTCCTGCCTGAGCTCGTCCGGGTCCTTGGTGTAAATGCCTGCCGCCGTGATGGAATCTATCACGAGCCGCTTGGCCTCGGTCCTCGTCAGGAAGTGGGCCAGGAACTCCTGAAGTGCCGCCAGGCTCGCGACCTCGCGGCGATCGTCCTCGCCAGGCGAGTGGTGCTCCCTGATGTGTGCCATGTCGACTATTGTGAGCTTCCCCTCGAGCTCCAGCGGCCTCAGGTCCAGCTCGAAGCTCTCGGCCGCGCGGAGCAGGCTCTCCCGGGTCTCCTCCAGGGTCAGGAAGATGCCCGGCTCGTCTAGCTTGGATGCGCCATGGACGAGGAAGTTGAGGCCCAGCAGGGACTTGCCGCTGCCGGTCGGGCCCGAGATCAGGTTCACGGTGCCGCGGGGGAACCCGCCGCCGGTCATGAGGTCCAGGCCTTCAATGCCCGTCGGGACGCGGTCCAGGGCCATGTCCGGCGGGATGCTGACGGCCTTCGATGCGGCCTTCTTGCTCATGCGCTGCCCCCCCGCGGGACGCACAGCCTCGCGGCCGCGGCCCTGCCGTTCTCGCCGAAGATGGATTCAAGGACCGGCTGCACGAGGTCCAGGGCCAGCCGTCCGCCGAGCTCCTTACCTAAAGCCATGATAAGCTGCTCGGTCCTTTCTCGATGGCCTTTGGCCGGTGCATCATTCAAGATTCGTTGTGAGGCCGCCCTTCCGAGGGCACCATCGACCTCGGCCGAGATGCCCTCGTAGGCCTTTTTCCACAGGCCCTCCCCTCCGGAGAGCAGGGCTCTTCGCGGTCTCACAACATCGGAGCGCGGGGAACGTCCGGGGCTGCCCGTCAAAGAATACATGCCCCGGTCGAGCTTCACGAGCCTGCCCTCGCGGGCAAGCCTCGAAAGAAGTGTGGCCGTGACCTTCCGGTCGAGCCCGAGGGTGTCTGCGACGGTCCGGGCCGCCACGGCGCGGCCCCTGTGGGCCGACATGAACTCCAGGACGGCCCCTGTGGCGGTCCTGTCCCCGAGGTCTGGCGTTCTCGATCTTGACTTGTGCATCGGTGGCGCCCCCGGCCTTATAAAACACTAGCATTCCGGTCCTATTTCAACATTTTGTTGAAATTGTTGAAAGTTGAAATGACCCAGGATGGCCGTTGGACGGGTGCGCGTCGGGGGCCGCCAGGGTATGAATGGAAAAACTTGAAATACTGACCGTTCTTTACCCGAATACATGGCCGAAGAGGGCGGCAAGCTGGGCCTCGGAAGGAACGTGGTCCGGGGGTTCTGCGCCTTGCTCATAATGACGGCGCTGATACTCCAGCTAGTCTGGGGCCTCGTCTTCAATATCTGGTGGGATGTCGGGCTCTACACAGTCCTCCTCATGCTCTACGGCTTCGGCATCGTCGGGTTCCTGCTTTATTCGATGAAGGAGAGCCCAGGCGAGACGGGGCCGAAGTAAGCGCAATTTCTTTCTGGTTCTGAACAACAACGGGCCACGGCCACGTCAATAGGTGTTCGCCAGGTGGGCCCAGCTCGAGGTCTCCTTGCCGCACACGGCGCAGGCCCCTTTCTTTCCTTCGTAGGCCACCGAGGTCCCGAGGACGCCTTTTCCGGAGCCCTCTTCCATGGTCTTGGCGCAGGCCTCCGAGCCGCACCAGGCCATGCGGACGATTCCCTCGTGGGCCGCCCCGTCCTTCGGGGCCTTGACCTCATGCACCCTCGCATCGAGGATGGCCTTGGCCGCGGCCGACATGTCCTTGCCGATGGAAGCCAGGATTTCCTGTACACCCTTGACAACATCCTTGTCCGGGTGCTGGGCCTTCTTCCCGATGTCCCTCCGGAAGAAGGTCACAATCCCCTTGGCCATGTCCTTGGGCCCGAGCTCGATTCTTAGCGGAACGCCTAAAAACTCCCAGTGGTAGAATTTAGCCCCGGGCCTCATGTCCCGGTCGTCCATGTGGACCCTGAGCCCGAGCGCGCTGAGCTCCTCGACGATCTTCTTGGCGGCCCCGAGGACCTTTTCCTTGGAATCTTTGTCGAAGATCGGGACCACGACCACCTGGAAAGGCGCGATGTCCGGCGGGAGCACGAGCCCCTTGTCGTCGCCGAAGATGCCAATGATGGCCCCCAGCAATCGCTCGGACATTCCATATGTGGTCTGGTGCACGAACAAATGGTCCCCGTTCTCGGCCTCGTAGGTTATCTCGTACGGCTTGGAGAAGTTCTCCTTGTACTCGTGGATGGTCCCTATCTGCAGGGCCCTGCCGTTCGGCATCAGGCAATCGGCCCCGAGGCTGTAGAAGGCCCCCGGGAACTTGTCCCACTCGGGCCTCTTGTTGATGAGGTACGGTATGCAGAGCCTCTGGCCCACCCTGGCCATGATCTCCAGGTCCTCTTTGATCTGCCGCTCGGCGTCATCATACGTCGCGTGACAGGTGTGGGCCTCGAAGAAGTGTATCTCGCGTATCCTGATGAACGGCCTCGTCTGCTTTGTCTCGTACCTGAAGATGTTGACGATCTGGAAGGTCTTCAGCGGCAGGTCCGCGTGGGACCTTATCCACAGCTTGAACATCGGGTACATGGCCGTCTCGGAGGTCGGCCTGAGCAGCAGGGGAATGTCCAGCTCGTTCTTGCCCGCATGCGTGACCCAGTAGACCTCCTCGTCGAAGCCCTTGATGTGCTGGGCCTCCTTGGCGAACTCGGTCTTCGGGATGAGCAGCGGGAAGCAGACCTCCTGGTGGTCGGTCCTTTCCATCTCGGCCCGGATGAAGCCGTCAATGAGGGTCATTATCTTCCAGCCGTAGGGCGTCCAGACGTTCATGCCCTTGATGGGGTAGCGGTTGTCGCTGAGACCGGTCTTCTGGACGATTTCTAGATACCACTCGGCGAAGTTCTCCCCCTTCTTTGCCTCCAGCTTGCCTTCCTGCTGGGCATCATCCTGCTTCTTGGCCATGATTGTCAGAATGTTGGTCAGGGTTAAAACGATTTTGCTTGTTAATCCCCATTGTACAGTAGTAGATAGATTGATGGACTGCTGGGGCACATCTTTTCATCCATTTCATTTTTCCAATCCTCGGTCTGGATTCTCCGACGGAGGATCGCTGGACGATTAGAACATCGAACCAATACGGATTTAAATCGTTTAGATGGCCGTTCCAATCTTGGTTAATATACTCCCCCCCAGAAAGGAGCACCATAATTCCAAGGAGAGGGGTGTAAGAATGAGAAAGATATTGGCGCTGTTCCTTGTGTCCCTGATGGTGTTCGGAAGCCTCCTGTCGGTCCTGCCGGTCGGGACGGCGAGCACGGGCTCGCGGCTTCTCACAACGCCCGATGGCCTCAGCTGGGCAGACCCGGTGAAGGTAACCTCGAACAATGTGGACGACGCGCATCCGACCCTTGTTGTCGACAGCGCGGCCAATGCACACATACTGTATTACCAGAACGGCCAGGATTTCAAGTACCAGAAGTACCAGCGGCCTGGCAAGCTGGTCATACGGGAGACCCAGATCGTATCCGGCCCCATGGCCTTCCAGCACGCGGCCTTCGGGACCCCCAACGCCGAGCCCACGGAGCGCATCGGCATCGATGGCGACGAGAACATCCACGTCATCTGGGCCGCAGGCGGCGACCAATGGAGCCCCGGCCTGTACCAGAAGTTCTCCAACACGGGCAAGCCGCTCTCGCAGGTGATGGACCCGACCCCGACGGCCACGACCCCGCACATACCCTACATCAATGTGGGCAAGAACAACTACGCCTACATCGGGACCGAGCAGGAGGGCGGCGGCGAGAACGGGCAGCTCACGCGGTTCGACAAGAACTTCCAGGCGACGACGGTGGACGTCAAGCCCTGGACCGAGGGCATCAGCCTCGTGGTGGACAACTGGAACGACGACGTGGTCCACTACTTCACGAGGACCTGGCAGGGCAGCGGCATCTTCCACACCAAGTTCACCGCGGACATGCAGAAGGTAGTGGAGCCCCACAGCATCTACGAAGGGCTCGGTGCCGGCACAGGCTGGGACAGCCCGATGCCGCTGGCCACGACCACCCCCAACGGCCACGTGCACCTGCTCCTCTATTCGCAGACCGCCAACCCCAAGACCATGTACTACGGCGAGCTCGACAAGATGGGGAACATGCTGAGCGCCGGACAGACCATCACGGTCACCCAGGACGCCTGCGACTACGGCGACATAGTGGGTGACGGCGAGAACAACGTCTACATCATCTGGGGCGCCTGCAGCGACGGGCACGTCTACTACACGAAGGTGCTCGAGGGCAACGAGCAGTCCTCGCTGACCCGGAAGCCCATCAAGATCAGCGCCGGGCTGGTCGGCCAGTCGTCACAACCCCAGTTCGGTGTAGACCCAGACAACGGGCTGCACGTGGTCTTCCTGAACAACGGCGACGGCGACAACGAGGTCTACTACAGGTACGCCTACACCTTCGGTGTCGAGCTCAAGATGGAGCCGACCGAGCAGGCCAAGATGATGTTCATCCACCCGATGGAGATCAAGACGGGCAATCTGACCATCAAGAACGTGGGCGGCCAGAACGACACCATGTACCTCAATGTCACTATGAATCTCATGGGCCACGAGGACCAGGGCTGGGACGCGTGGCTGAGCGAGAGCACGGTTGAGCTGCAGCCGAGCGAGGTCGCGAAGATCGAGCTGTCGGTCAAGGGCCCGGACTTCGGGAACCCGAACGACTTCATCGAGGTGTGCGTCAATGCGACGAGCTCGCGTAACCCGGACAAGAACGACACCATCTGCCTCCGCGTTTACCTGGCGATCAACCATAACCTCCGCCTGGACTGCGCGAACGACGTGGCCATCGTCGGGGGAGGCGAGAAGACGGAGTTCGTGTGCAACCTCAAGAACAACGGGGATGTGGCTGAGGACGTCAAGATCGAGATCATAGACGAGCCGCTTGACTGGACTGTGGTCCTGAAGGACGACTCCTTCATGGGCTTGAAGCCGGGGGAGAGCAGGTCCGTGACACTGGACGTGACACCGCCTAAGGACGCCCTGGCCGACGAGGTGGGCTCTATCACCCTAAAAGCCTTCATCCAGACCCTGCCGCAGATCAAGAGCATGGCCTCGGTCCATGTGGTCGTGAACGCCTGTCTCTACCTGAGGCTGACCATCGACGCCCCGCAGAAGTACGTGGACCCGGGCAACGCGACGGACTACACGCTGACCGTGATGAACGAGGGCAACATGGCGGGCATCGTGGTCTTTATCCTCGAGATAAAGTCCGGCGTCGGGGACTGGGACGTCACCCTCGACAGGACCTCCGTGGCAGTCCCAAACAACGGCCGGATGGACGTCAAGCTCACGGTGGTGGCCCCCGAGAACGCCAAGGCCGGTACGAGGCTCGTGGTTCGGGTCGTGGCCAGCGACGAGGCCAGGACCATGAATGCCGAGATCACGGCGACCACGGTGGTCAACCAGGTGCACAACCTGGACGTGGCCACCTTCCCGCCGGAGGTCCAGGTCAAGCCCGGCGAGACGGCCAACTACGAGGTCACCATAAAGAACAACGGCAACGGACCGGAGCAGCTGGTGCTGACCCCCGATGCCTTGAGGGTGGCCTGGGTCCCCGGCTTCCTCCAGGACAATGTGCCGGTCGACCAGGTCATCCTGGAGCCCGGCGAGCAGAAGGCCTACACCGTGGCACTGAAGGTCCCGGGCAGCGAGCTTGCGGGCTCCTACGTGTCCTCCTTCAAGCTCTCCTCCGTCGGCACACAATGGTCCTACAAGTTCGACCTGACGACCAGGGTCCTGCAGATCTACAGCATCGACGTGACATCGGCCCTGTCCAAGAAGACCGGGACGCCGGGCAAGACCGTCTCCTTCATCATCCTCCTGAGGAACAACGGCAACGGTGACGACGTCATAGCCCTCAACCTCGACGACAAGCCGATCAACTGGGATAGCCGGTTCCTGTTGGACGACAAGGATGTCGACGCAGTGCCCCTCAAGTCGGGCGAGCAGGCCAAGGTCACCCTGCTACTGGTGATACCCTTCACCTACGACCAGGACAACACGCAGTACACCATGACGGTGACGGGAACCTCCGAGGGGCGCATCCAGGACCGTGTCCTGCTCATGGTCGACCTGTTCCTGCCGAACCTGAAGATCCTGAGCGTGAAGTACAGCACGACCCATTTCACGGCCAACAAGCCGGTCTCAATCGAGGTCGTGGTGTCCAACATAGGCCAGGTACCATGCGAGAACGTGACCGTGAGGTTCTACGACAAGAACATCGCCGGTGAGCAGGTCCTCGAGCGGATGCCGGCGGGCGGCAACCTGACCGCGGTCATCACATGGATGCCAAGGGCAGGCCAGCACAAGCTCGAGTTCCAGGTGGACCCGGACAACAAGGTCATCGAATCGAACGAGGACGACAACAAGGTGGTCGACAAGGTGAATGTCCGCATGGGAGTCGGCGACTACGGGGTGCCTGGCTTCGACGCGTCGTTACTCCTGCTGGCGCTGGTGCCGATGGCACTGTTGCTCGGCAGGCGCAAGAACTAGGCCCCTCGGCCATTCGAGGGGGGCCACCGGCCCCCCTCCTATCCTTTCTGGAACATTTTATCTGTCCTTATCCCGTTGTGAGAAATGGAAAAAGGGGGTCTCCAGATGATGCGATATCTCGCCCTGCTGGCAGCCGTCCTGATGCTCCTATCGGCGATCCCACTGGATGTGACCGCCGAATGGGTCGCGCCCGTCCCGGGATCCAAGACCGACGACGAGTTCTGGGATGTGACCTACGACTTCGAATCCTTCTGGGCCAAGAACTGGCCCAACTACACCGTCGAGCGAAGCAGCAGGGAGGAGAGCATCGCTGTCTACAACGGCAAGCTCTTCATCCTCTGGGAGGGCACGCTCGTGCCGAACACGCCCCAGCAGCCCGTCGCGTACCTGGGCAAAGTCTACATGAGGTCCTACTGCGACACGAACGGGACGCCCGCATGGGGCCCCATCATCGACGTCACCCCCAACGCCGTCTACTCGGACCACAACAACATGAAATCCAGGCTCATCCCCTACAAGGACAAGCTCTACATCTTCTGGGAATCCGGGGACAACGCGCAGAAGCCGGCGGGGACCCCCGTGGAAAGGTTCGACATAATGCTCCGGGTATACGACGAGGCTGGCGGGACGCCTCACCTTTCCCAGCCCGCGGTCCTCGGCCGCTCGGGCAGTTCCGGGGCCTGGGGCTTCGACCAGTGGCCCGCGCTCGTGGTCTACAAGGACAAGCTGTACGTAATCTGGTACCGCGAGGACATCATCAAGGGCTTCTCGGACCTGCTCTACATGGCCTACGACGGGACCGGCTGGAGCGATGTCAAGGTGATGTCCAGGTACCCGAACAACGACACGACCAACATAATGCCATCGGCGACCGTGTGGAAGGACCGGCTCTATGTCCTCTGGCAGACCTGGGTGTCCTCCAAGAGGTCCTCCCAGGTGGTCTACTCCTGCACCGAGGACGGGAACATCTGGACCCCCATCGTGAACCTGTCGAAGACGATCGATCTCACTCGGAGCGGCAAGTTCGACATGATGCCCGGGGCGGCCGTCTACGACAACCCCGTGACGGGAAAGGTCGAGCTGCATGCGTTCTGGAAGACCCTTGGCGGGTTCGAGAGCACACAGGGCAGCGAGAAGGACACGGACCTCGTGACCCGGGTCTTCGACGGGACCTCCTGGGGCCCCACAAGGGAGCTCTCTCCGACCTACGACGACGGCGTGGACACGGACCCGAACATCATCGCGTTCGGGGGCCAGCTCCACATCTTCTGGGCCACGCGGGACAAGACCGACACGCTCGGGAACGATGGCGACATCCTGCACGTCGTCTACGACGGGCAGACCTACTCGCAGCCGGTGGAGATCTCGAGGCACGGCGACAGGGACGAGTTCTTCCTGGAGGACGGGGAGGTCTGGAACAAGGGGGACGATTTCTGGCCCAGGGCGGTCATCTACCCGGACCGGTGGGGGGGACCAAGGCTCTTCGTGGCCTGGTGGACGAACGACTACATCACGGGCTGCTGCTACGACGAACCGAACGGCACCGAGTCATCCATAGTCCTGACGCTCCTGGTGGACGCGGACCATGACGGGGACGGTGTCAAGGACCATTACGATGCGTGCCCCGACGATCCGATGGACCACGTGGACTCCGACGGTGACGGGGTCTGCGACAGCAAGGACTGGAAGCCCAACGACCCCACTGTCTGGAACGAGCCGAGCGGCGGCACAGGGAACGGGCCGAGGGGTGACCCCATGCTCGTCTATGTCCTGCTCATCGTCCTGTTCATGGTGGGCGTGGCCCTCCTGGCCTACCGGGGAGGCAAGAAGGCCGAAGAAAAGGGAACGGCCGAAGACGCCGGTGTGGCGGCCTCGGAGGACGAGTAGGGCCAATACCCATCGTTCCATACATGCAAAATCGCTCAAAAAGGATAATATATCCATCAGGACAATGGTAGAGGGCATCCCCGGAGGTCAGAGACCGTAACCGGGAGATGAATGACCTTGTGGAGGCCTTTTCTTGTCGCATAGGGACCAGGCGCCGGGGAGACCCGGCAGCATCGTGCGCCCATCTTTCCGAAGGACCGCAAGCATTGCCCTGCTCGTCCTGATGGTCTCGACATCCTTCATGGCGCTTGCCAGCTCGGAGGCCGAGCGGCACGTTGCCCTTGTGGATACGATGAACGACCAGCAGAGGGCGCAGCTGAAGGCCTCCGGGGCCACGGTCCTCGAGGACTACGGCGACCTCGCCATGGTAAGCGGGACCGAGGCCCAGCTGTCCATGCTGAGCATCCGCAGGGACCTAGATGACAGGACGATCATCGACATGGCCGGCTTCAGGTTCGACACGCGATACCCGATAGACGGCCAGGGCATCCCGGAGGGCTATCTCCAGGACGCCCCGACCGAGGGCACGGGATACTTCTTGGTCCAGCTCAAGGGCCCGGTCAAGCAGGCCTGGACGGACGACATCACGGCCCTAGGCGCAGAGGTCCTCAACTACATC
>Ga0315282_10010291_pt1 | contig 14689 bp, 12 predicted proteins | sample YL17G07_20_MG_FD_203693 | JGI IMG/M metagenome (GOLD analysis project Ga0315282, IMG submission 203693) | Sediment microbial communities from Yellowstone Lake, YNP, Wyoming, USA - YL17G07_20 | ecosystem: Environmental > Aquatic > Freshwater > Lake > Sediment | place: USA: Wyoming | collected...
TGCTAAGGGGAAGGGGAAAATTTATTAAAAGAGGGGTTCTAGCCCCTCTAAAACTCCCAAATTACTACTCAGAGCAGGGAGAGTCCAAGAGAGGCGCAGCCTCTCTTTTTATTTTCCTCCCCCTCTCCTGACAGGAGAGGGGGATTAAGGGGGTGAGGTCAACCAATATCAGCCATCAAGCCCAGGGACGGGAAAGCGCTGACACATCTGGCTAACTTCTTCTCTTACCTGGCTTTGAACTTTAGGGTCACCAATATTACTAATTACCTTTACAATTAACGAGGCAATGCGCTTCATTTCCTCAGCACGAAAGCCACGGGTGGTTACTGCTGGTGTGCCTAATCTGATACCACTGGTCACCCGGGGTGGACGGGAGTCGAAGGGGATAGCATTGCGATTAACGATAATGCCTGCCGCTTCTAGGTGCCCCTCGGCTTCTACGCCAGTGACCCCTGTCTGAGTGAGGTCTACCAGAATCAGGTGAGTGTCTGTCCCACCCGATATAAGGCGCAGTCCCAGTCGCTGGAGTTCACTGGCTAAGATAAGTGCATTATCCAGTATAGCCCGTTGATAATCGGTGAAGCTGGGTTGCATAGCTTCATAAAAAGCTACAGCCTTAGCAGCAATGACGTGCATTAGGGGACCACCCTGCATTCTTGGGAACACAGCCTCATCTATTGAGGAAGCCAACTCATTACGACACAAAATAAAGCCACCTCTCGGACCGCGCAAGGTCTTATGAGTAGTTGAAGTTACCACCTCAGCATAGGGCACCGGGGTAGGATGCAGCCCCACCGCCACCATACCGGCTATGTGAGCCATATCCACCATGAGTTTTGCCCCCACCAGGTCAGCAATATGCCGAAAACGCTCAAAATCAATAATCCTGGGGTAAGCACTAGCTCCAGCCACAATCAACTTGGGCTTGTGCTCTAAAGCCAGCTTCTCCACCTCTTGATAGTCAATCCTTTCTGTCTCCCGATTAACGCCATAAGGTATGAAATTATATGACTTACCTGAGAAGCTTACCTTACTACCATGAGTAAGATGACCGCCATGAGCGAGGCTCATACCCATAACAGTGTCGCCATATTCCAGCAAGGCGAAGTATACTGCCATATTAGCCTGAGCCCCGCTGTGCGCCTGAACATTAGCATGCTCAGCATGAAAAAGCTCTCTAGCTCGCTGGATAGCCAAACTCTCCACCACATCCATATTTTCACAACCACCATAGTAGCGGCGCTGAGGATAACCCTCAGCATATTTATCGGTCAAGATTGAACCCTGGGCTTCAAGCACTGCCTTGCTGGCATGGTTCTCCGAAGGGATAAGGTTTATTGTTTCCCTTTGCCGCGCTTTCTCCAGATCAATGGCACGGCTAATCTCTGGGTCAACTTGGCTTAAAAAGCCCATATCTCTCCTTTACTGAGTAAAATTGGCTTTAAAGAAAGAGCCACGCAGCCCTGGCGTGGCTTCCTATCCTTTTAGCTACCGTCCTCCTCTACTTACTGATGACTTGCTTTCCACCATTTTCACACATAGTCTACAACCGCATCCCTATACTGTCAACAACCCGAGGTAGAGATTGTTTAGCAACCTATCCCTCCTCTCCTTTGAAGGAGCTAAACCATGAGGCGTCTAAGAGGGGCGTTAGCCCCTCTTTCTTCTCCTCCCCCTCTCCTTAAGAAGGAGAGGGGGATTAAGGGGGTGAGGTTAGTAAACAATCTCAAACGACCAAAAATTGACTTGACATACTTACCGTGTTATCATAATCAAAAGGCTGGCTAATATCTAGGTTTATGGGATGAGATGTCGGCACTGAATGAACTATATGAAGAAATTGCGCTTTGCCGGCAATGTGAAATAGCTAAATATCGAACCAAAGTGGTGCCCGGTGAGGGAGCAGAGGATGCTGATATAATGTTTATCGGTGAGGCACCAGGCTGGCATGAAGACCAACAGGGACGCCCATTTGTTGGTCCAGCAGGATTATACCTTGACCAGTTACTGGCTTCCATCAATTTGAAACGTGAGCAGGTCTACATCGCCAATGTGATTAAATGCCGCCCGCCGCAAAACCGTGAGCCTTTACCTTCAGAAATACATAACTGCTGCAAGTGGCTGGAACGTCAGATTGAGCTAATTCGCCCCAAGATGATTGTAACCCTAGGGCGCTACTCTATGGAAATGTTTTTCCCCGGCAAGAGCATAAGTAAAATCCACGGCACAGCTCAAAAGCGAGACAATATCATCTATTATGCTATGTATCACCCAGCAGCCGCTCTTCACCAACAAAGCCTCCGCCAGACAATAGAGGCTGATATGCTTAAGATTCCGTCGCTCCTAGCCCAGGCAGAGAGCATGACCCAAGCCAAAGAGGAGCCAAAGCAACTAAATATGTTTGAGGTTTGAATCAATGACTAAACGAAAATTAAGAATAATCCCTCTCGGTGGGTTATCTGAAATTGGTAAAAATATGATGGTGATGGAGTTTGAAGATGACATCATCGTAATCGATGCCGGACTTATGTTCCCCGGAGAGGAGATGCTGGGCATTGACCTGGTAATCCCCGATATTAGCTACCTGCTGGAGAGAAAGGAAAGAATAAGGGGGATAGTCATTACCCATGGTCATGAAGACCATATTGGTGCCTTGCCTTACTTACTGCCTCAGCTCAATGTGCCTATTTATTCGACAAGGCTCACTCAGGGACTCATTTCACTGAAGCTTAAAGAGAGGAGGACACTCTCCGGAGCTAAGCTGAAGATAATACCCCCTGGAGGTCGGTTTGCCTTGGGGCAATTCAGGGTGGAGTTCTTCCCTGTTTGCCATAGCATACCTGACTCTGTGGGGCTAATCATACATACGCCGGTTGGCATTATAGTTCATAGCGGAGACTTTAAGCTTGACTATACCCCAGTCGATGGTAAACCGACTGACCTTTCCCGACTGGCTCAGCTAGGGGTACATGGTATTTTGCTTCTTCTCTCCGACTCCACCTATGCTGAACTACCTGGCTACACTCCTTCAGAAAGGCTAGTTGGTGAGACCCTAGACCATGTCATGGCTAATGCACCAGGAAGAGTGATTGTAACTACTTTCTCCTCACTGGTTTCCCGGATTCAGCAGGTTATTGATGCCGCAGCCAAACATCAGCGCCGCGTCTTTATTGTTGGGCGCAGTATGACTGATATAGTTCGCATGGCACTGGAGCTTGGCTATCTCAAAGCCCCTAACGGGGTACTGGCTCAGATGGATGAACTCAGAGGCATACCTCACAACAAGGTTGTCTTCATCACCACTGGCAGCCAGGGTGAGCCTACTTCAGCCTTGGTTCGTATAGCTAATCGTGACCATCGCCAGCTTCATATTCTCCGTGGAGATACGGTGGTCATTTCAGCAACCCCTATCCCGGGCAATGAGTCGGTAATCAACAGAACAGTGGATAACCTGTTCAAGCAGGGGGCACAGGTATTATACGATAAGGTGGCACAGGTCCATGTTCATGGGCATGCCAGTCAGGAAGAGCTAAAGCTGCTGCTAAATCTGGTTAAGCCCAAGTTCTTCATGCCCATCCATGGCGAGTATCGCCACCTGAGCTTTCATGCTAAATTAGCTCAATCCGTAGGCATCCCCAATGAGAACCTCTTCGTGCTTGAAGACGGCGATATACTTGAACTCGATTCACAATCAGGCAAGATAACAGGTAAGGTGGCTTCAGGCAATGTATATGTAGATGGTCTGAGTGTAGGCGATATCGGCAGTGTGGTTCTCCGTGACCGGCAGATGCTATCAAGGGATGGAATGGTAGTAGTGATTATCGCCATAAACAAGCAAACTGGTAAACTGGTAGGGCGCCCTGATATTGTATCACGAGGTTTTGTTGATACCAAAGAGGCAAGAGATATGATAGAGCAAAGCCGCGACCTTGTCGCCCGAGCTCTAGACCATGGTCGTGACCGCCCTGCTGAGTGGGGCTATATCAATGCCAAAATTAGAGACGTTTTGCATAAATTCTATTATGACCAGACCAAGCGCCGTCCCATGATTCTCCCATTTATGGTGAAGGTGTAAAAGAACCATACACGGGTGGTTAGATGGCTAAGAGCAAAGCCCATATTAAAAGTAAACCTGCCAAAAAGAACAAGCCCTCCAGAAAGGCCAAGGGGCGGAGCGGATTTTCCCATTTTTTAACACTACCACCGGTGCGCAGCCTTATACTGCTCGTAATCATCGTGGCAATTTTGTTCTGGCAGTGGCCGAATATTACTCTACTGGCAACCGATATTTTGAGGCTGTTTGGCTGGGGGCTAGCCTTTATAGTCATAGCTGCTGGAACTCTAGTCGGGTTGATATGGCGACGAAAGTTATTGTCGCTTATCTATCATTGGAACCAGTGGCTAGGTGGCATTGCCTTTATTCTGGCTGCATGGGGAATACTAGCCCTTTTCCCGGCAGGAGGTATCCTCAGCCAGGTTAGCCCAGGGGGTAAGCTAGGTCTGAATATCATTGGTAACCAAGACCTTGCTGGCATTCTTCGCATAGCGGGATTAACCCTGATAGGTGTCATTCTAGTAGCCCCCGCAGCTTGCTTCCGCTTTGTCACCAAGTCTATTTCTTGGTTAGGTAAACAATTTACGAGACGACCAGCACCAAGACCGATAGAAGCAGCGGCTCAACCACCTCACCCGGTGACTTATGTCAGACCCGCGCCGGTAGAAAAGCCGGTGTCAACCCCGAAGCCTGCGGCAGGAGAGGCTGAAGCGGAGGCTGTAACCCCTGTGCCTACTCCTATTCAAACTCCAGCGGATTTACGGCAGGTGGCTCAGGAAGTATGGAAGAAATACGGTGAATCGCCGGCGCTGGTTACCGTTGATGGCTGGCGGTTACCACCTATTGATATTCTGGATAGGATTCCCGAGGTTGAGTTTGGTCAGGCTGATAATTTGCAAAGAGCCAAGATTATTGAGGAAGCTTTAGCTAGCTATGGCGTTGAGACTAAGGTAGTGCAGATAAACGCCGGACCAACCGTTACTCAGTTTGGGGTGGAACCGGGCTGGGACAGGAAGATGAAGGAGATAAGAGAAAAGGATAAGGACGGAAATGTTAGGGTCAGGCTGGAGGAGGTATCCAAAACAAGGGTCAAGGTGGAGAGGATTACCTCGCTGGCCAACGACCTGGCCCTTGCCCTGGCAGCACCCAGCATCAGGATTGAAGCCCCGGTACCGGGTAAATCGGTGGTAGGTATTGAAGTGCCCAATACGACTTCAGGCACAGTTAGCCTGCGGGGAGTGATTGAGACCAGCTCTTTCCAGAAAGTAGGAGCCAAATCCAAGCTGGCTCTGGCACTGGGCAAAGGTGCTGGCGGTGAGGCAATAGCCGGTGACCTATCCAAAATGCCCCATCTGCTTATCGCTGGAGCTACCGGCAGTGGCAAGACTGTCTGCTTGAACTCTATTATTTGCTGCCTCCTGTTACATAACACGCCCTATGATGTCAAGTTTATTATGGTTGACCCTAAGAGGGTGGAGTTGACCCCATTTAATAGCACACCCCATCTGGTAGCACCGGTCATAGTTGATACCGAAAAGGCATTAAGCACACTGCGCTGGCTCAATCAGGAGATGGATAGACGGTATCAGAAGCTGGCGGCATCTGGAGCCCGTAACATTGAGGGTTACAATAGAAACAAGCGGGGCGAAGAGAAGCTTCCCTATCTGGTACTAGTTATTGATGAACTTGCTGACCTGATGATGACAGGCCTTGATGAAGTAGAGCATATTCTATGCCGATTAGCCCAACTTGCCCGAGCCACAGGTATACACCTCATTGTGGCTACTCAGCGTCCATCAGTTGATGTGGTTACCGGCTTGATTAAGGCTAACTTCCCCACCCGCATTAGCTTTGCGGTTACCTCACAAGTTGATTCACGCACAATCCTTGATATGGGTGGCGCCGAAAAGCTGCTGGGTAGAGGAGATATGCTTTATATGCCCACCGAGGCAGCCAAGCCCAAGCGCCTCCAGGGGTGTCTTGTATCTGATGCCGAAGTGGAGAGGCTGGTCTATTTCTGGGGCAGTCAGAAAGAGGAAGTAACTGCACCCAAAATTGAAGAGTTTGTCCCAACCACCGCCACCGGCAGAAGAGAAGGCATTCCTGAAGACCCCCTCTTAGAAGCAGCCAGGCAACTCTTGCAGGAACACAAGCACATATCTACCTCTTTCCTGCAACGTAAAATGCGCATCGGCTACCCGCGGGCGGCCCGTATTATGGAGCAGCTTGAGGAGGAGGGAGCTAAAGGGGAAACAGATTAAGGCTTAGCTATATATTTCAATCTAGTGCTTGACTACGATAACTGATACATCTTCTGCGTTATCTAGATCGTTTTTGAACTCACTTTCGTCTCTAATACTACCCATATCATACACAATATAAAGCTGGCGAGCATATTCTTTTGAATAAGCCTTTATATCAGCGTTTATTTCATCGACAATGCTCTTACTTCTATCTTTATCTTTAGAAAACTTAACTTCGAGTGCCATCTTAAGTCTGTAGAGAATAAAATCTGGAACGACTTCTTTGATGGAGACTTTAACACGACCAGTTTCTCTGTCGTAGTCAATACCTTTGGTTAGACCTCGACCAATCAGAAGCTGTTCAATCACATCTTGTATGTCAGTTTCGTTTTGTGGCGTACGAATAACTGCCCTCCGGAGGTTCGCTTGAAAAAAATCTCTAAGACTTAAGACTTCGTCCTTCTTCAAGTCCAACTCGTTTTCTAAATACGCCCTTAAAATCGCAAGATTAGTGTATACAGAATCGAATAATTGTTTTTGTTGCATAGCTATTGTTTCAGTATTACCTGGCACCTCTTCTAAATCGTAATAGCCAGCAGGGATGTTGAGATTCTTGACAAACTTCACAACGTCAGTAATCAACTGGTTGTATTTTCTTATGTATTCTTTATAACTAGAAAAACGCCAAACGTCCAGCTCATGTTGTCCGCTAATACTCATCTCCATAGCGTCCATTACAGCCTTTGTATAACTGAGGTATTTCTTGAGTTCTCTGTCTCTTTCTTCCGTCATTTTTAGTAAATCCTAATTACAGGATATTATAACAGCTTTTCCTGCGGCTTACTTCCCCCTCAACCTCCTCAAAACCGCATCCATATACATCCTCGCCAGATTTTTGCCGTGCTGGGGTATTTTCTCCCGCTTTTTCTTGAGCTTCTTCTCGCGGCGCTCCTGCCTTGTCTGAGTGTCTAACTGTTTGTTATTCATTTCTTCCCTTGAAGTGGTTTAAGCAACCTATCTCCCTTCCCTTACCAAGGGGAAGTAGTTTTATAAGAGAGGCTTCACCTCTCTTTGACTCTCCCCCCTTCATTCTCCTTTAGAAGGGAGTGCCGATAAGAGAGGGGCTTCGCCCCTCTCTAAAGCCTCTTCCCCCTCTCCTTATCCAAAGGAGAGGGGGACAAAGGGGGTGAGGTTACCAAATCTTCCTGCAAATTCTTGCGCAACTCAATAATGCGGTCGCGCAGCAGTGCTGCCTTCTCAAACTCCAGATTTCTGGCGGCAATCTTCATCTGCGCTTCAAGCTCTTTAACCAGGCGGGCTACGTCCTCTTTGATGGTGGGGAGAGCAGCATAGGTAGCGTGAGTCTCGGCTACGGCTCGCACCCGCTCAGTTATATCCTTGATTGCCTTCTTTATCCCCTGAGGAGTAATACCATGCTCTATATTATAGGCTTCCTGTATCTGGCGGCGGCGCTGCGTTTCCTTTATGGCTCTAGTCATAGAACTGGTAATGGTGTCCGCATACATGACGACATGCCCATCTATATGGCGGGAGGCACGCCCCATGGTCTGAATCAACGCCTCCTCCGACCTCAAGTAGCCCTCCTTATCCGCATCCAGAATCGCTACCAGACTTACTTCAGGCAGGTCAAGCCCCTCCCGGAGCAGGTTTATCCCCACCACCACATCATAAACACCTAACCGAAGGTCGCGCAGAATCTCCACCCTCTCCAGAGTATCAATCTCAGAGTGCAGATAGTGGGTCTTTACCCCCATCTCAATTAAATAATCAGCCAGCTCCTCCGCCATCCTCTTGGTTAGAGTAGTTACCAGGCAGCGTTCACCTTTATCGGCTCTGGTCTTAATCTGATAGAGAAGGCCGTCAATTTGCCCCTTGGTTGGCTTGATTTCAACCGTTGGCTCAAGAAGACCGGTAGGGCGGACTAACTGCTCCGCCACTTGCTGACTGTGCTCATACTCATATTCTGCCGGTGTAGCTGAGGTATAGATAACCTGTTTGATACGCTCCTGAAACTCTGGAAAATTAAGCGGGCGGTTGTCAAGAGCCGAGGGGAGGCGGAAGCCATATTCTACCAGCGTCTCTTTACGAGAGCGGTCGCCATGGTACATACCACGAATCTGGGGCAAGGTCATATGTGATTCATCAATGAACAGTAAGAAGTCGTCAGGAAAATAATCAAGCAATGTCCAGGGCGGGCTTCCCGGGGCACGCCCTGACAGGTGGCGGGAGTAGTTCTCAACACCAGTACAATAGCCGGCTTCCCTAAGCATCTCAATGTCGTAGTTGGTGCGTGCTTCCAGCCTGGCTGCTTCCAGTAATTTCCCTTGCTGCTTTAGCTCGCTCAGCCTCTCCTGTAACTCCTGTTTTATGCTTTCAATGGCGCGCATCAACTTGTCATGTGAGGTAACAAAGTGCTTGGCGGGGTAGATATCCACCGAGTTTAGCTCCGCCAGCAGCTCACCGGTTAACGGGTCTATCTGGACTATGCGCTCAATGTCATTGCCAAAGAACTCAATTCTCAGCGCCATCTCCTCATAAGCAGGCTGTATCTCCAGGGTGTCGCCACGAATGCGGAACTTGCCCCGGCTAAAATCAATGTCATTACGCTCATATTGCATATCCACCAACTGGCGGAGAATCTGGTGGCGAGGGCGACTATCACCCCGCTTCAAGCTACAGACAAAGCTACGATATTCCTCAGGCTCGCCTAAGCCATAGATACACGATACTGAAGCAACAATAACCACATCACGCCGCTCAAATAGGGCACGAGTCGCCGCATGGCGTAGCTTATCAATCTCCTCATTTATATCTACCTCTTTCTCAATATAGGTGTCAGTTCTGGGGACATATGCCTCCGGCTGGTAGTAGTCATAATAGCTGACAAAGAACTCTACGGCGTTATTAGGGAAGAACTCCTTGAACTCGGTGCAGAGTTGGGCGGCTAATGTCTTATTATGGCAGATAACCAGGGCAGGTCTCTGCACCCGGGCAATGACATTAGCCATGGTGAATGTCTTACCGCTGCCCGTAACCCCCAGCAGTGTCTGGTGCTTAAAGCCTTTATATAACCCCTCCACCAGCTTCTCCACCGCCTGGGGCTGGTCACCGGTCATCTTAAAATCTGAGACTATTTCAAACTGAGGCATAGCTCGTTTTACCTAAAAATCTTCCTAATTAATAGTATATATTCCTTGGGGTGAGGTAGGCAAACAATAGTGTTATAATGTATTTGATATGGTTAAGCTGTATTTAGAAGGAGGTAATAGTTAGTGGACGAATTAAAGATATTCACTGGTAATGCCCATCCTGCCCTAGCTAAGGCGGTTGTTGATTATCTAGGCATACCACTAGGTGAATGTGAAGTATTTGAGTTCAGCAACGAAAATATCTTTGCTCGCATTCTGGAAAATGTCCGTCAACGAGATGTCTTTGTTATTCAGCCTTTCTGCTCCCCAGTTAATAAGAACTTAGTTGAGCTACTAATTATGCTTGATGCCTTTAAGAGAGCCTCAGCCGGGCGGATTACTGCGGTAGTCCCTTATTATGCTTATGGTCGAACTGATAAGAAAGACCAGCCTCGGGTGCCGATAACGGCTAGATTAGTCGCTGACCTGCTCACAGTGGCTGGCGCTAATCGGGTGCTAACGGTAGACCTGCACGCGGCACAGATTCAGGGCTTTTTTAATATACCTGTTGACGAACTGACGGCTCTTTATCTATTGGGTAATTATTTTGAGGGAAAAGACTTTGATGACTTGGTTGTGGTTGCTACCGATATAGGCATTACCAAACGGGCGCGTGACTTGGCGGCTAAGCTTAATGCCCCGCTGGCTATTATGGAAAAGAGACGGGTGGGTAATGTTGACCAGGCAGAGACGCTGAATATCATTGGTGAGGTAGTGGGCAAAGTGGCTCTTACTGTGGATGATGAGATAGCCACCGCTGGCTCTCTGGTAAACACTGTCTCCGTCTTAATGGAGCGGGGGGTAAAGGAGATATATGCCTGTTGCACACACCCGGTATTCTCTGGTCCAGCTATCCAGAGAATAGCCTCCTGTCCGGTGAAGGAGGTGGTGGTTACTGATACTATCCCGGTCACTGGTAATAAGAGATTAGATAAGATTACGGTCTTGCCTATAGCCCCATTACTCGGTGAAGCCATCCACCGCATTCATACTGGATTATCTGTAGGAGCTATGTTTGAGTAGAGAAGTGAGCAAGCATAAACAAATGGTGGAGGTATATCGGGCGGCAGGTGAACTGGAAGCTCAGGTTATCAAAGGCTTGCTGGAGAGCTATGGCATACCTTGTCTCTTAAGAGGCGAGGCTGCGCGTACCATTTATGGTCTTACCGTAGACGGGATAGGTGAAGTCAAAATTATGGTCTGGGATTCAATGGCTGAGGAAGCGAAGAGGTTAATTAGGGAGGAAGGGCGTGTTTAAATGGCTGGGTGGGCTTGTTGATTCTAACGAGAAGGAGCTGAAACGGCTCCAGCCAATCGTAAACCAAATAAATGAGCTTGAGCCTGAATTTGAACGACTCAGCGACGATAAACTTCATGCCAAAACCGATGAGTTTAAGGCTCGGCTCAAGGCAGGCAGTTTGCTTGATGAGCTTCTTCCTGAGGCTTTTGCTGCCGTTCGTGAGGCTGCCAAGCGGACTATAGGTCAGCGCCACTTTGATGTGCAGTTGATGGGGGGAGTTGCCCTCCACCAGGGTAAAATCGCTGAGATGAAAACTGGTGAGGGCAAAACTCTGGTCGCCACCCTCCCTCTCTACCTCAACTCCCTTACTGGCCAGGGCTGTCACTTAGTTACAGTTAATGACTACCTGGCTCGGCGCGACCCTTACTGGATGGGTCCTATCTATCATGCCCTGGGGGTAGGCGTAGCCAGCATTTATCCCCAGACCCCGGATGAACACCTGCCTGCCCGTCTCTATGACCCCAGCTACGATTCAGGTAAAGAAAATGACCGCTGGCGTCATTTTCGCCCCATCACCCGCCGTGAAGCTTATGAGGCTGATATTACCTATGGCACCAGCAGCGAGTTCGGCTTTGACTATCTCCGGGACAATATGGTTATAGACCTATCTCAGTGTGTGCAGCGCCCTTTAAACTATGCCATTGTTGATGAGGTGGATTATCTACTTATTGACGAGGCACGCACCCCGCTTATCATAAGTGGTCCGGCTGAGGAAGCAAGTCAGCGATATTATATATTTGCCAGACTTGTCCCTCGCCTGCATCAGGATGCAGACTATGTAGTCGATGAGAAGACGCGCACCGTTAACCTGACTGATGCCGGCATTGCCAATATAGAGAGGATGCTCAAGCATGAGGGGCTATTAAAGTCTCCTAATCTCTATGACCCGGCGAATTACTCCCTGACTCGCTATCTGGACAACGCCCTTAAAGCTTACGCGTTGTATAAGAGAGACCGTGAGTATGTGGTAAAGGATGGTCAGGTTATTATTGTTGACGAGTTTACCGGCAGACTTATGTTTGGTCGGCGCTATTCTGAGGGGCTACATCAGGCAATAGAAGCCAAGGAGCATGTTAAGGTTCAGCAGGAAACCAGAACTTTTGCCACCATTACCATCCAGAATTATTTCCGTATGTATAAGAAATTAGCCGGGATGACAGGTACCGCCATCACCGAGGCTGAGGAGTTTCATAAGATATATAACCTTGAGGTGGTAGTTATCCCCACCAATAAGCCAATGATTCGTGAAGACTTTCCTGACCAGATTTACAAGGATGAACAGGCTAAGTTTAAAGCAGTGGTACGCGAGATTGAACAGCTGCATAAGGCAGGACGACCGGTGCTAGTCGGCACGGTGTCTATTGAGAAGTCAGAATACCTGAGTGACCTGCTGACACGGAAGGGCGTCCCCCATCAGGTGCTTAATGCCAAGCAACATGAGAAAGAGGCTTATATTATCGCTCAGGCAGGGCAGTCAGAAGCAGTAACCGTGGCTACCAACATGGCTGGTCGTGGCGTTGATATTATATTGGGAGGCAGTCCTGAGGGGCAAAGCGAGCTGGAGTGGCAGGAGAAACATAATAAGGTGGTTGAATTTGGTGGTCTGCACATTATTGGCACTGAGCGTCATGAGGCAAGGCGGATTGATAACCAGCTCAGGGGTAGGACTGGTCGGCAGGGTGACCCGGGGAGCTCCCGCTTCTATGTGTCCTTAGAGGATGATATTGTCAAGCGTTTTGGTGGCGACCGAATTAAGGGCTTTATGGAATGGGCAGGGATGGATGAGAATACCCCAATTGAGAATAAGCTGGTCAACCGGGCGATTGAAGGTGCCCAGGTCAGGGTGGAGGGCTACCACTTTGATATGCGTAAGCACCTCGTGGAGTACGATGATGTGGTTAATAAGCAGCGTGAGCTTATCTATGATGAGCGCAAGAAAATCTTGAGTGGCGCCGACCTCAAGGCAAACATCCTATCAATGGTCAGGGAGGAGATACAGGGTATAGTGCAAGCCTGTACTGGCGATGGGCATGGTATTGACTGGGACTTGGACAGGTTGGTTAGTGAAGTTTCCGCTATTTTCCCTTTACCACAAGCATTTAATGCTGGCACCATTTCCCAGGCGAAGCCGAAGGATATTGAAGAAAAGCTCATTGAGCTGGCAGAGGCTCTTTATGGGGAACGCGAGAAGGAGCTAGGTTCGGACAATATGAGGGTGCTGGAGAGGCTGGTAATGCTTCGTATCATGGACAACCTGTGGGTGGAGCATCTGACAGCGATGGAGAATATGCGCGAGCAGGCAGGCTGGCAGAGTTTGCGTCAGATACAACCAGTGGATGCTTACAGGAGTGGGGGATATAAGCAGTTTCAGGTATTATTATCTACTATTCAGCATGATGTAGTTCATACCATATATCATGTCGGTATCGTCAAGAAGGAAGCCCCACAAAGGGCGCCGGTAGCAGCTCAAGCCGGAGGTGGGAAGCAGCGACTCAAGGTTGGGGGTAAGAAGGTGGGTCGCAATGCCCCCTGCCCCTGCGGCAGTGGCAAGAAATACAAACACTGTTGTGGAAGGTAAAAATGACAGACGAAGAGTTACAAAAAGCAATTCGAGAGGTATCTGAGAGTCTAAACAATCTGCCCGAATCTGATAAGTCCCTGTCTAAAGAAGATAGAAAACGCAGGTATATGCTTTTATTGAAGAAGGATATTCTTGATAAAATAAAAGAGGCAAGGGAAAAGAACGACAAAAGTCAGGAACTCCAGAATACTATGGCTTATGGTTTATTAACCTCCGTTGGTGAAAAGCATCCTTACCTGGCGAGCTTATTAAAGTCAAACCTCAGGTGGGGCGGGTTTTAGGGGATTTAGAAATACAAAGACTGCTGCGGGAGGTGAGAGAGGCATACTAACAGGACTAGTTCAGGAGACGTATATGACCATTAGTGCGTCCAGCAGGACAAGATTAGACATTGGTTACAAGAGAACTTGCAGTTGTGAGCCTAGTCATATTAACTGCATGACTGCAAAAGAATGGCTCAAGAGTCAACTTGGCGTTTGGCAGTTTACCTACGAGACACGTGATATTCGGGATAAGAAGATTCATCCTGCTACTTTCCCTATTTCGCTGGCTAAGAAAGTAATCCGGTTGTTTACCCACGAGGGAGAACTCGTACTCGATCCATTTGTCGGTACCGGCACTACTTTGGTAGCCGCTAGCGATACAAACAGAAATGCAGTGGGATTTGACCTACAAGAAAAATATATCGACTTATGTAAAAAGCGCCTTGCTCAAGGTAACCTTGTGGGGAAAGCCAAGCAAATAGCAATCCAAGACGATGCTAGAAACATACAAGAATACCTAGAGCCAGAAACCGTTAGTCTGATATTTACTTCGCCACCCTACGCAAATCTTCTGAATAGGGAACGAAAGAATAAATCGCGAAGATTCAGGAAAAATGAACAGCTCGGTAAAATTGAGCAGTATTCACAAGACCCCAGGGATCTTGGAACTATGCCACTCGACAAGTATACGGTGGCCATGGGTGATATATTTCAGACACTCTTACCCTTGCTGCGACCGAAGGGTCACTGCGTAATAAATGTGCCTGATATGTGGTGGGAAAACCAAAGAATTACAATTCATATAGCTTTGGTTGAGGAGCTAAGAAGACGAGGATATGAACTCAGAAATATTATAATTTGGGATAGGACAAACGTCGTCAATAGAATAGGTATATTTGGCTGGCCAAATAACTATATCACGATGGGCGTAACATTTGAATATCTTCTGGACTTCTGGAGACCTCCCAAATGAAGCTATACACAAAAGAACAACTTATAGAAGCAATACGCGAGATTTTCCAACAGGGTTGGCATAGAA
>Ga0315282_10010292_pt1 | contig 14688 bp, 6 predicted proteins | sample YL17G07_20_MG_FD_203693 | JGI IMG/M metagenome (GOLD analysis project Ga0315282, IMG submission 203693) | Sediment microbial communities from Yellowstone Lake, YNP, Wyoming, USA - YL17G07_20 | ecosystem: Environmental > Aquatic > Freshwater > Lake > Sediment | place: USA: Wyoming | collected...
TCACGGAGATCAAAGAAGGTGGATTCGAAGCTTATTCTCGCTTTCGCCTGCCAGATTTAAAGAGGCTATTCTTTTTGAAACTCATACGATTGAAGAATGGCCTGGCTTTAATCCCTAAAATGAATCACTTGGCCGGGGATGGATATAGTTATTTTTACTTTCTGTCACTCCTGGCCGCGCTATCACAGCCCACCTTTGTTCCATTCAAATCGTCTTTGATAAATTTATTTTCAAAACCCCATCACCGGAGAACAACACTCAAAGATTTCTCTTTCAAGGAAGTGGAATTGAAACCTGTTCTCCCCATTGATAAATTCACCGTAGAATTTGATGAAATTCTCCGGAAAGACATGCAATCTGTCATCGAAGAAATTGCTTTATCCAATAATCTTCGGGTTTCCATGAATGACATTCTCACGGCCATGGCTGTCAAAAAACTCGTTGGAATACACAGTCAACTTGGAGAGGAAGTGGACCTGACCATGCCCATCGATGTTCGGCGACAGGTTAAAGAGTATGGCCGCGGATTTTTTGGAAACGCGATCATGTTCCATACAATCAAGTTCAAAAAGGAGCATCTCCAAAATTCTCTGACAAAAGAAATTGCTATTCTTATAAGAAAATCCATGCCCTTCGTTTCAAGAGAGACATACATAAATTATCTAACAGAGCTCGAAGAAATGATATCTGAAGGGAAAACGGAGAAATTGAGACCGTTTGATCCGGGATGCGGATGCTTGGTGACGAATCTTTCAAAGCTGCCATCGGAAAAATTGGATTTCGGAACCGGCAGTCCCGAGCTCGTTATTCCACTAACCGTTGAGAAAAATTCAACAGCGATATTGGCGAAGAAAGAAAATTTTGTCCTGAGATTTGCCTACTGAATCCGGTTATAATCTTTCAAAGTGAAGGAAATGTTTCATCTAAGGGAGGCTCTATGAAAACCAAAAGAGTGATTCTTGAAATCCTGTTAGCCTTGGTCTGTTTTATCTTTGTTTATGAAATCCGCGCCGACGGACAAGATTTATTCAATGAAAGCCTATTGAAAAGCTTTACCTACCGCAACCTCGGTCCACACAGAGTCGGGGCCCGGATCTCGGACATCGCAGTTCCTGAATCCCCGCCTAAAGAGCATTTGTATACGTTCTATGTGGCCACCTGGAGCGGCGGCCTCTGGAAAACGACGAACAACGGCACCACGTTCGAGCCTGTGTTTGACGGCCAGAGCAGATTGGCCATCGGGGATGTCGCCCTGGCGCCGTCAAACGCCGACATCGTCTGGGTGGGCACCGGAGACGCTTTCTGCTCCCGCAGCTCTTATGCTGGAGACGGCGTTTACAAATCTCTGGACGGCGGAAAGACCTGGAAGAATATGGGTCTGAAAGACTCCCACCATATCGCTAGAATCGTCATCCATCCCAAGAATCCGGACGTCGTCTATGTTGCGGCCATGGGCCATCTCTTTACGGATAACCAAGAGCGGGGCGTCTTCAAGACCACGAACGGCGGCCAAACGTGGGAAAAGGTCCTTTACGTCAATGAAAAAGTGGGAGTCATTGATTTGGCCATGAATCCCGCTCGTCCCGAAATTCTCTACGCCGCCACTTACGATAAGCAGAGGCTGCCCTGGATGTATGTCAACGGCGGGCCCGAGAGCGGCATCTACAAGACTTCGGACGCCGGAAAAACCTGGGCCAGGCTCGGCGAGGGACTCCCGGGCGGGAGGATCGGCCGCATCGGGCTCGACCTCTGTCTCAAAAACCCGGACGTCGTCTGCGCCGTGGTGGAAAATGCCAACATGCGTCCTCCAACCAAAAAGGAGGTCGAGCAGGACCAGGCCCGCGGGCTTCAGCCGCGGGACAGGATGATCGGCGGAGAGCTCTATCGAACCGAGAACGGCGGGAAGATGTGGGCCAAGATGAACTCTGCGGAAGACAACGTGAGCAGCAAGGGGCCTTACTATTTCAGCCAGATCAGGGTCGATCCCAATAACGGCAAAAATATCTTCGTGACCGGCGTCTCTCTGGCCAACTCGACGGACGGCGGAAAGAAGTGGAACGACCTCGATTGGCCCCCGAAGAGGCTGTTCGCCAAGATGTTCGGCGACGTCCGGACGTTGTGGATCGACCCCCAGAATTCCGACCGCATCATCCTCGGCAGCGACGGAGGAATTTTCATTTCTTACGACGGCGGCAAGACAAGCGATCATTATTACAACCTGCCTTTGGGAGAGGTCTATGCCATTGGGGTAGATATGGAAGATCCCTATAACATCTACGCCGGCCTCCAGGACCACGAGCTGTGGAAGGGACCGTCGAACAGCGCCGACGGCCGGGGCGTGACTCTATTGGATTGGGCCGCGGTCGGCAACGGCGATGGAATGTTTGCCCAGGTGGACCCGAACGACAGCCGCTGGCTGTACACGACGATGCAGTACGGAGGGCATTTCCGGGTGGACCAGAAGCTCGGATACCGGACGAGCATCCAGCCCACGAGGGACAGAAGCAAACCCCCTTATCGCTTCATCTGGTGCACTCCCCTTCACCTCTCCCCGCACAACAGCAGCATCCTTTATACCGGCGGCCAGGTTCTGCTCCGCTCGCTCGACCGCGGCGATCACTGGCAGGAAATCAGTCCGGACCTGAGCACAAACGACACGTCGAAGATCTTTCCCTCCTCGGAAGGCGGCATCCCGGGCGGCATTCCATTTTTTGCGATCTCCTCGATCTCGGAATCACCCCTCACTCCCGGAATTATCTGGGTCGGGACGAGCGACGGGAAAGTGCACGTCACAAAGGACAACGGCGCGACATGGACCGACCTGACGCCGAAAATCACCGCCGCGGGAGGCCGGGAAGACTGCTACGTGAGCCGCGTTCGCGCCTCTTATTATAAGGAGGGCACGGCCTACGTGGCCAAGAACGGATATCGAAACGACGATTTCCGGCCGTTTATTTATAAGACCGAAGATTTCGGGGCGACCTGGACATCCCTCGCCAGCAACCTGCCGAATGAGCCGGTTAACGTCATCTGCGAGGACGCGAAGAATCCCAATCTTCTCTTTTTGGGCAACGACACCGGGATCTTTGTCTCGATCAGCGGCGGTAAGAATTGGGTGAAAATGAACAACAATATGCCAAATGTGGCGGTTCATGACGTACTTATCCATCCCCGGGAAAGCGACCTAGTTGTCGGATCCTACGGCCGCGGGATCTTTATGACGAACATCGCCCCACTCCAGGAAATGAATGAATCGATGCTGGCCGAGAATATCCATCTCTTCGGGATCAAGCCCAAAGTTCAGAGGGTGACCCGGGCTTTCGGAGCGAACGATTATTTATTCGGCGACAGGCACATCGTGACCCCCAACGAGCCGAACGGCGTCGTGATCAACTATTACCTGAAAAACAAAGCGGCGGAAAAAGTGAAGCTCACGGTCACCGATCCTTACGGCAAGGAACTCGCCTCATTTAACGGCCCGACGAATGCCGGAATCAATACTCTGATCTGGGATATGCGGCCGGCCGGGCCCAGGCGGGAAGGCTTCGGCCCGGGCGCCGGCCTGGGAGCAAGGTCAAGAGATGTCCTGAGCCAATGGATTCCGCCGGGCGAATACGTAGTCGTCCTCGAAATAGGCGATAAAAAATTGACGCAAAAAGCCAGGATCACAAAGACCATAGGCTGGTCCCTCGGCCCCTTCCCCGAGATTATCCGTAATCATCCTTGAAACGGGCTCGGTCGGAAAAATTCGAGAGCAACTTCCGAATATTATTTTTTCATAACCTGACCCGCCCCTTTGGTTTTCATCAGGGCCTCGATCTCCGAAATCTCGCGCGGAATGCCGGGGGTTAGGTTCTCACAGCCGGTCTCAGTGACCAAGACCGTGTTTTCAACCCGGACGCCGAGGTTCTCGGCGGCGAAAACGGCAAAGACATCGCTGGCAAAAACCTGGCCTGGTTTGAGCGGCGCCTCGAAATCTCCTTTTCTTCTTGCGGGTCATATGAATCTTGACCGAATGGGGAATAATCCATATGATGAAGAAAAAGAGGAGGGCACTATGAATTTATCTCGCCGCCGTTTTATGAGAAACATTGGTTTGGGAGCGGCCGGCCTCGGCCTAGCGACTAAAAAATCGGGCCTGGCTTCAGCGCCGGTCAAAGGAGATTCCGAAAAACTCCTTGTTAAAGATTCCAATCATCCGGCACCGGCTCCGGTCGGCGTCGACCGTCTTCCCTTGAGCTGGTACAAGAGCACGGTCCAACGGCTAAAAGACAAGGCCGCGGAGAAAGGAGTCGCTGCGATTGTCCTCGAAGACAATTGGAACATGACCTATTTTACGGGCAATTTCATGACCAAGACCGAGCGGCCCTGCTGGGTTGTCTTCCCGGTCAAAGAGGACGCCATTTACTGGTACACGCCCGGCCTGGATAATGAACTGGTAAAGTCCTGGTGGTCGACCGAGATGGATTATTACTACGATTTTCCCCATGCCAAAGGCGGCTATCCGGACCAGGGCAAAGTCGTCAAAGGCAATACCGTGGATCTGTTCGAGTGGCTGCTCGAAGGGCTCAAGAAGAGAGGATTCGCCGAAAAGACGATCGGTTTCGACTCCGAATTCCCGCCGTCCAAAATGAAAAAGCTGGCCAGCCTCCTCCCCAAAGCCAAGATTGTCGATATCAGCCCCGTCTGCATCAAGATGCGAATGGTCAAGACGCCGGAAGAAATCGCTCTCATCCAGCGGGCGATGAACTATTTCAGCAAGATCCATGCCTTCGGCCGCGATTATATCTTCCAAAAAGGGACCGACGCCACGGACTTTGAGATCGCCAAGGCTGCGGAGCAGCATGGGGTTGACCTCATCATGCAGGACATCAAGCGCGACGGCCGGCCGCACAACGCCGTCGGCATCAAGGTCAGTATCGGCTGCCGCACGGGACGCGGAACAGCCTATCCCCATCCGAACCAGTTCCACCATAATAAGGTCAAGAAAGGCGATTCGCTCCAGATCGCCGGCGTCGTGACGATCGGCGGATACGGTGGAGAGCTCTACCGGTATTATCAGCTGGCGCCGTGGGATGCCCATCGGGAAAAGGTCTGGGAGATCGTCACGGAATCCGTCCGCATTCAGGAGCGGGAATCAAAAGCGGGCGTTCCCTGCATGGAAGTTGCGTCCAAGGTCCACGAGTTCCAGGTTAAACAGGGGCCGGAGATCCAGAAGCTTCTCTACCAGCGGGTCGGCCACGGAGAAGGCATGGAAGGCCATCAGCCGCCGTTCATCGCCTTGGGGGATCAGACCGTTCTCGAGGAGGGCATGACCTTCAGCGTCGAGCCCGGACTGTTCGATCCGGCCCATGACTTCGGCTACAACCCGAGCGATAATCTTCTCGTGACCAAAAAAAAGGGCGTCCTGATGGGCAGCGTCCCCTACACGAAAGAGTGGATGTTCCTCAAGCTTTAGACAAATCGAGATGTCTTCTAGCGGCTGCTGGCCGGCAGGTATTGTTTAAAAAAGCTGCACCTGCCGCGACATAGTCATTTCAGGAGGGGGATTATCGATTCCAAGCTTAATGGGAGAGAAAGTGGACCGACGCAAAAAAGCAAATTACATATTTGCGAATGGGGAGGAGCAAGTATGACATTAAAAAGTATGACTATAGGTAAAAATACTAATCGCTGGTTACTAGTCACTTCGCTGTTAATGCTATTTTGCGGCTCTGTTATAGCTTCTAAGTTTGATTGTTGGTATGCAATAGTAGGTGGCGGTATCCTAGCAGTAGCAGGATGCTACCTCAATCAGCTCTCCATCAAATGGGTAGCAGAAGGCAAGGACGGAAAACAATAGCGAATCCTCCGGACTGCACAAAAGGGGATGGGATCATTGAGCCTGGGGAAGGGGAATTTGACATCGACAACAGACCGGCGATACAATTTTCGCAGGGGAAAAATCGTGCCTTCCAACTTCCGCGGGAGGAGAAGAGGGTGAGGACACCACTGAATAAGCTCAGCCTGTCCGCTCTGGCGATTCTGACTCTCTCGAGTTGGCTCGCTGGGCAGCAAAAAGAAAAGGCAATGCCGCCGCAAGAAAAGCACGAGGTCGAAGTCCGTCTGATCTTGGTGGACGTCATCGCCACGAAAGGCGGAGAATTTTTCCCCGGATTGAAGAAGGCGGATTTTAAACTCTATGAGGACGGAAAAGAAGTTGAGATCAATTCCTGCGATCTCATCAGTCTGGGAAAATCCGATTTCAAGCTCATTCAGGAAAAGGAGCCGATTACGCCCTATATTGCCCAGAAAAAACGACTCGCGGTCCTCTTTGACGGGGTCAACGCCTGGGACAGAGAGTTCAAGAAAGCGGCGCAGCAGATTGCCGATGAGCTCGTCTCTCTGGCCAAGAGCGACGTTGAGGTGATGGTTCTGTTCCTGGATAATCAAAAAGGATTGAAGATCGTCCAGCCTTTTACCGACCAAGAGGTCCTCATCAGAGCGGCGGCTGCAAAAAGCGCGGGAGCCGCTTTTTCTCCCTTTTTAGAATATCTGGATTATGACGACGTGCTCTTCGCGGCGAGAAAGGCAAATGAGGATTTAAAGTCAATCGGAGCACCAGAGAGTGTTGACCTGGGGCCAATCTACGAAATGCGAACCATGGAACATACGAACAGTGCGACGGACAAATTAAGCAGAACAATCGGAGGACTCTTAGCCTCTCTTCATATGCTCGAAAGCCTCCCGGGAAGGAAAAATATCCTTTTTGTGAGCAACGGCTTTCCCGATCTCGACACCTTCAAAATAGACAATCTATTTCCGCTCAGGGGAAGAGTCGGCCTTTTTGATCCTTTTGGAATTCTCGGCGAAAAGATCTTTCAGACCGGAGATGAGGTTTTAAAAGAGATTATCCGCGTCGCCAACGACCGGAATATTTCCATCTATTCGTTCGATCCGGGGACATTCTCCAAGAATGTATTTGCCGGAGCATCGGCAGAATACTTCGATCGAGAGACGGCTGCTTCGCAAAAGACTTTAATCGACGAGAAATCTCGACAGGTTCAAAATCTAAAAATGATCTCCGAAAAAACTGGCGCTGCGCTCTTAAGAGGAGCAAACAAGATCGAGAGCCTCAGGCAGGTTGTCAGGAATGACCTGAGTTATTATTATCAACTGAGCTATTATCCCCCGAGGAAAAAAGGGGGTCAGGAATACCATAAGATCGAGGTCAGGGTAAGCGGCCGCAATGACATCCAGATTCGCTCTCGAGAAGGCTATTCCGATGTTCCGATCGATGCGGCCAAACGTCTCGTCCTGGCTAAAGCCTTTTACAACCCCGAATTGTTCGTTGACAAGCTCCCCTTCCGCGCGGAGTTCATTCCGCTTGCCATCGATTCCGGAAAGTCCCAGCCGTGGATGAACATTGCGCTTCCCGGGCAGGAGTTTTTTAAAGAGAGGTTCGCGGGATACGCCAAAAAGTCCTACGAGTTCCATTTCTGGATAAGGGGGGAATCGGAATCGGACCGTGTCTTAGCGGGCAACGTCGCCATCCCCCTGGACATCGAAGCCATCAAGAATCGCCTGGCGTCCATGGACTTTCTCAGGCTTCATTTCTCCGGGCCCGTCATCGAGCTTCCGGATCGTGAATATCGCGTCGTCTTTGCCCTTTTCGATCCGGAAACAGGAGAGATCGGGACCTGGAGTTCGAATTTTGCGCGGCCGTTTTTAAAAGGGAGCAAAGAGGGCGCTATCATCAACGGCATTTTGGGGAATGGTTCGTTAAATCAAAGCACGACAAGTGAATCTTTTTCGCTGAACAGCAAAGATGGGGCTCTGGAGTGCGGACAAATAAAGTTCTTTCCCAAGATAACCGGCCAATTTTCTAGGACGGAGAATGTTTTTATCTTTTTCCAGGTTTATTATCCTCAAGGAGGCCCCATCGAAGCCAAATTCAATCTTACGGATAAGAACGCCCTCTTACAGAAGATCGAGGGAGCAAAGGTCGCCGAATCCTGGAATAAGAACTCGAAAGTCTGGAGCGGTTCTTTTAGGCTTGATTTCGAAAACACAGCACCCGGGGATTATGTCCTAAAAATTGAAGTTCCCGTGCCGGCGGGAAAGCCGAATCTCACAAAAGAAGTCAAGCTGACATTATTTTGAGGAGGGGACTATGAATTTATCTCGCCGCCGTTGTTTCCGATGCCCTTCTCTAAAGAGGGAGAGCGCGGGGACCATGTTCACGATTCGCAGGCTGCCCTTCGGGCTATGACGAATTCGTGCTTTGCGATCCCTCATGACTGTCGGAGGGGAAAGTCGATTTTCAAGCGAACGGCCGGTCGATGGCCGGGCTGGGCTGGGAGAAGAACTTTGCCCCGTCCTCGGTGATATGCATGTCGTCTTCGAGCCGGACCCCGAACTCGCCCGGGATGACGATCATGGGCTCGTTGGTGAAGCACATGCCGGGCTGCATTGGCGTTTTATTCCCGCGCACGAGGTTGATCCACTCGTGGCCTTCCAGGCCGATGCCGTGGCCTGTCCGGTGCGGCAGCCCGGGCACCTTGTAATCCGGTCCGAATCCGGCCTCAACGATGACCTTGCGCGCCGCCGCGTCCACGTCTTCGCACGGAACACCGGGCCTGGCCGCCTTGAAAGCCGCGCCCTGCGCTTCCTTCTCCAGGTTCCAGACGTCGAGCTGGCGCTGGCTGGGCTTGCCGAAGACGATCGTTCGGCTGATGTCAGAACGGTAGCCCTCGATGCTGCAGCCTCCGTCCATGAGGATGACATCCCCTTCCCGCAAGTCGCGCGGCTTGATCGAACCGTGCGGAAGCGACGTCGCCTCCCCGAAGTTCGCTCCGATGCCGCCCGAGGCGCCGAGCGCCCTGAACGCGGATGCGGCGAGCTCGCTGAACTGCGCCTTGGTCATTCCGACTTTGAACTGCGGGATGGCGGCTTTGTAGGCTTCAATCGTGATGTCATTCGCCAGCTGCATCAGGGCCAGCTCGGCCGAAGACTTGATGACGCGGCACCCGATGGTGACAGGGTCGGCGCTGACGTATTGGTGGGCCGGAGCTTCCTTGCGCACCCCATCATAGATGAAGAAACGCAGCCGTTCTTCAATGCCGATTTTTCCGGCCCGGATTCCCTTGTCCTTAAGAATCCCGTCGATAACCTTATACGGGCTCTCGTCCTCTTCCCAGGTGCGGACGTCTGTTCCGAACCGGATGAGCTCCCGCGCCCGGTCCTCCTCGAACTTGGGCGTGACCCAGGCCATATCGCTCTTGGCCGGCAGGACCCAGGCGAACGTCCTCTCGCTGAGGCCCCAACTCACCCCGGTGAAATAAAACATGCTCGTGCCGCCTTCAAGAAGAATGGCATCGAGTTTGTTTTCGGCCATCAGCTTCCGGGCCTTCTCGATCCGGGCCAGCCGTTCTTCGTCTGTGATGGGGACGATCTTCCCGGTCATGGGCTTGAGCGCGGCAAACGGGCTTTGGATCTTTTTTCCCTCCTTACCCTTATTTTCGGGACTTTCACAGGACACCAAAAGGCAGGCCGAGGCTGCGGCTCCGGCTGAAAGCTTCAGGAAATTCCTTCTTGGGAGACTCATGTTCCTCCTTTCCTCATTTCACGAATGTGATATTTCAGATCGCTGCTTGATTTTATTAAAAATGCGTTCAAGACTCAATAGATATGCCGTGAGCTTCTGCCTAGAAAGAATTCGCTTTTCGCCGCCATGGCGAATAATACTTGGCCAATCTCAAAGCCCGGCTCCGCTGCTTTTTAAGTGACAATTGACACCATCATCCCCATGGAATTATGATTGATGAGGAGAGGATTCGCCGTCTTTCGCGCTTGTCCAAAAAAGGCCCGCGCGAGCCAAAAATCCCCAAGATCGGGCGAATCGCCGGGAAAGGATCGAGCCTATGAGAAAGCATATTTTCGGTATCATCGGGCTTTTCGTTCTGATCGGCCATCCGGCCGTCAGTACGGCCGCTAAAATCCCGGCCGCGATGCAAAAAGACGCCGCCGCCCCTCGAAGATTTGTCCTCGATGTCATCGCCCTGAAAGACGGAAAACCGGCCGGAGATTTGACGGAAGCCGACTTCGAACTCTATGAGGACGGAAAGAACATTCCGCTTCGCTCGCTGTCGTATGTCCAAACCGAGTCCCAAAAGCGGCTGGCCGTCATCTTCCATGATATGAGCCTCTGGATCAAGAACGTTCAGCGGGATAAGGACGATATCACCGAAGAGCTCATCGGCCTGGCCAAGCTGGGCATCGAGCTCGCGATCATGCGTCTCGATTCGCCGGGAGGGCTGAAGGTCCTTCAGCCTTTTACCCGGGACGAAGCGCTCATCCGCAAAGTCACGGCTTCGGCTCTGGCAAAGATGGGAATGAACGAATCTTTCGAGGATTTAGGCGGGCGGTTCATGGATGTCCAAGGAGCGGAGCCGCTCGTTCGGGACGAAAAGCAGAGCTTGCTCCTGTCTTATTATTACACGAAGCGCCTGAGGTTCGAAAATATGGTCGGCGGGCTGATGGCCGCCGGCTGCTTCCTGCAGGGCGTCCCCGGCCGGAAATCCATTCTCCTCGTGAGCGGCGGGATTCCCGATCTTTCCTCCTCAAGCCAGATTGACATTACGCGCAGCACGGACAGGGGCGCGACGCTAGACGCCATCCATGAGCGGGCGCGCCAGACGGCGACGAGGAGCCGGCTGTTCGACCCATTCGGCCTCCTCAAGGGGGAAAGCTTCGAGCAGAGCGACCAGGTTCTCGACAGGCTGGTTCATTTCTCCAACGCTCAAAATATCTCGATCTACGCCCTCGACCCCGGCGTCTTCACAAAAAACGTGTTCATGCTCTCTTCCGAATTTGCCCGGCCGGAACTGACGGAGTCCGACTCGATCCAAAGCGAGGAGCGGGCCAAAGAAGTCCAGAGCTTAAGAGAAGTTGCCGAAGGCACGAGCGGGTTGCTCTTCCGGGGGGCGAACAAATTCGAGGATTTAAAGAACTATCTCGGGGCCGACCTCGAGGGATACTACGAACTGGGGTTCAAGTCCGAGGGGCAAAAGCCGGACGGAACATACCACAAAATCGCGGTCAAAACCGGCCGGACAAACGTCGATCTTCGCTATCGGAAGGGCTACCGCGAATATAAGCCGGAAGAAGCCAAGAAAATGCTCCTGGTCAGCGCCTATTACAGCCCGGATCTCTTCCACGACCTTCCCTTCGAAGGGCTTTTCATTCCTTTCGTCAACGCGTCGGGAAAATTCGAGTCCTGGATCAGCCTAGCTTTGCCGGTGAAGCCCTTATTCATAGACAGTTCCCGGGCTTCTTCTCCGGGTACGACGTTCTCTCTCTTTGTCTGGCTCAGGGAGCGCGAAGAGGGGAGCAAAGGATTCAGCTTTAACATCGACCTCCCCGTGAAAATGACGGACGCCTTGCGCCAAGCCCTTCCAAATATGACCCATATTTGGTCGTTCTTTAAGGGGCCGGAACTCGCGTTCAAAAAGACGGGCTATGATGTCGTCTACGTCCTCCACGACCCGCAGACAGGAAAGATCGGAGGCTGGAGCTCGGCCCTCGCCGTCCCGGACCTCCGAGGCGACGATCGCGGTTTCGTGGTCAACCGCGTCCTGGGCTCCACAGACTCGAACCCGCAGGGAAAGGCAGAGGCTTTTACTCTTAATCAAAAAAGCGGAACTCTCGACTTCAAGGAGGTCAGATTCTACCCTCGCGTGACAAACCGGTTCTCGGCCGAGGATGATGCCTGGGTTTTTCTTCAAGTGTATCTTCCCTCCAAGAAAGATAAGGGCTCCGTCTCTCCTCAATTCGCGGTTGTCCGGCAGGGCGCGATCCCCCAAGAGCTGGTTGGGCAAATCATCGTCGAATCCTGGAACGTCAAAACCAAGATCTGGAGCGGCATCTGCCAACTGGGCCTGAGCCCTCTTGCGCTCGGAGAGCATGTCCTTAGGATCACCTTCCCGGCAGAATCTGGAGGAAACGATCTGATCACTGAGATTAGGTTCCATAAGGGCGAATTAATACAAACGCAATAAATAAAGTGACAATGTATGAGCGGCGCCTAGGCCGCCCTCAAGTCCCCGTAGCGGAGGGGGGACCCGTCGGCTTTTCCGACGGGGGGAACCGACGGGACTGGTTCCCCGGGGCCCGGGGGCTGCGGGCGGCCCAAGCGCCGCCCGAACAGGGATGTCACTTTAATTAGTGCGTCGATATTAGAATAAGAGTTTTTCTTCCGTTTTGTGCGGCTAAAGACGAAGGAGAACGTCCGGAGACGGCCTTGCTCCCATCCAGGTTTGTAACGCCGTTCTCTCACCGGCGGTTCCTCACCCCAAGCCACGGGGCATCGTCGACGCTTGTGAATCCTTGTCAGGGAATCGACGTTTTGTTATGATGGGCCAAAACGTTCAGAGAGGAGGCGCATCATGTCACGATCTATGATCAAAAAATTCCTCGTATTTTCTCTACTCTTAACCGCAGGCGCAGCGGCTCTCACCGCGCAAACAGCGCCGCCTCCGCCGCCGGGGCCGCCGATCTTCACCGAATTCGCGGCCGCCCTGATCGGGAAGCCCCCGGTCAAGCTCATGCTCGATCCTTTTTACGAAAAGTACTGCGACGCCATGGGCATCCCGGTCATCGCTTCGGGGAAGGTCTCGGACCTCGCCATCCTCATCGCCCGGGACATCATCATTCACATGCTGTCCGAGCGGCCCGACATCCGGAGGGCGCTGATTACAGAGGGCCAGAAGGTCGGGATCATCGGGAAGGACCAACAGATGTCCGATATCCCTGAGTACAAGAACCTCAAGAAGCCCGAGCTCGGCGACAGGCGGCTGACACTGGGCGAGATCGCCAACTATGAAAAGATCCGGCAGCAGACGGACGCCGAATATTGGAACAGGCGGGCCCGCGGCCTGGGCGGCGTCTACACGACCTGCGGCGAGGAAAACCTGCTCGGGATCCCTGGGACGCGCTACTTCGGAGAGCAGATTCTGGTCCACGAGTTCGCCCACGCCATCCACAGGGCCATCCGGACGGCCGACCCTCAGCTCGCGGCCGACATCGAGAAGCGCTATGCAGACGCCATGGCCCTCGGCCTGCTGAAAGGCCAATATGGCTCCAACAACTCCGGCGAATATTGGTGCGAGGGGACGCAGTTCTGGTTCTGGTCGAACTTCGAGTACAAGGACGGGGACAAAAAGATCTATTCCCCAGCCGATCTGAGAAGCTACGATCCAGGGCTATATGAGCTTCTGAGCCGCGTTTATCCAACCTCCCACCATATCCCCATGGACCCCTTCTGGAACCACAAGGAGCGCTATAAGCCGGCGGAAAAGGCGACGGAAGGAAAGAAAATTCCGGATTAGGGCACGGACATATCGGGGCGATAAGATGACCGGCTGTTCCAGGTTTTTTCAGCACAGATTGACAGCCGCCCATCATTATGGATAGATTGCCGGTAACAAATTTTGAAAGGAGAGACTGCATGATCCAAAAACGTCTTTTTTGGAAAACCATCCTGACTTTAAGCCTTTTTCTTCTTCCCGTTTTCATTTTTGCCCAGGGGACTCAGGCCGACTACGAACGGGCCAACAAACTCCGCGACAAATTTCAAGGGCTGGCCGTCAACGTTCCTGAACGAGCGACTTGGGTCGGAAACACAAGCCGCTTTTGGTACAGAAAATCTGTCAAGGGCGGAAACGAATTCGTGCTGGTCGATGCGGAGACGCTGGCCAAGAAACCGGCCTTTGACCATGCGAAGCTGGCCGCTTCTCTCTCCGCCGCCGCGGGCGAGAAATATACGGCCGTAACACTTCCCTTTATGAGTATCACTTTCGGGGACAACGAACAGGCCATTGAGTTTGCCGCTGCGGGCTCGACCTGGAGGTGCAGCCTTTCGGATTACACTTGCAAAAAGATCGGACCCGCGCCGCAGGGTCCGCCTAGAAGGGGCGGGCCTGAAGAGAATCTTGAAGAATTTCCGGGAGAATTCGGCAATGACGTCTATGACGGCATGGTGGCCCTCCCGCCGCAAGCTCAGCAGATTCGCGGCGGCTTTCAATTCCCGGGTCAGGCCCCGGCTCCTCAAGGGCAGGTCGAGAAAGCTTCCCCTGACGGAAAATGGGAAGCGCTCATCCAGAATTACAACGTCTTTATCCGTCCCAAAGGCAAGACCGAGGCGTCTCCGCTGAGCTTCGACGGCTCGGAAGGAAATTACTACACGCTGGCGTCCATAACCTGGTCTCCGGATTCAAAGCATTTGGCGGCCTACCGCGTCCGGCCGGGCTATCAACGTCAAATCCACTACGTCGAATCATCGCCGGCGGACCAGCTTCAACCGAAAAACTCGACGCGGGACTATGCCAAGCCGGGAGACACGCTGGATGTCGCCCAGCCGGTGCTGTTCGACGTCGAGGCCAAAAAGCAAGTCGTCATCGACAACAGCCTGTTTCCAAATCCCTTCAGCTTATCGAATCCCGTATGGTGGAAGGACAGCCGGGCTTTCACGTTTGAATACAATCAGCGCGGACACCAGGCGTACAGGGTCATCGAGGTGGAGGCCGCTGCCGGAAAGGCGCGGGCGCCGATCAGCGAAGAACCGCAGACGTTCTTCTCCTACCGCCAGTTAACGGGGAATCTCAGGGAGACAGGAACCAAGTATCGCTATGACCTGAGCGACGGGAAGGA
>Ga0315282_10010294_pt1 | contig 14683 bp, 13 predicted proteins | sample YL17G07_20_MG_FD_203693 | JGI IMG/M metagenome (GOLD analysis project Ga0315282, IMG submission 203693) | Sediment microbial communities from Yellowstone Lake, YNP, Wyoming, USA - YL17G07_20 | ecosystem: Environmental > Aquatic > Freshwater > Lake > Sediment | place: USA: Wyoming | collected...
ATTTTCTATTCGATTCCTTTCAGTCGCAACGCATCATGGAGAAGCGAGTTGCCGTCGCAGCGATCGCAGTGATTTTATGAATCTCATCTTGAGATCAAAAATAATCCCGCCTGGGCGAACACGTTTGGGAATATCGTTATCGTTCTCTTTTCGCTGATGAAGGCCGATTTCTTGATCTCGATGTTTCTCTTCCGGCAATATCCAACAAAGTCAGAAATGCTCAGAAAATGGAGGTTCGGCGTATCGTGCCACTCGTAGGGCAGGGAGGGCGTGACCGGTGTTTTCCCCCGGAAGAAAATCTGAATGCGGGCAAAATAGTGTGCGAAATTGGGAAAGCCCACGATCACCTCCCGGCCCACTCTAAGAGCCTCCTGCAGCGCCTCATCAAGTTTCCTGACCTGTTGAAGGGTCTGATTGAGGATGACGCAATCAAATGACATGTCCCCGTACTCGGAAAGGCCGTGATCGATATCGTCATGAAAGACGCTCAGGCCTCTGGCGACGCACCTGCAGATCGCCTGCTCGTTGATCTCAATCCCCTGAGCCCTCAGGTCCTTCTCTTTAACAAGCCATGAAAGGAGATCTCCGTCCCCGCAGCCAAGATCGAGAACCGAGGAACCCGTTTCGATCCATTCGAGGATGACCCGGTAATCTAACCGGAGAAGATCATATCTCATATTCTCTCACCTCATTTCCACCTGTCGTTCCCTGCTGATAGAACACCCGCTGCAAGAAGTGTTTGATGAGGTGGGTTTCTTCCTCGACCTCCAATAGAAAGGCGTCGTGGCCATAGGTCGAATCGATCTCGCAGTACGTTGTATCGACTCCGGCCAGTTTGCAGGCCCTCACGATCTCCCGGGACTGGGATGCCGGATAGAGCCAGTCCGATTTAAAGGCGAGGACAAGGACTCTTGCCTTTATGCCTCTGAACACTTCGTAGAGATCTTTTCCCCGTGAAGGATCGAAGGAATCGATCGCTCTCGTGATGTAGAGGTAAGAATTAGCGTCGAATCGTTTCACGAAATGGTTGCCTCTCGCCTGAAGGTAATCCTCCACCTCAGAGCCTGCGCTGAACTTATGGAGTTTCTCTTCTCCGGGATGCCTGCCAAATTTTTCAGCCATGGAGACATCACTCATATAGGTGATATGGCCAACCATCCGCGCTACGGCGAGCCCTTTGGCCGGGGGGAGGCTACCGTAGTAATGGCCATCCTTCCAGTGAGGATCAGCCATGATTGCCTGCCTGCCCACTTCATGGAAAGCAATTTGCTGGGAAGAATGTTTTACCGCTGTAGCGATGACGATCGCGCTTCCCAAACGATCTCGATGGCGAATGAGCCACTCCAGAGCCTGCATTCCTCCCATGGAGCCGCCCGCCACAGAGAGAAGTCGCTCAATCTTCAGATGGCCGACCAGGCGCTTCTGCACGTTCACCATATCCGAAATGCTGATAATCGGAAAATCGAGACCGTATTTCCTTCCGGTCTTGGGATTGACCGAACAAGGACCGGTGGTCCCTTTACAGCCGCCGAGGACATTGGAACAGATAACAAAATATCTGTCGGTGTCGAAAGCCTTACCCGGTCCTATCATGTCATCCCACCAGCCCGGTTTTACGTCTCCCTCATGAAAACCGGCAGCATGAGCATCCCCTGAAAGGGCATGAACGATCAAAATGGCATTGGACCTTTGATCGTTTAACGTTCCATAGGTTTCGTAGGCAACGGTGATCGGCCCGAGCTTTTCACCGCATTCGAGGGTGAGCTCATCCGGTGGCTGGGCAAAGTGGAAATATTGGGTCTTGACGACACCGATACTTTGACTCTTCTCGGACTCGAAAGATAGCGCTGAAGTCTCAACCCGCTTCGGAGAGACACCCACATTGTTTTCAGTTCTTTTGGGTAATAAGCTAAGCAGGGACATGCTTCCTCCATCGGGATTTACCTGACTCCCTCCTCCCTTTTGAAATGGGAGGTCGGGGGGGATTTTATTGATCATTTTACAATTTGCATTTTGCATTGGCCTCTGTCTTCCTTCTTATCCAACAGCCTTCTTCAGGGCCTGATCGATGTCTTCCTGGATATCTTCCACATCCTCCAATCCGATGGAGAGACGGATATAATCTTCCGTGACGCCTGTTTCTTCCTGCTCTTCCCGGGTAAGCTGTTGATGGGTTGTTGAAGCGGGATGGATGACAAGGCTTTTTGCGTCTCCGATGTTGGCAAGATGGGAAAGGAGCTTTACGGAGTTGATGAACCTCTTCCCGGCCTCCAGGCCGCCCTTTATGCCGAAGCCGACAATTCCCCCGAAGTTTCCTTTCAAGTATTTGACTGCGAGCTTGTGGCCGGGGTGATCGACCAGACCGGGGTAATTGACCCAGTTGACCAGAGGATGGTCTTTCAGGTATCGGGCAACCCTGAGGGCGTTCTCGGAATGTCTCCTCACTCTCAGAGGCAGGGTCTCGAGTCCCTGAAGAAACAGGAAAGCATTAAAAGGACTCAGAGGTGCTCCCAGGTCGCGGAGCAGTTGGACTCTCACCTTGATGATAAAGGCGACATTCGCTAAACCGGGGAAGTTCCCGAAGGTATGCCAATACCTTACTCCGTGGTAACTCGGGTCGGGTTCTGTGAATTCGGGGAATTTGCCGTTACTCCAATCGAATTTCCCGGAATCGACAATCACTCCACCGATCGAGGTCCCATGACCACCGATATACTTTGTCGCGGAATCAACGACGATGTCCGCACCGTGCTCTATTGGCCTGACGAGTCCGACACCCACGGTATTGTCCACCACAAAGGGGATTCCCGCGTTGTGAGCGATTTGCGCGATGGCCTCGAAATCCGGGACATCAAGCTTTGGATTCCCGATGGTCTCCGCATAGATTGCTCTGGTCCTACCCGTAATGGCTTTCTTGAATTCATCCGGTTTTGTTGAATCGACGAATTTTGCGGTCCTTCCCAGTTTTGGGAAGGTATAGTGAAAAAGCTCGTAGGTCCCTCCGTAGAGGTTGTTGGCGGAAACGATTTCATCTCCCACCCGGGTGATGGCGAGAAGGGCAAAGGCTTCCGCTGCCTGCCCGGAAGCTACAGCTAAAGCTCCTGTGCCGCCCTCCAGAGCGGCAACCCGCCTTTCGAAGACGTCGTTCGTGGGGTTCATGATCCGGGTGTAGATATTTCCGAACTCTTTGAGAGCAAAGAGATTTGCAGCATGATCCGTGCTCTGAAAAACGTAAGAGGTGGTCTGGTAAATGGGTACTGCCCTTGCTCCGGTTGCCGGATCAGGACTTTCCTGTCCGGCATGAAGCGCCAGTGTGTCGAACCTTTTCTGAGACATTTTCTACCTCCTTGGGTTGGTTTGTTCTGAGGGGTTAAAAAATAAAAAACCCACTACCAATTCGATCTTCCTGGTAGTGGGTTATCCGTTACTGCAAATAAAATAATGATGCCGCTTACATGGGCGGACCTCCCCTGCCAGGATGGCTACGCATCGCCATGCTGCACATCATCATAGAATTGCTGAGGTTTTCGGGAAGGTGTTTCACCATGACTTTATTTCCTATAATTTCTATAGGGTTTTACTCAATATACCACACCAAAAAAATTTGTCAAGTCTTTTTTTGAAAATTTTCAGCCCCGTGCCCTTTCCCCAGCACCCCCAGGCTATCGAGATGTTTTTCAAAATGCTTTACGAGAAGAGACCAGTAGTCTTCTTCGTACTGAGCGAGGACCTGATTGAACCGGCTTCTAAAAAGGTCCTTCCCATTTGCTCCTTTTGCGTTTAGCAAGTACCCATAAGTGATATGAAGGAGTTGTCTGCAATCCTTTTGATCCAGGAGATCTGCAAGATCCTTGTCCTGAAGTTCCTGGGGATCCGGAATCCGGGCGAGGTCCGTTGTCACGTGATAAAGCTTTGATGCCTCCTCAAACACGGACAGGGCGAATCGATGCATTTCCCGGTAAAGGGAGGGGACGGCCAGAGCCGTCAGCCTCATTGCCTCCAGCCAGCTCGTTCCTGCTGTCTTCACGTGGAGAGCGTCTTTTGCCAATTCGCCCATGATGGGAAAGACGGAGAACTTGTCGCTACCCGAGTGAATGGAGATCTTGTAGTTTCCATAATCGCGGGCGATGGCGGCGTGTCGATCAAACTGCACCCGGAAATCTCCCAGTTCACCGATGTAGTCGATCCCCTTCTGGAATTCACCGACAAAGCGCGGAGCGAGGGAGTCGAGACGGACCCCTCTGTGCTGGAGTTGAATGACAAAGAAGAGATGGCTCTCGGGAGAAGTGGGAAAGGTCGTCTCATCGATTGAGATTTCAAAATCGATCAACGGTCGATTTCCCGTCCAGGACGAAATGAATTGAGAAACCTCCTCGCTGAAATCGATGGCCCGATGAAAAAGAAGAGTATTCCGTTTGACGGTCTCCTCGTCAAACCGGATGGAAAACTCGCCTTGAGAGCCTCTGAAATTGAATTCCTTATCGAGAAAGAGGTGAAAGATGACCTTCGCGTCGTCTCTGTCGATCGCTTCGTCAAATTTCCGGTCCACCCATTCCTTGGACCCCTGAAAGGACTCCAAATCGAGCTGCTCGGAGAGATCGAGGGTGACCATTGAGACCCCTGCTCGAAGGGCATCTTCTAATTCCTCGATCGATTTCAGGTGGTCCCCGTCTGCTCCGTAGCCTTCCCGGTAATTCTCCTGAAAGACGGCCCATACCACGTCGTGGATCACGTCCACAAAACTCCTCCCCGTTTGTTTGTTCTCCCGGACCGATTGCTGGGCCAGCACAGGGCGGACATGATACTTCTGTATGGCACGAATGTGACCCGGAGTTGCGGTGCCCAGGCGATCTCCGGTGCCAAACGTAAATGGTGTCTCCCGAAGAGGGACCGGGCGGGTAAAAGGGAAATAGTCGATCAGACACCGGGTGTTCTCCGAACTGAGGTCACATAGCTTCAGGGCCGGGGTGCCGGGAAAAAGATCTCCCCGAAAGGGATCCTTCCAGAGGTACTGTTTTTCTCCCATGACGGCCAACTTCTTACCTTCCCGGGTACGAATCAAGCCGTAGTTTAGATCATTGGCCGAGCAGAAGGACCTGGGATAGATCTTCAGAAGTTCAAAAGGAAATTGTTTGAGGGATGCCAGGATTTCTTTTTCATTGGGAACGTGCTCGTGTTTGTCCAATTCAGCCACTCCTTTCGAGGAGCCACAGGTAAAAGCCTGTGGCTACCACTAAACGGGGGATCACAAGGGATTCAGGGCGGTTCAATTATATTGTCCATGGAACGCCCTGTCAAATACGAAGAAAGCCGCAAAGCGCAAAGCGGATAGAGCATAGCGCAAACCTCAAATAGATCATCAGACAGAAGTACGGTGAATTAAGCGTCGCGAATCCGCCTTTCAGTCGTAGAAAGCAGCCCGAAATATCTCCTCTCCCCTCCCGGGTGTAGGCGCTAACTCAGATCTTTCCCGCCTTTAAGGGAAGGATTCCAAACTCAAGCCCCTTCCTCTTCAAGGGGAGGGTTACGAGCTCCAGTTCCCTCAAGGGGAGGAATCATGATGGCCGTTCGCAAGGTAAGTTAGCGCTTGTGCCCCCCGGGGGAGAGAATTAAGAGGAATCTTTCCAGGCGGTCTCTGATGTTTCTGTGAGACATCAATCCTTCTAATGGCCGGCCGTGAGCAAACTCCAGTCTTAATGACCGGGGGGGCCGGAGGGTTGACTTTTAGGTCCGTCACCATAATAATTGGCAAAAACGAAGAGAAAGGTTTACAACTCCGGTAGGGGCTGAAGATTTTCAGCCCCGACAAGAAACTGCCGAGCCAATGGCGAGAAAGAGCGGATATGGTCAAAGAAGAACTTGTCCGATTGCTGAAAGAGCACCTGGGCGTTCACGACATCCCGATCAACGTGCCGCCAGGCCCTGAAATAGGAGACTTCTCAAGTGCAGTCTGCCTCTCCCTCGCTAAACAGAGACGACGCCCTCCCTTAGAAATAGCCCGGGAGACAGCCGGTCAATTGAAGCTGAAACTTCCGCCATGGGTCGAGGAAGTGACCGTCACCCCTCCGGGGTATCTGAACTTCAAGGTGGATTGGCTTCAATTGACGCAGGATCTCATCCCCGAAATCCTTGCGAAGGGCTCTTCCTTTGGCAAACCCGATTCGATCGAGGAAGAGAAGGTTTTCATCGAGCATACGAGTGTCAATCCAAACAAGGCCATGCACATCGGCCACCTCCGGAATGCAGTTTTAGGAGATACCGTCGCCCGGATACTTAAGTGGATCGGTTTCTCAACAGAGGTCTGCAATTACATCGACGATACCGGGGTCCAGGTCGTTGATGTTGTAAGCGCCCTTCTTTATCTCGATCCTCCATTTCATGAGGAGGGAGATTCAGATTTCACCGCCATCTGGGCAAAGGCTCCGGAGGATCAGCCCTTTGACTATTTCTGCTGGGACCTCTATGCCCGTTTCCAGACGGAGGTTGAGAAGAATCCCTCTCTTCTCGACAAAAAGGAGGAAGTGCTTCACAAAATTGAGGGAGGCCGCGACCCGGTAGCTGCTTTCGCCAAAGGGCTGGCGACAAAGATCGTCCTTGCTCATCTGGAGACACTGGGACGCCTTTCCATCTTCTATGACCTTCTCAACTGGGAATCGGATATTATCGATCGGGGGTTCTGGCAAGCTACGTTCGAACTCTTGAAAGAGAGGGGGGGCCTCCGCTTCGAAACAGAGGGCCCAAATGAAGGATGCTGGGTTGTTCCTTTCGGTGGTGTTGTGGAGACAGATGAGGGAGTAAAGAGCCTGGACAAGGTTCTTGTCCGCTCCAACGGGAGCGTGACGTACACGGGGAAGGATGTTGCCTATCAGCTCTGGAAGTTTGGCCTTCTCAGAAAAGATTTTCTGTATAAGGCCTGGGGAGTCCAGCCCAACGGAGAGACCCTCTGGACGACGGCCCGGGATGGGGAACCCCCTGAAACGCTTCCGCGCCGTTTCGGCCATGCGGACAAAGTGATCAATGTCATTGACACGCGGCAGAGTTATCCCCAGGAGATCGTGGTTGAATGTCTTCGCCAGATGGGGTTTGAAAGGGAGGCCGAGCGATCTTTTCACCTGGCTTATGAAGTCGTTAACCTTTCTCCGCAGGCAGCCCATATTCTGGGGATGGAACAGAGCGATGGGAAAAAAGCGGTCGCGATGTCGGGCCGCTCGGGCACAGGAGTGAAAGCAAAGGACTTCATCCGGATCGTGAAGCAGAAGCTGATTGAAAAGGCGGATCATCCTATGGAGGACCATGTGACCCATGCACTTGCCTCGGCGGCGATTCGATATTATCTCCTCAGGTTTACACTGGAGAGCCAGATTGTCTTCGACTTTGATGAGGCCCTGAAAACGACCGGAGATACAGGGGTGTATCTGGAGTATGCCCATGCCCGGGCCTGCAGCATCCTGAGAAAAGCCGAAGAACGGAATATCGACTTACGCTGGGAGAAATCTCATGTGCCTCCCCGATTGACCCGGACGGAGAGAAATCTTCTCAATGCCCTGTCGGAATATCCCTCCTCGGTCGCAAGGGTGGGAAAAACTCTCAGGGTTTCACAGTTGACAGAGTACGCCTTCAATCTGGCGACCTCCTTCACGGACTTCTATGAACATCCGGATCCGGATGCGGAGGTCCAGATTCCATTCATTCACCTCGAGGCTCCAGGGTTGAGGGCGTTCAGGCTTTCCCTGGTTATGGCGTTTCAAAGGGTGATGTCCGGTGTGCTTGGCCTTCTCGGGATGGAAAGGCTCGAAAGGATATAGGAATGGTCAATCGACAATGGGCAATAGGCAACAGGCGATAGTCCATTGTCAATTATCAAGGACTATTGACTATTGCCGCGTCTCACAAGTTTTGTCCCCAAAAATGGCAATTTGAAATCCTGGAGGAATGCTTCCTATTGACCCATTTCCCGGAGACGCGGAAATCCGAAATTAGAATATCGAAATTCGAAACAATTTCAAATGAAGGAACAAAATTCAAATCACAAAAATGGAAAAACCGCAGCGCCGGTCCGGTTTTGTTTGGGTCTTTGAACATTGGAATTTTGATATTGTTTCGGATTTCGGATTTCGATATTCGAATTTTCGCGCCCTATTGAATTGCCAAAATCAGGGACAGAACTTATGGGACGGCGTACTAACGACGAATGGCATGAATAATGTAGGGTGGGCCTTCCCCACCAGATGAGATAAGGCAGCCTTTTGCCGTGTGCTACTACCGTTCAATTTCTTAAAAATTTGTCAGGATTTCTAGGGAATTCTTTTTCTAGCGTGTTTTGATCATTTGGATTTTGGTCATTCGAGTTTGTTTCGAGTTTCGAGTTTGGTTGCGGCTGCGCCGCGCTGTTGCGCTATGCCGTATTGAGGAGGGACCTATGAGCCGCAGGAAGAGAACGTTACCGAGAGGATGGTATCCTGCTGACAGCAGGGAGTGCAAAACAGAGATCGAATCCTATCTGGAAGGATGGCAGGCTTCTCACCCGCTCGAGGGCGAACGCCTTGGAGGGATCGTTCCCCATGCAGGGTGGTATTTTTCCGGCAAACTGACCGCGAGGGTCCTCCATTCTCTGAAGTCGAAAAGAAAGGTTGATGCAGTGGTCGTCTATGGAGGGCATCTCGGACCCGAAGCCCTTCCTCACATTGTTACGGAAGACGTCTGGGAGACCCCGTTCGGAGACATGGAGATTCATCAGGACTTCGCCAGGGGCCTCGTGAAAAAAATGCGTTTAACAAAGGAAGCCCCTTCGGGCGGTGACAACACCGTGGAAGTTCAACTGGCGATGGTCAAATATTTCTATCCGGAGGCAAAGCTTCTTGCCCTTCGATCCCCATCATCGACCCTGGCGGTCACACTGGGAGAGGAGGTTGCGAAGATCGCCCAGACGGAAAAGATTTCCATCCTTGCCATCGGATCGACCGATCTCACCCATTACGGACCGAATTATGGGTATTTACCGAAAGGTCTTGGACCGGCCGCTGTGAAGTGGGTCAAAGAGGAGAACGACAAAGGATTTATCGACCGGGCGTTGCAAATGGATTTGACAGGACTCCTCGATCACGCCGAGGTGAATGGAAGCGCCTGCAGTGCAGGTGCCGCAGCCTCTGCCATTGCTACGTGCAAAGCCCTGGGAGCCCGAAAAGGGTTTCTTCTTGATTATTATACCAGTTATGATATCCTTCCCGACGAGAGTTTCGTGGGGTATGCGGGGATAATATACTGAGGGGTTAAAGGTGAAAGGTGAAAGGTGAAAGGCAAAGGACAAAAGGGAAAAGGTTTAACACCTTACACCTTACACCTTACACCTTTCACCCTGATCCTTTTTAAATGGAGGAGAGGATGAGAAAAGTGGCAGTGGTGGGAGTTGGACACGGAAGGTTCGGAGTGAGATCGGATGCTTCCCTCCGGGAGTTGGCCTTCGAGGCCATTAAGGCATGTCTCGATGACGCAGGCCTTCCTCTTCGGGAGGTCGATAGCATGGTCACGGGGATAGCGGGAGATGAGTTTTCCATCTCCCTTCAGCCCTCCGCACAGGTGCATGACTATATCGGGTTTCATCCCAAGCCCAATTTCCGCGTGGAGGGCGCCTGTGCAACGGGAAGCATCGCCCTGAGGACAGGCTGGATGAATGTTGCCTCTGGATTGGCTGATGTCGTTCTCGTCGTGGGAGCGGAAAAGATGACAGAGGTTTCCACCAGTACGGCAACAGGGATCATGGGAAGGGGAGGGGACGCCATCTGGGAATATCCCTTTGGAATGACTTTTCCCGGGTACTATGCGCTGATCGCTCAGGCACACATGGCGGAATTCGGGACGACCGAGGAGCAGATGGCCATGGTGGCCGTCAAGAACCATCACTATGGGAGCCTGAATCCGTTTGCCCATATGCAGAAAGAGGTGACGCTGGAGAAGGCGATGACATCCTTCGTGGTGGCCCACCCACTGAAGCTCTTTGATTGCAGCCTGATCACGGATGGGGCTGCGGCGGTGCTCCTTGCCTCTGAAGAGAGGGCGAAAGAGATCTCCGGGAAACCGGTCTGGATTGCGGGCCTTGGTCTGGCCACGGATACGATGAGGATAACGGAAAGGGAATCCCTGACCACCCTGCGGCCAACCCGGGAGGCAGCGAGAACAGCGTACAAGATGGCTGGAATCGGTCCATCCGATATTGACGTGGCCACCGTTCATGACTGCTTCACGATTGCAGAGATCCTGGCCTATGAGGACCTTGGCTTTTGTGAGAAAGGGGAAGGAGGAAAACTGATCGCGGCAAAAGAGACCTACGTGGGAGGAAAGATACCTGTCAATGTGGACGGGGGCTTGAAGTCCAAGGGCCATCCTCTCGGGGCGACTGGCGTTTCGATGGCCATTGAGATCACGAAACAATTGAGAGGGGAGGCGGGAAAGAGGCAGGTAAAGGATCCGGAGATCGGCCTCGCCCACAACGTAGGAGGAACCGGTCAGGTGGTGGCGGTTCATATCTTCAGGAGGGAATAGAATGGAGTTCAAGAATTTTTCTCTTTCGATTACACAGACAAAGGTGGCCCGTTTTGCCGGGGAACTTGCGCAGGGGAGGATCGTATCCACGGTCTGCAAAAAATGCGGGAAAAGATACTATCCCCCCAGGGCTGATTGTTCTCACTGCATGGGAAGCGAGATGGAATGGAAGGCCATCGGAGGAGAAGGCCGTCTTTTGACCTTCACAAAGATCTATGTCCCTCCAGAGCATTTCTCTCTTCCGCAACCGCGGATGCCTTTTTCCAGCATTCAATTTGAACCCTGCCCTGTTGGAGTCGTCGAGGTCGAGGAAGGGCTTCGGATCATGGGCTGGATTCCCAAGGTCGATGTGAAGAAGCTTCGGGTCGGAATGAAGATGAAGGCCTCTGCCACGGCTCTTCCGGACGGCAAAGTCACCATCATCCTGGAGCCGAAGGTTCAGTTGGAATAGTGGGATGTTGGGATGATGGGATAATGGGTGTCCCAAATTTCAGTTTTCGATGAAACCCTTCAGTCGTCTGGCCCTCTTCGAATGTTTCAGCTTCTTCAAAGCCTTTGCCTCGATCTGCCGGATTCGTTCCCGGGTGACATCGAAGTCCTGACCCACCTCTTCGAGGGTATACTCCTTGGGCTCCCCGATTCCAAACCGCATCTTGAGGATCCTTTCTTCCCTGTGGTTCAGGGTTGATAGGACCTTCTGGGTCTGGTTTACGAGGTTGGAACTGATTGCAGCATCCTGAGGGGAGATCGCAGTTTTGTCTTCAATGAAATCTTCCAAACGGCTATCCTCATCACCAATAGGGGTTTCGAGGGAGATGGGGCTTCTCGCGGTCCTCATGACCTTCTGGATTTTATCCATCGGCATCCCCATTCTTTCCGCGATCTCTTCAAGGGTTGGCTCTCTTCCATTCACCTGAACGAGGCTCCGGGAGGCCCGGTTCAACTTGTTGATGACCTCAATCATATGAACCGGGATGCGAATGGTGCGGGCCTGATCCGCAATGGCCCGTGTGATGGCCTGGCGGATCCACCATGTTGCATACGTTCCGAATTTATAGCCTCGCTGATACTCAAACTTGTCCACAGCCCTCATTAACCCAATGTTTCCTTCCTGGATTAAATCGAGAAAATGAAGGCCGTGGTTGAGGTATTTCCTGGCAATGGAAATAACCAGCCTCAGATTGGCCTTCACCAGCTCCATCTTCGCTTCGTTCGCCTGGGTTTCACCTTTTTCAATAGACCTCAGCGTCTCTTTCAGCAGATCCGAAGAGAGGTTGCATTCCATCTCCATTTTGTGAAGCTCCTTCCGGCCGATTCTCTTTCTCCCCTTCGAATCCTCGATGGCGATGCCCGCCTTCGACTGGCCCTCAAGCCTCTTTCCCGCCTTTTCCATTCGGAGGTCCCAGTCCTTCAACTTCTGAACGATCATGCTGATCTGGGTCTCCCTCAGATTAATCTTCTCAAAAGCATCGAATATCTCCCTCTTCTTTTGCGCAATTTGCTCGTGAATTTTCCTTCGTGAAAGGTCCTTTCTTGCGCGTTTGAAGTCCGCCTGGAGAAGCCGGAGCGTATCCTCTCCCGCCTTGATCTGGTTGACCAGTTGAAGGACCCTCTTTCGCTCCATCTCCTCCTCAAGTTTTGTCGACTCGGCGTCGATCTCGTTGGTTACTTCCCTGATTCCCACCTTCCGGGCACGAAGGGCATCTCCAAGCTTGATGACCTCCCGGATGGCAACAGGGCAATTAAGCACCGCCGTCAACACTTCCCTCTGTCCGCTTTCGATTCTTTTCGCAATTTCCACCTCTCCCTCTCGTGTCAACAAGGGGAAGGATCCCAGCTCCTTCAAATAGATCCGTACAGGATCGATCGCCTTTGCAGGGAGATCCGCGTCGGGTTCAACGATCTCTTCCACAACCTCAGGCAGAACACGTTCCTCCTCCATTCTCAATTCCTGGGAATCGAAGCCTATATTGAGGTCCAGGTCTTCGGCGACGGTCGCCGCATCCTCGATTTGCTCGGATTCAAAGATTTCCCTGGGGACCCGTTTTTTCAAGTTTCTTCCCCTGCATGAAGGATGAGTTCTTATGGGCAGCTTATAGCATTAGAGACAGTTTGTCAATGCAGAAAACCCGAAAACCTGGGTAACGTCGAAGTCGGCCTTACCTTAAATTGGCTTCGAAAATGCTTCTAATCGGAAAATCCCCCTTGATCCCCCTTTTCCAAAGGAGGAGATTAAAAGTCTCCCTTTGTAAAGGGAGATTTAGAGGGATTTGGCAAACGTGCTTCATGCGGCTTTGACGTGGCCCTGCCCGAAAACCAGCCAAAAAAAATTGACAGGCTTCGGCCATTTGTGGTAAATGATTCCATAACGGAATGGGCGATTAGCTCAGCTGGATAGAGCGTTGGTCTCCGGAACCAAAGGCCGTGGGTTCAACTCCCGCATCGCCCGCCAAGTAAAATCGAGGGGTTAGCCGACAAAGCTAACCCTATTTTTTCGTGAAGGTAATCGCGTTCGACCTTATCGCAAGGCGGCCTTCCGATCTTCTCATACGGGTTCTCCTGAATATACTTGTTCCATACTGCATCGTCGAGAATCTGATGAAGCTCTGCCAGTATATGGCGGACTGTCTAAGCGCCAAGACCGTCGTCTACCATATCCGTAACGAAATCTTGAATGGTTTCTCTGGTTATGTCATGGAGACTCATATCCCCAAAAAAAGGGATAAGCCGTTGATCCAGGATACTTCGGTATGACGATCTTGTCGAAGGTTTCAAGTCACCCCTTCTTTTCAACCAGGCTTCTGCATACTCCTTGAAGGTGGTTCTCCCCTCGGGTGTCGCCCTGGTTGGCTGTGTCTGTTTTTCGGCCTGAGAGAGTTCATCGGTTAATTGTTGAGCAACCTTAAGATGTTTCTGGGTTTGTGTTGGTTCTTGAGGGTGGGCTTGAAGCACCGGGGGCTGGGCTAACGGAAGGATCCCCTAGGGCGAAAGAGAACGCCTTCAATATCATTCTGAGCATTTTTGATAAGTGCGGTTGGCATAGGCCGAACAAAGAAGCAATTAGAAGCGACCAGGAGAAACTTTTACAAAGAATCGTTTAGGATTTACGAGGCGCTGCTTTTGTTGATTTGGGTCGTATTTGTGTATGTTTTATGACCCAAACCGGAAGAGCTGGGGCGATAATTACATGGGTTTTTAAACCTCGACCTCCTGCGGATTTGGGTAATAAAAGATCATCTGCTGGTTTCGTTCAGTTTTCTCTGATTCTGTAGGAACCCAGATCTCACCCTCAAGACGGCTGAGGTCGTCTCCGGCCTCCAAACTTCTCATCTCGTCGATGTGCGCATCCATGACCAAGGCCGAGACAAGAGCATCGAACGCGTCTTCTGAGGCAACAGCGCGCGAAATTATATCGGTGGCTAAGAGGGGCCATCGCTTCAAGAACGCAGAACGGTGTTCCTGCGAATTCTTGACCACTGGGCCGGTGAGGATTCTCGGATAGATTTCAACCACAGGTGGGTCCCGTGGATCATCGAATGGCCAGATGGCACACCCCCCCCGACGCATGCTGCTCAGAAATGGCATACCTCGAATGGACCCCGTCCCTACTGCGCCTGCGCCCCCTATCTGAAAAACTGATTTTGGTCTAATGCCGCCCACGGAACTTAATCGCAGTTCCGTTCGTCTGTAATCACCTACAATCTTTGGCCTGGGCTTGCCGGGTCTCCCCCAGAATGGGGGCTGGCATTCCTGAAGCCATTTCTCTCCATCGCGAGCTGCGGTATCCCACAACTCGAACGCATTTTTCAGAGAACGCTCCCGCAGGAACCACGCTGGGAAGGAGAAAGCGAAATCGAGACCAGCAACCGTCTGGGGATTCTCCTGCAGGGACCTGAGTAACCAGTCGATTGCCTCCTCTCGACTTTTCGCCGGTTCAAGTCGATGCACTTGCCCCCTGGACACGTGCGCAATCCAGATCTTCCCTGAACACCGCTTAGCACCTGACCAATCGACCGCGATTGCGCTCACGTCATGTGCCTCACTTGATCGACCGTCCCCATGGCCGTCCCTTCCGTTCTCGAAGTCCAGGTATCCTTAGTCATCCATCCCACCCCCCCACCCCTATGAGTCGTCATACCGGGTC
>Ga0315282_10010295_pt1 | contig 14683 bp, 15 predicted proteins | sample YL17G07_20_MG_FD_203693 | JGI IMG/M metagenome (GOLD analysis project Ga0315282, IMG submission 203693) | Sediment microbial communities from Yellowstone Lake, YNP, Wyoming, USA - YL17G07_20 | ecosystem: Environmental > Aquatic > Freshwater > Lake > Sediment | place: USA: Wyoming | collected...
TTGGACGTTACGAATCCCACCTCCCCAACATTTTTATGGTCAATCAGTCCTACTAAAATTATATCCGGGACCACCACAACCACTACGACGGCCTATCAAGAATTGGGACAGAGTTGGAGCACTCCGATACTTGGGAAGATTAAGAATGGGAGTGGAACAAAGTGGGTGGCTTTTATCGGCGGCGGGTATGATGCTACACACGAGGACACGACTCCTGCTGGAACAGATACATCTGGAAGAGCTATTTATGTCGTTGATATCACCAACGGGAGCCAAATCTGGAAGTATACGCATAGTAATGATTCGAATATGAAATATTGCATCCCCAGTGATATTACCCCGGTAGATGTCGATGGAAATGGTCTCATTGAAAGGCTCTATGTCGGGGATGTGGGGGGAGAGATTTGGAGATTCGATATTGGAGATATGAGTAATACAGCCAGTTGGACAGGGGAATTAATCTTCAAAGGCAGCGGAAAGATATTTTATCCTCCTGATGTCACTTTTGAAAGTAATAGAGGAAGTGGGACCTACGATATGCTGTTTTTCGGCACCGGGGATCGAGAAAAACCTAATAATTCTCCTGTAGTCAACACCCTCTATTCAATCAAGGACTATGATACTCTTGCGAGCCCTCTAACCGCATTAACAGAAGGTAACTTGATTGATGTCACTCAGGATGTGTTACAATCGTCGAGTGCGACACAAACCCAAAAACAGAACATCCTCACTTCTTTGCAATCAGCGAGTGGTTGGTATATCCGACTGAACCAAAGTGCCGGTGAAAACCCAGATCCCGGTGAGAAATGTAGTGGCCCTGCCGTTGTTCTGGGTGGAGCGGTATATTACACGACTTTTACGCCCACACCTGTCAACACTCAGACTGTTTGTACGCTTGGTACAGGATCAGGAAACGTCTACATTTTGCAATATCAGACTGGAATGGCCATGTTTGACCTGAATAATGATACAATGATCGGGGTGAGCGATCGGTCAATTGGCGTCGGGAGCGGCTTCCCGTCCGGGATTATCATCGCCGTCATCAATGGTACGGTAACGGGATACGGAGGCGTGGCCGGAGGCGTTTTTTCGCCACAGCTAACAATTACCAATAGTATCTGGCCAATTGATTGGAGAATCGTTTTCTGAAATGATCGGGTCAATTCCATATTGCTTATTGATTGTTATTCGATTCGCAAAAGCATAGCTAACCCGTTTTAGCTCAGATATGTTAATAAAGAAAATAAATATTTCCCCTTTGCCATTGATCTTTCTTCTTCTCTTTCTTCCGGGGATAAATATCTCCTGCGACGGACAGCAGGGGACGGAGATCCAATCCAAGACCAATTCGCCCCCCGTGATTACTTCCATCACCATTTCACCCGATCAACCTAATAAGGAGAGCGAATTAAGTCTGTTCATCCAGAGCCATAACCCAGGTGGAGATCCCTTAACTTATCGTTATCAATGGATCAAAAACGATAACGAGATTTCAGGAGAAAATAGAGAAAGTCTGAAAAGCGGAAATTTTAAAAAGGGAGATTTCATTCGGGTGAAGGTCATTCCATCAAATGGGAAAGCAGACGGGGAGCCCTTTTTGTCAGGTCCAGTGAAAATTCTTAACATGCCTTCTGTTGTTGAGGAAGTCTATATCGAACCAAAGTTGCCTTATGCAAGTAGTGATTTAAAGGCCGTCGTCAAAGGTTCCGATCCGGATGGAGATTCGATTAATTATCTCTACAAATGGGACAAGAATGGCATCGTTTTATCCGGAGAAGAAGCCGACATTTTAAGAGCAAACCGATTCAAAAAAGGAGACAGGGTTACTGTGGCCGTAACTCCTAACGACGGAGAAGCATCTGGCAAGCCCAAAAAATCAGAAGGAATTCTAATCGCAAACAGCCCTCCTATCATTGTCTCCTCCCCCCCGACCAACGTCAAGGGGAATACTTACACTTATCAAGTGAAAGCAGAGGAGACGGATGATGATCCCATTCTCTTTAGCTTAAAGACAGCGCCCAAAGGAATGACGATCAATAAGGAGACTGGTCTAATCCAATGGGAGGTCTCGAAGGGGGATCGAGGGGACCACCTAATTGAGATTGAGGCGACGGATCCAGAGGGAGCCAAGGGTTTTCAAAGATATACCTTAGACATTCAGTTTAGATGATATTGGAAACTGGCGGGGGTAAAGAGATGAATCAGAAAGGGGTTACATTAATTGAGTTGATTGTTGTGTTTGTCATTATTGCTATCATGGCCGGTCTTTTGGCCCCTAACATCGGCGCATGGCTGCCGAATTACCGCTTAAGGAGTGCAGCCAGAGACATTGTTTCAACGATGAGGGATGCTCAGATGAGGGCGGTTTCAAAAAATATACTATATCAGGTTAGTTTCAATGCTGCTGATACTGGTATAACAAACAATACAGGTTATATCTGGGATGGGACTGTAAGAACACTTCCTCCTGGAATTACAATTGTTTCGAATACATTCCCAGTCTTCCGCGCCGGCTTTAATCCTGATTCTACATGTACTGCCGCCGGAAGTGTCACTTTACAAAATACGAAGGGAGCACAAAGAAGAATCACTGTCGGATCGGCGACAGGAAGGGTAACAATCCAATAGGATTCTCGTCCAGCGAGACAAACGTCTTGCAGGCCACAGCATGAAGGCGTGCGCTGTTGCGCAGGTGCAGGAGTGGTATAGAGGGAGGGAAAGGAGGTGACAAAGATGACGAAGAAGCTACTTGTATTTTTGTTAGCTCTGGCAGTGGTGGTTGCCTTTAGTCTGCCCGTCCTGGCCCAAGAAGTAGTTACCGGAAAAATTCAGGCGCTTGATAAAGTCGCGAAAAAGATTACCATTAATGGAAGACAATATTCACTGAGCGATGAGGCGGCTCAGGCCCAGTTTAAAATCGGAGATCGGGTTGAGGCCACGATAGAGGGAAAAGTGGTGAAAAAGCTCGCCAGAGTATTGCAGTGAAGGGGCTTGCGTGATAGCGGGGTTTTCTATAGCCAGGCGCGCTGGCACCCTGAGAAGCCTCGAGAGTAGATAATATTTGAACGCGACACAACAAAGAGAGGATCAGAATTTGTTCTACCTTTCTGTATACGTTTTAGTTCGTGATGTTTAACGCACATGGGTCACCCACTAAAGGCGGCCCGAAGGGGGTAAGGTAGATGATATGTCGTAGTGGGTATAGACTCCATCTTTAGCTCCTCCCTGTCAAACCGTACATTCAGTTTCATTATGTTTCTCTTCAGTCAACTTATGCCCCCGAATACCCCTTTCCGATCATCCTCTTCCGAAGACCTTCACAATCTGGGTCACTTCTTAAAATAAATTGCAATTAAGAATAGTATTGACAAAAGTGCCTGATCTAATAGAATTAGGCAAACAGGAGATTATGTGTTTATGAAACCAGTGAATAATGGAGGGGTTACACTGGTTGAACTGGTTGTCGTGCTCGTCATCGTCGCTATCATGGCCGGTCTTTTGGTCCCTAACATCGGTGCCTGGTTGCCGAAATACCGCTTAAGGAGTGCAACCAGAGACATTGTATCCACCATGCGAACGGCTCAGATGAGAGCTGTCTCAAATAATATTCAATACAGGGTTAATTTCAATGCGGCTGAAATCGGTGCAATCAACAGTTATGTTCTTCAACGCGACAATGGCGGAGGGGGATTTGATAACGATGGAGCGGTCCAAGCACTTCCTGCTGGGATTACAATTAGTAGCAATCTATTTCCAGCGGGTAGAGTCGTATTTAATGCAAACTCTACATCTTCCAGTGGGAGTATCACATTGGAGAACACAAAGGGAGCCACGAGGATAATCACACTCACCACTGTGACGGGGAGGGTAAGTATAAATTGATTAATATTTTGTCAAGGAAAGGTTTCACATTAACAGAAGTTCTTTTGGGCTTTGTTATTTTGGCCGTGGGCATCCTTGCGATCGCTGCGATGCAAATCACTTCGACAAGGGGTGGTTATTTCAGTAATAACGTTACCAGGGCCACTATTTTTGCCCAGGACAAATTGGAGTATTTAAAAAATCTATCCTACAGAAATTCTGATTTAAGCAGCGGACAACACAATGAAGGCACGATATCAGATACGATTTTCTCAAGGCAGTATAGTATTGTGGAAGATGCAGGAAATTCGATGAAGACGATTAGCGTTACCGTCCAATGGACAGATCGAGGGAATCACAGCATTTCTTTTTCAACGATTAGGTCAAAATAATGGCTCATCGTGGAAGTGAGTGGGTAAAAACCTCATGAAGATATGGCTATTATCCTTATAATCCCCCTTTGGAAAAGGGGGATGAAGGGGGATTTTAAGAACAAATGCTTTCTTATGATAAACAGTTAAGATCATTATCGCAGCATCTGAGAAAAAATATGACAGATGCTGAAAACATGCTGTGGTTAAAATTGAGACGAAAGCAATTGAAGGGGCATCAGTTTTACCGCCAAAAGATTATCGGAAAGTATATCGTTGATTTTTACTGTCCGAGGGCCAATCTTGTGATAGAGCTTGACGGCGGGCAACACTATTCGGAGACTGGCAAGGCAAAGGATAGGGCAAGGGACGATGTTCTTGTCGAGATGGGAATAAAGGTTCTCAGGTTTTCCGACCGGGATGTTTTTGAGAATATTGGTGGAGTGATGGAAGGCATATGGAGTTGCTTATGATTTATAAAATCTCCCCTTTCCCCTCTTTGCTAAAGAGGGGGGGAAAAAGGCAGAAATGGTCCACTCGATTACGCGAAGAGCCAAATAATGTTTTCGATTCTTTTTAAGAAGAATGGGGTGACACTTATAGAATTGCTTATTGCTCTGGTGCTGAGTAGCATCCTAACTGCTGTTTTGTATCGAGCATTCATAAGTCAACAAAAAACTTATACGGTTCAGGATCAAGTGGCAGATATGCAGCAAAATGTCAGGATCGCTATGGGTCAAATGACAAGAGAGATCAGAATGGCAGGATATGGGGGCAATATTTTATCTATTTTTGGCAATGTCAATGGATTTACTAACATCATCACCCCAGCGAGCAACGCCATCACAATCATCTTGGGAGATGAGGTTGGAGTATTGAAACAAAACACACCGAAAGGCTCAAATGAGCTGAAAGTGTCCAATGCAAGGATATTTAACAATGATAAAAAGAAATATTTATGCCTTAATGGTCTCAATAATTATTCGGTCCAAAGTATTACGGAAGACACGATTATTTTGAGCTCTCCTTTGGCAGAGGGTCATCCGATCCATCAGCCTGTATATTTGGTAAAAGCAATCAGTTATTATCTTGGGCCGAGTGGCGGCAAAACCGTGCTTCGAAGAAATGAGAATACAGGTGGCGGTGGGCAGCCTTTGGCTGAAAATATAGAGAGTCTTGAATTTAGCTACTTTGATGTAAATGGAGATGTGACCGCGAACCCAGCAGATATTCGAATGGTTAAAATAACGGTGACTGCAAAAACAAATATGGTAGATCCTGAATATAAGGGAGGAGATGGGTATCGGAGAAGAACATTATCCTCTAATATTAAAGTGCGAAATATGGCATTATAGGCATTTGATGAAGTTCCCCGGCCATTCCGTCAAGACGGGACAGGCACGCCGGGGCTTCCCGGGCACGTAGTGGCGAGCGGAAAGCGAGCCAAGGAAATATCGTTTTCATTGTGCCCCTTGAGCCCGCCTATCAGGCGGGGCTTGCGGGGCACTTGCCGGTCAATGGGTGCGGAAAATTGAAAGCAAAACATTTGAGAGAAAAGAAGGGGATTGCCCTGGTATTAAGTATGCTATTACTTTTGGCCGTGACCCTCATTGGGATCAATGCCTTAAATACCAGCACATATGACATACTCATTTCCGGCAACGAAAGGGCATCCGTGCAAGCCTTTTATGTTGCTGAAGCAGGGATAAACGAGTTCATGGGCAGGTTTAGGGCTCATGCAACAAATCAAATTTCTGACAGCGATCCTTCAAATCCTGCTTGGAAGCTCCTCCTCGCCAAGGATTCGGGGAAGGGGGCGACACAAATAGGTTATGTTTCTAGCGATCCGAATTCTATCCCGAGTTTGCAAAACCAAATGGATTTCGGAGTGGAAATAAAACATAAAATAGATGAGAAGAATCAAGTGATCAAATATGGTGGTGTCCCTATTTATATATTAAAGAGCTATGGGTTCACGGCAGATGGGGGAAATAAAGTATTAGAAGTCGAGTTGATAAAAAGCCCTGGTTATGATCCTCCCGCTGCTCTTCATTCAGAGATGCCTGTCCATATACATGGAAGCTCAAGTTATATAAACGGAAATGATGCTTGTGGTACAACGAATAAACCCGGCATTACGGCAACAACGGCAATAAACCCGCCGATTACAGAATCAGGAAATCCTTCCATCAACGGTTCACCACCCAAAGTAACTCAAGCAAGTGTTCCACCTCCTGCCAATCTGCCATTAAAAGAGATGTTAGATTACTTAAAAGGGGATGCCAATTTCAAGTACAATTATAGCGGAGATCAGACATTGACTGGATATTCTGATGGCTGGGGAACACCCCCCAGGAGCGATACAACTGTTCCAATAATCTACGCAGGACCAATGAATATTGTCTACTTCAATATGCAGGGAGTTCAAACACTAAAGTTAGCGGGAGATTCTCACGGTGCAGGCATTCTCCTTGTTGAAGGGAATCTTGAGATTGATGGAGGATTTACCTGGTACGGGGTAATTTTGGTGACAGGAGCAGTGGCATATACAGGCGATGGGCAAAAGAATGTGACGGGAGGCATCATGTCGGGGGGAAGCGCCACAATTGAGGTAGACGAAAATGCAGGTATTATATATTGCAGCGCTGTATCAAATAAATTAAGAGATATCATCCCTCCTGTAAAAATAAGCCGATGGAGAGAAGTCCTCTGACGATTCCATTATTTGTTTTTGGCCATTTCCTTATCGACCCATACAATTCCTCGCGGATAGAAAGCACTATTTCCCCTGGTTCACCTTTCTCATATTTACTTTCGGAGTGGCTGAAGCTTACGGATCTTTTCCCTTGCTTCAGCGAAGGAGTCATCCAATTTTAAGACAAGGTTAAAGGTATCGATTGCCTCTAAAACCTTCCCGCTTGCCTCATAGGCCAAACCCAAATTGAAGTGGAGCCAAGCCAATTTTTCCTTAGATAATCCCTGTATCTTAGAGGACATTTTATAGTACTCAATCGACTTATTATAATCGCCCTTCTCCAGATAGCAATTCCCCAGCATGATATAAGTATCAAATTTCATAGAGGGGGCCGACGAGGCCAATTCAAATTCGGTGATGGCGTAATCGAAGAGTTCCATTTCTTTATAAGCAACGCCTAAGTGATAGTGCATCTCGGAATCCTTATCCAGGGGGGAGATTCCAGGTTCAGAGGATAACATGGAAGCATTCATCGCAGGAGAGGAGCGAAGGTCGGAGGTTGCTCCAACAGATTTTCTCTCGGGAAAATGAGGAGATCCGGAAGGAAAGGAATCTGCTGCCGAGGGGGAGACAGCCTTCTCCTTTGGCTGTTGAGGGCTCTCGATATTTTTAAGGCCCTTTACTGCCTCCGAGTCATTGGGATTAATCCGTAGGATACTCTGGTAGCAATTCTTTGCGTTTCCTGTCAGTCCTTCTTTCAGATATAACTTGGCTATCTTATGAAAGGCTTCAGTGAATTTTGGATTAATCGAAAGAATCTTTTTATAGATCGAGATAGCCCGGAAATTCAAATCGTCTTCCCCATGCAGGTTGGCCACCCTCAGGTAGGCCTGGATTGCTTTATCCTCCTCTCCATTTTTTAGGTAGAGATCCCCTAATTTTAAGTGTAATCGCTTATCTTGAGGATCGGCCTCAACTAATTTCAAATACTCCTTGACCGCCTTTTGGAATTGCCCTTTTAGGATATACTTTTGCGCAGTGTCTAAAATACTTTCTTTATCGATATCCAAATTTTCCCTCGCAAAAATCCATTTAAAAATTAGCCAATTAACCCGAAAAAGTCAAGTTTTTAAAAGAGTGAGCCTCCCCGGCCGCACGCCGGGGCCGTTCGACAGAGCTCACGGCCCTGAGTATGTCGAATGGGCTTCCGGCGCACGTAGTGGCGAGCGCAAAGTGAGCAAAGGAAACATCGTTTTAATTGTGTCCCTTAACCTCACCTACAAGGTGAGGTTAAGGGACACTTGCCGGTCAAGAGAGATTCTATACATGTCTACGGAGAAAGCTCCACGTTTTATGCATTTGTTACTCGATTCTGATAAGAGGTTTGTTTTTACGAAATAATATTTTCAGGAAATCGTTGGGATTAATTTTCCAGTCCTATTTATCTATTTTTTTCGAGTGATCGCCCAAGCCTCGTCTATTCAGGTCAAGAAAGAATTGATGGAAATTGTTTTGTCAATGGTCAGATATTGACCACTTTGGTAATTTTTGTTATAATGGCCAATATTTTAAAATTATTTCAAGTATTTGAAATCATTATTTATTTTATTGGTCCATTATTTATCATAGATTGGTACTCATTTTGCTTATGTTAATCAAAAATACTCATCAGCTGTGTCCCAAAAGATTAGTAAAGAGATACCAACAGCATGGTAGAGAACTTAAAGAAGGTTTTGATTGTGGATGATGAAGAGACTTTGACATGGAGCATGGCAAGAAGTCTTTCCAAAGACAAAGACAATTATGAAGTGCTCATTGCGAATAATGGGAGCGAGGCCTTAAACTTCCTCGAAAAGAATAAAATTGATCTGGTCATCTCCGATATAAGAATGCCAGACATCAATGGATTAGACCTCCTGGTAAAAATTAAGAAGGAATACCCTCAGACCAAAGTCATCATTATGACCGCCTACGGGTCCGCCGACGTTCAGAAAGAGGCCAATCAACGGGGGTCCCTCTATTATGTGGAAAAGCCTTTTGAGATCTCTGATCTGAGAAAAATTATTATCGATTTGATCGGGAAGAAAAAAGGATTTCGGGGAAAAGTTTTTGGTCTCCAGCTAACGGATATAATTCAAATCAACTGCCTGAGTCGGTTGACCACCGCGTTAATTATTACCCGAAACGGAGAAAAAGGAGTCATCTATTTGAACGAGGGGGAGATTATCCATGCCGAATGCGGCGAACAAAAGGGAACGGATGCCTTTTACAAAATATTAGGTTGGCAGGAGGGGGAATTTGTCTCGAATGTCGGTGCCACTCCTCCCGTTCAGACGATCTATCAAAATTGGGAGCATCTCCTGGTTGAGGCGATGCGACGAAACGATGATAAATCGTAAGCAATCCTGTCGAGTGGATGGGCTTACAGAAAATCAATCCCGATGAACATCGTCATTACAGAGAAGGACATACAAAGAATAAATGACTGCTTAGATAAGGTGGTGTCGTCATCCATGGCCCATTCCGTCCTGCTTATCGATCGATCGGGTCAGCTAATCGCCCATGAAGGGAATACACCAGAGATCGACATTATATCTCTTTCTGCCCTGACGGCGGCCAACTTTGGAGCCACTGCCGAAATCGCCCGAATGTTGGGAGAAGAAGAATTCACTCTTTTGTTTCATAAAGGAAAATGTGAAAATGTTTATTTTTCAGCCATTGGTGAGCATGTCATTATGGTCACCCTCTTTGATGACAAGACCTCTCTTGGGTTGATTCGTTTACAAATCAACAAGATCATTGACGAGCTCTCAAAAATTCTTTCATCCATCTTTGAAAAAGGAAGGTTGAAATCCAGTGAGCCATATCGATCTTCTTAAAAAGAGGAATAGACTTTAATGCCTTTCATAAATTTTAGTAAAGATGAAATTCAATGCAAAATTGTTTACTATGGCGCAGGATTCTGTGGAAAGACCACTAATCTACAATATATTTATGGTCAAACGATGGAAGATATCAAGGGTAAAATGGTGTCGATCGACACAAAAGGGGATCGGACACTCTTCTTTGATTTTCTGTCTTTGAGTTTGGGCAAAATCAGAGGATTTGATATAAGGGTTCAACTTTATACGGTCCCAGGACAGGTCCACTATGACGCAACGAGAAAATTAGTATTAAAGGGAGTGGACGGAGTTGTCTTTGTTGCCGATTCGTTAAAAGTGCAGAGGAAAAAGAATATCGAAAGCCTTATTAATTTGGCCAAGAACTTGGCAGAGAAGGGCGTTAGCATTAGGAGCATCCCACTGGTTATTCAATACAATAAGCGCGATTTAGATGGGACAGATTCTGAGCTTCTTCCCATGGACATTTTAGAGAAGGATCTCAATTCGATGTTGAAGGTGCCGTGCTATCCGGCCAGCGCTTTGAAAGGAACCGGAGTCTTCGAAACCCTTAGAGAAATCAGCAAATTAGTTGTGAAAGAGGTCAGCAGAAAGGTCATGCTAATGGATAAGCAATCGAAGTAAGGAAGAGGAAAAAGAGAAGATGGATAAGATGCCGGGGGAAGAAGATTTTAAGGGTCTCGAAGAAGAGATTGACGATGCCGTGGATCGGCTCTTTGTAGAGAATAAAAGAGGCGGCGCGAAAACCTTTTCGACGCAATCTCCGCTCTTAGAACCTTCTCTATCTCCCCCCACTCCACAGCCCTCTATGAAGTCTCCGACTCGGGAGCCCTCTGTGAAGCCTCCCGATTTAGAACCGTTTATGCAGCCTTCCACCTTAAAGCCTTCCATGGAAGAGCCTTCCATGGAATCTACTATCTCAGAGCTCTCCATGAAACCTCCCCTCTCAGAACCTTCGATGAAAACTTCTCTTTTGGAGCCCTCTCATGAATTTGAGTTAGAGAAAACTTTCAACCTTGACAGTTCTTCCCATCCTCCTCCTGCATCCGTTTTATTTCCAAAATCTGTCGAAAATATGGAAGCCCAACTTCTCTCGTTAGAGTGGGAAATTACAGAGGAGAAACTTAAGAAGACAAGAGAAGAAGTCCTCGCGTTGCGAGAAGTATCGAAACAGAGGGCCGACATGACATCGCTCTTAAATTATATGGAAGAAGTTTTAAGCCATATGATTAAGAATGAAGAAAATATCCGGCCGCCATGGATCAAATTCTTATTGGATTCCAAGGAAACCCTGAAGCTCCTCATGAGAAAAGAAACGGAGGGGGAAATCAATATTTATAAACAACTGGCTCACCTTGGGATCGAGGCGAGGTTTTCCTCCCTGGAAGGGCTGAAAGATTCCGAAATCTTTCATCCTTCCCCCGGTAAAGCAAAAGGCGTTGAAGAGGCAGAGATTCCTGCACCCAGAGAGAAGAAAATCGAAGACATCCCAGTCGGTGGGAAAAAGATCGAAGACATGTCGATCAAAATGAATTTGTTTATGGAAAAGGCGGAAGAGATCTTTAGAACAATGAAACAGCAAATAGCTAAGATCGAGGAGACGACTCGAAAAGCCCCGGCCCCCTCCATGGAGCCCATATCCAAACCTATCAGTGTAACGATTTTCAAGGTGGATAAGAAATTGTTTGGGGTGGAAAGCGAAAAGGTTTTCAAATTGTTTAAGGTTCCAACCACTTTTCTTGAGAAATTTGCGAGCCAGCAAAAAATCCGATTGAGAGATTTAGAAGTGAAGATCGTCGACTTAAAAAAGATATTTTCAATCTCAGGAGGAGAGAGTCCTGGGGAGACAAGAATACTCGCTGTCAAAGACAACGGAGAGTATAAGGGTTTGCTGGTGGGCCAGGTACTTAGCAAATCATCCGCCCTTCTGGAAAAAAGGGGAGGGGTCGGAGAATATTTCTTGGGGCTCATTCATTCCACCTACCAAGAGCAGCCGGTGGAGATTCCTATCTTAGATTTAAAAAAGTTTTAAGGCTTAGATTCTTTTATGGAACAAAACATTTCAACGAATGAGATCGAAAAAAAGGTTGCCGAAAAGGAAGGAATCATCCAACGCCTGACAAGGGAGTTGGTGGATGTAAAGAATTTTACAGAAAGCATTATTCAGAGCATTGGAAGCGGAATTATCATTACGGAGATGAACGATACAATTACTTATATCAATAAGGCCGGGGAAAGGATTTTGGGGTACCCCAAAGAGGAGTTGATGGGTAGGGCTTTTAGCATTTTCGGTTTGAAAGAAAAACAAAGTGCCAGTCCTTCTTTTCTTAATAATCCGGATGACCTGGATACCAGAAAAGAGGGATGGATGAAGAAAAAGGACCATACCGAATTTCCGGTCGGGTTTACCATCAATAATCATTTAAGTATCCGGGGAGAAAGAATAGGAAAAATTGTCGTGTTTCGCGACTTGACAAACATCTATAAACTCCAAGAGGAAATATTGAGAATGGATAGGCTTGTCTCATTGGGAAAACTGGCCTCAGGCATTGCCCATGAATTACGAAATCCACTCGCTGGAATCAAAACAACCGCCCAAGCCCTTGGCGAGGAGATGTCCGGAGACGATTCAAGAAGAGAATATTTACATCGCATCACAAAAGAAATCGATCGACTCAATGACCTCCTTAAAACATTTTTCTCATTTGCAAAGCCACAAAATTTGAACCTGGTTCATTGCCATATCAAGGACATCATCAACGAAATCATTCCGTTTCTTATTAAAGAAATTGCTGATAAAGGAATTCGTTTTGTTGAAACCTATCATCCCCAACTTCCCAAGATCAAAGTCGATAAGACCCAAATGCATCAAGTTTTTCTCAATTTGTTTTTAAACGCGATTCAGGCCATGCCCAACGGGGGTGATCTCAAAATCGAGGCCAGTCCAATGATCTCAAACACCTCAAAGGGATTTAAACAAAATTTTATCAAGGTTGTCATTTCGGATACCGGAAGAGGAATTCCCTCTCATATCGTTCATAAAATTTTTGATCCTTTTTTTACCACGAGACCGAAGGGGATAGGGCTGGGCCTTTCCATCACTTATCAGATTATCAAGAAACACGAAGGAACCATTAAGGTGGAAAGCCAATGGGAGAAGGGGACCAGTTTCGTCATTAATTTGCCAGAAATGTTGGAAAACTTATGAAACCTTCCATTCTTGTTGTAGATGATGATGGGGTGATGCAAGAGACTCTCTCTGACGTATTGAAGAAGAGAGGGTATGAAATCTTTTCAGTCGGTTCGGGGAGTGGCGCCCTTTCAATGATCAAAAAGAATGTCATCGATCTCATTCTCCTGGACATGAGGCTGCCCGATATAGATGGCTTAGAGGTTTTAAGAAAAATTAAAGAATTTGATACCGAGATTTTAGTCATTATGATGACCGCCTTTTCTGATGTCCAGACGGCTGTTTCTGCCATGAAATCAGGGGCTTACGATTACATTAATAAACCCTTTGAATTGGAAGAATTGAAACTACTCATTGAAAAAGGATTAGAGACCAAGAGTTTAATCAATGAAGTGAGGAGACTCCATCGACAGCAAAAAGAGAAATACCAAAATAATCATATTTACGGGGTCAGTCCTCAGATTCATTATGTTAAAGAATTGATTGATATGATCAGCAAGACTCATAAAACGTCGGTATTGATCCAGGGCGAAAGCGGCACAGGGAAAGAATTGGCCGCGAATGCCATTCACTATAGCAGCCATCGAAGTGAAAAGCCTTTGATGAAAATCAATTGCAGCGCTATACCGGATTCCTTATTGGAATCAGAGCTTTTTGGGTATGAAAAGGGTGCTTTCACGGATGCCAAAAACACAAAGAAGGGCCTTTTTGAATTAGCCGATAGCGGCACAGTCTTCTTGGACGAAATTGGAGACATGAACCCCTTCTTGCAATCCAAGATCCTGAGAGTACTTGAAAACCAAACCTTTATGAGGGTAGGGGGAGAAAGAGAGATAAAGGTAGACATTCGAGTGATTGCAGCCACCAACAAAAACTTAGAAGCTATGGTAAAAGAAGGGCTTTTCCGAAAGGATTTGTATTACCGGCTGAAGGTAATGGTTGTGGAGATGCCACCCCTTCGTGATAGGTTGGAAGATATATTGTTGCTTTCAATTTTATTCATTGAAGAAAATAATAAAGAATATAATAAGACTATTAAGGGCTTTTCCGAGGAAGCGAAGAAGTTGATGATTCAATATGCCTGGCCAGGAAACGTGAGGGAATTAAGAAATGTCATTGAAAGGGCGATGATCCTGACAGACCGGGAGGTCATCACCCCGAAGCATCTTCCATTTGAATTGAAGCAGGCTGAAAAAGTAGCCCACGGCAATACAGAACATGAAGTATCTGAAATCAGTTTCGATATGTCCTTAGACAACATGGAAAAGATGCATCTATCTAAGGTATTGAAAAAATTGGAGTGGAATAAATCGAAGGCATCCAAGTTTTTGGGTATTTCTCGGGCCACCTTGAGGGCAAAGATCAAAAAATATAGTCTCTTAGAGAATTGAAATGGAGTATTCAAGGGTTACTAAGGAATTGTAAAATGGTTTATTAGGTTTGACTGAGTACCTATCAGGATTTAATGGAGGACTGAAATATTTTGCTTGACTTTTTGGAGAATTTGTTAATAATTTATCTCGTTCCATCACATTTAAAATGAGGGGAAAAAGATGATGTGGGGCAAAAAGAAAGAAGTCATTGGATTGGATATTGGAAGCAGTTCGATTAAAATGGTGGAGTTAAAAGAGGACAAGAATGGGTATAAGTTACAAAATTTGGCCAT
>Ga0315282_10010296_pt1 | contig 14682 bp, 13 predicted proteins | sample YL17G07_20_MG_FD_203693 | JGI IMG/M metagenome (GOLD analysis project Ga0315282, IMG submission 203693) | Sediment microbial communities from Yellowstone Lake, YNP, Wyoming, USA - YL17G07_20 | ecosystem: Environmental > Aquatic > Freshwater > Lake > Sediment | place: USA: Wyoming | collected...
ATCTTCTTTCCCTGAGCTAAAAACTTTCCGGGTTGATTGATAATGTTGATCTCAAATAGCCCAGCATGCGTCATCATCTTTCTAACTCTTTCAGGATGGGGGAGGAGATCATGAGCCACTGGACCTCCGATATGTTGATGGAACTCATTGAGTTCTTCCACACTTTTAAGATGGGCAATATATAGACTCCCTCCGCTCTTAAGTACTCTCGCCATTTCAAGAAGAGCTTTCAGCTTATTTGGGAAATGGGGAAGGGCAGAAAAACAGATGATTTGATCGAAAATACCAGATTGAAATGGCAGAGATTCCACGGTAGCGTTGATGAGTATTTTTCCCCCAGGGCATTGGCGAAGTTTTGCCTTCTCCAGCATCTTGAATGAAAAATCAAAACCGATAAGCATTCCTTTTGGACCAATTGACTGTCTTATCAATGGGAGTAGAATACCCGTGCCTGTGCCAACGTCCAAGACCCAATGCCCTTCTGCCAATCCGAACCAGCTCACAACTTCTAAGAGCTCAGAGGCTCTTTCGTTATATTTGAGCATTTCATCCCACGATGATGCATGACGATCGAAATAATCCCTCAACATTTCCATGTTCTCTCCAAAAAGAAAGCCATGAAGACGAAGGTTTTCGAACCTCTCTGCCTTCATGGCCAAGACAAATATAACTCTTGCAGTTTTTGGTTGTCAAACAAATTTTTCTTGACAAAAGATTTGAAATCGATTAAAAAAGATTCAATTAAAGAGCCACGAAGGTTTGGGGCCAGAAGGCTTAACTTTTGTGGCTCTCTTTATTTGGACGAAATCAAAACCACGGAGGTTTTAATCTCGCTGAAGCGAGACCCTCCGTGGTTTTTTTGTTTGAGGAAAGTTTTGTGGGGACGGATATGGATAAGGCTATATGTAAGCGGGTAGCAACGGTTAGGTTCTGGGATGGCTATGCGAGATGGTATAAGCTCTGGATGGAGCATACCCAGTATCATGAGAGGATTATTGGACCCCTGTTGGCCATGACCGGAAAGGGATGGAGGGTTTTGGATATCGGCGCCGGAAATGGCATCCTCTCCATCCCCCTCTATGTCCGGGGTTGTGAGGTGACAGCCCTTGAGCCTTCCATCGGAATGAGAAACCTGCTGTATGAGGAGGCCTTCAAGAACAGGATTGATGGAATAAGTGTTGATGAGCGGATATGGGAAGAGGTCCCCTGTTATGAATATTTGGATTATGACCTCATCCTTGCGTGCAACACCCTTCATCTGACACAGATCGGCTTTGATGAGGCCCTTGCGAAGGTATTTCGGGCAAGGCCTGAAAATGTCTTGTTGATCTCAGAGGTTAGACCGCCGGAGATCCAGGTGAAGTGGCGTCATGGTAGTTATACGATGGCCTTTACCAAGGCCTATGAAACGGATAGCTCCTACGCCTACCACCATATGAATGAAGTAGTGGAACACTGGACCTTTAAAAAGGGACGGATCCTTCAACCCGATGAAATCCACGCATTGAAGGAGAGGATCGTTCTCCACGGGGGACATCTCTGGATGAGGGATACAGCCCAGGTGATGATGTGCTGGTGGAAAAGGAATGATCAGAAAAAGGATTAATGGCGGGGTTTTCGTGTCGATAGGACTTCATATTGTCATTATGATCATCCCCTTGACCACGATCGTGGTTCGGGAGTCTGACGAAATTGAACTCTATGTAATAAATGAAAAACCTGTGATCAAAGAACAAAAAATAATCGAACGTCCCCAAATGACCATTGTCTCAAAGAATGTTGAGCAAGAGGTGGAAAAAAAACCTATCATCCTTCCGATGTCTCCAATCATTGAAGAAAAAAAGGCTGTGAATCAAATGGTCATTGAACCGGAGAAAGAGGTGATTGAAAAACCTCGGGAAGAGATTTCCGAAATAATTGAATCGCCAATGGTCGTTGAAACGCCTATTACCCTTCCGAAACAGATTCTTGAAGGTCCCCCGAAATCTCAATCCACCCAATTGCCTCAAACCCCAATTCCTGAGGTTCAAAACAAAACAATTGAAACGACTCAATCTACCCCTGTTAAATCAGGAACTCTTGATGGAGGCACCGAATCACAAACAAGCTCATTGAGACAACCCTTTCCATCATCAGATGAGGTGCCATTTGGATCGGAAGTCGGCCCCAAGTTTCTGCGTCGCGAGATGCCCATTTATCCCCTAATGGCAAGAAGACTCGGTAAAGAGGGAAAGGTTCTTCTGAGGCTAACCATCGACGAAAAAGGAAATCTTCTAAACGTGGAAGTGCTGGTGGGAGCAGGATACGGCTTCACAGAAGTTGCCGTGGCAGCGGTGAAGAAGTCAAAATTTCTTCCCGCGAAAAAAGAGGGCAAACCCGTTTTTTCCAAGGCCATCTTACCTGTTCGGTTTGCCCTGAGGAGGTCCGAATGATCGATTTCTTCTTGAAGGGCGGCTTGCTGATGTATCCCATTGCCCTATGCTCCGTGGCCGGAGTTGCGATTCTCGTTAATAAATTTATCGAGTACCGTTCGATCCTGAGGGAGGTTGAGAAACCCCTGGAAGACCTGTTGAAATCGCCGCCTCCGATTATGAGCGTGATCTTGAGCAGAATCAAAGAGGGCTGTGATGAGAAGGAGATATCGGTGGTTGGCACAAAACAGGTCCGGCAGATCGAAAAGGCCCTGAGCTGGTTGGGTTTGATTGCAACCCTTACACCCCTACTCGGCCTCACCGGCACGGTGACAGGGATGATCAGGGCCTTTACGGTCATCAGCCAGAGCGCCAGCGTCAATCCCTCCATGCTTGCCGGAGGGATCTGGGAGGCCCTGATTACGACCGCCGCAGGGAGACACTGCAACAGCAATGTCCCCTTTGAATTATTCTATCACAAGAAAGGGGGTGAGAAAAGACTTTAAGGAGGTGTTTTATGAAAGGAGTGACAAGGCAGTTGATTGTAATCATTTCCGGTTTGATTCTCTGTATCTCCACTGGGTTGGCGGAAGAGGCACAAAAAGAAACAACGCTCGAAGAGATTGTCGTGACCGGCGAGAAACTGATCACACCCACAAAACAGACGAACGAAACTGTCTATACAGGGAGCGAGATCACCAAAAAAGGATTGGAAGCCCAAGGGACCAAGGCCGCCGTCAGTGTTTATGAGGCGATCAATGTACTGCCCGGGGTCAGTGTGGAGAGCCCAGATCCATACGGGCTTGCTGCCGAGCAAACAAACATAAGGATTCGTGGCGTGCGGGGATACTCTGGCGCGATGACGGTTGAGGGCGTTCCCAACTGGGGCGGAAATCCCATGGGACCCAGGGAGTATATATACGATACTGAGAACTTTCAAGGCATCGCCGTCTATAAAGGGGCGGTGCCCGCCGATCTTGGAACCGGCGTCGGAGCTCGCGGCGGTGCTATGGAGCTCAGGCCCCGATGGCCTGAACAAGAATTCGGCTTTGACTTTAGTCAGGGTATCGGCGTCAACAACTACAGTCGGACTTTTTTAAGACTCGACTCCGGTGCACTGCCTGCCGTCAGCACCGGCCTGGCACTTTCCTATTCCTACACCGCAGCGGAGAAATGGAAAGGCCCCGGCGATCTCGGGCCCCGGAATAACGTTGGTCTGATGCTCAGACAGCCCGTATGGGCCGGCGACGAAATTAAAATCTGGTTTAATTACAACGACGTAAAACAAGACCTGTACAGGCCGCTGACTTATTCTGAAGTGAAGCACTTGGGTGCTAACTACAACAAGGATTATAATGCCAACCTTACTGGAGTCAGGAGTGAGGATATCAACTATTACAAATACAACAGTGGCAATTATACCAACCAGGATTTCCTTTCCGTGATTCCAATAACTCTGTCCGATACATTTCAGCTGAAGTTCAAACCGTACTATTCCTTGGAAGACACCGAGATTTTCGGTGGATCCAGTTCCCAAGGAGGAATTATCCAAAAAAGGATTCGGGATATCGAGCGTTATGGTTTGATTTCGCAGGTAGATTCGAAATTTTCATGGGTTACGGCGTCTCTCGGCTACTGGTTCGAATCAAATGACATGGTCATCCGTACCGAAAATTATAACCCGGTTACCTTTGCATTCATGGGACACGGGATGTACACGGAAAACGATGGGAACGGCATCGTCCACAGCCCGTTTTTAAAACTTGCTGGCCGCATCGCGAATTTTGATTGGCAGGGGGGTCTAAAATATTTCTATTACAAAGACCCCGCAAGCCAGGGCTATACCTCCACCGCGCCTGACTTTGTATTAACCCCTGCTGCCGATTTATATAGAGAATCGAGAAAATACGACGAATTCCTCCCTACGCTGGGTGTAGGCTATCATCTGTCCGACTCTATGGAGTTTTATACCAGCTACGGGCGAAACCAGATTCGGCCGTATGCCTATTTGCCGCTGATCACCTTGTACAACCAGAACAGAGCCACATTTCAAGCTGCGGGCATTACACTGGACGATCTTTTCAAGGGTTATGACATGGAGATCTCAGATAATTTCGAGTTTGGCGCGCGATTCCGGAAGGACTGGATCGAGATCATGCCCACCGTTTTTTACTCGACGCACAAGAATCTTTTGACCACTGTATATGATCCGAGAGTGGGACTGAGCTATTATCAAAATATCGGGAAGGCCACTGGATATGGCCTCGAACTCGAGACTAACCTTTATTTTAATAAGAATCTAACATTTTTCTTTAACCCCACCTACACGGTTCTCACGTACGACGATGATCTGACCTACCAGGGCAATATCCTTGATACCAAGGGCAAACAGGTCGTCGATACCCCTGAGTGGTCTTTGAAAACAGGGTTGATCTTCACGTATGGCGACATTGAAATCGTTCCCATGGTCCGGTACCTTGGCTCAAGGTATGGCGATGCGGAGCACAAGGAACGTATCGACGACTACATCGTAGCCGATTTGAAGATCGGTTATACCAAGAAAAATCTGTTTTTCGTCAAAGCTTTGAAGGTATCATTGGAGTTTAGCAATATTTTCGACAAGGAATATGTTTCCGTCATCAATTCGATGGATGACACCCGGGCGGGAAGCACGAGCTATTACGTTGGGGCACCATTCACCACAATGTTGACGGTGTCCCTGGAACTTTAAAAAGCTGATTTTGGAGCAGTGGCGCTTTTATCCAGCGCCCCAAAACTTGCATGACCCAAGGAGGAGATGAAATGGACACCAACCCTACAAACTGGCCGCAGATGCAACTCAGAGCCGTCGGTGTGGTGCGAAGCGAAATCAAAACGCCCATGTTGCAAGCCGCAGAATCCGATATTGAGCTTCAAGAACAAATGGACAAGATTCGAGAGTATCATCAAAAAATTAAGAATACCGTTTGCGAACTGGTTATCTCCCCAGAATGGGCGGAACTTCTTGACGGCATCGAAGACTTTTCCCACATCCTCGTGCTATACTGGCCGCACCTGATGGAACCGGAGCGACGGAACCTCCGAAGGGTGCATCCCATGGGGCGAAAAGATTTGCCCATGCAAGGCATTTTTGCAACCTGCAGCCCGGCCCAATCCTGTTTTGGTTTCAACAGTCCGGCTTCTTGAACGCAAGGGCAGCGTACTAAGGGTAAAGGGTTTGGAAGCGGTGGATGGCAGTCCCATCGTCGACATCAAACCCTATGTGCAATCCTATTACGGAGCGGAAAATCCAATCGTGCCAACCTGGATGGCGCGAATCCACCGGGAACTGGAAATGGATGATGGAAATGGATGATTTCTTCATAGAAGACAGTTTCGGGTGATATGGACCGAAAGGAGCATATCGTACGAATGCAAAGGAATCGACCGAAACAAGAAAAGTTGCGGATCCGGTGCTATCCATGATGCCCCGGGCATGCCTCTCTTCTTCTTTTTCTACGATGCTGTCTGCGACAACAGTCTGTATATTGAAACATAGGACCTCAACAGCAAAGACCAGCTTCGGAAGCTCGCTGATATGCCGTTTTCTAAAGAGACCTAAATGGGTGACCCCAATTGTTGGTGGAAAAGGGATGGACAGTATACGAATTAATGATCGATTGCGTCGGTCATACTTCACATTGCCATGCCTATTCCCATTTCTGCAGAGGCCGTCAGCTATGCTGATGTGATTAAACTCTCTATCATCGATAAAAGTTCCACAAGGGGAAAATGACTTACGGGAAGTCTGATTGAGGGGTGGTCTTTTCGACCGCCCCTCAACCTTATGCGCTAACGGTTCCAAACAACCGCGTAAGGATCGCCACTGGCAACCTCCTCGGCAAGGCGAGCGTTACCAGCAAACTTTTTTAATTCCACAAGATATCCAAGCAAGGATTCCCTGGGAAGTCGGGCCAGTTCCCGGGACATTTTCACTCTGGCGATCCAAAACATCGGGTTGCCCGGGCCACCTGGCGGGTTCATTTCGTCTGCTTTTACATGAGTATCTGCATAGGCTTTATCCCAATCAAAACCGAAAACGATCCCTTCGCAGACATCAGTCTTTCTATTCACCCGCATGACAATCGTCATGGGCTTGACTTTGTCCTTTTCGTACTTAGCTGAAAGTGCCGGGGCTATGTACATGGCATAGCCTGAAGATTTTCCGGCAGTTGTGTTGAAGATGACCTGCAGGGCGTCCGCCGGGCATATGGCCGGGGCTGTAACAAAGATATACTGTTCGCCAGGGCCCAAAGCCATTTTGTTCCGGCAATATTCCCCGACAACATAGCCAGCATTTACACCTGGACAGAAATGATCATGAAAGCAGGCTGCCAGCAGTAGCGGCCAGGGTGGTCCGGCTGCCCAGGTTAGACTGATGCTGACCACGGAAAAAATATTCTGCCCGATCAGACCGGCCGCTGCCGTTTTCCAGCCCTCAGGGGTCAAGATTTTTTCAAGTGCGGCGTTCACTACCTGCTGAGCGAAATCCTGGCCCGTCCATTTTAAAAAGACCAACTTTCCGGTGTCCTTTCGGAAAATAGAGCACCAGAGGGGGTCGTTGACCGATGTGTGAACAGCAAGCAATGACCGGGTGCCAGTAGAACATCCCATCGTTTCCCTGGCGATATCCAAAAAGGCCTCAGTGTTCTGTGGTCCGATCTGTCCATATCCCGCGTTGGTGAGAACCAGGAGGTTCTCGTCGCCTTTTGGCAACCCGATTGCAGAGAACGCCTTCTCCAGGGCTTCCCGGGCCATATTCATCTCCGAAGAGTAAGTCGGTCTGCGCTCGGCAGCAAAACCCAGACAGACCCCAAGAATCAGAACAAAACAAAGTCCATAAGCGAAATATTTCTGTTTTCTCATTGTAAGCCTCCTTTTTTTTACACCTCCTTTCTTCTGAAAGGGCTTTTCCATAACACTTATTTCACACCCCACCCACGGGGAAGTAGCTTCGTGCCGAGATTCCGAATTTCGGTCCTCCTTTTGAGCAGGCGAGGCCCTCTTAGTACCTTTTTTCGACAACGTCAAAACAGGGAATACAGTAAACCTTGTCATGAAAACGGCGGGTTCTGGTCTCCATGACCGGTTCTCCACAGGATTCACAAACCAGGCTGGATACCATCCTCGCCTTCTTGGGCACCGGGTCGACGGGCTCTTTGATTTCGAATATTTCGGAAAGATCTGATTCCATAATGCGCCTCGAGATTCCCTCCCGGATCTCGCGCCAGGTCTTCTCTTCGTCCTCAGTCAACCCTTCTTCCTGGACCTTCCGGTTCAATTCCCTGAAGACCGGTCCGGCATTTCCGAAGATCTCCCTACGAGCCACCAAGCGAAGCGCCTTATTGTCCCGGCGGCGGTAAAAGGTGAAGGCTGTCTTGCCATAGTCTTTATAGATCAGGTTGCCTTTGCCAAGGGTGCAACCAGTCAGGTACTGAATAGCGTCCACGGCACACATTTCTGCTTCGACCACAGCCACGATCTCTTCATCCGATGCTTTGCCGATCTCCTCTATGGCAAATTTGGAAGCACGGATACCAATGGCCAGCCCTGGACACCAGTGTCCGTGAAAATCAATCGTTTTCTTGATCAACTCAGGATCCATTTTTATCGAGGTCATAATTCCTCCTTTCTCGTGAAATGGTCGCACCAAGTCTCTGCATCCGTTGGGAATGATACATTTCCTTTTCTTCGGGTAAGGGAGATCTCCCTCTCCTCCGGGAAATGACACCAAACAAAATGGTCTCGGCTTTGGTGGGCCATCCCTTTTGGATATTCATGAAGGCATCTTTCATCGACAAGGTCGCATCGAGGAGCGAACGGACATCCTGTTTTGCTGATTTCTCCTTCTCCCGTCCCCGTACTCTTTCTTTTTCCACTTGCACTCTCAATCAGAAGCCGGGTGTAAGGGTGAGACGGGTGAGAAAGAATGTCGTGGGCCGGACCCACCTCCATCAGCCGCCCGGCCAGCATCACGCCGATTCGGTCTGCTATTTTACGGGCCAAACCGATATTATGGGTGACAAAGAGCATGGTTAATCCCTTTTCAATCTGAAGGTCAAGAAGGAGCTTAAGGACTTTTGCCTGAATACTCGGGTCGAGGGCACTGGTCGGCTCGTCCGCAACCAAGAGTATAGGGTTAACCACAAGTGCCCTGGCCAGGCAGATGCGCTGAATGGCACCCATGTTGAGCTCGTGGGGGTAACGCTTTAGAAATTCCGGGCCGGTGGAAAGGCGAACATCCGCCAAAGCCCGGAGCACATGGTCCCTTATCTCCCTTTCTTCGCTAATCGCCCCCTGAATCCTGAGAGGTTCAGCCACAATATCGAAGACAGAAAGCCGATGACTGACAGATTCAGCGGGATTCTGGTAGATCACTCCGATTCGTTTGGCTAAAGAAGGGTAGTCCAGGTCTATCCATTCATCCATATCACGGCCTTCAATGACACGACGCCCCTTGTCCGGCTTGAATAATCCTGCAGCAATCATGGCGAGGGTTGTTTTACCGGAGCCCGTTTCGCCCACCAGACAAAAGACTTCGCCGGCTCGAATCCTCAGGTCCGTGGGATGGAGAGCGGTGATCACACCATAGCTCTTACTGACGTGGTGAAGTTCGAGAATCTGAACAATGCCACCTCTCAGGCAACGAACCTCTCGCCCTTGCACCTTCTCAAGAGGAATGGTCCCCCTGCTGCAGATTTCGATGGCCTGGGTGCAGCGAGGCTGGAAAAGACAACCTGTCAACGGAACAGAGCCTTCTTCGTGTCTCCATTTCGACGAATCCTCTTGATCAGGGATTCCCGCCTTGAATTCGTTTTTGGAATGGGAGTGGAGAAGTCGAAAGAAGGCGTCCCCGCGAATACCGCCAAGATCGCGAGTTGCTTCCAGTGTTGGATAAGAACGCCCCAGACCAAGTGTGTAAGGATGAAGGGGATAGGTCAGTAAATCCGTCCCGGCCAACTTCTCCATAATCTGTCCTAAGTAAAGCACGGCTACGTCATCAGCCAGACCCTGCACCAGGTCAAGGTCGTGTGTGATCAAAAGGATCGTTTTACCGCTGTCCCGAGCCTGGCGGATGACTCCTGAGACAAAAAACTTGGTCATAGCGTCCAAGGCTGCGGTGGGCTCATCCAGAATGACCACCTCCGGGTTCAGGATAAAGGCCATGGCTAAGAGAGCCCGTTGAATTTGACCGCCACTCAACTCATGAGGGAAGCGAAATCCTTCCTCAGGTTTTAATCCCATCCTCAACAGGTGGGCTTGAGCCTCTTTTTTTGCCTGCCCTTCCTTCATTCCCGCCGAGCAGATCAAGGGCTCGGCGACCTGGTCGACAATCCGGTGAACCGGATTTAAGTTTGCCGCCCCGTTCTGGAAGACCATGGCCACTTGGGACCAGCGGATCTGATTCAGACTCGATTCTTCCATCCGTATAATCTCTCGATCACCCAGTTTTATACTTCCCCCCAACTCCGCATTTTCCGGTAGAAGTCCCATAAGCGATTTACCCAGGGTGGTCTTGCCGGATCCGGATTCACCCACCAGAGCCGTGATCCGGCCGGCCTCCAACATGAGACTGACCTGGTCCAGGGCTAGCAAGGAATGACTCCCGTCACGGTACGTCACCGTCAATCGATCGATATCCACTTTCACCATGCTTCCTTCAATCTTGGATCGAATACCTTCTCCAGGCTAACGGCCAAAAAGGTGACAGCCATGATCAACAGGGTGAGAAGAAAAACCGGCGGCATGATCCAGTTCCACCAGACGTTCAGGTAATAGTATTTGAGCGCATAGCCAATCATGAGACCCAGGGATTTGCGGCTGGGATCGAACAATCCCAGGAAGGCCAGAGAAGCCTCCATGAACATGGCCATGCGGGCCTTGGTAGCGAAGCCAATCAGATAAAGAGGGAAAAGCTCCGGCACCAGGTGCCTCGAAATGATATAGCAGGCCGAAGCCCCCATCTGTCTTGACGCCTGTATATGAAGGCGGTTTTTCACGACCAGGGCTTGCGACCGGATGGCTTTGGCAGTGGTAGGCCACGACATAATTGCCAGGATCAAAGCCAGCATCACCGGCGACGGCCGGAACAGAGCAGCAGTAAAAATCAGGATCATAATGGCGGGAATGGCAAGTAGAATGTCGGCGAGCCGCATCATAATCTGGTCCAGCAATCCGCCGAACCATGAGGCGCCAAGTCCAACGGTCACTCCGAGAAACAAGGCAACGATTCCGGTCAGGAGGCCGAATCCAACTGTATTTCGCATCCCGTAGAGGAGTTCGGAGAAGATGTCCATTCCACCGTCATTGACGCCCAGCCAGTGCACAGCGGAAGGCGGACTGAGTGGCTGAAAAGACATGTCATGCGGGTCATGCGGAGCCAGCATCGGACCGAGCAAGACCAGGAGACCCAGCAATAAGACCAGTCCCATGCCTGTCACGAACCAGGGATCCCTAACCAATTCACCGCGAACATCAATATGCATGCTTCACCCGTGGATCGATCCAGCCGTAAATGTAATCGAGAGCCAGATTGACCAAGAGAACCATCAGAGATGAAATAAGGACGATGCCCTGGATCAGGGGTAAATCCCGCATCCCAATGGCGTTAAACAGCAGTGTGCCCAGGCCTGGGTAAGAATAGATGGTTTCCACCACCAGTGCCCCGGTCACCATGAAGGCAATGCGTAGCCCAAATCGCGTGGCCATGGGTAGGAGTACGTTGCGCGCGGCATGCACATACCGGACTCGTAAGGCAGGCAGCCCTTTTGCCCGAGCTGTTTGCACAAATTGCTCCTTAAGTACCATGACCATACTCCCCCGGGTAAGCAGGAAGTTACCGGGAAAATAGGCCAGAATCAGTGTGGACAGAGGCAACGTGAGGTGGCATACCACATCCCATGCCCACTCTCCGGCAGAGTGCCTGGCATAAGCCGTCTCAGCCCCGGATGCGGGGAGCCATCCGAGATAGAGGGCAAAGATCAAAAGCAGAATCACACCGCTGCCGATTTCAGGCACTCCCTCCATGATGGTCATGGACCCAACCCCGATCTTCTCACAGTAACTACCTCGACGCCAGGCCAGCTCCACGCCAGCTATAAATCCGAAAACCATGGAAATCATATGCGCGCCTCCCACAAGCAATAGGGTCCATGGAAGGGCTTGCAGGATCAAGTCCGAAATCGGGGTTAAGAAAGCATAGGAATATCCCCAGTTCAGGGTGACCAGATTCACCAGGTACCGGATGAAACCCTCCCGCTGGGTGTAAAAAGCTCTGATCTGTGCCTCCTGATCCGCGGTCAGCGTGACATGAGAACTCGAATACATGGCGGTTACAAAATCGCCGGGCAGGAATCCCGGCAGGCTGTAACTCAGATAGATCATGATCAGGGCCGCCAGGATGTAGGCCGAGACCCTTCCATACTTTCTTGAAAAAACCTTCATACGAGACCATTGCATTTAAATCCCCGCCATCCAAAAAGTGTAGACCCTGTGGACCGAGGAGATCCTTTTGTGCCCTTGTGTCTGCGCAAGGGTTTGGCGGCTTGATGATAAACCAAGCTTTCCCTGAAAGGATTACCTCACAAGAGACATCTTATTCTGGGGAATGGGAACTCCCTTGCTGATTCCACCCCTGGTAAAATACCAGACGATTCCCTTCTTTGGATTGTAAGCAGCCATGGAATCCGGGTAATACAGAGAAATGGCCGGTAGATCCTCGGCGTAAACTTTCTGGATCTGATGAACGATGGCCTTCCTTTTTTTCTCATCCATTTCGATCATCTGATCTTCCAAAAGCCGGTTGAGGGCGGGGTTGGCATCATAACGGGCACTGTTGACCGAGCCTGCACCGTAATGAGAAGAAATCATTTCATTCAACATTCTCGGGTCGCCGCAAATACCACCGTGCCCGGAAACGGCGAGATCAAATTCCCAGTTCTTCACTCTGCTGTCAGTGGTAGCTTGTTCCATGTTCACCAGATCCACCTGCATGCCGATATCCTTAAGTTGCTTCTTGATAATTTCGCCGTCCCGATCGGCAATGCTCTGGCCAGTCACGGTGATGGCCGACGACAGAAGCTCGACCTTCAAGGGCTTGCCGTCTTTTTGGTAGAAGCCATTTGAGTCCTGTTGATAACCTAAGGACTCGATTCGTTGTCGGGCTTTATCCGAGCTAAAGGGGTAAGAAGGAGTTTGTGGATTATACATCTCGTGGTCGATCGAGAGCAGGCCATAGGAAGCGGGTGTGGCAAACCCCCGGTGTGACTTCTCGATGATTTCCTGTTGATTAATGATATAAGCCAGGGCCTGGCGAAAACGCTTGTCGCTGAAAGGAGGCTTTCTGTGGTTGATCATGAGCTTCTTGTTCCAACCCCTCTCATCCTTGATGATCACCATCCCCTTTTGCTTGAGCGGCTCGGCCATATCGGGCTGTATACTGGCGAGGTCCACTTCCCCGGTTGCCAGGGACACCAGGGGCTTGCCCGAACGGGCGTAGATGAGCCGATCGGCCTTGGGCCGGCCCTGGTAATAATCCAAAAAGGCCTCGTAGAGATAAGTGCCCTGGGCCTTGTTAAAATCCCTGAACAGGTAGGGACCGGAGCCAATGTAAGTTTTGGGGTTGTCATAAGACTCTGGTCGATCCACAGATTCCCAGATATGTCTCGGGAGGATCGGCATGGTCCCGCCGATATCAGATAAAAAAGGCGAGTACGGTTTTGACAAATGGATGACTACTCTGTGCGGCCCTTCGGCTTCTACCCGGCCTACGTCATCAACCGTAATCCAATGATAGGGATGTTTCTTAAAATACCCGATGGTGAAAACCACGTCTTCTGCGGTGAGCAGTTGCCCATCGTGCCACTTGGCCCTCGGATTCAATTCAAAAGTGAAGGCCAGCTTTTTTGGGGTCAAAGGACCAGGATTTGGCCAAAGCAGGAATGTACCCATTCGAGTCCTTCCAGGCCAGTGTATCGAAAACCCAGCTCATACGGACATACCCCGGGCCCCGAGGGTAGTGCCGGTAAGGGTTGGGATATCCCCAATCGCCCTTGCTGTCCGCGATGCGAATTTCGGTCGTCTGGGCTGAAGCCGGGGCCTGAAGGCCAAAGAGCAATAAGAGCAAAATAAAAAACATTCCTATCAACTTTGTTACTTTTATCATGACAACGCCTCCGTAAATTTTTCCCGGACACTTACTTAACGAGCTTTGAAACGGATCGATCGATTTTTCTCTCTCCTTTTCCCTTAACCTTCTCGTACCATCCGACCACGGCTCGGGGAAAAGCATCGATATAGGGATTATAGGGTTTGATGTCAATGACAGGGGTGCCATCCAAACAATCCACTCCTCTGACACGAAGTCTACATCCATCAATTTTGAGAAGTTCCACCACAGTCAATCCGATCGGATTGGGCCGATGAGGGCTACGGGTGGCAAAGGTTCCACGGATCTCTGGACCATAGGGAGTGACCGTCTGTAGCCTTTTCCGATTTGCAGAGTGCATGAAGGTCAAAAGATAGAGATGACTGACTCCATCCAGATCCTTTAGGGCCGGGAGGAATCGCTCTTTTAACACAATTTCTCCAACTGTCGCTGTCCTAGCCCCCTGAAATGGGCAGTCTTTCATTCGTTTGAAGGGAGAATGGATGACACCAATGGGAGCCACTGAAAATACCCTCTTTGAGTTTGAGACGGATTTCATCGTAGGTGACCCCTTTTTTGGGCAAAAAAAAACCATGAGGTGCGAGGTCTGCAGACCTCTCTGCCTTCATGGCTTTTTTAAATATAACTTTCCTCATCTTTATTTGTCAAACATTTTCTCCATGGCGTAATTTCGAATGCTTTATCGGGGGGACCTATCTTTCGCCGAGTCCCTATGACCTTCCCTATGCTCCCAGGAAAACGTTGAGTGCTGGTGCATCTTATGCCCTCTGGGAACAGATATTTTTCAATCTTGACATGCAATACGTCGACCACCATTTTGTTTCGAATCCTCGTTACCCAACCTCTACTCCGGGCGAAGTGGGAAGCTACTAAGTGATAAACGAAAAGATCGCATATCGCTATAAACCTGCCTCCAAGAAATGGGAAGGAGAAGTCTTCATCGCTGGAGAGAATCTAACCAATGTCCATTATGAATATTTAAAAGGTTATCCCATGCCAGGGGCAACTGTAATGGTAGGAACTGGTTTTAGGTTTTAAAAGTCGGAAGAACCATATTTTTTAAAT
>Ga0315282_10010297_pt1 | contig 14679 bp, 12 predicted proteins | sample YL17G07_20_MG_FD_203693 | JGI IMG/M metagenome (GOLD analysis project Ga0315282, IMG submission 203693) | Sediment microbial communities from Yellowstone Lake, YNP, Wyoming, USA - YL17G07_20 | ecosystem: Environmental > Aquatic > Freshwater > Lake > Sediment | place: USA: Wyoming | collected...
ATATGTTTCAGAATTATCCCCCTAAAGTAAGCTGATTTGTTTTATAATAAATGTTTTTAAGGAGGAATAATGAAAATTGCGGTTATCGGTCTATCCAATTCAGGAAAAACTACAGTCTTCAATGCACTGACAGGGCTGAATATTGAACCAACAATCTATCCGACAATTTCCAGCGAACCCAGCATCGGCGTGGTAAAGGTGCCCGAGCCGGAAGTTGACAGGTTGTCTGAGATTTACAGACCCAAAAAGAAAACATATGCCACGATTGAATATATTGATTATATCGGCCTTACCAGAGGCGATTTGAAACAGAACAGGAAGGTTTTTGATTTGATAAAGGACGTTGATGCCATTGTCCATGTGGTAAGAGCCTTTTACGATGAATCTGTTGTGCACCCTATGGCAAGTATAAACCCGGTGAGAGATATTGAGACGGTTGAACTCGAACTGGTCTTTGGTGACCTTGAATTAGCTGAAAAGCGACTTGAACGTATGGAGGAAGGGAAAAAACGAGGAAAGAGACCTGACGAAACAGAGCAAAAACTGCTTCAGAAATGCAGGGATTTCCTCATGAAAGAAACGGCGCTGAGAAACGTGGAATTTACCAAAGAGGAGATTAAGGCGATGAGGCCGCTTCAGTTTCTGTCAACCATTCCAAAAGTTATTGTCCTTAATACCGGAGAAAGGGATGCCGATACAGAGTATGCAAAGACGCTTGAATCATCACTGCTGAATCGTTATCCATCAGCGAATGTTTTAACACTCTGCGGTAAAATTGAAATGGAGATTTCCCAGCTTCCTGAAGGTGAAAAAGAATCTTTTTTTAGTGGACTCGGCATTGAAGATACTGCTTCAAACAGACTCATACGCACATGCTATCAGATCCTCGGACTTATATCATTTCTTACGGTAGGAGAAGATGAGGTGCGCGCCTGGACTGTCAGGAGCAATACGAATACGGTGACTGCTGCAGGAAAGATTCATTCCGACATCGAGAGAGGTTTTATCAGGGCTGAGGTCATTTCCTATGAAGACTTCATCTCGTCCGGCAGTATGCACACTGCGAGAGAAAAAGGCCTCCTGAGACTTGAAGGGAAGACATACGAAGTGAAGGACGGGGACATCATTAATTTCAGGTTTAATGTGTAGACCCAGAGGGTCAAGGAGGACAGGGGCAGGTCAATCCTCCTTTCCCGGGTTTTCCTCTAAGAATTAGATTTCCCCCCTCAATATCTGCAAACAAAAACTACAGGCTAAGGTTAAAGGATTTTGTGAAAATAAAAAGGGGACGTTCATCTCGAACGATTTAAAAACGTGTTTACTCAAAAATCACATAATCTTTGATCTTCTCGAGCCGCTTCCCTTTTATGCCAAGGTCTTCAAGCTGATTGATCCTTGTCTCCCGGCGTATCAAAAGTATCCTTTTGACCGTATCCAACCCGATGCCCGGCACCCTCAGCAATTCTTCATTGCCCGATGTATTTATCCTGACAGGGTAATATTCGGGATGGCTGTCGGCCCAGACCTGCTTGGGGTCTTTATCAAATCTCAGATTTCCACCCTTATTGAGAATAATGTCCTCCCTGTTAAAACCGTATTTCCTGATTAGGAAGTCAACCTGATATAGGCGATGTTCGCGCATAAAAGGCTTCTCGGGATTTGTGAGGAATTGCCTTTCGCCAGGGATCTCAGGATGTCCGAGACCTTTCTGATAGGCCGAAAAATAGACCCTCTTGAAATTTAGACGTTTATACAGGCCAAACATATAATTAATGATTTCCGAATCTGTCTCGTCCGAAGCGCCGACGATGAACTGGGTGGTGCATTTGACTCTCGAAAACCTCATACCTCTCTCCGTGAGCTTCCCCATCAGCTTCAGCGGCCGGATTATATCTTTATCGTAATCTTTTTTACCCGAAAGTACTGCAAAGTGTTTCTTGCCCGGTGTCTCGATATTGAGGGACACGGCGGTTGCGAGTGATAGGGCATCTTCAATCGCTGCATCCGAAGCTCCGGGAATGACCTTCAGGTGTATATAACCCTTGAAATTATGATTGTATCTGAGAAGCCGTGCAACGGTATTGATCTTATCCATGGTGTAGTCCGCATTATTAATGACAGCGGAACTCAGGAACAGGCCGAAGACCTTTCTTCTTCTCTGATATTCCATAAACACCCGGGCAACCTCTTCGGGTTGGAGTGTACAGCGCCTCACGTTCGTATCAGAGCGGAGCGGGCAGTACTTGCAATCATTCTTGCAGGCGTTCGAGAGAAGGGTTTTCAGAAGGACGGTATAGCCGCCCTGCGGCAGGGTAACAGGATAAAGCCACCTGCCGTCTGGGCCTCTCCTGCGGTGTTCATCCTTGCCGGTGCCGCACGCACAGGCCAGATCATACCGCGAATCTTCGGAGAGCACTCTCAGCTTTTCGATGGTATCCATTGTGAAAAACCTTCAGGAATTATATCAGAGCCAGTTATTATATTCATAGAAAACCGCACCCAGGTTGCCATTCCTTATCCTCTTTTTCTAACCCAATTTTTTATAGAATCCCCGATCCTCTTTGACAGTGAAGGCCTTATTTTCACTTCTATATAGAGGTCACCAGCCTCCCCTCCGTGTCTTCCGGCTTCTCCTTGCCCTTTTAGTTTTATCTTTTGACCGTTTTTGATCCCCTGAGGAATCTTTATCATCAGATCTTTTGACCTTTTCCATTTCTTTCTTGCAGGATATCCTATCTTTCTTCCAATCTCTTTTGGAGAGATAGTTATATTATCGGATAGATCCTTTCCTCTCTCCGGGATTTCCAGCTCTTCTATAATTTTTTTTCCAAAATATCCAAAAAGTTTGTTCAACAATCTCAAGCGGAAAGGTACCCGATAACTTGGCTGATCTATACGTTTTCCTTCGGCTTTTTGCCAGTCCTTTTGAGCATCTCTGCCAGTAGGACTAAATCCAAAACCAAAAAATACCCCTTTGGCAGAAAACCCTGGCTTTGTAAATTCAAAAGTCCTGTATTTAGGGCCATAAAAATTGCTCTGACTAAAAACATCCTCTGGCATTCTGAAACCAGAAAACATTCTGGCAAACTCTTCAAAGATTTTATTGATATCTGAACCCCTAAAGATGTCTTCTTCTGAATAGGTCTGTCTGAAATGAGTGTAAGCAGTGGAGCCAAAGCGTGATTTTAAAGAGTCATATTCGCTTCTTTTTCCAAAATTGCTTAAGGTAGCATAGGCTTCATTGATCTCTTTCATCTTCTGAGTAGCTTCTGGATTAGCACCAGTTCTGTCAGGATGATATTTGAAGGCCAACTTTCGATAGGTTCTCTTTATTTCCTCTGGGCTGGACTTTTCGTTTACACCTAATATCTCGTAATAATCCTTTTGCTCCATTTTACGTTTCACAGAAATTCTAACACAGGCTTTACAGCAAGGCTGAAGGGATATTGCTATTTATGCTCAAAGAGGGTTTTTACTTCCTTCATGAGTTCATTGATATCTTTGAATTGTCGATAGACAGAAGCAAACCTTACGTATGCAACCTTATCGAGTTCTCTTAAAGAGGTCATCACCTCTTCACCAATCCATGTACTTTGGATCTCCTTAACGCCGAGTCCTATCAGCTTCTTTTCTATGGAGTCTGTAATACCTTCCAGTATCTCGATACCTATCGGTCTTTTTTCACATGCTTTTTTCAGGCCGGTTAATATCTTTACTCTATCGAAAGGTTCCCGCCGCCCGTCTTTTTTGACTACCATAGGGATAATATCTTCTACACGTTCATACGACGTAAATCGTTTTGCACACTTAAGGCATTCACGTCTGCGGCGTATCGCGTTGCCTTCTTTGCTTGTCCTCGAGTCGATGACCTTATCTTCTAAGTTTCCACAGAAAGGACACTTCATGAAGAACCTAATAGACAGGGAATTTTTCGCAAAGGGAATCTACTCTTTTCGCAAGGGCATTAATTGCCGCTGCATCTTTATTATTCTGTATTATTAATGATATTATCTCTGCTATTTCTATTATCTCAGCCTCGCCCATACCCCTTGTTGTAACACATGGGGTACCCAGTCTTATGCCGCTGGTTATAGCAGGTTGCCTTTCATCATACGGTATAACATTTTTATTCACTGTTATTCTTGCTTTCCCGAGTGCCTCTTCTGCATCTTTCCCTGTGATATCTTTATTCGTTAAATCCACAAGCATCATATGGTTGTCCGTACCATCTGATATAATCTTAAAGCCCCTTGTTATCAACTCTTGTGCGAGTTTTTGTGCATTCTTTACAACTTTGGCTTGGTAGTCTCTGAATTTATGGTTAAGCGCCTCTTTCAGGGCAACTGCCTTTGCTGCAATAACGTGAACCAAAGGTCCACCCTGTATGCCAGGGAATACTATTTTATCAATTGCTTTTGCGTATTCAGCTTTGCACATTATCATTCCACCCCTTGGTCCTCTCAGGGTTTTATGCGTTGTTGATGTGACAAAGTCCGCATGCGGTATCGGTGAAGGATGAAGATCTGCAGCAACAAGTCCTGCGATATGGGCTATATCTGCCATGAGATATGCCCCGACTTCTTTTGCTATATCGGAAAATATCTTGAAATCAATAATCCTTGAATATGCACTTGCACCAACAAGGATCATCCTTGGCTTATTTTCTAAAGCAAGGCGTCTCACCTCATTGTAGTCAATATACCCGGTTTCTCTATTAACACCATAAAAAACAGTCTTATAAAGAATTCCAGAAAAGTTTACTGAAGCGCCGTGTGAAAGATGCCCACCATGGCTTAAGCTCATGCTCAATATTGTATCGCCTGGTTTAAGTACGGAGAAAAAGACTGCCATATTGGCCTGGGAGCCTGAGTGTGGCTGAACATTGACATGTTCAGCACCGAATAGTTCTTTTGCTCTCTTTATCGCAAGGTTTTCTACGATATCAGCATATTCGCAACCGCCATAGTATCTTTTGCCTGGATATCCCTCTGCATATTTGTTTGTAAAAACAGAACCCTGAACCTCGAGTACAGAAGGACTCGCATAGTTCTCTGATGCAATGAGTACTATATTTCTTCTTTCCCGCTCTATCTCTTTCTGTATCGCTTCAAAGACTTCAGGATCTGTAGATTTAAGACTTTCAAAAGCCATGTTTTTTCAAACGGTCCTCTATGTGTGATATTTTTTCAAGCCTTCTACGGTGTCTTTCTCCTTCAAAAGGAGTGCTAACCCACGTCTTTACAATCTCTTTAGCTAAATCTCTCCCGACTATCCTTCCACCGAGGACAAGGATATTAGCGTCATTATGCAGCCTGCTCATTTTTGCAGTGAAGAGTTCATTACATAAAGATGCCCTTACACCAGGAAATTTGTTCGCTACGATAGACATACCTATCCCAGTACCGCAGATTAATATACCCTTTTGTATCTTACCAGAAGAAACGGCTTCAGAGACCTTCTCGCCAAAATCAGGATAATCCACTGATTCAGTGCTGTCTGTGCCATAATCAATACACTCGATATGAAGGTCTTTTAAAAGGGCTATAATTTGTTGTTTCAGTTCGACCCCTGCGTGGTCACAGCCGATTGCGATTGTCATTTTGGTGTTTAGAAATTTAAATATCTTAATCTTATCCGAGAGATTGTTTGGAAGTCAAGAACGGTTTTTTGCTTATTTGACAAAGAAAAAGATTGAATTTTATTTCCTTATCTGCTATATTTTTACGGTTCCAGATGCAAGAGAGGGATAGAACATCAATACTTGAGGCGCTCCTATTTCTTTCGGCGGAGCCGATATCGCTTTCTACGATAAAGGATGTAATAGAGCTTCCTGAGGCTGAAATAAAGAGGCATATGGAAGAGTTGATGACAGAGTATAAAGAGCGAAATGCAGGCTTGCTGATAGTTGAGATTGCAAATGGCTATCAGATGGTAACAAATCCTGAATATTCAGTATGGGTAAGGAAGTTCAAAAGTACACATCTGTCGAGCAGGTTGTCAATGCCAGCCCTCGAGACACTCGCCATAATAGCATATAAACAACCGATAATCAGGGCTGAGATTGAACAGATCAGGGGTGTAAATTCTGACAGTGCAATCAGAACCCTTCACGAGAAAAGGCTCATAAAGATAATGGGTCGTAAAGAGGTGCCCGGGAGACCTTTTCTTTACGGGACAACACGAGAATTTTTGCAATATTTCGGGTTAAAGGACCTTACAGAGTTGCCGACGGTTAAAGACCTTATTCGGGAAGAGGCAGCTTAATTCCGGGAGGTGGGTATGAAAAAGTTTTATCTTTTTTTTACTGTCTCTTTGCTTGCAATTTTTATTTCGAGCACCGTCTATGCTGATACAACATATACAATAAAAAAAGGAGACAATCCTTTCAAGTTAGCAAAAAAATTCAAGGTCAGTGCAAACGAAATCATACAAGTCAATAAGCTAAGGCCAGAAAACCTTAAACCAGGCACTAGGATTATTATTCCATCAAAACAAAAAGTATCGTCTCATAAAGAGAAGCTGGCACAAAAAGATAATAAAAAGCCCAGTCCTGATACTTCCAAAAAAGAGAAGCACCATGAGGATTCTTCATTCCATATAGTAAAAAAGGGTGATACGTTATCATCTATATCAAAGAAGTATTCGATACCATTAAGTGAGCTCAAGGAGATTAATAATCTCAGTTCAACAAAACTGAAATTAGGACAGCAAATATTTTTAAAACAAATCATACCCAAGACCTATACTGTTCAGAAAGGAGATAACATCTATAAAATTGCAAGGAGGTTCCATGTCGATATTGATGAGCTGAGGGATATCAATGTTCTCGAAACAGATATCATAAAGCCAGGTCAGAAAATACTTTTAGAACCTGAAGCAGAACTCGACGAACCAAAAACCTATGAGACAATACTCTCACAAACCCATATCGAAAACGAGATAAAGCAGGTTTCAGAATCTGAAGAACAAAATTTGGGAGAACTGAGTATAAAGGAAAAGCTCACCCTCTTTGCAAAAAAGTTACTGAACATACCGTATCGATTCGGTGGAAACAGTCTCCTCGGGATTGACTGTTCAGCATTTGTTCAAAAGGTTTACAGCCTGGTCGGGGTAGATCTTCCACGATCGGCAAGGGAGCAATTCTCTGAAGGAAATCCTGTTGATAAAGGTGAGCTTTCTATTGGTGATCTCGTGTTCTTTAGAACGTATGCATCCTTTCCTTCACATGTAGGAATTTATCTTGGTAATAATCTATTTATACATGCTTCATCAAGAAGTAAAAAGGTGACCATCGACAACCTCGAAACGCCTTTCTATCTGAAAAGATTTATCGGAGCAAAAAGACTTATTGACGGGAAGGATGAAGAAGTTGATTTTGGGAGAGATGGATAACTAACCTTCAGGGCGTAGATAGCATCAACGCCCTTCATACATAACTTTCCCCATATCTGAGATATCGTATCCTCCGAGCCTTATTACCGTGTCCTGAAATTCAATATCTTCTCTTATAATCTTGATGAGATGCTGGAGCATCTCTGTCTCAAAGAATGTACGGGGTATAGCAAGGTCATACCTTTCCTTTGCCACAGGAATGAAATCGAGATTGAGTGCCCTTGCAGATGCAAGGATTGCAAGGCCTGTGTCCGCAACCCCGGTAAGAACAGCGGATGCAACACCCATATGCGTATATTCTTCCCTTTCATACCCTTTAACGTCTTTTGGAGTTATACCGAGTTCTCTTAAACACTTATCCGTAAGAAGCCTCGTTCCAGCACCTGACTGTCTGTTTACAAATATAACATCACTTCGCGTTAAATCCTCAAATCCCTTTATGTTTTTAGGGTTACCTTTTAGAACAAGAAGGCCCTGCTCTCTGTAGACAAGATTGACGAGGAGGATATCTCTATCAGGAAGAAGTTTCTTTATAAATGGTACATTGTACTCTCCTGTTTCCTCGTCAAGCAGGTGTGTTCCTGATAGATGCGCCTCGCCCCTTTTTAACGATATCAGACCACCCATTGAGCCCACATGGGCAGATGAGAGAGAAAACCTCGGATGCCTCTTTTTTAAGATATTAGCAAGCAGGTCAAGGGCATTATCATGGCTTCCGATGCAGACAATCGTATTTTCAATATCGCTTTTAGATCTCATCAGTTCAACATCTATCTCAGTACCTGCACCAATACCCTCAGACATAGCAGGTATGCGAACAAATCCATCAGCACGCACAAGAGACATGAGCAAACCTGCTCCACGGCTAACAGGGGTTGCTATAAAATTATCTCCCACCTTCCCCACCTTTACCCGCAGGAATTCTTCCTGTCCAAGCGTAGATGCAACCTGCCTTGAAATCTTTGCCTTGAGTATCTCGGGTTCTCTGATCTCAAGACCCTGCCATCTATAAATAAGTGGTTTTGCAAATAGATTGAATGTTATATACGCAGATACAGGATAGCCAGGTATGCCAAGAACGGGTTTGCCCTTTATCCATCCGAGAATAACAGGTTTACCAGGTTTTATGTTAACTCCATGGAGTATCACATCTCCAAGTTCTTTGATAGCCTTTGCAGTAAAGTCCTCTGAACCAGCAGATGCACCAGCATTAACGACAATCAGATCTCCCATGCTATGTGCGTCGAGAATTGCCTTTTTCAGATCTTCAAGTCTGTCAGGTATAATCCTGAATCTGACCGACTCACCTCCCCACTCAGAGACAAGACTGCTGAGGATTCTCGAGTTGTATTCAATAATATCGCCTTTCTTCAACTCAGAACCTGGTTCTACAATTTCTGAACCCGTCGGTATGATAACAACCTTCGGTTTTCTCCTTACCTTTACCTCTACATGACCACCTGCAAGCATTGCACCGATATCAACAGGCTGTATCTTTTGATTTTCAGGTAATATCAATTCAGTTGCCACAATATCTTCTCCAATCACCCTCACATGCTGCCATGGTGTCACAGGCGAAATAATTTCAATATATTCCTGGTTTTTTACTCCTGTAACTTGACTGCCTACTGCTGACTGCTGACTGCCAACTATATTTACATCCTCAATCATTATTACGGCATTAAACCCCTCAGGCATAGGATCACCAGTATCAACATAAACTGCTTGTTCATCTATCTTCAGTTTTTTAGGGGTTCTCTCAGATGCACCAAACGTGTCTGTAAATCTCACGGCATAGCCGTCCATTGCTGATGAGTGGTAAAAAGGAGATGATATTTTTGCGATGACCGCCTCTGCGGTAATCCTTCCAAGAGAATCTATCGCATTGATCGTATCACCGGTAAGCGGTCTCATGAAGCCTTCGGAATCGAGTTTTTTAATCCACTTTGTTAGTGCCTCATGTAAGGGTGTACTCTCGAGATAGATATCTCGTGACATTATTGCTTACCAAGCAACTTTTTTATTGTAGACTTCAATTCGTCAAGGTCAGATGACTTAACAATATATGCCTCCGAGGCCCATACAGCAAAATCGTCCCGGTAATCATAGGCCGTGGACATAATAATAGGTAGCTTGGGATTTTTTTCCTTCATCTGCCTAAGAAGACGGATACCATCTACATCGGGTAAAAGGATGTCAAGAGTAACAATGTCAGGGGTTTCACTATCAAAGAGCTCGATTGCCTCTTTACCATTGGATGCAATAACGACTTCATAACCCTCCTCCTCAAGCTCTTCTTTATAAAGTCTTTGAATGTGCATGTCATCATCAACCACGAGTATCTTCATATTACACCTCCTCACTTAATTTCATTTTTTATCTGCCACTTTGTTCAATGGTATAAACACTCGAAATGTGCTCCCCTTATTAGGTTCACTTTCTACTTCGATGCTACCTTTGTGCTCTTCTGTAATCCTATGTGTTATGGTAAGGCCAAGTCCGGTACCTATCTTTTTTGTCGTAAAGAAAGGATCAAAGATAAACGGCAGGTCTTCTTCAGCTATGCCCACACCCGAATCTTTTATCTCGACCACAAAGGCATTATTTTTAACGAATGTTTTTATTGATATTGTACCGTTGCTGCCGACAGCCTGAACAGCATTTGTTAGGATATTAAGCAGGGCTTCTTTCATTCTATTAGGATCTACATAGAGATCAACTGGTTCCCCTAATTCCTTGTCTAAGAGTATACCCTTTTCATCAATCTCGGACTTTATGAGAAATAAAACGTCATCGACAAGTTTATTGGAATTGACTATTTCCTTGATAATCCTTGTTTCTTTCACAAAGCCGAGGATTTCGCTCAGTATACCCTCAAGTCTTTCGACTTCCTTTGCAATAATATCTGCATATTCCTTCAGGTTCCCGTCTAATTTCTTTTCAAGCCTTTTTGCGAATCCTCCGAGAGAGACAAGGGGGTTTCTTATTTCATGAGCTACTCTTGCTGCAACCTCTCCGAGTGCTGCCAGTCTCTCCGTCATGATTAGACGCTCACGCAGATTTTTCAGTTCTGTTATATCACTGACTACATTCACTGTGCCAATAGATTTTCCTGTTGTATCAAATATCGGAGAGCTTGAAATAATAAATGTACCACCAAGATAGGGATCTTCAACTTCTTTCACAAATGCCTTCTTTTCGTCCACAGTTTTGTAGTGCGGGCAGTTTGCCCAGGGTTCTTTCAGACCATGAAATACCTCATAACACTTCTTCCCGATAATTTCCTCCGAGGGTTTACCCAGCCTATCACTGACAGCCTTGTTGATGCTCTTTACCACATAATCTTCGCTTATGAAATAAACCATATCAGATATGGACTCAAAAATATTCTCAAGCTCTTGCTCTGCAAGGGTAATGCGCTCGAAGAGCCTTGCACTCTCTATAGCAGTAGCAACATGGTTCGAAAAGGCACTCAGAAACCTCATATCCTCATCGAAAATTGGCCTTCTGTTAAAGAGATTGTCTACCCATATAGCTCCTATCACCTTATCCCTTGATATCAGAGGCGAAACCGCATAAGCATATGTGCCTAACTGCTGTACAAGCACTACATCTGAGAGCGGCTCTTCTATTACATTCTGGATATTAAAGGGCTTCTTCTCTTTAACTGCCATTGTAAGAATCGTTTCCTCTGATAGAGGTATCTCTATGCCACGGCTCAGTTTGTCAAATAAGGAATCCTTTTTTAATGACCCTGTTTCTATCTCGTACATTATGTCAGACAGGGTCTTTTTTTCCAACGAGAGTCTACCCCATATCTGAAATGCCTCCTCATGGCTCGTATGTCCAACTCCCATGGCCACTTTTAATACATTCTTGTCTTCGTCAACAAGAAACAGGATTGCCCTATTAAAGCCGAGTCCATCTCCCATTGTAACTGCAGTAAGAACCATTCGCAAAAGTCTTTCGAGCTCGAGCGTTCCTCTCATAGCCGAACTGATGAAGAAAAGTCTCGATAGTTCTTGATTTCTATTGATCAACTCTCTTTCGATGATTTTGCGGTTAGAGATGTCTCTTGATATGCAACTGAAACCGATAATTTCACCGCTGGCAGCCTTTACGGGCGACATAGTTATGCTGACCTCAAATACAGTACCGTCTTTTGCCTTTCTCATGGTCTCTACATGCTTGATGGTTTCTCCTTTTTTTATCCTTTCGATATATTCTCTTTCTACGTCCATGATAGAGTCAGGTATAAAGGGGAGATACTTTTCTATGACCTCATGCTCAGTAAAACCATAGATCAATTCTGCTCCCTTATTCCATGAAGTTACGGTACCGTTAAGATCAGCCGTCACGATCGCATCTGCCGAATTCTCTATAATGCCCTCGAGATACTCATTTTTCTGGATAACCTTACTATAAGAACCGAGAATCTTTTCCTGATAGAGCATTCTTTCAGTTACATCCTTAATAAAGACGACACATTCAGTAATCTCTCCGCTTTTGTCCATTATAGGGTATGCTGAAAGCTCTGCATAATATGTACTGCCTTTATGATCGCCTATTTGCATTACGGTATGTACCTTGCCCGTTTGGAATGTGACCTCGGCAACACAATCCGGACATATCCATGGAATATTCTGAAATATGTATCTACAGTCTTTATCTATGAGGTCTGAGGCAGGCTTTTCTGTCCATCTCTCGATAGATCTGTTAGCGGTAAGTATCCTGTAGTTTCTGTCGACCATGATAATACCATCAAGGATATTTTCAAAAATTATTTCGTTAAGTTTTTGTAAATGTGCTATATCCATGAGAAAAACCTCTTAAAGTCTTTTCTTTTTTATGGCTGTGTTATAAAGTTCAATGTATTTTTCTGCTGACTTCTTCCACGAGAAATCCATCTTCATACCATCGATAATCATCTTATGCAATTTATCCTTTTCCGTATATACACAAAGCGCCCTTTTTATGGCATCCTGCATTGCTGAAGGCGTGTAATCAGAAAAAAGGAATCCTGTTCCCCTTGAGGTCAGGGGTTCAAAATCATGTATTACATCCACAAGTCCGCCTGTCTTTCTTGCGATAGGAACGCAGCCATATCTCAGTGCTATAAGTTGGCCAAGTCCGCATGGCTCATACCTCGATGGCATCAGGAAAAAGTCTGATCCTGCGTAAATCCTGTGAGCAAGTTGCTCTTCAAATCCAATGGTAATAGATGCCATGCCTTTATATTTTTTTGCTACCTCTGAGAAACTTCTATGGAATACTTTATCACCTTTGCCCAGAATAACAAGCTTTACGCCAAAAGACAAGATTTCATCAATAGATTGGAGAACAAGATCTAATCCTTTCTGTTCAGACAGCCTTCCAACCATACCGATGAGCGGGATATGTTCAGAATTGAGATCTTCTAAGGGTCTGAACAGGAATCTCATGAGCTCCTTTTTACAGGAAGCCTTCCCTGAAATGTCTTCATTGCTATAGCTAACAGGTAAAAATTCATCCCTCGAAGGATCCCACACATCGTAATCTATGCCATTTATAACGCCGTAAAGATCTCTAACCCTCTTTTGCAACACACCTTCAAGGCCGAATCCGAATTCTTTATTGAGGATTTCCTTCGAATACGTGGTACTAACAGTGTTCAGAATATCTGCTGAAATAATGCCAGCCTTGAGAAAATTTACCTTACCATAGAATTCTATGCCTTCAGGGTTGAAAAGTTCCCATCCAAGATTTGTAACAGGTATTTCTGATGCGGGGAAAAGACCCTGATATCCGAGGTTGTGTATGGTAAGTAAGGTGGTTGTATTTCTGAAAAATTTATCAGCCTTATACAGTGTCTTGAGATAAAGCGGTACAAGTGCTGTTTGCCAATCGTTACAGTGGATTATATCTGGTTTAAAGTTCAAAGCCTTACACGTCTCGAGTATCCCCCTCGAGAAAAATACGAATCTCGATGCATTATCAAGATAATCACCCTCTGGCGTCCCATAGAGTTCCTGTCTGTTAAAGAATTCATTGCATCGTATGAAATAGGCTGAGGATTGATTACCGAAAATACTCCCCTTGATGATCCTGTTTCCTACTGGAACCTTTATCGTAGTTCCTGTATCCTTTAGTGGCAATCGGCTATCTTTTATCTTCTTATAGAGAGGCAGGATAACATATGCTTCTTTTTTCATATGGCGGTATTCCTTACATAGTGCACCTGTTACATCTGCAAGGCCACCGGTCTTTACATATGGTACTGCCTCGGGTGAGGCTATCACTATTTTCATATCTTTGCCTCTCTCATAAACCTGGCTGATTCCTCAGGAGGTGTTGGATTAATATAGAAACCCGAGCCCCACTCAAAACCAGCGATCTTTGTGAGCTTTGGCACCAGCTCTATATGCCAGTGGTAGTAATCGTTCACCTCATCAGTAAAGGGAGATGTGTGGAGAACAAAATTATAGGGAGGGATATCAAGTATCTTATCTATCTGTTTTAAAATTATCTGGAGTATTTCAGCAAGCTGCGAGAAGTTGTTTTCTATTGGATAGAAGTGCGATTCGTGCTTCTTAGGTAATATCCATGTCTCAAAAGGCGCACTCGGTGCAAACGGCGCCAGGGCTACGTACCGTGCATTTTCGTATATAAGCCTTTTCCTGGACTCGAGTTCCTGGTTAATAACGTCACAAAAAATACATCTCTCCTTCAAATCATAATAACGTTTTGCAGCATCTGTCTCTTCTTTTACCAGTTTAGGTACAATTGGCAATGCAATCAGCTGAGTGTGAGAATGCTCAAGAGAAGCACCTGCCGCATCTCCTTCATTTTTGAAAATGAGTACATACTTGAAACGGCGGTCCTTCTTTAAATCAGTGAGCCTCAGATAGTAAGCCCACAGTGCATCTGCAACTGTCTTTAACGGCATTGTTGCGAGAGATTGCATGTGGTCTGGTGTTTCTACAATGACCTCATGGGCACCTATCCCGTTCATTTTATCGAAAATGCCTTCTCCTGTTTTGTTGAGGTCTCCATATATCTGAAGTGCGGGGAACTTATTTGGCATGACCCTTAATGTCCATCCCGGAGAATTTGGCTTTGTAGCAGAAGGTCTAAAGGCCATTATCTCTGCTGGCGTCGTATATTCGTTACCCGGACAGAATGGGCAAAACCCCCCCCTTTTTTTCTGAGAAGGAGAAACAAAGTCTGTTGGCCTTTTACCCCTTTCTACAGAGATGATAACCCAACGACCGGATATTGGATCCTTTCTCAGTTCGGACATATCTTCCT
>Ga0315282_10010298_pt1 | contig 14679 bp, 10 predicted proteins | sample YL17G07_20_MG_FD_203693 | JGI IMG/M metagenome (GOLD analysis project Ga0315282, IMG submission 203693) | Sediment microbial communities from Yellowstone Lake, YNP, Wyoming, USA - YL17G07_20 | ecosystem: Environmental > Aquatic > Freshwater > Lake > Sediment | place: USA: Wyoming | collected...
CGGGATATGCCTTCGGAGCCATTCAGACCACACGCGGCTGTCCATTGAACTGCAGCTTTTGCAGCGTGACGGCATTCAACGGGACCCGCTACCGGCAGCGACCCATTCCGGATGTCGTGCGGGAATTCCAGTTGATTCGTGAGAAACGTGTTCTGGTGGTTGACGACAACCTCATTGGCACGCGACCTGAACACATCGCCCGCGCCAAGGACATGTTCCGCGCTATGGCGGAGGCAAACCTGCGAAAGGGATGGATTGCCCAGGCCACCATTAACTTCGCCGATGACGAAGAACTTCTGGCGTTGGCCGCGAAAGCCGGGTGCAGCGGGGTCTTCATCGGCTTTGAATCCCCCGCGCCGGAAGGGCTTCGGGAACTCGGCAAGAAATTCAACCTTCTGAAGGGCCGGGACTTCCGCGCCTCCGTACGCCGTATACAGAGGCACAACATTCAGGTTGTGGGTTCCTTTATCATCGGTTTTGACATAGACGAACCGGGCGCTGGCAACCATATCGCCGAGGCGGCCAGTCAGTACGGCCTGGACTATCTCAACGTGCTGTTTCTAACGCCCTTGCCCGGAACGCGCCTGTGGAAGCAGATGAAATCGCAGGACCGCATCGCCCTCGATGCGTTCCCGGAGGATTGGGACTATTACACGCTAACCTTCCCGGTGGCCCGGCATAAGCATTTGTCTCTGGACGGCATGATCGAAGAAATGATCTCCTGTGACAGGCGCTTCTATTCCATGCCGAGCATTCTACGCAGGGCGTGCAGCAACTTGTGGCAACGCCGCAAGCCACTGATCACCTTGGTGGGCGGTCTTTCATACAGAAGCAGCCTCCGGTTGAACTGCAAGGCATATGCGGACTTCAAGCGTCAACGGGGCAATAGGCACGATTGAGTAAGTGGAGTGTAAGGGGAAAACCGAGGGCCAGGCACAAGATAAAAGCAATGAAATCTATGAGGGAGGGTACATCATATGGCGACCAAATATGAACAATGGAAGCAGAGAGTCTGGAAAGCACGTGTTCCTGCCTGTTTCAAGGGTCTCTTGATTGATGCTTCGGCCCGGAAAGTTGCTAGGTCGGCGAGCGGAGAAGTTGGGCGCTCTAGTTTTTTCAACCCCGGCTTCGAACTAGGAAGGAACATCGGTCAACATATTGACGCTGATGTTTACGAGGAGTTAGAAAATATTCTGGACGAACCAGTTAGAATAGCTCAGTGGCTAAGGAAGCACCTGAATCGTTTCTTCGGGCTAGTGTCGCGTATCAGAAATTCCTTGAATAAGCACCACACTCCGAATTCATGTTTTTCATCGAATTTGAACGTCCGGCACGCTCAGACTTTTTCAACTTAATTGCGACACACAACACTAGTTCCGGCTAAGAGAAGACCCATCTTTATCGAAGGATTCACGAAAGGGTTTCAAGAAAATCACTGAGAGTCGAACGTTACAGTTGCTCTTTCGTTAGTTGCTCAGTTCACGAACCGACCAAATGACCTTGGTTGATAGTCAGTGCTGCGTTTGGCTTTGCGGTTCAAAGTTGAAAGTGTTCTTCTTGACTCTCATTTCATGTCTCTGCCATTGGAGCTGATCTGGCTGCCAGCGCGAATAGGGATTCGGATCGATCATGATAGGCTCGAGGAATCGTTCGATCAGTTCAATTGCATCTCTAAATGAACCAACCGGGGTCAATTTGTTTGTTGCGTGAAAAGCGGTCCATTGTGTTTCCTTGTTACTGTCGCTCTTAAATGCGTCACTGAAGATCATTTGGCGGTCTGGTAAAGGAGTACCTCTGGTATTGAATGTAAGTTCCATGGCCTTGGCGAGATCGTCCGCACCAAATGCTTGATGCTGTGCTAGATGGACCAAGTCGTAGAAATCCTTCATTCGACTCGTGAGAACATCGAGCCGCACAATTGCCTCAAACTTCTCAGCTATTGCAGATTCCAGCGAATACACCTTGAGGTGTGGCGCGGGGAAATCCAACATCACTGGATACTCAATGTCGAGTGGGCCCGCAGTAAATTTGTCGCCAAATCCCACGTCTATCTGAAGGACATTTCTTGCTCCACCTATCGAACACCGGATGGACACACGAAGGCCACCGTACTCAGCCTGTTCCGCGATTGGCTCTACTGCAATCGTCGTGAAATCGAAAGTGACACCATCTTCTACGGTGATGGCTGCGATTTCTTGCATCACCGACTTAATACCGTCAATATCATTCTTGACGCCCTGACAAAGAAAGTCGATGTCCTTAGTTGGGCGGCAGTCGGGCATATTGTAGGTGAGGAAGAGCAAAGCTCCTTTGAGGATGAAGTTGCCACGATAATCAGAGACGGAGAACCTGTAGAGTAGTCGTTCTTGAGCATATCGAATAAGAACACGATTGTAGTCCTGGCTACTTTCCTTGGCGATGTTCAGTAGTCGCGCTCGAACCGATGCACCAACATTTATGGGATGTTTGTCTTTTTCTTTCTTCGGACTCATGAGACCATCGCTTTGATGTATGGGAGCATGACCGTCTTAACCCGACAAACGATGGCAAATTCATTAAGCTTCTTTATGTTCGAGTCTTTGCGTCGGAGGTAATTTCTTAGCGCTTCGAGTGCAAGGTTTTCACCGATCTTGTTCCGGTATCGGAACATATCGCAGATTGTTTTTTCCTTGTTATACATGCGAACTGTACCTGCAGAGGTCTTGATTTCTTCGATGCCCGCACCGTAGAATTGTTTCGGGTAGTAGAAGAAGCGGATAGGCGGGAATTCGATTTTGGGAGGTTTGTCCGAAAGCGGAATAGCGACATAGATCTCCGAGGGCACAAATGTGGTCAGGCTATAATGGGCTAGGGCCGACGCAAGCGCGATTACCCCCTTCGGAACTGCGTGGGAGACTTCCACGAGACTAGCATTGATATCGGTGGACATGTCAATCTGTGGCAATTTGTAAAGACCAGACTTCACTTTTTCGATCTTTCCTTCTTCGACCAGTTTAGCGATGTCCCTCGTCTGGAAAGACGCGGCTCTTAGCTCATTCATTCGCGCAAAGCCGCCCTTTCGCTTGAGATATCTCAGGATATTGTTCATTTGCGTGCTTGAATCGTTTATTCTGTAGGTGTAATGTACTTACAGAAAATTCGATTCAATTGCAATATGAAAAAGTCCTACGAAACGAGCTTTCCCATCCGCAGCCAGAGCGAGGGTTGGAGCCGCAATGGGATAGTAGGCCATTCCCCCTTGGAGATTATGAGATCCCATCTGGCACCTTCAATACGAGGCGAGGCCGAGAGCTTTCATAGCTCTTAACGCAAGCCGGGCGGTTTCCCCGTAACCTCTCCAGCACAATCCGGATCCTCTCCTCGCTGGAGTACTTCTTCCGTGTCCTTCGCTTGATCTCCCGGATTATGCTTTCCGCATCTGCGTTCCGAGCCATAAGTCATTCTCTTCAATAGAACGGATGGTCCAAATGTACTCAAAACACCTCTTAGCTTTTCGCGCCTTTCTGTCCGGCAGGCTCTGAAACGTAACATTCAATACGCGCGGAGATAGCCAACCGCCTTAGAATCCCGATCAAGGATGTATACAACGACATAAGGCGAACCCGCAACGGGCGACGCAGAAAAATCAAGCCGTAGTTATCCTCATTACCCCCGAAACCGACCCTACCCGGTCGGCTTCTTTTTTCCCCATCCACCCCAATGGGGAATTTTTTTGACCCCATCTTATCCCCACGAAATTTCATGGGGATGTGAATGGGCGACCGCTTCAGAGTCTTCGGTGAATTAGACCTTGCCAGCCTTGACAATCTGCAAAAGTCGTTGACGGGCGTTCCGGCAGTGGATGAGTATTTGATCCGAGGCCGAGTGCTCAATGCTGTCAAAGACGTGCAAGGCGAAACCCCGATAGTCCCGGAAATGGATTGGAGCTACTTCGACAAGAACGGATTCATCAAGTACGAGCACGATCCGGTCGAGGTGGTTGTCGAGCAGGGCAAGAAGGTTATCGCCAAGAGCATCCCCGATCCCACCAACATCATTGGTGCGCCACTTCGCAGAACGCGCAAGGGCGACAAAGAGGAGTACATCGAGGCTGCGCTCTTTCCTGGGATGGAAAAGGCTCAACATGTGGTGCGGCTCTTGGGGGAGCTCCGAAAGCACAATGCAAAGTACCCACACGCAAAACGAACACTCGGATTTTCGATTGAGGGGGCATATCTCAAGAAGGATACGCGCGGTGGGAGGTATACCGGGCGCGTGGACAATGTGGCGATCACCCCGAACCCGGTAGACGTAACCACCTATCTCGAACAGGCCGAAGTCGCGAACAGGGCAATGGCCAAGTCACTTTGTGCTGGATACGAAACCGACACCGCAAAAAAGACGGATGGTGGGGCGCTGAGAAAAGAAAGTTTGGAAGGTGCAACTCACAGTTCTTCAAAAACATCGTCAGGGGAGAGCAAGAAAATGGACAATTTTAAAACCCGCCGAGAGGCATACCAGCATTATATCAAGGCTGGAAAGAAACCCGATGAGGCAAAGCAACTGGCCGAGCAGTGGTTTACCGAGCGCACAAACAAACGCACGGAATCGGTGACCAGCATCGAGAAGAGCGTGACGAACGCGCTTAGCTCGTTCCAGAAGGCGATTGATGGCCTTGCCGCTTTTGCAGGAATCCTTGAGAAGTCAAACGCGACGGTCGTGGAGCGCCACCTCGCGCTTCAAAAGTCCCTCACCCCTACCGGGGAGAGCCAGGAGATCGACGGCGTGAAGTTCATGTCAACCGTTGCTGAGACGGTTGAGGCGAACGACAAGACCAATCGCGAGGGTCAGGCCGAACTTGCCAAGAGTATCGTCGCAATCGCGAGCGGCTTGGGTGAAGTTGTCAGCCTCGTGAAGAGCGTTCTTACGTTGGCGGGCGAGACGCGGGAAGCGACCGATGAGACAATGGAACGCGTAACGTCCCTGATGTTCGGACTGCGAAAGTCTACCGAGGGCGTGACCACGGACAAGAAGGTGTTGGCCGGACTTGAAGCTGATGCGACGGGGACCGAGACGGCCAAGGACGACAAGAGCGAGATATTGAAGTCTATCCCGGCGAAAGCCGCAGAGTCGTATTTCGTCAACGCGGCGATAGCTGCGACGGGTGAAGAGCGGAAGAATCTGTTTGACGCACAACAGGTGGTTGCGGCGCTCGGTGTGTCCGGTCTCACGAAAACGTACCAGGATCAGCTTGTGAAACACTTCGCTTCGGCGAAAAACTGAGTTTGTACACGGAAGTCATTCACGTCACTTTTCAACAGGGGAGACAGGCAAAATGGACGAGTCGATGATTTATCCAGAACAGGAAGCGGACGTTGATGCGGGTTCGGGCCAGGGGGCATCCGGCTTGGAGCGCATCCTCAAGAGCAACAATCCGTTGGGAGAGCTTCGTAAGGCTCTCGCAGCCGGGTACGGGCTCAGTCCCGATACGAAGGTCGATGGTGGTGCGTTCAGGATCGAGAGTCTTGAACCGACCTTAAAGAATCTCACATTCACCGAGCAATCCACCACGCTCGCTAACGATTTGCTCGCAGCCAAAAAGACGGCGGAATCGACGGTTGAAGAGTACTCGACCATCGACCAAATCAGCGAGGCGTTTACCTTTGCAGAGGGTGGTTTGCCCGCTCAGGAAGACGACTACTATAGCCGTAGGTTCGAGCTTATCAAGTACATCGGAAACGTTGGCCAGGTGACGAATCCCTTTTTGTCCACCCGGAACCTTACCGATCCGAGACAGGCTGAAATCAAACGCAAGATGCTTGCAATCAAGAAAAAGCTGAATGTGGTTTCGTATTTCGGCGACGCAACCCTTGTGACGACCGAGTTCAACGGCTTGCTGGCCGCGGTCAACAAGGGTATTACGGCTGGCATTGCCTCGACCGATCAGATTATCGACCTTCGCGGCAAGCGCCCTACGCTTGAGAATATCAACGGGGGTGTTCAGCTTATTGAGAACGTGTCGGGGTTCACGGGCAATCTTCGCCTCTATCTTTCCCCGCACGCACGCCGACAGTGGAAGGATCAACTTCTTACCGACAAGCGGTTCTTCGTCAACGGTGTCAACAACAGCGCCCCAGTCGTCGGCATTGATGCTGGCAAGATCATCTACGACGATGGTGAGATGCCCTATCGGAAAGACATCTTCCTCAATCCGAGAAAGTATCCTCGCCGAAACCGCGCCAACAATGCGTTTATCGCCACGGGTTCAACGCCCCCGGCGGTTCCGACCATCGAAACCGGCACGGGTGCCGATGCGGGCGCGCCAGCCTATCCTTTCGGCGGAACCTATGACTATGCGGTTGTAGCTGTCAATCAGTTTGGCCACAAGTCTACGCCGTCCGAGGATTCCAAGCTGCAGAACGTCACGGTTGCCACGGACGGACGCATGAAGTTTGTTGTGTCCGATGGCGGTTCAACGTCGGGCCAGGAAGCGACATGCTTTGAGATATACCGCAGGGTGTATGGCGATACCGCAGGCGCACTGGCTTACCGCTATCTCTTTACCGCTCCCATTGGAGCCCCGACAGCATTCTACGACGACGGGACATACCTGCCCGATACTGGGTACATGTTCCTGGTCGAGTGGGACACGGAGAACGTGTTGGCGAATTGGCAGGCTGAACTCAAGCGGTTTTTGGGCGACAAGGAGGCAAAGGTATTGGTGATCGGTCAGCACGAGGCGAAAGACAGATATGGCTTGCCGAAGAAAGACGAGCATGGACGGATTGTATACGAAGACGATGATGCTGACCAGGTTCAGGCCAAACTTCAGCAAGTGGCGCAAAACGAATATGACTTGATTCTGATATCCGACTCAAAGATCGACACCATGATGATGACACCGGAGCGGACGGAAGAGTATTTGGACTACATTGTGAATCGTCACATTTCCGACAGCGATATGACCGACAGGGAGAGGGAGAAGGCTGTTGAGCGACTTGAGGGTAGAGTGATGGGAAGACTCAAGGGGGCGAACGACCGGGAATTGAAATTGAATCTCGGCAAAGAGGGGGGTGTGTTCAAATCGAAGCAAATCTTCTTTGACGAACTTGGCATTGACGGTCTGATTATAGACGAGGCGCACCACTACAAAAACCTCTTTGGGATAAAGAATACTCGCATCCGGGGCGTGATGGGTGAGCAGGATACCCAACGCTCGATGAGGCTGTACATGTTCTCGAAGCTTATTCGAGACTCGCATGACGGGAAGAACGTGTTTCTCCTTACCGCCACGCCGACACCGAACAACCCACTGGAAGCGTACAATATGCTTCAGTACATCGCACCGGAGGAGTTTGAGAAACGAGATATTCGCAATATGCAGGGCTTCTACGATATGTTTGCCAAGGTTGATACAGAGAGAAAGCTAAAAGCAGACAACAAGTACAAAGAGGAACAAGTGTTGGGTGGATTCAAAAACTTGCCGGAGTTGCGGCAGATTATGTTTGAGTACACCGACATGAGAAAAGCCGAAGATGTTGGCTTGAAGGTGCCGGACGAAAAATCTGAGTTCAAGGTATCCGATATGTCCCAGGTGCAGCGCCGTGTGTACGACGATTTGCATGAGAGGGCGGAGGAGTTCTTCAACATGTCGAAGGAGGAAAAGGCGGAGAGTGGCGATCATATTTTCTCAATTCTTTCCGACATGCAAAAGGCAACGGTCTCACTCCGATTGTTGAAGGAGACGGGAAGTGGTCATGCCCCGGTACTCACAGATGCAGACATCGAAGCGGATGGATTGAGCCCCAAGGTGCGACAGTGTATTGAAGACACGGTTGACGTTTACAAACAGGGGAAAAAGAAGCTCATTTTCGCGGAGTACAAAGGGTTGCAGCAAGAGACAAGGGATGCCCTGGTGAAAGCGGGTATCCCGGAAGACGAAATCTACGTCTTCAACGCAGACAGCACTGGGAGCTCCTCGAAACGCCAGAAGGTTTCGGAGGACTACAACAACGGGAAGTACAAGGTCGTCATCGGTAACTCAGCGATGAGCGAGGGCATGAATTTCCAAGTGGCGACGGCGGGAATTGACCATCTTATGCTGGCATGGACACCCGACGCGCTCGTGCAACGCAATGGTCGGGGTGTTCGACAGGGCAATACCGAGTCAGAGGTGGGAGTTAAGTACTATCTTACATCGGGTTCGTATGATTCGATCCTTCATGAGATCATTTCTCGCAAGAAGGGATGGCAATATGATCTGTGGAGGGGCAAGTCGGATGAGGCAGAGAATGAGGCGGGTCGGAAGTTTTCGCCGGAGGAGATTCGGGTGTTACTCTCTCCCGATCCTGAAGCAGCCAAGATGAGACTTGCCGACCTGAAGAAGACGGCAATTCAGAAGGAAGGGGAGGAGTTGAAGTCGCGGGCGTTGAGCAACTTCAATCAGTACCAAAACTTCCTGATTCAATACAAGAAAATGAAGCCGGAAGAGCGGGAGGGTGACAAGGGTAAGCAACTTGCGAGCCGGATTGAGACGGCACGGGACCTGCTCAACCGGAACGAGCAGTTTGAGCAGAAGGGATTGCTCGAAGGCCAGGAACCAGCCTATGTTGACTCGGATAAGCGGATCGTCATTCCCACTGGGCAATATTTCACCGAGCAGGAGGGGGATTGGAAGAAGAGCGGAATCTATCAATTTACGTCGGTTGATCCTGTAAACCGGAAGGTCTCAGTTCGCAAGATTTCCGAGGGGACAGATGAACCGAAACGTGGGGGGTACTATAGCCGGAACGAGGTAGCCGATGTGCAGACGATAGACTATAAGGATCTCCGCGAATGGTTCCAGCATGGGATGCAACCCGTCAACGTTCCTCACGAGGAGATACAGAATCGACACTTGGAGAATATGAAATCAGTGAAGTATCTTTCATTGCTTGACCCCGACGTTGCGGCGAACAACAGAGCCAAGATCGTCGAGAAGCTTTTGGAGCATGACGACGATGCTAAGGTTCCGTTTATTGACCGGAAGGACGGGCAGATCGGGGTAACGGACATCAGTTCTTTCGGCATCCCGAAGAAGTATCGGGAGTGGGCGGAGGGCGAGGCGAAGGAGGAGAGTAAAGACAACTACTTCAGGAAGCGTGTGGAAGAGATGAAGAAGAAGCAATTGCCGCTCGACGATTTGTACCTACCCGTTGACCCGATCCGATGGAGGAATGACATTTTGAGTCATGCTTTGAAGGACAAGGAGGAGCGGGAGAAGAGAAATAAGAGCTATGGCGGCAGGTCCTCTTACGGCAGAGGAAGAAAGGGGCACTACCAAGAGCCGGAGACAGAGTTTGAGAAGCTTGCGGGTCAGTTATGGGGTTGGCGGTGGGCGGATGAACTACCAGCGGATTTTGAAGGCGCGAAGGTGAGGCCGGAGGAACCAGAAGAAGAGCCAGAGAAAGAAACCGAAGAAGTGGAAGCCTAATCGAATAAGGAGACGACAGTGAGAATGAACAAAGAGGTTGTTGTAGAAGAGGCCCAACGGATTCTCGAAGAGAACAAGGAGACGCAGCTACAGTTCCTTGAGCGAGCCGTGCCGCGGTTCATAAAGGATGAGCTTTTGCAGGAGTGGGACTACTGGAAGAACTTTGGAATGTATTGGTGGAATCTCCAAGACATTCTCAAGAACTATGCGCCGAGGGAGTACCGGGAGTATGTGCGCGCCGTGGGCGGAGAGGACGAGTTCGGAGCGGACGAAGACATGAAGAAGGCGTACGACTACGGCTCGGATATGTACAACTGGGTCGCAGCACTCACCTATCGAGATTACCGAGAGGAGTCATGGCAATTTGGGGCGAGCAACACGCACGAGCACATGACGGAAGATGGAGAGTTACGGCAGTATGTTCCCGGAGTCGGATTTATAGACGAGCGTGACGAGAATCTGTCTGAGTAAACAGACACCGTTGACACAAATGTTGCTCAGGGGAGAGTTGAGACAATGCCAAAAGTTTCGGTTGAAGCAAGGGAGGGTGTTGAAAGTGCCAAGAGGGTTGTTAGACGTTTCATTCCCAATTTGGAAACCGCGTTCAGATTTGTCTATGACATTGATGGGGTCGTCAAGAAGGATGGGCAAGGGCGAAGTAATCTAAAGTTGTTATTGATCTCTCTTCGCCGGGAAACCGTAAAATATCTTTTCGAGAGTGGATTCAATCCGGCAGAAATAGCCAATCACCTCAGAATCCCAATCATGGATGTGTATAATGACATAAGGCGGACTCGCAAGAGCGGATGCGGTTAGACCGCACACCCACCCTCCTCACCCCTAAAGCCGACCCAACCAGGTCGGCTTTCGCTTTTTTTACCTTGTGCCACTCCTGAAAAGTTTTTGACCCCATCTTATCCCCACGAAATTTCATGGGGATGTGAATGGGAGACCGCTTCAAAGTCTTTGGTGAATTAGACCTTACCAGCCTCGACAACCTCCAAAAGTCATTGACGGGCGTTCCGGCAGCCGATGAGTTTGTGATCCGAGGCCGGGTGCTCTATTCTGACAAAGACGCGCGGGGTGAAATCCCGATGGGGACGTGCAAAAATCAGGCCGTAGATGCTCTCACCAATTCGGAACTGATCCAACCAGGTCGGCCTATTTTTTTCCCCATCCCCCCCGATGGTGCAATTTTCCGACCGTATCTTACCCGTACGAGAACTCAAGATGGCTCCGATAAGGGACCGCTTCAAGGTGTTCCGGGGATTAGCCTTGTGAGCCTTGAGGAGCTAGAAAACCGCAGCTGGCCACACAAGGGGATCAAGCCGTGGAGGTCCACACATTCAAGGTCTGTTTTCATTTTTCCCCCATCGGCCTGATGGCGGAATTTCCCGACCGTATTCTATCCTCACAAAGTTACGAGAGAGATTGAATAGAGGGCGTAGGGATGGTCACATTCAAGGCCGGCTTCACTTTTTGCATCATCGGCCTGATGGTGCAATTTTCCGGGCTCATCTTATCTCCACCAGTACTCGAAAAGGAGAGGGGCTTATGAGTTCTGTAGTTGTCAATTGGCTCGACGCGATTGCCAGCAGGGTCGAACTGGGAATTGACCCGGCTGATAGATCTGGAGCCCGGTCGAATCAGGAGGCAGCTAATTCAGTCTCAGAGACTGACCGGAGCGTCAGCCCGTTCTTCCATCTCGCAAAGGCCGAGTGGGCGACAACGGAATGGTGGAAAAAGCCTGAGTTTTGGAAAGACGGTAACCCAGTCAACATCGACGTGTTCATTGAGACGATGCTTGGCATGTATCCGTCCGACGAACAAAGGGTGCTGCAACACATCCTGGTAGGGACAGATGCGTACGAGTGGGATACAACCTACCAGCAATACAATTTTGCCGTAGGGCAGGGGGGTGGAAAGAACACGTATCTCATCGCTCCCTGCACCGCGTACACCGCTTACCGGATCGCGAACATGAGAGACCCGTGGCTGTACTTCTCGCGGTTCTTGGAGAAGCCGCTCGACTACGGCACCAAGTTTGAAATGACGAATAGCTCGATGGTGACGGAGAGACAGGCGAAAGATGTGCACTTCTCCAAGATGCAAGGGTTGATCCGGCGCTGTATGATCCCCGTTCAAAGGCCGGATGGACGGTTGGAGAAGGGTACACAGAATTGGTTTGAGGTCTATGCGGGCCTGGATATCCGCGAGTCCTTTGGCGACATCAAGCAAAAGACCATCACGATCCAGACGCAACCGGGATGCGGTCCCATTGTGCTCCACTCGTTCGATTCCACGCCATCCGCACCGGAAGGTCTCCATATTATCATGGGCCTGGTAGATGAGGCCAGTCGCGCCGATACCGAGGCATCGTACCATGATATGGATTTGCTTTGGAAGGTTATCATCGGAAACCTTAACACACGGTTTCCGCATGGGGTCGGCAAGGTCGTTAACTTTTCCTACCTGAGCACGTCTGAATATGATTTCACCCACCGATTGTTGCAAGCCGCGGAAGAGGAAAAGAAGCATACCGATCACCCGATCATTTTCGCGGTCAATAAATCCACCTTCGAGATGAACCCGAACGTGAAGAAGACCGACCCATCCATCGAGATGGCTTACCGCAACGACCCCATCGACGCTCAGGCCCGTTACGAAGGCATCAAGGGGGCATCGCGTGAAGGCTTCTATCAGCCTCACGTCTATAAGGTGTCCGAGTGTTTCTTCGAGATGGAGTCTCCGGTAGACTACGAGTTCGGAGTGACAGAGCGATGGGTTGAGAACCCGCAGACGCGGGTGAAGGAGATGAAGAGATTCGTGAAGGTAGACCTGACCCGCATTAAGAGCGACAACCGGGTACGGGGATGGGCGTTCGACGCGGGCGTGAGCATCGACGCTTTTATCTTGAAGGGCGGATATATCGAGACGATGGACGAGATGCAGGACGAGCTTTTCATCGACAACAGGCGCGAGCTCGTTGTGATGAACAAGCGGCCAGTGATCGACATTGTGATCGTCTGGCAGCCACGAGACAACATGACCGTTGATTATCTCAATGTGGGTGAGGTGCTTGGTATCCTTCTTGACAAGTTTCCCAATTCTCGATTTGCTAATAGCGATAAGTACAACAGTGAGAAGCTTCGGCAGGAGATCATGGCCAGGGGAGTGAGCAGTGAGACGTATCAGTTTGGCAACGCCCAGCAGGTGAGGCTCTACAAGAAGCTCCGGTGGATGTTTTGGAACAACATCCCGCAGATCATCAAGGACACGCAGCATCCGATCCGCAAGGGCGGGATTACGAAGACAGTCGGGGAGTGGAATCTACAAGAGCATGAGCGGTTGCTCAGGATCAACGAGAACAAGGTGGACCATCCGAAAGAGGGCTCGAAGGACTTGGCGGATGTGGATGCGATTCTCTGCAATGACCTTGCGATGCTTGAGACTCAAGGGTGGGGGAGTATCACGTCAGAAGTTCCTGAGGCCGGCCCGCAACTAATGAGGCTGATGGAAGGATTCCTGCTTGCACGCCAAAGCCTGATCAACAGTGGGATCCCCGCAAGTCAGCACATCGCCCATCTGGCGACAGAGCTCGGTCTCTCCGTCGAGCAAGCTGAGCGGTTGCAGGAGTTTATAGAGGAGCACTTCCCGGAGTACTTCCGGTACTGATCTTGAACCGGGGATCGTAGCCGTTGACCTCCATCGGTCTGCGAGAACTGGAACCAGAACTAGAACAACAAGAGCGAAAGGAGGTGAGTGATCAATGTATATGCTTAGCGATGATGAGTGGCGATCTTGGGAGCGCACGATTCAGCGTGGGAAGGAGTACCTCCAGCGCTGGCAGGAGCTTAAGGATCGTGCAAGGACAGACCCGAGCTGCGTCCCGACAATTGCGCGTATGGCGCGGGAGCTCGAGATCTCCATCGAGGAGGCCCAGAAGCGCCATCATTATGCCTTTAACGAGATGGCTGAGGATGAACTGGAATACATCCGCTCCCGATCGTCGGGTTTCATTGACTTGGACGGGAACCCTTTGTTTCCTGATCCTGACCTCTTCTGAGTAGCTGCTCAGAAGAGTATTTTTAGCGGCGATGCGCGGCGCGAGTTCTGCGCCACGCCGCCGCGGTCCATTTCATTCAAATACTCACGGGGGGGCAATATGAAAGTGAAACATCGCGGGAGTGGATCCTTAGGCGGACCGAAAACAGATGCCGGCAAAGGAAGAAGTCGTTTGAATTCATTTAAACACGGGCTGTATGCCCGAAAATCCCTCGTGCAAACCGGACCCTATCGGGAGATCGTCGTAGAGTACGAGGAGCTTCTCGGTGCATTGGTGAAAGACCTCGAGCCGGCCGACAGCGTCGAGCGGAGTTTCGTAGAAACGGCTGCCGACGCCTGGGCCCGCAAGCATCGGGCCATCAGGTCCGAACGAGCACGGGTAGCTGAAGCGATCGAGAAGATCTGCAAGGAGGACAAGAATCGGGACCGGCAGATGGCCAAGCAACGGCTTTTTGGAGACGTTCTTGCGGCTGAAGTGAAGGTCTCGGAAGGGGAGCAAGGCTCCGCGTTGGCGTGGGACAATTTCAGCCCTACGCGCCTTGCCTTCATCCGGGGCGTGATCGAGGCAAAGGGCGGTCCCGAGGCGGCCGAGAAATTCCAGAAGCTTCGGTCAGCTCAGGAACGAAAAGAGCTCTTCCATCAGGTCGTCGGATGGGAGGATCTTCAGCTCTACGAATGGTTGACGAACCGAGTCAAAGGCGCTCTGGAGGATCATCTTAAGGAGCTGGAGAAGCTGACCGCGAATCAGCAATCTGAGCAAGAGGACCTTCAGCTCAAGCTTGGCATCGACGGATCCCTTGTTCTTCCTGAGAAGGAAGCGGAGTTCTTTGTGGGCTTCATCAGCCGATGCCAGCGTCAGTATGAGAAGGCGATCGAGGATCTGATGAGGTACCGTGTTATGAAGCGCACCTTGAAGGATGAGGAGGACGAAGCGCCCAACCTGCTGAAAGAGGCTCGTGCGGAAATCGTCCAAGAGAACTGACCTGTGCCCGGAACAGCTGGATCAAGAGCTCAAGCTTCCTTAGTAACTATGTTCCAAAATAATTGAGCCTCACAGTTGAATGTGGTAGTTTTGTGATGAACCAGTAAAGTTCAATCACAACCACATCAACAGGAGGCTCAGATGAAAAGGTACAGCTTAGCAGTTGACAAAGGCAAGCCCC
>Ga0315282_10010299_pt1 | contig 14679 bp, 10 predicted proteins | sample YL17G07_20_MG_FD_203693 | JGI IMG/M metagenome (GOLD analysis project Ga0315282, IMG submission 203693) | Sediment microbial communities from Yellowstone Lake, YNP, Wyoming, USA - YL17G07_20 | ecosystem: Environmental > Aquatic > Freshwater > Lake > Sediment | place: USA: Wyoming | collected...
CCATTAAACGGTTGTGGCTTTCCAGCCTGCGATCCAGCCTGCGAAAGGCCATGAGAACAAGCCAGAAACGCAGGCTGGAAAGCCACTACCGTTTAAGGGTTTGCACGCTCTAACCACTGGAATATGAATAATATGCAAGACTTGAGCACAGCCGTCTTCAGGCGGCTCCTCTTTGCCCCCGGCTTCAGCCGGTGGGAGAAGGAGAATACCCTCTTAAGAACAAAGCCGGCTTCAGCCGGGCTTCTCGACCCGCTTCAGCAAAGGAGGGGACAAAGGCAAGGCTGAAGCATGTCGGGAAGCCGCACTGAAGCGGGCAGAAACCATTAAACGGTAGTGGCTTTCCAGCCTGCGATCCAGCCTGCGAAAGGCCATGAGAACAAGCCAGAAACGCAGGCTGGAAAGCCTGCGCCACTTATTGTGCCAGGATAAATGCGTCATTTCGCAAGACCCTCGCCCCACGACCCCATGGCACGGCGGAGATTGTGGCGAACGCGGGAGGCGGTGGAAGGACAAGACAGACCCATGCAGCGCGGCGCCACCTCCGCCCCACCCCAAGGGGCATAAGCGTTAACTTAATACTTGACCTCTCGGTCCCATTCCGGTAGCGTGGAGTCACTTCACGCACCGGGAGGTCATCATGAAGACGATACGGGAAGCGGTCAAGCAGGATCTGGAGGATTGGCAACTGGTGGAGCGGTTCTTGCCCCAAGACTGGGAGGCCATGGCGCGCAACGCGGGAGCGTTGCGCCGGCGGGGGAAGTTCCGTGATGCGCCGAGCCTGCTGCGGACTCTGCTGCTGCATCTGGCGGCGGGCTGTTCGCTCAAGGAGACGGCGCTGCGCGCGCGCCTGGGAGGACTGGCCGATGTGTCGGCCGTGGCGGTCTGGAAACGGCTCCGGGAGGCGGGGGAGTGGTTCCGGCAGATGTCGGGCTCGTTGATGGACGCTTGGGTCAGGCGATTGCCCGGTGATGCGTTGGCTAGCGGGTACCGGTTGCGGCTGGTCGACGCCTCGACGGTGTCCGAGCCGGGCAGCACAGGCGGCGACTGGCGCGTTCACTACGCGGTGGAGTTGGGGACGCTGCAGTGCGATTTCGTCGAGGTTACGGCGATGAGCGTGGGGGAGAGTTTGCGGCGATTTTCGGTGGCGCCGGGCGACTTGGTAATTGCCGACCGCGCCTACGCGAACCCTCCCGGCGTCTCCCACGTGGTGCGTCATGGGGGGGATGTGCTCGTGCGGTTGACGTTGACGAACCTGCCTCTGAAGACCACGGCGGGCAAGCCGTGGCCGTTGCTGACGCGCTTGGAGCGCCTGGCCATGGGCGAGATCGGCGACTGGCCGTGTTGGATGGAGTCGGACCGCAAGGAGGAGGAGCGTGTCGCGGTGCGGGTGTGTGCGATTCGCAAGAGCCGCGCCGCCGCCGAGAAGGCCCGGTCGGCGCTGCTGCGCGAGGCGCGCAAGAAGAAGCGCCAAGTGCGGCCGGAAACCTTGCGAATGGCCGGGTTCGTTGTCATACTCACGACGGCGCCACCCGGTCGCCTGCCTGCCGTCGCGGCGCTGGGCGTGTACCGCGGGCGCTGGCAAGTCGAACTGGTTTTCAAGCGGCTCAAGAGCATCGTGTGTCTGGGCCATCTGCCCAAGAAAGACCCAAAGGGAGCTGCGGCGTGGCTGCTGGGGAAACTTTTCGTGGCGTTCCTGGTCGAAGCGTTCATCCATGCCGGAGAGTCTTTTTTTCCCTGGGGCTACCCACTTGGCCCATCGCGGACCACAACCGGATAAAGTCCGAAGCCGCTGGAGGGAAACCGCCTTCATGATGCGCCAGTTTTGCCAAGCCATTCTCCCCCCGATGAAACTGGCGCAGGCCATCCGCGGCTGGAGGGCCATCGGCGCCGCGCTGTCCGAACCCCATCGCCGCCGGCGCCTCCAAGGAGAGAACATTCAGAGGGTATTGGAGGGCGCTTCGTTAGGTTAACGCTTATGCTCCTGGGGGAGAGGGCAGGGTGAGGGGCCTCTTGATCCAGAGTCAGGAAAAACAAGAGGATTCGAGACCTGGAGACCTGGGGGGGCGCGCGAAGGCGTGTAGCTTCACCGAGATCCGCCCCCTTCCCGCACCCCCTTCTGCCGCCTCAAGTGCCAAGATGCGGAACCGCTGCGAGCTGGAGTCCGAGCTTGCCAAAGCTCCCCGCGTGTGGCATAGTGACGCCCTCCTAATCCCTTCGGATTCCCCTGCCGTTGGGCAACAAAGAAGGAGTTTTGCGTTTCCGATGAGTCTTTCCGAATCCAGCCAGTCCCCCGGCGCAACGGTCCCCACCCAGTCCCCCGGCGCAACGATCCCCACCCAGTCCCCCGGCGCAACAGTCCCCAAGCAGTCCTTTCTGCCGGTTCCCGTGTTTGCCCTGGTTCTTGTGTTTTTCCTCCTGTCCGGCCTCAGCGGCCTTATCTACGAGGTCATCTGGACCCGCGTCCTCCTCACCGTGTTCGGGGCCACCATCTACGCCGTCTCAACCGTCCTGGCCGCCTTCATGGGAGGCCTGGCCCTCGGCAGCTGGGGCGGCGGCAAGCTTGCCGACCGCGTCCGCCATCCGCTCAGGTTCTACGGCATCCTGGAAATCCTGATCGGCTGCGTGGCCGTCTGCGTTCCCCGGATGCTCGACCTGTTCGATCCCGTTTACCGCGCGATCTACGCTTCCGGCGGCGCCTCGTTCACGCGCCTGAGCCTCGTCCGGTTCGCCCTGTCCTTCCTCGTGCTCTTGATCCCCACAACCTGCATGGGAGCGACGCTGCCGGTCTTGTCGCGCTTCCTCGTGCGGCGGGGCGGGACCCTAGGTTCGCGCATCGGCGGGCTTTACGCCATCAACACCACCGGGGCCGTCCTGGGCACGTTCCTGGCCGGCTTTGTGTTCATTGCGCGCTTCGGCACCCACGGCACCATCCTCCTGGCCGCCCTGGTCAGCGTTCTGGTTGGCCTGGGCGCGCTGATTGCCTCTCTGCTCTTTGAGCGGCCGGACGAGTCGGACGAGTCGGACAGGTCAGACCAGTCGGACAGGTCGGACCAGTCCGACCAGTCTGACAGGTCCGATCCGTCCGATCCGTCTGATCCGTCGGATCGCTCCATCCCGCCCTGGCTCGTCCGCGTGATCCTGGCCACTTACGCCGTGTCGGGGTTTGTCGCGCTGGCCTACCAGGTCTTCTGGAGCCGCGCGCTCGTCTTCCGCTTTGATTATCTCAAGAACACCACCTATTCCTTCAGCGCCATGCTCACCGTGTTCCTGGTCGGCCTCGCCCTGGGCAGCGCCTTCATGTCGCTGCGCATAGACCGTCAGCGCGACCCCGTGCGCCTCTATGGCCTTCTCCAGATCCTGCTTGGCCTTTCCGGCGCATTCTCCCTCTTCGCCCTGATCAGCTACGCCGGACTGGTGCAGTTCGGTGAACCCATGGGAAACGATCCATCCCGCTTCAACTGGACTCTCGCCGTCGCCAACGTCTTCCTGCGAACGGTCCTCACCATCGGCCTGCCCACCCTGCTCATGGGCATGGCCTTTCCGGTGGCGGCGCGGCTCTGTGTCCGGCACCTCAGGTCTGTGGGCGCGGGCACGGGCCGCCTCTACGCCCTTAACACCGTCGGCGCGATCCTTGGGTCCTTTACGGCGGGATTCGTCCTCATCCCCATCTTCGGCCTCGCCCGCGGCCTCCTCGTGCTCGGCTTGGTCAACGTCCTGCTGGGAACCCTGGTCCTGCTCGTGAACCCGTTCGACACCCGGAAGCACAAGGTGGCCTGGTCGGCCGTGTCGCTGGCCGCCCTTGTTCTCTTTTTCATCCGTATCCCGCAACAGTATCCCTTCCAGTCCCCCCCCGAAGAACGACACAAGATCATCTCCTACCGCGAGGGCTCGCTGGCCACCGTCTCCGTGATCGAGGACTCCATCGGCGACCGCACTCTCTTCGTGGACAACGTGGGAGTGGCAGGCACCGACCGCGTGCTGCTCACCGATCAGAAGAGCCTCGCGCACGTGCCCATGCTGATCCTCCCGAATCCCAAGTCGGCCCTCACCGTCGGGTTCGGCTCCGGCGGCGCCTCCTGGTCCTACCTGCTCTATAAGGAACTGGAGCGGATAGACTGCATCGAGATCTGCCAAACCGTGCCCGAGATGGCCGGCCTGCTCAAGGACTCCAACCACGGCGTCCTGGACGAATGGAAAGGAGAACCCCTGGCGGGCCGCAAGTTCCACAACGGCCGCTACCAGGTCATCCTGGACGACGCGCGGTCCTATCTCCGTTTCACCAAGACGCGCTACGACATCATCGCCACGGACTGCACCGACCTCCGCTACAAGTCCAACGCCAACCTCTATGACCGGGAGTATTTCCAACTCTGCCGGAACGCGATCACGGACCAGGGCATGGTGGTGGTGTGGATGCCGCTGGGGGGGATGTCGCCGGAGGTGTTCGCCTGCGCGATGAAGACCTTCGCCCAAGTCTTTCCGGAAATGACCATCTGGTTCATGAACAACGAGCCCACGCACTATCTCCTCTTGCTAGGGACCAGGCAGCCGCTCCGGATCAACGTCGGCCGCATGATCGAGCGCATCAGCCGGCCCGAGATCGCGGCGGACCTTCAGGAGGTCTCCCTCACCCAGGCCGAGAGGATCCTCGCGTGTTTCCTGGAAGCCGCTCCCGCGCTCGAGAAGGACTGGGCCAAGGCGCCCCTGAATACCGAGAGCTTCCCCTATCTCGAATTCGAGTGCCCCAAGTTCGGCTACAACGAAGAACCCCTCGTAACCAACCTCGAATCGCTCCGCAAGCGCCGCAGCTCCGTGATCCCGTACCTCGAAGATGCCGCCGAGCATCCCGATTTCATCGAGCGTCTCAAAAACTTCGAGCGGGCCACCGACGCGATCCTCGAGGGGCACCGGCACGTGCGCCGGCTTATGCTCTATGACGCGCGCGAGGAGCTCCGGGCGGCCTGCAAGGAATACATGACCGCCGCGCAGATCTGCCCGGACGACCTCAGCGTGCAATTCCTCCTCACCTTCGATACCCTCCGCCGCCGCGCCGAACGCTACCCGGACGGCATCTGGGCCGTGACGATGATGGCGGAGATAGAGCAGGTGAAAGGGAATCACCGCGGCGCGGCCGAGTTCTTCGACAGGTCTCTCCGCCTCGCCGGTTTCATGGAAAGGAAGGCCCTCGCCGACTCCGAAAGCGGAAGCAAAGCGGTCGCCGAGGAAGGCCGCCTGAGGCTCGACCAGGCAAAGTACTTCGGCAAACTGGCCGTCCTGGGCCTTGCCCGGTGCTACCAGGGCCTTGGACAACCCGGCAAAGCGCTCGAACTCCTCAAGACGTACCAGGGGGAGTTGGGCGGCGACAAGGAGTACCTGGCCCTTCGAAAGGACCTCGAGCGCGCCGCAAGGGTGAAGTAGGAAGGATGAAGGATGAATGGCGAATGACGAATGATGAATGATGAATGGGGAATGGAGGATGGAGAATGGGGGATGGGGAATGAGTCTTTGTGGAGAGGGAAGGCGGGCGTCATGAAAAAGCGATTTCTCGGGGTTTTGTGCCTGTGCGGATGTCTTTGTCTGTCCGCCGCCGCGCTCTCGCAACCCGCCCCCGCAAAGGCGGATGAGACCTCGCACACCTTGCGTCCCATCGAGAAGCCCGAAACCGTCTCGGCGCTCCGCAAGGTGCAGGAAGACGTGGAGACCCTCCGCGGCCTTCGGATGGGCCGCCCCATTCCCTCCTACTATTTCGACGCGGAAACCCTGAAGAGATTCGTAGTCAAGAGTCTTGAACAGGAGCTGCCGGAAGCAAAGCGCCGCCCCTTCATCGCCTTCCTCGAAAGCCTCCACGCGGTGCCCGAGCGCTTCGACCTGCCCAAAATGTACGAGGGCCTCTTGGGCGAACAGGTCGCCGGGTTCTATGACGAGGACACCAAGCGCCTCTTTGTCCGCGAGGATTTCGACGTCGCCAACAGCGCCCTCGCCCGGATGATCCTTGCTCACGAAATTTGCCACGCTCTGCAAGACAACTCCTTCGGACTCAAACGGCTCATCAGCGTCCAGGACAACGATGACCGCGCCAACGCCGGATTGTCCGTCGCCGAGGGAGACGCCACGCTCCTGATGACGGAATACGTGACGCGCTACTGCCCGGCGGGCGCGCTCAAGGAATTCCCGAAGTACATGTTCATGGACCAGAGCGCGATGGACTCGGCGCCCCATTTCTTCCGCCAAATGCTCGTTTTCCCCTATCTCCAGGGCCAGATCTTTGTCGAGGAAGCCCTCTCACGCGCCGGGAACGGACGCGACCGTGTCCTCCGCGCGCCACCCACGACCACCGAACAGGTAATCCACCCGGAGAAATTCTTCGACGAGCTGGATCTGCCCTCGAGCCTCACGCTTCTCATGCCCAGGGACGCGCACTGGAACCTGCCTCCCAGTCCGGCCCTGCCCGCTGCGCCCCAGGGCTTCCAGCGCGCCGCCATCAACCGGATGGGCGAACTGGGCCTCCGGACCCTCCTCGAAGAACGCCTCGGAATGGGCACCGCCGCCGATGCCGCCGAAGGATGGGATGGCGACGCCTACGTGGTTTACTCGGGCTCGGAGGGGAAGTGGTGGTTCTGCTGGGAATCGGCTTGGGATTCCGACGCCGACGCGCTCGAGTTCGCCGGCGCCTGGGTCACGTTCTGGCGCTCCATCACCGGCAACGCAGACCTCGGTTCGCTGAAGGACAAGGATCAGACCTTCAAGGCCGGATCGCAGACAATCCTCGTGCGCCGCGACAGAAACCGCGTCGTGACGGCTTGGGGGAACTGATGAGGGATTCTCACGCAGAGAAGAAGAGACTGAAGAGGAAGACCGGCGGGAGCCCTGTCCTACTCTAATACTTGGCCGCGCTCGCGCGTGAGCACCCACCCCGCGGCGTCCAGAAGGTCCTCGGCCACGTAGTGGGGCGGCACGTCGAACTCCTTGTCGCCGCCCCCGGCGCCGGTCTTGACCAGGATGCCCGTCATCCCGGCCCGGCGCGCCATTTCGATATCCAGAGTCCGGTCGCCTATCACAATGCTATGGGCGAGGTCGAGATTCAGGTCCTGGCGAGCCCGCTCGATCAGGGCGGTGTTGGGTTTGCGGCAATCGCACGCTTCGCCCAGGCCGTGGGGACAAAAGTAGATGCGGTCAATCACCACGCCGTGGGGCCTCAGGGCGCGGAACATGGCGCTGTTGACCTTGTAGAAATCGCGCGGGGTGAAATACCCCAGCCCGATTCCGTTCTGGTTGGTAATGACCACGATGCGGTATCCCATTTCCCGGAAGCGCTTCATGCCTTCGGGCGCGTTGGGCAGCAGCTCGAACTCCGCCGGGTCTTGCAGATAACCCATTTCCTTGTTGATGGTGCCGTCGCGGTCCAGAAAAACCGCCGGGGCCATCTTGGGCGGCGGGAGCTCCAGACAGACGGTGGGCGCCTCGCCCTCCTCCGCGTGCGTGGTCACCTTGTCCACCCCGCTCGCTCCATCCACTGTGCCCACTCGGTCCGCCCCGCTCGCCCCGTCCACCCCCCCCAACGACGCGGCGGCGCGCCGGATGATCTCCGTGGTCGAGACGGCGTTTTCGATGGGGATCAGAACGGACCGGCCGCCGTATTGCTCGGCCTTTTCCGAGCTGGTCAGCTGGGACTTGTCGTAATCGCCCGCCTTGATGTAGAAATCGGGCCGGACCGCCTCGATGTTCTCCGCGTTGCGCCGCTCCGAGAACAAAAACACATAGTCCACCGCTTCGAGCGCCGCGACCAGCTTCGCCCGCTCCCGCTCCGGCAGGATGGGACGCCCCGGGCCTTTGTAGGCGCGCACGGACGCGTCTGTGTTGACGCCGGCCACCAGGATATCGCACATCGCGCGGGCCTTCTGCAAATAGTCCGCGTGCCCCGCGTGCATCAGGTCAAACGCGCCCGAAGTGAAGCCGATCTTTCGTCCCTCAGCGCGCGCCTTGCGGCATATCTCCGCCACCTGCTCGCGGCTCAGGATTTTCTCTGCGATGGAGCGCATGGGACAATCGTCCTTACCAGAGGAGCATCAACCTCATTATTCTCAGGGGTTCCCGTTTCTCGCGGCCGATAGAAGTTTCTCCAGCTCTGCAATATCTTTTTCGATTTCCCCATCCCACTCGGGTTTCTCCCGTGGTGTGCTTTTCACTCTGTCAAGAATCACCTTTGCCTCTTTGACAAATCCTTTCTCCGCGAGGATCTTTGCAATTTTCAATTCGCGCGTGAGATAGAAGGAATCATAGTCATCAGTAAGGGTTCGCATCATCTCCAAGAACTCCACAGACTTGCTTGCTTTGCCAGACCTGGCAAGAGACTCCGCGGAAAGGTACAGGTAGTCATATGTCAGGATGGGGTTATCCTTGGGGGCAAAGGAAAGAACCACCATAAGGCCCGCAAGCATAACGTATGATGCTAAGTTGGCCAGGAAAGTGCATTTGAGCAAATCTTTTGTGAGAAGCCATCTCGCAAGAATTGGGAATTCGACCAGCGCTGAAAGAAGGAATGCGGGAACAAGTGAACCATAGAGCGCCCACCATCGCACCGCCCGACCATCCGGCCATGTGAGGAAGCTCCAAGCAAGAACACAGAGAGGGGGCGTCAATACCAGAAGAAACGCCTTTGGCCAAGGCAAGACCTTCTTTCTGATCAGCCCACCGATCAGAAATGGTGAAACGATGAACAACAGCATGATGAATGCTGGGAGTCCCGACATCAACACTCCAACAATGCTGCTTACGAGATTTGCGACAAGGGAGGCCAGGATACATTTGCGCCAGTCAAAACGGAGCACTGCATGGAACACACTCGCCTCTATCAGAACAATGGCGATAAACACTAACCCAACGGATCGCAGCGACAGGAAAAAGGGAGCGCCGACCCCAAACAACGACGGCACGGGAACGTCGGCAAATGCGTGGGATGGAAGACAGAGAATTGAAACAAAAGTTGGAACGAACAGTCGCGCGCGACCGTATCCAGCGTGTAGAGTTCCTTGTTCGATTGCCTTCATGTTTCCAGAGAAAAGGCGAGACGGATCGCTCCTGACTGCTGTTTCTATTCTTCCCGCATAAGTAATCCCGCCCCGATTCCGCTCGCCATGAATCGCTGCCTCAATATAAGGCACAACGTCCTCTTCTGCAATCTGTTATGTGCGATCCCTAAACCCAAGGCTGGGAAGGGTAACCCGGCTAGCGCCTGAACGTGCTGCGCTTGGTCTTGATCTGTTGCATCAGGTGGATGGAATCCAGCTGCTTGCCCGCGCCAAGGACGATGGCCGTCTCCGGGTTTTCCGCGATGCGGACCAGCAGCCCTGTCTCCTTGTTGAGAAGCGTGTCTATCCCGCGCAGCTGCGAACCCCCGCCGGCCAGGACGATCCCCCTGTCCACGATGTCCGCCGCGAGCTCCGGCGGCGTGCGCTCCAGCATGCTCTTCACGGTGTCCACGATAGCCTGCACGGGTTCGCGAAGGGCTTCGCGCACCTCCTCGGAAGTGATCTCGATGGTGCGGGGCAGGCCGGCCACCAGGTCGCGCCCCTTGATAGTCATCTTCATCTCCTGCGGCAGAATGTCCGCCGAACCGATCTGAATCTTGATTTCCTCGCTCGTCCGCTCCCCGATCATCAGGCGGTACTTGCTCTTGATGTGCTGGCTGATCGCGTTGTCCATCGCGTCGCCCGCCACGCGAACCGACTTGCTGACCACAATCCCGCCCAGCGAGATCACCGCCACTTCCGTCGTGCCGCCGCCGATGTCAATGACCATGCTGCCCGAAGGCTCCGTGACCGGCAGCCCGGCCCCGATCGCGGCGCACATCGGCTCCTCGGTGAGGAACACCTCGTTCGCGCCGGCCTGATAGGCCGCTTCCTCCACCGCGCGCTTCTCCACCTCGGTGATGCCCGAGGGAACGGAGATGACGACCCGGGGAAAAACAACGGGCAGGAACGTCTTGCGTCCCGCGCGCACCTTGCGGATGAAATGCTTGAGCATCTCTTGGGTGACCTGAAAGTCCGCGATCACCCCGTCGCGCATGGGCCGGATGGCAGTGATCGAGCCGGGGGTGCGGCCGAGCATCTGCTTGGCTTCCGAGCCCACGGCCAGGATGGTGCGGGTCTGGGTGTCTATGGCCACCACCGACGGCTCGCACAGCACAATGCCCTCGCCCTTGACGTACACGAGGGTCGTGGCCGTGCCGAGGTCAATCCCGATATCCAGGGAAAAGAAGTTGGTCCAGAACGCCATTGATCGGGCTCCTTCAGAGGGATGGACCTTACTTGATTTCCTTGTGGAGGGTGTGTTTCCGCTCGTATTTGCAGTACTTCTTGAGCTCCACGCGCCCGGTGGTGTTGCGCTTGTTCTTGATGGTGACATAGCGCGAGACGCCGGGCTTGCCACTCTTCCGGCATTCGGTGCATTCCATGATCACCTGCACACGGTTCAGTGCCTTAGCCATTCTTCGAGTTCTCCGTAAACGAGTTCAGCGTTCGGCGCGCCCCCAAGACCCGCAAAATCAACGCCTTATGGGCCTTCCTGCGCGTGCAAACACCCACTTCTCCCGGAGCGCACGCCCCAGGAAGCACGAGATTTCCATAAATGTCCCGCATTGTCAACATGGAAATACGCACAAAAGGGCGGAGATCGGGCGGCGGGGCACGCAAAGAATCTGTTGATATGCGCCGCGGCTGGTTTTATCATCCCATAAGGCAGCTGCGACGGCGTGTTCGAAAGGTGGCCGATTTGAGACACGATTTCTAAAAAGGACAACGTGGGAAGTTCTACAAGCCCGGCGCAAAGCTGAACCTGCCCGTGTACCTGAATGCGGAGGTTCGGAAATTCGTGGAGGGGATTGCGGAAAGCAAGCGCGCCGACGTCTCCACGGTTGTCAACGAGATCCTTGAATCCGACATGCGCCTGGCCAATGTCATGAAGTAAGCACTAGACAACAGCACAGGGCGCGCAATACGGAAATACGTAACCCGTCCCCGATCGCCAGCGGCTCTCTTCAGCACATCGCCGCCTTCCCTTTCCTCAATCCCCCGCCACGGGCAGCGTGAACATCACGCTCGTGCCGGCGCCTTGCTCGCTCTCCAGCCAGATTCGCCCGCCTTGCGCTTCCACGCTCATCCGGCAGAAAGTCAGGCCCAGGCCGCTTCCCGGCAGGGCGTTCGCCTTGCCCGCCTCCACCTGGGCATACTTGTCGAAGACCCGCTTGACCCATTGTTTCGCCACGCCGGGTCCCTGGTCGGTCACGCGGAAAAGCAGCGCTCGGTTGTCGCGCCGGGCGATGTGAAGAGTTACGGTCTTGCCTTCGGGCGTGAACTTGATAGCGTTGCTCAGGAGGTTCACCAGAACGCGAATCGTAATCTGGCCGTCAGCGGCGGCGGGAGAAAGTCCCGGTTCGATCTCCTGAGCCAGCGCGATGTTCTTCTCCTCGGCCCAAAGATTCACTTGGCGCAGCGACTGCTCCGCCAACTCCATCGCGGAAACGCTGCCAAGCTCCATTTTCATGTTTCCGCCTTCCATGCGTGAGAGTTCGAGCAGGGAGTTGATAAGCGTCGCCATCCAGTTTCCAGAGGTCACCGCCACCTGAATCAGCTTCTTTTGTTCGGGGGGCAGGTTCTGTTTCGCCAGCGAGTCGAGGGTCTTGAGTCCGAGCACAACGTTGGTCAACGGCGCCCGAAGATCGTGAACCACAAACTCCACGAGTTCGCGCTCCTTTGCCTGAGTGCGGCGCAAGGTGGATACCAGATAGGTGACAATGAGAAAGAAGTTCAGCCCGACGATGGCGTTCCACAAGCGGATGCCCCAACGAGCGGAAACGTTCGGGTCCATCAGGTCGGCGGCGAACCAGGCCGCCGCGCTGATAATGGAAATGAGAACGCCGCCCCTTTCCCCCAGGGAAAACACGGCCAGCAGAATCGGGAAGAGATAGAAAATGGAAAACGCCAGGTCGGGCGGGGTTAGATAGTCCAGAACCGCTACCAAGGCGACCTGTATGAAACCCAACGTGAACAGCAAAATCCTGGGTTGCTTTTGGAGAAACTCCATTGCTCTCATAGATTTCATCGCGGCACCCCTGAGGTTCAGATTGCCGGCGGCTGTTTCGTCCCGCCGGCGCACGAACAATTCTACCTCTCCATGTTACGCCCGTGCCGGTCACTGCGCAACGTCAACGTGAAATCCGAATCGGGGACGCCACCAGACTTGTATCCCCTCGGAATTCGGTATTTCGTATTCTGTTCCCGAAGCCGCATAATCCCTCGGCTTTGCCGTCCACCACTGATTCGGGGTGTAGCGCAACCCGCTTGACCCGCGAGACGATTTGTGATTGCATGAACTCGCGCCGTCCCGACGGAATCACACGCGCCATATCTCAGCAGAGACAAAGACAAGGAGTGCACAAGTGTACCAGACCGACTTCAGCCCACAGGAATTAAAAGCGCGCCGGCAGAAAATATGCGACGCGATCGGAAAGAACGCGGTGGCTCTGCTGCAGGGAGCCAGGGAACCGAAGGGGTATCAGCCGTTTCACCAATACAGCGACTTCTACTATCTCTGCGGCATCGAGACGCCCCGCTCCTACCTCCTCATCAATGGGGCAAACGGGCGGACCACGGCGTTCCTGCCTCACGAAGCGGAGCTGGAGAAACAGTCTGATGAAGAGCTGTTGTGCGCCGAGAACGCCAAACTGGTCTGCGAGACGGCGTCCGTGGACCAGGCGCTCGGAGTCGAAATGCTCGGCCAACGCATAGGCTCCGCGTCCGTGGTCTATACCCCCTTTGAGGATGGCCAGAGCATTGGCGTGAACCGCTACCACTGCCGCTCCTGGGCCGCCATGGCGTGTGGCGATCCCTGGGACGGCAGGCTTACACGAACCACGCACTTCATTGATCTCCTGCGCAGGCGCTTTCCGCACCTCGAGATCAGGAATCTCTCTCCGCTCCTGGATGAGCATCGCCTGGTCAAGTCGCCCGCCGAGATCGCGCTGCTCCGCCGGGCCGGCGAGCTTACCGCCATTGCGATGCGGGAGGCCATCCGCTCCACCCGCCCCGGCGTGATGGAGTATCAGCTCGATGCGGTGATGCGCTACCACTACCTGGCCGGCGGGGCAAAGGACCGGGGATACCAGGCCATCATAGCCGGCGGCGCGAACGTGTGGCACGCACACTACAGCAGTAACGACTGCGAGCTGAAGTCCGGGGATCTGGTGCTGTGCGACTGTGCGCCCGTCTACCGATACTATACCAGCGACATCGGCAGGATGTGGCCCGTGAACGGCAAGTACTCGGCGGCGCAGCGCTCTCTCTACGGATTCGTGGTCGAGTACCACAAAGCGCTGCTGCAGCGGATTCGGCCGGGCCGGATGCTCGCCGAGATCCACGCCGAAGCCGCCGAGGCGATGAAGGCCGTAGCCGACCGCTGGAAGTTCGCCTCGCCGGTGCATGAAGCGGCCGCGCGCGCGATGTTCGAATTCCGCGGCCATCTCTCCCACTGCGTCGGGATGTCGGTTCACGACGGCGGCGGGCACTGGGCGCGGCCGCTCGAGCCCGGCATTGTCTTCACGGTGGACCCGCAGATGTTCATACCCGCCGAGAAAGGCTATGTGCGCGTGGAAGACACCATCGTCGTCACGGAAAACGGCATTGAGAATCTCACGGCCAAAGCGCCTCTTGAACTCGACGACGTGGAGACACTATGGCGGGAGAAGGGCCTGCTACAGACCTTCCCGACGGCCTAGCAAGTCCCGCGCGATTCCGTAATCCCGGGGACGCTTGTCTCCTCCGCGCGCGTCGGCGCTCCTCCGCACTCCTCATACCAATATGCATTCAAAGTGACACAATATGGAAGAACTCACCACAGAGACACAGAGGCACAGAGAAACAGCGACAAAAACCACGAAGACACAAAGATCCGGGGAACAAGAGGGTTTCTTTCCACCTTTCCATTTGATGCTTTCCTCTGTGCCTCTGTGTCTCTGTGGTGAGTTGTTTTTGCGGGTTTCTTCGTGCCCTTCGTAGATTGCTTCCCGCAATGTTCATGCATTGAACAAGGGTTTGAATTGTATTTCTTTGATCGCTACTCAGTATAAGCTCACTAAGGCGACAGGTTTATCGTGATAGGCTTGCTGGACTCCTGCTTCAGCCAGACCACGAGATCGCTTCCTTCCAGGTTGCGCTGGACGCCCAGGCGGCAGGCCTTGCTCCGCGGCACGCTCGTCCCGTTCACCGCCACGCGGGGAACCGCATCGCCCCAGTTCCTGATCACAAACGCCGGGTTCAGCACCGGAGACGACTCGCGGGCGCTTAGCGTGATCTTCAGCTCCGTCGGGTTTCCCGGCTTCTCGCACGTGAGCAGATAGGCGCGCTGATACGGGTCGTATCCCCGGCTGGCGCAGTTTCCAGACTCCACCGTCAGCTTGGCCGGCGAGTTCCACGACTTGGACAGCGTCCCCAGCTCTCCGGCAGGCTTGGTTGTGAGTCCGTACATGTAGAGCCACGAGTGCAGGATACCCTGGGACATGGCGGGTTCGCAGAACCACGTGAGCGAAGTGTGGGCGGGGCGGTCCGTGCGCGTGCCTTTTCGCCCATCGTTCGGCAGCTGCGAGACCGGCCAGTGGTTCCAGTAGGGGAAATTCCGGTCAATAAA
>Ga0315282_10010300_pt1 | contig 14679 bp, 9 predicted proteins | sample YL17G07_20_MG_FD_203693 | JGI IMG/M metagenome (GOLD analysis project Ga0315282, IMG submission 203693) | Sediment microbial communities from Yellowstone Lake, YNP, Wyoming, USA - YL17G07_20 | ecosystem: Environmental > Aquatic > Freshwater > Lake > Sediment | place: USA: Wyoming | collected...
ATCCTTTCCGCCAATTCCCCTCCCCTCGCGGATCTCCGTGAGAATGGCCCTCGACACGACATCCCTCGCGGCCAGGTCTTTCACGGTGGGCGCATATCGCTCCATAAAACGCTCGGCCAACCGGTTGCGCAAAAAACCGCCCTCGCCTCGCGCCGCCTCGCTCACGAGAATTCCTAAAGGATAAAGCCCTGTGGGATGAAACTGGACAAACTCCATGTCTTCGAGAGGAATTCCAAGGTGGTAGACTAAGGTAAAAGCTTCTCCAGTGGTTGCATTGCCATTGGAAGTTGTCTTGTAAATTTTTCCGCATCCACCGGTGGCCAGGAGGACAGATTTGGCTTGAAGGAGATGAAGCTCCCCTGTGGCAAGGTCATAGATCACAACCCCTGTGCATCTTCCTTCGTTCATGACTAAAGAAAGGAGGTAGTGCTCGGGATAGAATTTCACTTGATGCCTTAGGCATTGGTCGAAGAGCGTGTCGAGAACAACCCTTCCGGTATGGTCTGCCGCATAACAGGCTCTTTTTACCGGTCGCTTACCGTAATCGCGTGTATGACCCCCGAAGTTCCGCTGGGCGATCTTTCCGTCGGCAGTGCGGCTGAACGGCACTCCCATGTGCTCCAGCTCATAGATGGCCCGTGGCGAATCTTTGACCAGGATCTCTATGGCATCCTGATCCCCGAGATAGTCGCCTCCCTTGACGGTATCGTAGAAATGCCATTCCCAGTGATCCTCCTCCTCGTTGCCGAGAGGAGCCGTGATCCCTCCCTGGGCTGCCCCGGAATGAGACCTCGTAGGGAGAACCTTGCTGACGACAGCCACATTGGCTTCACCCGCGCACTCAACGGCGGCTCTCAGTCCTGCAAGGCCTGCTCCGATGACGACGATGTCATGCGAAAAGTTCATGCCGTTCGCCTCTCCATGGGGACGTATTCACAGCCCCGAAACCCGCAATAACTTCCCACGTAGTCTGCGTCCGGCCGGTAAAGCTCGGGCTTGGGCTGTGCCTCGGCAAACTTCTCTTCGATGATATGGGCTGCATACCCCGAGACCCTCGATATGGCAAAGACAGGGGTGAAAAGATCCTTCGATATGCCCATCATATGGTAGACGGAAGCGCTGAAGAAATCGACATTCGGATAGATCTCCTTTCCCTTAAGCCTTTTGAATTCTTCTTTCGTAGCGCTCTCGATCGCCTTCGAAAGGTGACACCATTTCGGATCTTTGGTACGAGCTGCCAGCCGCTCACACATCCCCCTCAGGACGGTGGCTCTCGGGTCTTCCGTGTGGTAGACCGCATGGCCCATCCCCATCACCTTTCCACCTTTCTGAAGTCTCGCGGAAACCCAGGACTTCACCCGGTCCTCCTCGCCGATCTCCAATAACGTCTTCATCACCTCGCTGTTGGCCCCTCCGTGGAGCTCTCCGGAAAGTGCACAAAGAGCTGCCAAGACGGAAGCATACATATGCGCATGGGTCGACGCAACCTCTCTCCCTGCAAACGTGGAGGCGTTGAAAGAGTGCTCGGCATGAAGGATGAGGCAGATATCAAAATCCTTGGCTGTGGCCGGATCGGGAAGAGATCCTGAAAGCATGTATAAGAAGTTTCCTGCATGGGTCAGGAAAGGATCGGGACGGACTGGTTTATTTCCCTTTCGAATCCGATCCCACGCGGCAACGATATTGGGAACTTTCGCAATCAGCCGAATAGCTTTCTTCACATTGGCGTCCCTCGACTCGTCGGGAGCCTGCGGGTCATAGGCGGCCAGGATAGGAATAGACCCCTCGAGGACGTCCATGGGATGGGCTCCCTTTGGCATGATCTCCATAAATTGGTAAACGGCCCCTGGAACTTCCCTTTCTGAGACGAGTTCTGACTGAAACTTTTTCAACTCCTCTGCTTTAGGCAGGCGGTCGTTGAGAAGGAGAAAAGCAACCTCTTCAAAAGTGGAATGAGTGACAAGGTCGCAGATGTTGAAGCCTCGGTAGATCAGATTCCCTTTCTCTCCGTCGACATCCGAGATCCGGGTGTCTGCTATCTTTACTCCCCGAAGGCCGATATTTTTCGTCTCCGATGTCTCTGCCACGGCGCACCTCCGTACGTTTTGATGTATCCTCAGACTACTAAAGATCGGCCCGAGAAAAAATAAGGTGGAATTTGTATTTTGCAAGGAAAAATACGGTATTTTGGGAAGGATCTTTACAATTAATGAGCGGTCCAAGAACGCAGCATTCGCAATGAAACAAGACAAAAGGTTCAGTCAGGTTCTTTCAGGCGCGCGTGAGTATAGTTCAATAACCCGCCGGCGAGCAGGATCTCCACTTCTCTTTGGTTGAGCCCGTGCGAAACTTCAAAGGACCTCTTTTGTGTCGCGTTTTCGACGATGAGAAGGCCGTTCACCTTCAGACCTTTTCGTAAATCTTCGATCCGGAGTCGATCTCCCTGCTCGACCCTTGAAAATTCATCAGGATCTTTAAAGGTCAGAGGGAGAACACCAAAATTGATCAGGTTGGAACGATGGATGCGGGCATAGGATTTCGTCAGGATGGCCTTGATCCCGAGATACATCGGTGCCAGAGCCGCGTGCTCCCTGCTCGAACCCTGGCCATAATTCTGTCCTCCCACCACAAATCCACCGCCCAGTTGCCTGGTCCTTCTTGCAAAACTTTCATCTATCCTCTCGAAGAGGTATTCCGAAATGGCAGGGATATTGGACCGAAGAGGAAGCACTTTCGCCCCGGCCGGAAGGATATCATCGGTGGTGATATTGTCGCCCACTTTCAAAATGACCGAACCCTCGATCAAATCTTCCAGGGGACCACGAAGGGGCAGCGGTTTTATATTCGGACCGCGCTCGATCACCACCTTTTCCGGCCTTGATGCGGGAGAAAGGATGAGACCGTCATCAATCAGGAATCTCTCCGGCATGGGGACGCGGGGTGGCCTTGACCCCAGGTCTCTGGGATCTGCAATGCATCCCTTCAAAGCGCTGGCGATTGCCACATAGGGGCTCGCTAAATAAACCCGATCCTCCGGTGTCCCGCTACGGCCCGGAAAATTCCGATTCATCGTCCGGATCGAAATGGCATCTGAGGGAGGGGCCTGACCCATCCCGATGCAGGGACCGCAGGCCGACTCCAGGATGCGAGCCCCTGCGCTGATGAGCTCGGCAAGAGCTCCGTTCCGGGCGATCATCTCAAAGACCTGTTTTGATCCGGGGGTGATGGTGAGGTTGACATCCGGATGAATCTTTTTTCCTTTCAGAATTTTTGCAACACTCGTCAAATCAAAATAAGAAGAATTATTGCAACTCCCGATGCAGACCTGTTTCACCGGTTTCCCGGCCACCTCTCTCACCGGACAGACTTTGTCCGGACTGGAGGGTTGAGCGACGAGTGGCTCCAACTCGCGGAGATCGATTTCTATCATCTGATCGTATTCCGTATCCTTATCTGCTTCGAGAGGAGTCCAATCTTTCTTTCTCCCCTGGGCCTTCAGAAATTCGAGGGTTTGTGCGTCGCTCGGAAAGATCGTGGTGGTGGCGCCCAATTCTGCTCCTAAATTGGCAATGGTAGCCCTTTCTGGAACGGAGAGCGTCTTTACGCCCGCCCCTCCAAATTCAAAAATCTTTCCTACACCTCCTCTTACGGTTAATCGCCTCAATAACTCCAGCATAATATCCTTTGAAGCCACCCAGGGTGAAAGTTTCCCCTTCAGCCTTACCAAAACTATTTCCGGCATCTTCACGTAAAAAGGTTCTCCTGCCATCGCAAGCGCTACGTCAAGCCCCCCTACTCCAATGGCGATCATTCCCATTGCACCGGCATTGGGAGTATGACTATCCGAACCGAGAAGGATCTCGCCGGGCTTTGCGAATCGCTCCAGATGAATCTGATGGCAGATGCCATTGCCGGGTTTAGAAAAGAAGATTCCGTATTTTGCGGCAAAGGTTTGCAGAAATCGATGGTCATCTGCGTTCTCAAATCCAGTCTGGAGCATATTGTGGTCGACATAACTGATCGAGAATTTGGTCTTGACCCTCGGTATCCCCACCGCTTCAAACTGAAGGTACGCCATCGTGCCGGTGGCATCCTGCGTAAGGGTCTGGTCAACGGCGATGCCGATATCTCCATCAGAGACTAATCTACCGCTCTTCAGATGCGCTTCAAGAATTTTTTGCACGAGATTCTTGCCCATGGGCTGCTCCGACAAATGACGTCTAATCCCCCGATACCCCCGTTTGGAAGCCCGACCATCCTCCCAATCGTAAAGCAGGGAAAGCCAATTTTTTCACACTTCTAGCGGAGATGGGGGGAGTCTGGAAATGATAATCGATGCTTATCCAATTTGTCAAACAAGTTGACAGGTCCTGAACGAGTTTTTCTCTTTGCCCATAACCGGGGCAGATCCCTTCCGAGGCTTCATAAGGTCCACGCTTAAGGCAAACTGGATGAATCCCGCAAATGTATTGAGGCGCTACGTTTTCTCTCGAACCTTTGCAGTCAAACACTAATAAGGTTGGGCCGATGAAGCCTCTTCAGGGACCCACCCCCGGTCAAGGGCAAATAAAAGAATGTGGGAGTTGAGCAGAAATTGAGTGATTGATAATTGAATCCTTTTTCAATAGAATGGAAAAGATAGGAGGTGTGCGATGATCCCCTCAAAAAGCCTCTATAGAATAGAGAGAGATTCAATGGGCCCGGTCAGGGTTCCGAAAGAAGCTTACTACGGTGCCCAGACGCAGAGGGCGGTTGAAAATTTTCCCGTGAGTGGCTGGCGATTCGGAAGAGAATTCCTTTATGCGCTCGGCCTGATCAAATATGCCTCGGCAAAGGTCAATCTTGAGCTGGGTCTCCTGAAAAAAAGAAGTGCCAGGGCCATCGCCCAAGCCTCCCAAGAAGTGATGGAGGGGAGATGGGACGAACAATTTCGAGTCGATATCTTTCAAACCGGCTCCGGAACTTCCACCAACATGAATGCGAATGAGGTGATCGCCAATCGGGCCAATGAAATTCTGGGAGGCAAAAGGGGGATCTATCGGCCCATCCATCCAAATGACCACGTCAACCAGGAGCAATCCACGAACGATGTCTTCCCCTCTGCCATCCATATCGCCTCAATCATCCTCCTCCGGCAGAACCTCCTCCCCGCCCTGAACAATCTCCATAAAGCTTTACGGAACAAAGCCCGGGAATTTTATCCCGTCCTTAAAATCGGAAGAACTCACCTCCAGGATGCCACGCCGGTTCGGCTGGGCCAGGAATTTGGAGGTTATGCACGCCAAGTGGAATTGGGAATTCTTAGAATTCGGAATGGTACGCACTCTCTCTCCGAACTTCCACTGGGAGGAACTGCAGTCGGAACAGGAATCAACACGCATCCCCTTTTCGCAAAGAAAGTCATCGCCATTGTGAGTAAGAAGATCGGCCATCGTTTTCATGAGGCCGCCGATCATTTTGAGGCGCAGGGTGGAAGAGATGCCCTGGTTGAAATGAGTGGCGCTCTCAAAACTATGGCTGTGAGTCTGATCAAGATTGCCAACGACATCCGTTGGCTGGGCTCGGGGCCACGGTGTGGAATCGGGGAGATCCGTCTCCCGGAAACCCAGCCCGGCTCTTCGATCATGCCCGGAAAGGTCAATCCTGTCATCCCTGAATCCCTGGTCCAGGTGTGCGGCCAGGTGATCGGGAACGACTCGGCGATTACCCTGGGAGGGCTCAGCGGAAATCTTGAGCTCAATGTGATGATGCCGTTGATAGCCTACAATTTACTGCAGTCCATCCGGCTTCTCTCAAACGGAGTGAATAACTTTTCCGAAAGATGTATCCAGGGGTTGAAGGCAGATCGCAAGCGTTGTGAGGAAATGATCGAGAAAAGCTTGGCGCTTGCCACGGCCCTGACGCCGAAAATCGGATATGAGGAAGCGGCGCGAATCGCCCAAAAGGCTTACGCTCAAAATAAGACGATTCGTCAGGTCGCAGAAGAGGAAGGGATTTTTTCAAAGGAGGAGTTGAATCGCTTACTCGACCCTCGGTTAATGATTGCTCCGGTGAGAACAACGTCGAAGAAAAAGTAGAATCAACTTTTCCGTTTCCCTCTCCCCTTCAGGTATAAGAATAAGGCGATCCCTCCAACGATCATAAAGGACGAAAGGATCTGACCCATGGTGAGGGGCCCCAGGATAAATCCGAGCTGCGCGTCAGGTTCTCTGAAGAATTCCACAGTAAACCGGAATAACCCATAAAAGGAGAGGAAAACGGCTAAGAGCCCGCCCTCGGGGAGTTTCTTGTCCTTGAGAAACCAGAGGATCAAAAAAAGAACGCCTCCCTCCAGACCGCTTTCGTAAAGCTGAGACGGATGTCGGGGGAGAGGACCTCCTTTTTCGAAGATCATCCCCCACGGGACTTGACTGACCCGGCCGTAGAGCTCCCCGTTGATGAAATTGCCGATTCTCCCCAAACCCAAACCAATGGGAACGGTGACGATGAAGAGGTCGGCAATCTTCCAGAACGACTTCTTATTCTTCCAGGAAAAGAGAATTCCAACGATGAGAACGCCGATCAAACCTCCATGAAAGGACATGCCACCGTGCCAAACGGCAAAGATCTCAAGAGGCTCAGCCAGATACATCTTAAGATCATAGAAGAGAACGTACCCCAAACGGGCTCCGATGATCAATCCGAGGATGAGGTAGAAGAAGAGATTTTCCACTTCCAGTCTTGAAACCCCGAAGTCCTTTTTCTTCATTTGATACCGGACGAGGAGATAAGAGGCAAGGAAACCCAAAACATACATCAACCCGTACCAGCTCACACGAATCGGACCCAGATCAATGAGGATCGGATTGATATTGACAGTGATCGCAAGCACCATAAATTTAATTCTATGGTATAAGTGACAAAGATTCAAGCGGTTTAAAAGTAGAAAAACAGTCAGGTAATTAAGAAGGTAGGGGATTTACCCCGGTCATGGGCAAAAGAAAAACCGGGGATAGGTAAAATAGTACAGACAATTGACGGCGAATAATATTTTTTGTATAATCCTCTGAAACCAATGCAAGAATTCTCCAAAAAACAACAAATCCTCCAAGAGCTGAAGAAGTTTGTTCTGTCGAAGGCCTCCATCGTTTATATCCTTTCCGATGAGGAGGACCGAGTAGAGGGCCTTCTCAAGGAACTCACCGCCACCTTTCAACCCAAACCCAAGCTTTTCATCTGGAATCCTTTTCAGGGATTGACCGCAGAAAACGAAAAGATCGATAACTCAAAGGATCCTATCGAGGCCCTGGACAAAGTGATCCAGAATTCAGAGCAGGCCTTTTATCTCTTTGAGGGACTTCACTCTTTTTTGACGACAGACTTTTCCGTACCGAGAAAGCTGAAGGACCTTCACCGTTCCCTTCGAAATCGATATGCAACCCTTTTTATCATCGCTCCGATTCTGGTCGTCCCGGAAGAGCTGAAGCGGGATATGATGGTCTACGAACTTCCAATGCCGGATTCGGTTGAAGTGGAGCGGGCCCTGACGGGAATCATCTCTTCAACGCCTCAGGCGACTAAGTTAACAGAAGCCCTGACGCCGGAGTTCAAGGATCGATTGGTGAAGGCAGCTCTCGGTCTCTCTCTTGACCAGGTGGCCAGGGCCTTTCGGAGCGCATTGATCGGAAGGACGACGATCGATTCCTCTTTGATCGATGCGGTTATTGAGGAAAAAGGGCAATTGATCAGGAAGTCGGGAATCCTCAATTTGGTGACCAATCGGCCTGGGTTGGAGGATATCGGCGGGCTGGAAAACCTCAAAGACTGGTTGCGGAAAAGGTCTAAAGTCTTGAGCAGCGAGGGAACGTCCTACGGTCTCCATCTTCCAAAGGGGGTCCTGATCACCGGTCTTTCAGGGTGCGGTAAAAGTCTTTGCGCCAAGGCATTCGCTTCTTTCTGGCAAGTCCCTCTTCTCCACCTCGACATGGCCAGGCTCTACGATGGAACGATTGGAGAGCCTGAAGAGGCTTTACAGATTTCTCTTCGAACTGCGGAATCGGTTGCACCCTGTGTCCTCTGGATCGATGAGATCGAAGCAGGCATCAGCATTCAAAGCCAGAAGGCCGGAGGGGGAACTCAATCTCGGGTCTTCGCCTCCTTTCTCACCTGGCTTCAGGAAAAGAGCGCCTTTGTCTTTATCGCCGCGACAGCTAATGTCATCGAACTCCTTCCTCCCGAGGTCTTGAGGAAGGGCCGCTTTGACCAGATCTTTTTTGTCACGTTACCCAATGCTCAAGAAAGAAAGCTAATTTACTCCATCCACCTGAAAAAGAACGGGGCGGATCTATCCCAGATCAATTTGGACATGCTGGTGAAGATATCGGAGGGGTTTAACGGAGCCGAAATCGAGCAGGCGGTCAACGGGGCAATGATCGAAGCGTTCAACTCAGGCCGACCGATCAACGAGCAGGATCTTGTGATCTCAGCGGGAAATATCGTCCCCCTCTCCACGACCATGAGGGAAGAAATCGGCAGGATGGAACGCTGGGCCTACAATCGAGCCATTCCAGCCTCCAGGTAAAATCAAAGCTTCCTACTTAGTGGTGAATCACAAATCCTTTTACTTTGTCTGTCATTCCGGGCCTGACTAAGCCTGCCCCGTACTTGATACGGGGCGGGAATGACGACTTCGAAAATGGATGTAAAGAAGTGTTAGATTCACTACATTAGACAAAATCCTTCCACGAGCTTGCCGTCTAACCGGCCAATTGTTTGATTGACAAAGGCCACGGTTCTTGATAAGGAAATTGTTGAATCAATTCTGGTTTGGCCCTCGAGAGAAATCTCGGAAAGGAGGATGACTTATGAAGGACGATTCGAAAAGGCAAAGAACGGGGAAATTGAGTCGGCGGGAATTTATAAAGGCGGGAGTGGCCGGACTGGGTATGGCTGCTGCGGGCGGACTTTCCCATCCGGTATTCGGCCAGGGTCCGGCTGTCATCAAAGGGACAAAGCTCTCCATTCTTCAAGGCACATACTTCATTGCACCCGCGCAGGAGCTCTACAAGAAGCAGGCGCAGGAATGGGGACAGGCCAACGGTGTGACGGTAGCCACGGATTTCCTCAATTGGCCGGACCTACAGCCCAAGATCGCTGCGGCTGTTCAGGCCGGAGGCTTGGATATCGTGGAGCTCTGGCCGGCCTGGAACTTCCTCTACAGGGAAAGCCTCGTCGACCTGACGAAGGAGGCCGAAGAGGTGGGTCGCCGTGGAGACGGCTACGAGGCCTATGTCCTGAATTCAGCCAAGGTCGGCGGAAAGTTTTTGGGCATCCCTTCAGGACAGAACAATCATTCAATGAACTACCGAATTAGCTGGTTCAAGGAAGCGGGAGTCGCGAATGCGGAAGATGGCAGGAAGCTCGACATGACCTGGGATGAGTACCATGCGGTAGCCAAGAAATGCAAAGCCAAAGGCCATCCGTTTGGCCAGGCCCTCGGGCACAGCACCAGCGACCCCGCCTGTTTCTGTTATTCCTTCATGTGGTCTAACGGAGCGATGGAAGTCAGCAAAGACGGCAAGAATATCCTTTTCAACAAACCGGAGTTCGTTGACGGGCTGAAGAAATTCATCCAGGCCTGGAAGGACGGTTATGATGAAACTGGGACCTCCTGGGACGACAGCAGCAACAACCGCGCTTTTCTGTCGGAACAGATAGCTTGCACCTTGAATGCTTCGAGCATCTACTTTGCCGCCAAGAAGGATAAGCCGCAAATTGCCCAAGATACGAACCACATGCTTATGCCGAAAGGTCCAGCCGGCCGTTTCTATCTGTTGGGTACCCGGACTTTCGGCATTCTGAAGAATTCCAAGAATATTCCGGCAGCGAAGGAATTCCTGAAGTGGTGGTTCGACGATAAACAATACGGCGAGTGGTTTCGACTTCAAGAGGGCTATCAGCTTCAGACCACCAAGAAATACGCCAAGGATCCGGTTTGGGACAGGGATCCCAAGATGGCTCCCTTCAAGGAACAGCCGAAGTACGGCCGCGACCTTGGCTATGCGGGACCTGCCAACGAGAAAGCAGGGCTCGCCTCGTCCAAGTACATCGTCGTCGACACCCTTGCCCGTGCCGTTCAAAGTGGCGATGCAAAGGCATCGATTGAATGGGGTGCCGAGCAGCTAAAGCGGATATACGGTGTCTAAAAGGAGCGGATAACGAACGTGCTTTAGATGACACAGACCACAAAAGCCGTGTCATCGCAGCATCTCTTTCTGTTTTCTTCAAATACGAGGAGGGCAGTTGCGAATTCAGCGGCTGCCCTCTTTCTGGAAAGCGAAATGATCGGGCCTGAACCTTCAAGCAGCAGAGGAGCTTCCAAGAGGTATGGTCGCTGGTCTTTGAAGCGGCTTCTCGAACGCGAGTCCAGCCTGGGTGTCATCCTCATGCTTCCCGGGGCCTTCCTGCTGATGCTCTTCATGGCCTATCCTTTCTTCCTCGGGATCTGGTTGTCCCTCACGGACAGTATGATCGGCCGGCTGGGCCACTTCGTCGGATTGCGCAACTTCATCGACCTCCTTCACGATTCCATCTTTCATCAGACCGTTCGTAATACCTTTGTCTATGCCATGGTCACCGTGCCTTTCAAGGCGGTGTTAGGACTGGGGCTTGCATTGATTCTCACCAACCGTATGCGCTTGAGCAACCCGATCCGGGCTGCGGTCATGATGCCCTGGATTGTCCCCACCGCCCTGTCGGCGCTCGGTTGGTACATGATCTTTGATCCGATTTTTAGCCCCATTTCCTGGCTCCTGAAGTCCATGGGGCTGATTACAAAGAACGTTAACTTTCTGGGCGATCCCAAGCTGGCCATCGCGTCCGTCTGTCTGGCTAATATCTGGCGCGGCATTCCTTTTTTCGGCATCACGATTCTGGCAGGGCTCCAGGCCGTTCCGCACGAATTGCATGAGGCAGCGGCCATCGACGGCGCAAACGCCTGGCACCGATTTCTCCATATCACAATCCCGGCGATCCGCGGGGTGGTCCTGATCGCCGCCCTTCTTTCGATTATCTGGACCTTCGCCGATTTCCAGCTCATCTATATTTTGACGAAGGGCGGGCCGGCCAATATGACGCACATTTTCGGCACTTATGCCTACCAGATCGGGCTTGCTGCCACGGATATCGGCCAGGGGGCTGCGATCGCCCTCTACATGTTCCCCATCCTTGCAGTATTTGCGATATTACTTCTGAAGTATCTGAGGAGAGAGTAGGATGGTCGGAAGCAAAACGCTCGGGCACCAGATTTTGAATATCTACCTGCCGCTGGCGTTGTTTGTCGTCTTTCTGCTCTTCCCGTTCTACTGGATGAGCATCGTCTCCTTTAAGCCTACAAACGATCTTTTCGAAATGAAGTTTAACCCCTTCTGGATTCAGCGCTTCACGCTGGAGAACTATCTTTACCTCTTCCAAAACACCGATTTTCCCGAATGGGTGAAGAACACCCTTATCGTTTCAGTGGTCTCAACAGCGATCTCCCTGCTATGCAGCATCTTAATCGGCTACGCCCTTGCCCGGCTTCGATTTCCCGGAAGCAACTTTCTGGGAGTGGGGATCTTTCTGGCCTACCTCGTACCGCCCACTCTCCTCTTTTTGCCGCTCGCTCAAGTCATTGCCAAACTGAATCTTTATAATACGTACTGGGCCCTTATCCTGACTTACCCAACGCAGCTGATCCCCTTTGCCTCGTGGCTGCTCATGGGTTATTTCCGGACGATCCCAAAAGAGATCGAAGAGTGTGCCATGGCCGACGGCTGCACGCGGATGGAAGCCCTGCTGAAGATCATACTCCCCCTGTCCACGCCCGGTCTGATCTCGGCTGGCATCTTCTGCTTCACCCTTTGCTGGAACGAGTTTCTGTACGCCCTGATCTTCATGTCCTCGGGACCGATGAAGACCATTCCCGTTGGAACCGTGAGCGACCTGATCAAAGCAGACACCCTGTTCTGGGGATCCCTCATGGCTTCGGCAGTGCTCGGATCGTTTCCCATTGCGTTTCTCTATTCTTTCTTCGTCAAGTATTATGTCTCAGGCCTCACGGCTGGAGCGGTCAAACGATAAGAATAATGAAAAGATGAGCCGATGAAAATTCATATAAATTTGTCGGGGTCAAGTGATTGCGGAGGCTGATGGATGGCTAAAGTTGTTCTGGAGAATATCTCAAAGATGTTCGGCAATGTGGAGGCGGTCAAGAATTTTGACCTGACCGTGGAGGACAAGGAGTTTACCATCCTGGTGGGACCCTCGGGGTGCGGTAAATCGACGGCTCTTCGAATGATCGCAGGATTGGAGGAGCCCACCCAAGGGATGATCTACATTGGAGACCGTGCAGTCAATGACCTGCCTCCCAAGGACCGTGACATTGCCATGGTCTTCCAGGAATATGCTCTCTATCCCCACATGTCGGTGTATAAGAACATGGCCTTCGCCCTGAGGTTAAGGAAGTTTCCGAAGGAGGAGATCGATCAGAGGGTGAGATGGGCCTCGGAGATCCTGGGGATTAAGAATCTCTTAGACCGGAAGCCGAGGCAGCTTTCGGGAGGACAGCGTCAGAGAGTCGCAGTAGGAAGAGCCATTGTCCGCAAGCCTGCCGTATTTCTCTTTGACGAGCCCTTATCGAATCTGGACGCTAAGCTAAGGGTGCAGATGCGGGCAGAACTCTCCAAGCTGCACGATCGGCTTCAGACGACGATCATCTATGTGACCCATGACCAGGTGGAAGCGATGACCATGGGAACGAAGATCGTAGTCATGAAGGACGGATTGATTCAGCAGATCGGGCCTCCTCTGGGGGTTTATAACCATCCCGTGAATATGTTTGTCGCAGGATTTATCGGGAGTCCGGTGATTAATTTTTTCCCTTCGCGGTTGGTTTCGAAGGAGGATCGTCTCTTCATCGATGCGGGAACGTTTCAATTGCCCATACCGGAGAAGAAGGCTTCGTATTATAGATCCATGGCAGGTTCAGAAGTCATTTTTGGAATAAGGCCCAATGACATCTACGATCTGCAGTATGCACCGGAGAGGCTCAAGGGGAATGTCATCAAGGCGGTGGTGGATGTGATCGAGCCCCTCGGTTCGGAGATTCATCTGAATGTGACATCGGGGAGGCACAGTTTCGTGGCAGTGGTGGATGTACAGACATCGGTACGGGTTCACCAGGAGATCGAGCTTGCTTTGGACCTTGAGAAGATGCACCTCTTCGAGAAAGAGGAGCCCAATCTTCGAATAAGAACCGAGTTCTGAATGGTCAGCTGACTGCACCCTCGATGGTCGCCCTAATACAAAGGCATTTTATATTTTAGCATCCCCATCGTCATTCCCTAAAAAAGGTATAGGAATCCAAAAAAGTAAAAAAACTCCTTTTGGGCAAGAGGTTTCGGTGATATAGAATATCACCTGTTGGGTGAAACCAAAAGACCAAAAGGAGGTTGATAGGGATGATACAGCAAACCATCTTTCCATTCAAGATAAAAACGACGAAGGAGAGACTCACGGCCCACGGGGGTCTCTCGTTGATGGCAGAATTCAATCACGGGATTGGACTGAGAGAGCTGACGGATCAGTATCTTCCGGGTCCTGGGAGCAATCGGGGTTTTGATCCTTCGGAGATTGTGGAGGCAGTGGTGTTAATGTTGCAAGGGGGAGGGAGAAGCCTAGAGGATTTAAGGGAGCTCAAAGATGAGGAAGGCTTAATGGAGCTGATTGGTCGAGATGAGATTCCAGGGCCAGATACGGTGGGAGATTGGCTAAGGAGGATGGGAGATTCGAAGAAAGGGCAACCGGGATTAGAAGGGTTGGATAGAGTTCGGGGTAAGATAAACGAAAGGGTTTTGAAAAGAGATGGGATCAAGCAATACACGTTAGATGCCGATGCTACCGAGATTATGGGTGAGAAAGCCGATGCCTTGTTTACCTATAATGGGAACAAGGGCTATATGCCGATGCTTGGGTTTTTGTATGAGAATGCGGTTTGTCTTTTGGATGAATTTCGGGAGGGCAATGTAACGCCGGCTTTTGGGCAGAAGGCGTTTTACCTTCAATGCAAGCAGCGGATGCCCCGGGGGAAGAGGGTTGGGTATTATCGAGGGGACAGTGCTTCGTATCAGGCAGAGCTTTTCAATCAGTTAGAGGAGGATGGGGTGAGGTATGCGATCACGGCGGATCAGGACAAAGCGGTGAAATCGGCGATTGCTTTGATACCGAGTGGAGGTTGGAAGGAGCCGGTGAAGGGCTGTGGTTATGAGTTAGGGGAGGCGGTGCATTGTATGAATGAAACGAAGAAGGCTTTTCGTTTGGTGGTCAAGCGAGAGATTCGGAGACAGAGGGAGCTATTTGAGAAAGAGGGGCAATATGTTTATCATGCCGTGGCGACGAACTGGTTGGAGGAGGAGAAGAATACGGAGGAGGTTCTGAAGTGGCATAATCAGAGGGGGCAGGCGGAGAACTTCAACAAGGAGTTAAAGATTGGATTGGGGATGGAGCGGATGCCCTGTGGGCAGACTTACGCCAACGCGGTTTTCTTTAGGATTGGGGTCATTGCTTACAATCTCTTTATTGGATTCAAACGGCTCTCGTGTCCGGAGTCTTGGATGAACCATACCATTGCTACTTTTCGTTGGAAGATGGTGCAGGTAGCGG
>Ga0315282_10010301_pt1 | contig 14678 bp, 13 predicted proteins | sample YL17G07_20_MG_FD_203693 | JGI IMG/M metagenome (GOLD analysis project Ga0315282, IMG submission 203693) | Sediment microbial communities from Yellowstone Lake, YNP, Wyoming, USA - YL17G07_20 | ecosystem: Environmental > Aquatic > Freshwater > Lake > Sediment | place: USA: Wyoming | collected...
GTGATCAAAGAGATTTTTCAGAGGAAGCTAAGGAGGAGGGATCTCAACGGCGAGGTTTATAGAAAACTGAGGATGATGATCGACTCCGGAAAGCTAAAGAAGGGAGAGAGGTTGATCCAAGAGAAACTTGCTCTCCAGTTCAATGTGAGCAGACAGACGATCATCTTTGCCCTCCAACAATTGAAAAAGGATAAGTTGATCGTTGTGAAATATAAAAAAGGGGCCTTTGTCTCTTAAAGGAATTCGGTTTCGCTCCGTCCCTTTCATCTGTACCTGCTCCCTTTCCTACGGGAAGCTGACCTTTGCGAACTCTTTCCTTTCTTGCAGGGTTATCTTTAGGCTTCTAATCTCCAAGGAAAACGGTTTTTTTCGAAGAGACCACAAGAAAATGACAAACTTTGTCATGGTTTAGAACTATTGTTCAACATTCCTCCCTTGTAAAATCATGTAAAATCATGCAGTTATATGCTTTTTCCATTTGGCACAGATAATGCAGTTCAAAAATCTGCCATGAAAGATTCTTTTGTTAAAAAAGAAGATGATAAGGACCTTCTCTCCTCTTTAATCAATAAAAGTGATGTCAAGCCTACCCCCCCAGAGGAAAAAAGTGCCCCAGAGGAACAGATTCCTTACTCTTTATTCAATGTTTTCATAGAGCTCGTCCAGCGGGTCAAAGGGAGTCTCGCTGGCATGAAGACATTTGCTTTCCTCTCAAAAGATAAATTTAGTGATTTGGAATTAGGAGAGGATTTTTATCAAATCGTTTCTGAAGATATTGAGAAGACCATTTCCTTGCTGAACTGTTTCCAGGATTATCTCAATTTTAATTCCCCCATGAAAAAGATGAATACGGTGAACAACGTCATTGACGAGATCCTGAGGAATCTGGAGGATCAGATTGCAGAGAAGAAAATCAAGATCGTTAAAAAGCAGTTCGAGAAGAACCTTCCGGAAACGATCCTTCCTGATGAACAGTTGAGATATGTACTCAATTCCATCATTCAGTATATGGTCCATTCCACCCGTCCCTATGGGAGTTTAGGTTTTTTGACACAGCAATTCGACCCACTGGGGTCGGCGGGTGAAGAAGCGGGCCTTCTTCAAAAGGATGGGACGTATATTGAGGTTCAGATTGCCTCTATGGGTGACAAGCAGAGAGAATTGCTGGACCTCGTCCCTGGAATGACCGCTGATCAGCGTGAGGACGGAGTGGATTTAATCCTGCAACTGGTTAAAGAAATCGTCCAGAGGAACCGGGGAGCCTTGACGTTCAAAATCAATTCGCAGCAATCCATGTCCTTTCTCTCTGTTATCTTACCGATGGAGAGAAGAAAGGTCGTCCATTATCTCTCCACGGAAGAGCGAATGAAAAGAAGTAAAATGGCAGAGCAGGAACCTTCCAAGAAACCCTGATTTTTTTGGGATGGGTTTGGCAAATTTCTAAGGAATGAATAAAAAAGGGTTAACCCGATCGAGTTAACCCTTTTTTTTGGTGGAGCAGAGGAGATTTGAACTCCCGACCTCCAGAGTGCGATTCTGAAATGAGAGAGTTTGTAAACCCAGGGAGTCCAAAGGTTTCTTGGGGTTACTTTTTTTTGAGTGTATAGACAATTTGGGTAGTTTAAAGCAGTTTTTCTAGCTTTGGTGAAAAGATGGTGAAAAGCTTTGCGGAAGGGGAACCTGTTGACGTCACCCCCTTTTCAATCGCCTTCCAGATATGGGTTCCCTACCGCCAGAGAAACTTGTCCTATTTTGCCTGGAGAACCTGAGTAGTACTTCCTCCAAATCTTGTTTTTCAATTTCTACTCTTCTATGCAACATTTCAAGTGATAATAAGGGGAATAGATCTGGGATTTTGATTTCTTTCCCATATCGCAATCTTCAAAGAGGCGCGTATATTGACAAGCTATCCGCGGCATAGGATTGTGATCGTTGCTGGAAATGGCATCATCTTTTATGCTATTCTTTTCAATCTTGATTAAGGAAAAAAGGAGGAGATCTGATGATAGACACTATTCACAACACGAGGCACAGGCCGATGCCTCTTGAGGGGATAAAGATAGTGGAATATGGGGTCTTCCATGCTGGTCCTGGAGCTAGTTCCATCCTCGGCGACTTAGGAGCCGATGTGGTGAAGATAGAGTCAGGGTCAGGCGATCCAGAGCGTTACTGGACCAGGTTGGGACGGATTGACATGTCCCTTCCGAGCGGGGAGAACATTTTTTTCCAGATATCGAATCGTAACAAAAAGGGGATCTATCTCGATATTGAAAAAGAGAGAGGACGTGAGATTCTCCATCGCCTGGTTAAAGAGGCAGATGTTTTTCTCACAAACCTACGCAAAAGCACCAAAGCCAAATTAGGCATTGATTATGACAGCCTGCGCCCGGTGAATCCTCAGATCATCCACGCCAATGTCTCGGGATACGGACCTGAGGGTCCGATGAAGGATCTCGGTGCTTTCGATCCTCTTGGCCAGGCCCGCTCAGGATTGATGTATGTGACCGGCGCGTCAGAGCCTGTCTTACTACACGGGGGGGTAATGGACCAGGCCACGGCCATCGCGGCAAGCCATGCTATTTTGACTGCACTGCTCGTCCGGGAGCGCTCTGGAATGGGTCAGGAAGTCCATGTCTCCCTTTATGGCACGGGGCTTTGGCTGATGTACCCCAATATCATGTTGTCCAATGTTTTGTCGCTTGGTCCGATGGATATTTCAGCTAACCGCTACGACCACTCTCCCCTACGCAACCTTTTCCGTTGCAAGGACGAAAAGTGGATCATGGCTACACATCATCCCGAAGAGAAATACTGGCCTCTCTTCTGCAAAGCCACCGGCCAAACCGCCCTTCTTACCGACCCTCGGTTTAAGGATAACTCGGAAAGGAAGGTTCACTGTGCCGAGTTGGTCGCCATTTTTGACAAGGTTTTTGCAACTAAGACGCGAGACGAATGGGTGGAGATATTGCTCAAAGAAAAACTGATGGTTTGCCCTGTTCTAAACATCAATGAAATTCAGGATGATCCTCAAGCCCGGGTCAACGACTATGTGGTCGACTTTAAGGACCGCCTCCTTGGTGATGTGACGATCCCTGGCTATCCCGTACACTTTAGTGCCAATCGAGCAGGCACCCGAAGCTTCGCCCCGACTTTGGGAGAGCACACCGATCTGGTCATGCACCAGATAGGCTATACGGATCAGGAAATCCAGGAACTGAAAAAGGAAGGGGTGATTAAATAGGGGAATGAAGAGTTGTGGCAATAAAAAATAAATTAAAGGTTCTCTTCAAAAAGTGCTTGTAATAACATGAAATAAAATGATGGCGCTGCCTTTTTTGTTTCTACATTTCAACCAACAATCTTCAATCCTCAGTTGTTATCTTAAATGACCAATAGTAGGCGTACTCCGCAATCTTGCCCCACCCTCCCAAGACATTCTCGTTGACTTCTCCAATCGACCCCCATATAATGCCTTAAAAGTTTAGGCCCTCCTTTGCTATCATCAGCTAAATTGACAAAATAACCTCTAACCATTAGGTGGATATAAGGTTTGGAGATGAATTCAAGACCCCATTTCTGAAAAAGGAATGGGGTTTTGTTTCATTTCTTGGGTTAAAGAAAAATACAGAGATAAGATTCTTGTATTGATAGGAGAAATAATGAAAGCATCTGAGGGTGTTATTTTGTTTAGTGTACTAAATATAGTATTTGGGATACTACTGATCTTAGAAGTCAAATAGGAAGAGCGATGATAGGCAGTCTTAAATAGTATTGACAAGTGAAAATTTGACCCCATGAACCACGTATTGAAAAAGAAAGGGTTAACCCAATTGAGTTAACCCTTTCTTTTTGGTGGAGCAGACCGGGATCGAACCGGCGACCTCCAGAGTGCGATTCTGGCGCTCTCCCAGCTGAGCTACTGCCCCACGATCTTGTTAGAGGTTATGGGTCGAAGGTTGAAGGCCCAAAAATCATTAACTATCTATAGTAAATAAATAGTAAAGAATTTGCCTCAAACCTCTAACCTCAAACCTTTAACGTTTAGGCTAATGCCTCAAACTTCTTAGGTAGCGTTTTAGTTTCGGAGCGATCTCCGGTTGCTTTAGCCCAAAAGCGATGTTGGCTTCAAGGTATCCCCATTTGTCTCCCGCATCGTAGCGGTCGCCGATGAACTCATATCCGAAAACTGGCATCTCCTTTATCAATTCCCTCAGTCCATTGGTCAACTGGATTTCACCTTTGCCATCCGGCGGAACTTTTTCTAACCTATCGAAGATCTCAGAAGGAAGGATGTATCTTCCAATGATGGCCAGATTTGAAGGAGCTGTTCCCTGCTTCGGTTTCTCAATCATCTCCTCGACGTTGTAAATCCGCTCTCTTACTTTCTTGCCTTGAATGATTCCATAGAGGTGGGTTTCTGACTTAGGCACTTTTTGAATCGCGATCACGGCCCCTCCCATCTCATCGTAGACCTCCATCATCTGCTTGATGCAGGGGACCCTGGCATCGATCAGATCGTCGCCCAGCAGAACCGCGAAAGGTTCATTCCCCACCACCTTTTTGGCACAGAGGATGGCGTGACCGAGTCCCAAGGGTTCCTTCTGTCTGACAGAGACAAGCGTTACCATCTCCGAGATGTCCTGAACCATTTTAAGGAGATCTTTCCTTCCTTTCTTTTTGAGGTGATTCTCCAGTTCCACTGAAGTATCGAAGTGATCCTCGATAGAACCCTTCTCCCTTCCTGTGATGAGGACTACCTCTTCAATGCCTGCTGCGACCACTTCCTCCATGATGTACTGGATGGTCGGTTTGTCGACAATGGGTAACAACTCTTTGGGGACCACTTTCGTGGCAGGAAGAAATCGTGTTCCAAAACCTGCGGCCGGAAGGACCGCTTTCTTTATTTTCATAAGAGCCCCAGAAGTCTGCGAATGGTTGTTTTCAATTCCGTCAGGTCAGCGCACTTAACAATGTAGGCATCAGAAGCCCAGGTGGTCAAATCCTGTTTATACTCTCCATAGGCAGAACACATGATAATAGGTAGTTTTCGATCTAATTCCCGGATCCGCTTCAGGGTTTCAATACCGTCCATTCCCGGCATCTTGATGTCGAGGGTGATGAGGTCGGGTTTGAAGATCGAGACTTTCTCCAGGGCTTCTTCACCGTTCTTGGCCACCTCCACTGAAAACCCATCCTCTTCCAGTTCCTCCGTGTAGAGAAACCGGATGCTCTCCTCATCATCCACGATCAGGATCTTCTTCATGAGTTCACCTCGCTTTTCATGAATACGCTAAGCGCCTGCCTACCGTAAACACTCTTCAAACCTATTTCTTCTCCTCCTCCCGTGCTGCCGGGAGGGTGATGATGAAAGTCACTCCCTCTCCAGGGCGATTGTCCACTTCAATGAAGCCCTGATGGGAGACGATGATCTTGTAGACGAAGGGTAAGCCCAGACCCAATCCGGATTCTTTTGTAGAGTAGAAGGGGTTGAAGATATTGTGGAGATTCTCAGGATCGATCCCGCTTCCCGTATCCTCTACTTCGATCCGGACAAAAGTGGAACCATTCTTCGCAACAGGACGGACACGGAGAGAGAGCGTTCCTTTCCCCTTCATGGCCTCATAGGCATTGTTGAAGAGATTGGAGAAAACCTGTATGAGCTGCCGGTGATCTCCCTTGACTTTTGGAATCCCTTCCGGGTATTCCTTGGTGAGTTTGACTTCTCCGCCATTAAGGTCTTTTGAGACCATTGAGAAGCTTTCTTCCAGAATTTCCTGCAGGTCTACCTCTCCAAAGGTCAGGGACTCCTTCTGGGTATAGTCTAAGAGGTCACTGAGAATTCTCTCCAGCCTGGAGACCTCAATCATGATTGTTTGGGTATATCGTTTTTCCGGGGCCTCGTCCGGAACGGACCGATAGAGACGGCGCGCAAACCCACCGATGGAGACGAGGGGGTTCCTGATTTCATGAGCGACGGTGGAGGAAAGTTCCCCCAGCGCAGCCATCTTTTCCTGATGGACGAGAAAAGTCTGGGTCTCTTTGAGCCTCTGATGGACCTCCTCCAGATTGCGGTAGAGGATGGCATTTTCAATGGCCAATCCTGCCTGAGTGGAGAACATGGTCAGAATTTTGATATCCTCATCTGTGATCGGATTTTGGTTGTAAAGGTTATCCACCAAGATAACCCCGATGACCTTTCCCTTTCCCCATAGGGGAACCGTGGCAAAGGAGTATACCCTGGGATCTCGACTCAGATGCTCTCCGACATGGCATCCGACTTCCGAACCCAAATGGCAACCTCTTTCACACGCGGGTTGAATCCAGGCCCCCTCCGATCGAGGAAATCGAATGTTAAATGGTCTTCCCTCAAGAACTGTTTTTGACAGAATACAGTCTTCCAGTTCAAGTGGAATGTGGATTCCCTTAACGATGGTATTCAAAGCGGAATTTTTGTCTTTAGAGAGATCGAGGTGGCCGATCAAGTCTGAAAGAATCCCTTTCTCTTTGGAAAGGGTTGTCCAGATTCTCCCCGCCTCTTCGGCATTATCGGGCCCCACCGCCATTGTTCCTTCAAGAGATCGGCTCTTCTCATTAACCATGAAGAGCATGGCTCGATTAAAGCCCAATCCTGCACCGATCGTGATGGCCGTTAGGGTCATCTGAATAATGTGCTCGAAATTGACCGTGGTCAGAAGGGCCTTGCTGAGTTCCCAAAGAATGGTCAGTTCTCTGACCCTCTTCTCATTCTCCCAGGCCAGCTGGGACGTTTTATAATGGGTCAACGCATTCTCAATGGCAAAGGACATCTGGTTTGCCATGGTCAGCAGCAATTGGAAATCCCTTTCATCGAATTTGGAAGGATCGGTCTCCTTATCGTAGAAGGCCAGGGTCCCCAAAATCCTTTCTTTGGAACGGAGAGGAACACAGAGGATGGAGTGAATGGGATTGTCCATCCCGGAGTGATTGAGGAGAAAAGGGGTTTGAGTCATGAGAACCCTTTTGGCGATCTTCTCGTCAAGGAGATGCTGGGAGTAGTCTCCCAAACTCCACTGAACCTTTAACTCCTTGGTCGTCTTGTCTTCAACTCTCAAGACGCCCCCCTTGGCCTGAAGGATTTTCAAGCCGGTTTTGACGATCGACTCGAGGAGTTCTTCTAACTTCAAGGTGGAAGTGGCCACCTTTCCCATCTCATGGAGCGCCGTCAATTCAGACGAGGTCTGTCCCACTTTTTGTTGGAGATGAGAAAGCTGAATAGCCTCTCCCATTTCCTTTGTGACGAGGACAAGAAGATCCATCTCTTGCGGGGACAACGTTCGGTTCTTGGGGAAACCGATATAGAGGGTTCCCTGGAAGGTGTCCTTGTCAAAAAGAGGAAGACAGGCAAAGGGTGGGCGGACTAACTCCTTCTCTCTCGGATGGACCTGTTCCTGAGGGAGGGAGGATTCCTCTTTGATCCAAAAAGGTTTATTTTCTGAGGCGAGCCGCCAGAGAAATCCATTTTCGACGATCTTTTCTCGCCTCAGAAGAAGGGTTTGATCCGCCCCAAAAGCTTCATTGATCGCTTGGAGCATCTGGTCCAATTTATCCTTGATCGGAAGAGAGGTGGTGGAGAGATGGATAATCTTTGTCAGAAGCTCATAGGCATCGGGATGGTCAGACATGGCGAACTACTTTGCCTCTCTCAAATACTCCGCAGCCTCTTCAGGAGGGGTCGGGTTGATGTAAAACCCCGTCCCCCATTCAAACCCAGCAACCTTGGTCAGCTTGGGCATGATTTCGAAATGCCAATGGTAATGCTCTGCTTCCAATCCCGAAAAGGAGGAGGTGTGAATCACGTAGTTATAGGGCGGGTCGTTCAGAACCCGATTCATCCTGCTGAGCGTCTCGGAAAGGATCTGGGCAGCCTGCTCATAGAGGGAGGAATTCATATGCTCATAACTGGAGTAATGGGTTTTGGGAAGAATCCATGTCTCAAAGGGAAATCGAGAAGCAAAAGGAGCCACCGAGATGAAGGCATTATTTTCGAGGATGAGGCGGCTCTTCTGTTGAATCTCCTGGCGGATGATATCACAGAAGACGCACCGGTCTTTATAATTGAAATAATTTTTCGCCCCCTCGATCTCTTCAACCACTCGCCTGGGGATGATGGGGAGAGCGATGATCTGGGAGTGGGAATGTTCCAGAGAAGCCCCTGCTGCCACTCCATGGTTCTTAAATACGAGAACATATCGGAGCCGTTGATCATTCTTGAGATCGGCAATCCGGTCTCGGTAGGCTGTCAGGACATGTGCTACCCCCTTGAGACGCATGGTGGCCAAGGTTTCATGGTGGCGGGGTGTTTCAATGACCACCTCGTGGGCCCCGATTCCGTTCATCTTGTCGTAGATCCCCTCGCCTTCACGATTTAAATCTCCTTCGATCCGGAGGGCCGGGAACTTATTGGACACGACACGAAGTGTCCATCCAGGGGAGTTCGGTGGAGTCCCGTTATCCCTGTAGGCAATGATCTCCGGTGGCGTCCGATCTTCATTCCCCTCACAGAGGGGACAAAAACCACCCATCGGCTTTCGCTCTTCGGGCACGAAATCCGAGGGTCTCCTGCTTCTCTCGGTGGAGATGATCACCCATCTTCCGTGTATTGGATCTTTTCTCAGTTCGGGCATGAAAGGTCTTCTTTCTGGTAGAATCTAGGAGGGAAAGCTACTTTTGACCTTTGTCCCCCTCTGTCGCTCGACCCGTTCTTGATCCTCTCTTTCGGTCTTGCATTCGATGCACAAAGTGGTGACCGGTCTGGCCATCAGTCTCTTTTCCGAGATGGGCCTTCCGCAAGATTCGCAGATGCCAAAGGTCCCATCGTCGATCCGATCCATAGCTTCCTTCACCTTTTGGATCAGTTTCCTTTCGCGGTCCTTGATCCTCAGAAGGAAATTTCGATCCGATTCCAAGGAGGCTCGATCCGTCGGATCGGGGAAGTCCCCATCATTCTCATGACGCATGTCACTGCATGCCTTTCCCGCTTCTTCCACAAGGTCATGAAGCCTTCCTTCAAGCAGTCCTTTAAAATAAAGAAGTTTCTCTTGATCCATCTAAAAGCTCCTCCAGGAAAATTCAGACTCCCCAAAAGGAGGAGAAGTCTTTTTAAGTTCAATCAACAAATCATAATATATTTTTTCAAAACAAATCAAATGATAAATGGGGGGCGACCTTGTCTCAGGAAACAAAATGGCAAGCGACGAGATGGGCCTCTCCTTCATCGAGGAGAACAGGTTCATCGGACTGGCACTTCTCTTTCGAGTGGGGGCATCTGGGTTGAAAGTAACATCCTCTTTGTGAAGGGAGGATCCGGGGTTCTTCCTTGGCAAGAGCCTCTTCCTTTCTCTGAGCAGGATCGAGTTTTGGAATGGCCCTGAGCAAGAGCTGAGTGTAGGGATGGAGGGGACGGCGGAAAAGATCCTCTCCAAAAGCCATCTCCACGATCTTTCCCATATACATCACAGCAATTCGATCACTGATGTGTTTGACGATTCGAAGGTCATGGGAGATGAAGAGATAGGTGAGACCTAATTGATCTCGAAGATCCATCAGGAGGTTAAGGATCTGGGCCTGGATCGAGACATCCAAGGCAGAGACGGGTTCATCCGCGACGATCAAATCGGGATGAAGGGAAACAGCCCGGGCGATGCCGATCCTCTGGCGCTGTCCTCCACTGAACTCATGGGGATAACGGAATGCATCCTGGGGATGGAGCCCAACGTGCTCAAGAAGTTCTGAAACCCTCCGAATCTTTTCTTTCCCCTGGGCTACGTGATGGACTTCCAGACCCTCGCCTACAATCTCTCCTACTTTCATCCTGGGATTGAGGGATTCATAAGGGTCCTGGAAGATGAATTGCATGGAAGGTCTTAATTTCCTCATGGACTCCCGATCGGTGCGAAGAATATCTTGACCTTTGAAGAAGACGTGTCCGGAGGTGGGTTCGATCAACCTCAGGATAGACTTCCCTGCAGTCGTCTTACCGCAGCCGCTCTCTCCAACCAATCCAAGAGTCTCTCCTTTCTGGAGGACAAAGGAGACACCATCCACCGCCCGAATCGGTTTCTTGTCCGAAGAGAAAAGACGTTCCCGGTAAAAATATTTTTTCAGGTCTCGAACTTGGATGAGATATTGATTCTTTGCTTTGTCCATATCTCTGTGAAAAATTTCAAATGTCAAAATCCAAATGTCAATTCAATGACAAATGGCTAAATGTCAAAGAAACTTCTTTTTTCATCCTTTTGTCATTTGGAATTCGGATATTCATTTGAACTTTGAGCTTTGGCATTTGACATTGCCTCACCTAACAACATTCTTTCCATCGAATGCAACGGCTGAAATGGTCTCCATTGACCTGAAAGAGAGGAGGTTCCTCCTTCTTGCAATCTTCAATCATCAGATAACACCTCGGATGGAACTTGCAGCCTACAGGGAAGTCCATAGGGTTTGGGACCTGACCTGGAATAGTATCGAGCCTCTTTTTCCTTTCCGTCAGAGAAGGAATCGAATTCATGAGCCCCCTGGTGTAGGGATTGCGCATCTCTTCAAAGATAGCTTCAATGGGACCGTATTCAAAAATCCTTCCCGCATACATCACGGCTACCCGGTCGGCTATTTCTGAGACCACTCCAAGGTCATGGGTGATCAACATCACCGCCATTCCCATCTCCCTCTGGATCTCTTTAAGCAGGCGGAGGACCTGGGCCTGAGTCGTTACATCGAGTGCCGTGGTGGGTTCGTCGGCAATCAGGAGTTTCGGTTGACAGGAAAGGGCCATAGCGATCATTGCCCTCTGCCTCATGCCTCCGCTTAGTTGATGAGGGTAGGCATCAATCCTCGTTTCAGGAGAGGGGATTTGGACCCGATCGAGCATCTCAATCGTCCTCTTTCTGGCCTCTGTCCTGTGGACACCCTGATGGAGCGTGATGGCCTCCATGATCTGATCTCCTATGGTAAAGACCGGATTGAGCGAGGTCATCGGTTCCTGGAAGATCATGGAGATGTCATTCCCTCTCACCCGCTCCATCTCTTTTTCTTCCAATTGCAATAGGTTCCTTCCATCGAAGAGGATCTCGCCATTGACGATTCGACCGGGCGGAGTGGGAATGAGCTTCAGGATAGAGAGGCCGGTCACGCTCTTTCCGCACCCAGATTCACCCACAAGGCTGAGGATCTCTCCCGCATGAATTTCGAAGCTGACATTTTCAACAGCTCTGACCACTCCGTCTTCCGTGAAGAAATGGGTGGACAGAGACCGAACTTCAAGTAGGGGGTTTTTTTGTGAAGAGGAATTCATTTTCGCTCCAAAGAATGTCAAATGACAAAATCCAAATGTCAAATAAATTCCAAAACCCAAATTTCAAAACCCCTCACCCCAACCCTCTCCCCTGAGGGGAGAGGATAAAGGTGAGGAGGAAATTTGAACTTTGAGCTTTGACATTAATCTTATCCATTATCTTCTTCCTCTTAGTCTCGGATCGAGGGCATCCCTCAACCCCTCCCCCAGCAGATTAAAGGAGAGAACGGTGACGAGAATGGCGAGCCCGGGAAAGATGGTCAACCACCAAGCATCGAAGATGTAAGTCCTCCCTTCGGTGAGGATGTTTCCCCAACTGGGAGCAGGGGGCTGAGCGCCAAATCCGAGGAAGCTCAGACCCGCTTCCACCAGAATGGCTGTGGCCACATCGAGGGTTGCGGTAACGAAGACAGGCGCGAGGGCATTCGGAAGAATGTGCCGGAAGATGATCCTGAGATCTCTCACACCAAGCGCCTGGGCCGCCTGAACAAAATCCCTCTCTCTCAAGGAGAGAAATTCTGCCCGGACGAATCTGGAAGTTCCCATCCAGGAGGTGATGCCAATGACGAACATGACCTTCAAAAGGCTCGGGCCGAGAAGAGCGACGACGGTCAAAATGAGGAAGAAGGATGGAAAGCAGATCATGATATCGACGAAACGCATCAGAAGGGAGTCTACCCATCCACCGTAGTATCCTGCTAAGGCGCCCACGAGGATGCCGATGAGGATGGAAATGGCAACGGCGACGAATCCCACAGAAAGGGAGATCCGGGATCCGTAAAGCATCCGGCTGAAGACATCCCTCCCTAATTGATCGGTTCCTAAGACATGCTGAGAGGAGGGAGGTTGTAATTTGAGAGAGACCTCAGTCTTTCCGGGATCGTGGGGGGCCATCAAGGACGCAAAGCCCGCGATCAAAAAGGTGATCACGATGACGGCCAAACCTCCGACCGCTAATTTGTTTTTTTTGAAATATCGCCAGAAGGTTTTCTTTGGGGGTTCCATCGTTAAGACATAATTTCGAAATCCCTGCCTGCGGCAGGCAGGCGAATATCGAAATTCGAAACAAATTCTAAGGTCGAGATTCCTCGCTTCGCCCCGAACCTAATAGGGTTCAGGGCTTCGCTCGGAATGACAAGATACTCATGTCATTGCGAGGCGAAGCCGAAGCAATCTCTGTTGTTTCGAACTTCGGATTTCGTGCTTCGAGTTTCTATCTCTTTTATCCATATCTTATTCTGGGATCCGCCACTCCATAAAGGATGTCGGCTATAAAATTTCCAATCAGTGTGAGGACGGCCGAAATCGTAAGAATGGTCATCACCACAGGATAGTCCCTAGCAAGCACCGCCTGATAGGCGAGTCTTCCGATTCCGGGCCAGGCGAAAACGGTCTCGATGATAATCGAGCCACCGATCAGGCTCGGGATGAGAAATCCGAAGATGGTGATGATCGGGAGAAGGGCATTCCGAAGGCCGTGTTTATAATAGACCGTTTCCTCAGGAACGCCTTTGGCCTTGGCCGTCCGGATGTAATCCTGGCGAATCACCTCAAGCATGCTTGAGCGAGTGTATCTGGAAACGGCCGCAATGCCACCGATCGCCATAATGATCGATGGAAGCATGAGATGCCAGAAGCGATCCAGAATGATCTCGGTCGTTGTGAAGTCCTCGGTTACAAAGGATCTCATCCCAAGAACCGGATAACCGAAGAGTTTCACCGTGCCGAGGATGAGAAGATAGGCGAGCCAGAATCCAGGGATGGAGATTCCGAGATAGGCTCCAAAAGTCCCGAGATGATCCAAGAGGCTATACTGTCGCTTGGCTGAAAAGACACCAAGGGGGATCGCCAGAGAAAAGATGATCAGGGTGGCCACGAGATTAAGGAGAAGTGTGTTCCAGATCCTTTCCCCGATCTTTTTCAGAACCGGCCTTCCATCCTTAAAAGAGTAAAGTTTTCCCGTGACCAGGCGCTGGATCCATAAGAAATATTGCTGATAGAGGGGTTTATCTAGGTCATAATTCTTCTTCATCTGTTCGATGATCTTAGGGGAGACTTTTGGGTCCAGGGTAAGGGCTACCGGGCTTCCGGGTGCCTGGGTGATGATCACCCAGGAGATGATGCTGATCCCGATCAGGGTGATAAACATATAAAGGATACGCTTTAGAAGGTACTGAGCCATCTTTCCAGAAACCTCAATGCAAATTGCAAATTGTAAAATGCAAAATGATAAGTGGACTAAAATTCATAAATTCAATCTGCATTTTTCAATGTTAATTTTGCAATGTTCAATGATGTTTGATCCTATCTCTGCAAAACAATCTCCCGTGGAACATACCATTTGATCAGGTCATACATCAAGCCAGCCTTTTCCATTTTTATTTCCTGAAGGGTTTCTCTACCAGACCCATCTCTTTCAGCCAAGGAAAATTTTCTTTGGAGGGTGGAGATGCCAAGGGGCACATAGAGAAAGGTGTAGGGCTGGTCCTCTGCCATCAATTCATGGATCCGCCAGTAGATTTGTTTCCTCCGCTCGATGTCGTATTCCTTTCTTCCTTCCTCCCAGAGCCGATCGATCTCCGGATTGCGGTAAGAGATAAAGTTGAACCCTTTCTCAATCTGGCTGGAATGCCAGATCTCATAGGCATCCGGATCCACCGAAAGGCTCCAGCCCAGGATGCAGGCATCAAAATGTTTCACATTGATAAAGTTGCTGAGAAAAACACTCCATTCATAGAGTTCGAAGGTCACATCGATCCCGAGTTCGCGGAGTTGCCTTTGGACTAGGACCCCGACATCCCTCCGTGTCTCATTCCCGCTGTTCGTAATGAGCGTAAAACGAAAGGGCTTCCCTTCGCGGTCCAGAATCCCATCCCCATTCGTATCTTTCCATCCAGCCTCAGCCAGAAGCTGCCGGGCTTTTTGAGGATCGTAGGGAAGAGGTTTCACATTCGGGTTCGAATACCAGAGGTGGTTGGGAAAGGGTCCGCTTGCAACGGCTCCCAAACCATAGAGGACGTACTGAACGATCTCCTCACGGTTGATCGCATAAGTGAGGGCCTGTCGGACTTTCTTGTCCTGGAAGACGGCGTGCTTTTGATTGTATCCGATATAGGTATATCCAAGGCTGGGCTGGGAGTAGGCTTTCAGGAACGGGATCTGGCTTATTCGACGATACTGATGGGGATAGATGCCCGAATAGTCGATTCCCTGGGTCAGGATTTCCATTTCGCTAAGAGAGGTCTCGGGGATGATGCGATAGATGATCCGATCTAAAAGAGGTCTTCCCTCGAAGTATTGAGCATTGGCTTCAACAACAATCTTTTCGTCCGTAACCCACTCTACAAAT
>Ga0315282_10010302_pt1 | contig 14677 bp, 12 predicted proteins | sample YL17G07_20_MG_FD_203693 | JGI IMG/M metagenome (GOLD analysis project Ga0315282, IMG submission 203693) | Sediment microbial communities from Yellowstone Lake, YNP, Wyoming, USA - YL17G07_20 | ecosystem: Environmental > Aquatic > Freshwater > Lake > Sediment | place: USA: Wyoming | collected...
AATTAATATGAGGATACTTGTAACTGGCGGGTCGGGGTTTATCGGCACAAATTATATCGAGTTGCTGTTGCGGGATGACAAAGCCGAGTTTATCAATGTGGACAATAAGCCTCCGCGTAACGTAGCCCATCAAGAGTTTTGGCGCCAATGCGATATTCTGGATGCCTCGCGACTTGAGAAAATAATAAAAGAATTTAGGCCGACTCATGTTGTTCATCTTGCGGCAAAAACCGGATTAGATGAAAAACAATTAAGCGAGTTTGCGGCAAACATTGAAGGGGTAGAGAGTTTAGTGCGGATTTTGAGAGAAACTCCTTCTGTTGAGCGTGCTATATTTACTTCATCGCTGCTTGTCTGTAAAATGGGGTATGTGCCTAAAGATGATAACGAGTATAAACCGACTACGCTATATGGGCAAAGCAAAGTTTGCGGTGAACAGATCATTCGTTCAGCAAAAGATTTACCTTATACTTGGACAATTATTCGCCCGATATCTGTCTGGGGGCCTTATGCAGAAGAGCCTTATAGGAACTTTTTTCAGTCAGTATCTCGGAATTGGTATTTTCATATCGGCTCCGGGCATTATAAAAGGTCTATGGGGTATGTGGAAAATATGGTTTATCAAATTCAGCAATTGCTTTTGGCTTCGGTTGAAAAGGTAAACAGGCAAGTTTTTTATTTAGGAGATAGTCCACCGGTAGATTTGTATGAATTTGCAAATGAAGTTCAAGCGATGTTAGGGGCAAGGAAAATTAGGCATTTACCGCTCTGGGTTGTTAAGCTAGCGGCAAGAAGTGGAGATATTATTAAAGCTATGGGATGGAAAAAGTTTCCCTTAACCAGCTTCAGACTTAATAACATCCGTACGGAATATATGTTTGACCTTCAGCCAATTATGGATATTGCGGCACCTTTGCCGTATGATTTTAAAACCGGTATTAGGAGAACTGTTCAATATATGCGCCAAGCAGGTGAAATTTAAGTAGATAATAATTAATTAAGGAGTAAAGACTATGTTAAAAATCTTAGTTACTGGTGGATTGGGATTTATTGGGACAAATTTGGTCAATGAATTACGCGCACGCGGGCATGATGTCTGGACATGCGATATACTTCAGGGGGCAGACCCTAAACACTTCAAGGCTGATACCGGAGTTTATCAGCAGGTGGATTGGATTTTTCGTCAGCATAAATTCGATTATGTGTATCATTTAGCGGCTGAGTATGGCCGCTGGAACGGCGAGGATCATTACGAGAATCTTTGGCGGACTAATGTCATCGGCACTAAAAACATGCTTCGTCTTCAGGAAATCCATCGTTTTCGCATGATTTTCTTCAGCAGTGCTGAAGTTTATGGTGATTATGACAAACTGATGACCGAAGATGTAATGGACAAAGTGCCAATAAAACAGATGAACGACTATGCAATATCGAAGTGGGCAGGAGAATTGCAGTGTTTAAACTCCGCGATAATGTTTAATACCGAGACTGTGCGGGTCAGGCCGGTTGGCTGTTATGGTCCGCATGAATATTACAGCCGTTATCAGGGCGTAATCCCCATTATAGTATATAGCTGTTTGCATGGGTTAAAATTTACGGTTTATCGCGGGCATATGCGTATTTTTGATTACGTAGAAGATACCTGCAGGACTTTTGCAAATATTGTAGATAACTTTATCCCCGGGGAAGTTTATAATGTAGGAGGAAGGGAAGATTGGGGAATCAGTATTGAAGAGCTTGCTGAAATTATTTTGAAAGAAACTAAAGCCGATAAGTCGCTCGCTCAATATAAAGGAGAGGAGAATTTTACTACCCGTGTGAAATTGGTTGACTTTAGTAGAAGCCGCAGAGATTTACGGCATAGCCCTCAAATTGATATCAAAGAAGGCATCCGCAGGTATGTAGCTTGGATGCGGAAGGTGTATGAAAAATAAAAGATCGGGAATATAAAAGGAGAAAATGATGGATAATTATAAGTCTTACTATAAAGGAAAAACTATTTTAATAACCGGTGGTGCCGGCGCAATCGGTTGCAATCTTACCAAAGCATTAAGCGCGCTAGGAGCAGAGAGGATTATTGTTTTAGATGACCTGTCAAGCGCTGAATTATGGAATATTCCTAATGAAAAGAATGTCCAGTTTATTCAAGGAAGTGTAGTTGATCAAAACGAACTTAAGAGAGTGTTTAATTTAAAGCCAACAATTGTTTTTCATTTGGCTGCTCTTTTTGCCAATCAAAACTCTCTCGATTATCCGGAGAAAGATTTAGAAGTAAATGGCCTCGGCATTTTACGTACGCTTCAATTTGCAAGTATGTCCGGAAAAGTTGAACGTTTTGTATACGCCAGTTCAGGCTGTTCGATCTATGGCAGCCATGGTAAATTACCGCTTACAGAGGATCAGATTTCTCTATTTCATACCACCCCGTATCAGATCACAAAAATGTTAGGAGAGCTTTACTGTAATTTCTTTTTTCATCAGTACGGTTTGCCTGTAGTTAAGGCAAGGTTTTTCAATAGTTATGGGCCGGGAGAAATACCCGGACAGTATCGCAACGTTATACCTAATTTTATTTACTGGGTTTTGTTAGGAAAACCTCTGGTTATAACCGGCAATCCTCATGCTACTCGTGATTTTGCCTGGGTTTTAGATTTGGTTGATGCTCTGTTGCGTTCGGGATATTGTAAAGAAGCAATCGGAGAAGCATATAATCTTTCTGGGGGCAGGGAAATTGAGATTGGTTATTTAGCGAAGAAGATAGTAGAATATTCCGGAAGTAAATCCGAAATTATAATTGGTTCAAAAAGGAAATGGGATACCAAAGATCGATTATTGGCAAGTACCGAGAAGGCATCTCGGCTTATCGGCTTTAAATCAACTATGGATTTTGATGAAGGGTTAAAAATTACTATTGCCTGGATGAAAAGTAACTTGGAAAATATTAAACTTTCAGCCAAGTTTGGCCCGGGCATTAGTAGTGCTAATGTCGATGTGATAAAGTAGGGGATTTTACTTTTATGCGGATTTTAATAGTTTCTCAATATTTTTGGCCGGAAAACTTTCGGGTTAATGATTTGAGCACAGGGTTAGTGCAAAGAGGGCACCAGGTTACTGTTCTAACAGGAATACCAAATTATCCTGATGGTAAATTTTACTCCGGTTATAATTTTTTCAAAAATACACGTCAAAACTATTGCGGAGCTCAGGTAATTCGTGTTCCGCTTATTCCACGAGGAAAAGGTGGAAATTTTAATTTAGTTCTTAATTATTTATCTTTTGTTATATTTGGAACATTGCTTGTCCCATTTGTTTGCCGTCAAAAATATGATGCTATTTTCGTATATGGTATATCGCCGGTTCTCATGGCTATTCCCGCTATCTCCTTAAAGAAAATTCGTAAAGCTCCATTAGTCTTATATGTCTTAGATTTATGGCCAGAGTCTATTTCTGCCGTAGGTGCTATTAAGTTATCTTTCCTTTTGAACGTAGTAAAAAAAATTGTGCATTTTATCTATAAACATTGCGATCAGATTCTTGTTTCCTCTCCCGGTTTTGTAGGGCGGATTAAGGAAATGGGCATTGATGAATCGAAAATTAATTATTGGCCGCAATGGGCAGAGGATAATTATAAAATCGTTGCTGTTAAAGAAAACTCAGCGGAAAGCCGGGAAATGCCTTCAGGTTTTCGTATTATGTTTGCGGGAAATATTGGTGCCGCACAAGGCTTTAAAACAATTATCGAAGCGGTAGACAATTTAAAAAATCATCTTAACATCCATTGGGTTATTATCGGAGATGGCCGGATGAAGCCTTGGGTAGAAGATCAAGTCCGGCTGCGTAAATTAGAGAATACTGTGCATCTTCTAGGGAAGCGTCCTGTAGGGACAATGTCGAGCTATTTCGCCTTAGCTGATGTGTTGTTGGTTAGTTTAAAAAGAGACCCTATATTCGCCCTTACGCTTCCCGCGAAGATTCAGTCGTATATGGCATGTGGTCGTCCAATCTTAGCATACCTTGATGGAGAAGGAGCGACGGTAGTTCAGGAATCAGGAGCAGGAATTTCTTGTCCTGCTGATGATTATGAGTTACTGGCGGAGTGTGTTTTAAAGATGTTTAATCTCACTAATACAGAACGAAAAGAGATGGGCTTGCGAGGTAGGGTATATTTTGAGAAGCATTTTACGCGGGATATCTTATTGTCACAATTTGAGAAGTGGATTGGGAAAGGTTGACTAAATGAAACTCATGCTTATTTTTGGAACTCGGCCGGAAGCGATCAAGATGGCGCCAATTATTTCCTGCCTAAAAACTAAGACTAAAAATCTAAGACCCATTGTTTGTGTTACTGCTCAGCATAGAGAGATGCTTGATCAAGTGCTTAATATTTTTCATATAATACCTGATTATGATTTGAATATTATGCGGCCCTCTCAGAATTTGTTTTCTATTACAGCAAATACTTTAATGGGCTTAAAGGGTATTTTAATGAAAGAACAGCCCGATATGGTTTTAGTTCAAGGAGATACAACAACTGCTTTTATTGCAGGACTTGCTGCATACTATTTAAAAATCCCAGTTGGACATGTAGAAGCAGGACTTAGGACTTATAATAAATATAGCCCATTTCCAGAGGAAGTAAATAGGCGCCTGTTAAGCGCACTCGCCGATATCAATTTTGCTCCTACGGATTGGGCAAAATCAAATCTTCTCAAAGAAGGTGTGCCGGCTTCAAAAATAGTTGTTACCGGTAATACTGTTGTGGATGCGCTTTTAGCTATTAAAAGCAGGCAGCAAACTGAAAGTACAGGAAAATTATGGAAAGAGTATTTTAGAAAATCATGGAATTTAGTGATTCCTGAGAAAACTACAGATAAAAAGCTTATTCTCGTTACGGGACATAGACGGGAAAACTTCGGGGAAAGTTTTAGAAATATCTGTTTTGCGTTAAAGAAAATAGCTATAGCGCGAAAAGATGTTGTTATAGTGTATCCTGTGCACCTTAATCCTAATGTTCAACTACCCGTTAAGGCGATATTAGGTGGAGTTGCTAATATTTACCTTATTAAGCCATTAGAATATGAGCCGTTTATCTATTTAATGGATCACGCATATTTAATCCTTACGGACTCCGGAGGTATACAAGAAGAGGCGCCTTCTTTAGGCAAACCGGTTTTGGTAATGCGCGATACTACTGAACGGCCGGAGGGAATAAAGGCAGGAGTGGTAAAACTTGTGGGTACCGATAAAAAAAGAATTGTAAATGATACATTGAAATTGCTGGATAACAAAAAATTGTATAAAAAAATGTCAAAAGCAATTAATCCATACGGTGATGGAAAGGCTGCCGAAAGGATTGTGAGAGTGCTCGTGAAGATGTTAGTTAACGCTAGACGGTAGAGAATGCATAATTTTAAGAAAGTACTTGTTACTGGCGCAAACGGATTTATTGGCCGCAATTTGTGCGCTTTCTTGAAAGAAAAAGGCTATTTTGTTCGAGGCGCCGTGCGTAATAATGTGCGTGATGTCTCTGGGGTTGATGAATATATTCAAGTGGGAGATATAAATGAGTCAACGGATTGGCAACAAGCTTTAGCCGGAGTGGATACAGTTATTCATTTAGCGGGGCGGGTTCATATTATAGATTCCCGCTTTCGCGGGAATGACAAGAACGGCGGGAATGACGAGCTATATGCTTTTCGCAAAGTGAATGTGCTGGGGACGGAGCGCCTGGCGCGGATGGCGGCAAAGGCGGGGGTGAAGAGGTTTATTTTTGTGAGTTCAGTGAAGGTGAATGGAGAAAGGACCCAGGGGGCTTATACAGAGAAGGATGCTCCTGCGCCTGAGGATGCTTATGGTGTTAGTAAGATGGAAGCTGAACAAGTATTGGCTGGCATAGCTGTTGAGACTGGGATTGAGGTGGTAATTTTGCGGCTGCCTTTGGTTTATGGGGCGGGGGTGAAGGCTAATTTTAAGAATTTGATTAAGCTGGCTGATTGTGGGCTGCCGTTGCCGTTTAGGGGGATTAATAATCGGCGCAGTTTTCTTTATGTTGGGAATTTGGTGGATGCGATTGGTGTTTGTGTCGAACATCCCAAGGCAGCAGGAGAGACTTTTCTGGTAAGCGATGGGCAGGATGTGTCTACGCCGGATTTAATAAAGATGATCGCTTGTGCGATGAACAAGAAGGTAGTTCTATTTTCTTTGCATCCAGGTATTCTAAAGACGCTGTGTAAGATTGTAGGAAAGACTGAAGAGTTAGAGAAATCAACCGGGTCTCTCCTTGTTGATAGTAGTAAAATTAGGAAGTTGCTTGGTTGGAAGCCACCGTTTACTCTTGAAGAGGGGATAAAGGAAACGGTTGGATGGTATTAAAGCGTAAAATAAGAATTTAGCTGTATTAGCGATAGGAGTTATTTGTAATGATAAGCATTCCGTAAAACAATTTGACAGAATGTATATTTGTGATATACTTGTAACAGTAAAATATAAAGGATAAGATGAACATCAATCAATTGCTTGAATTTGACCGTCTGGCCAAGAAAGATGGACAGAAATACGATAAAAGGCGCGAGCTTTATGATGACATTACTCGGGATGCCGGAGCTCATTTTATTGGAATCGTTGGGCCGCGCGGCGTGGGCAAGACGATCATACTTAAACAATTGGCCCTGGCAAATGAAAGGTCTTTTTATGTATCCTTGGATGCTATGGAGGGCGATCTTTTTGATCTCGTCAAGACTTTGCATGAAACGATGCGGATAAGGTTGTTTCTGTTGGACGAAGTGCATGTTTACCCCCGTTTTGAAGCCGATCTCAAGAAACTCTACGATGTTCTTGATATCAGGGTAATCTTCACCAGTTCTACGGCGTTGGGGATGTATGAATCGGGTTACGATTTATCGCGACGTGTCCTGCTCAAGGCCCTTTATCCTTTTTCGTTGCGGGAGTACGCGAAATTCAAATATGGGCAGGAGTTTGCCGTCTTAACCATCCGGAATATTGTTGAGGGAAAGATCCCCGCGGATGTTTTTAGGGCGGGGGAACATTTTTTATCGTATATCCAGGGTGGCCTTATGCCATTCGCTTTGCGGGAGCCGCAGCCCCTGATGCTTTTAGAAAACATCCTTAAAACGATTATTCGTAAAGACATTCCTCATATCGCAAAGCTTTTGACCGGTGAGCTGGAAAAAATAGAGCAGCTTGTCCGTTTTATTGGGCGCTCAGGGATTGACGGAATCAACTATTCCTCGGTGTCACAGAATGTTCATATTACGAAGTATAAGGCCGAGCAGTATATTACGCTTTTAGAACGGGCTTTTGTTTTGCATCGGGTCTTCCCAATGGGGAGTAATGTGATGAAGGAGCCGAAGGTTGTCATGGCCCTGCCGTACCGTCTTTTGTATAAACCGCTCGATGAGGCCATCGGTGGCTTGCGGGAGGATTTTTTTGTGGGAGCGCTTAGAGCTTTAGGTAAAGAAGTTTTTTATCTTAAGTCTATGCGCGGCCAAAAAACGCCGGATTATTTTATTCGTGATTCGCAAGACATCGTCTTTGAAGTTGGCGGTAAGGGTAAGGGGAGAAGTCAGTTCAAGGGCATGGATATCAAAACAAAAATTATCTTTGCTGATGGCTATGATATGACTGGTATAAAGCGGCCGTTATTTCTTGCCGGGCTACTCAATGGGTGAAGCTAAGAAAACGGTTGGAAGGCGCCGTTTACGATGGAAGAAGGGATTAGGGAGACGGTTAAATGACATGTGTATTATTTCTTGACAAAGGCATATTCGTATGTTTTAATCCTTAGTGGATACCTAATGGGGGTATATAAATGACCTCAAAGAATACTATTTTAACGGAAAAACGGATCAAAGATATAGAAGATATTATCGCCTTTTCGGGCAAGATTGTAACTGCCGACGATATCCATAAAGCATTAGGCAAGAAATACTCGAAATTTGTCCTTAAGAAACGGGTCTATGAGCTGAAAGTTAAGGGCTGGCTCGTCCCTTTAAGAAGAGGGCTTTATTTTATTTCAGATATCTCCTCTCGCGGTTTTGTGAATATTTCGCCTGTTGTTATCGCCAATGCCCTTGATAAAGATTCTTATCTTTCTTTAGAGGCGGCTTTAAATTATTACGGCCTTTTTGAACAGATGCTGCGTACCGTATCATCGGTAACCAAGCTTAAATCCAAGAAATACGCCTTTCAAGAAAACACCTATCGATATCTGAAGATAAACAAAAAACTTTTCTTTGGCTTTAAGACTGAAAACATAGAAGGCTATTATGCAAAAGTCGCGGATCTTGAAAAAGTGTTTTTAGATTACCTCTATTTTAAAAATGATACTTATTCTATTGATTTGCTGCTGGAGAAGCTGCAAAAAGCAAAAGACAGAATTGATTTTAAGAAGTTGTTTACTTATTCCCAAAAATTTCCTGAGGCGACTAAACGAAAATTAGGGTTTATTTTAGATATATTAAAAATAGATACCAAAGAACTGCACAAAGCCGTAGGGGTAAAGGGCTATAGTAAGCTTACGCCCAATTCAAAGAAATTCAACGCGAAATGGCGGTTATATTATGAACCCCGTTACAAATATAGCGTAACGGGAGAAGGGGATTTGTAACGGGGTGAAGATAGATTTGCTGGATAGGCCGCGGCTAGAAATCTTAAATAAGCGCGGCCCTAAATATAATTTACAGGACGCTGAAAAGGATTATTTTTTAGCGGTAATCTTAAGCATTATTTACGGCTCCGGATTAAAAGATAATCTTGTTTTTAAGGGGGGAACGGCTATTTATCATTGTTATCTAGGCCAGATTCGCTTCTCAAAAGACCTGGATTTTACTTCAAGAACTAAATTAAAGCTGTCTGATGTAGAGAATTTATTTTCAGGTTTTGAAATATTTAAATTAAAAGATATGGAAGAAAAGAAATTCGGGCTAGCTTTTTCCGTGCAGTACCGTGGCGTATTAGCCCAGTCGGATACGATTGAGGTAGATATAAATACTAATCAAAAAGTGTTGCTTGAGCCAAAAATAATGGAATACAGGAATTATTACGGGGTTAAGCTTAGCTGTCCGGTTATGGATGAGAATGAAATTTTTGCAGAGAAGATACGCACGCTTAACGACAGAGCAAGGCCAAGGGATCCATATGACTTGGTTATATTGCAGAAAAAATTAGGATTGAAGCTTGATGAAGGATTGGCATTGTTGGCGAAGAAAGAGATGTTTAGGCCTTTAAACAAAGAAAGCATTGCTGAGAATTTACGGATATCCTTGGATAGATTTAAAGATGAGATGGAGGAATTGTATTATCGCGAGCCAGTGACTAAAGAGGAAATTCAGGGATTTTCTGACGAGCTTTTAAAAAAGATAGCGAATGGGTAAAATTAAAAATCAGGAATTTGCTTGGCTGGAAGCCACCGTTTACCCTTGAAGAAGGTATTAGGGAGACGGTTAAAGGGATATGGTAAAACGAATTTTTGATTTAATTTTGGCTTTGATTTTGGTAGTTTTACTTAGTATCCCGATGTTAGTTATTGCCGCATTGATAAAACTAATGTCTAAGGGGCCGGTTATATTCTGGACGGATCGCATTGGCGTAAATAATCGTATTTTTAAAATGGCCAAATTCAGGACTATGAAATTAAATACGCCTCAGGTAGCCACACACTTAATGGAAAATCCTGCAGATTATTTGATTCCCGGAGGAGAGTTTTTGCGTAAATACAGCCTTGATGAATTGCCGCAATTATTTAACGTCTTAAAGGGGGATATGAGTTTTGTTGGGCCTCGCCCGGCACTGTTTAATCAGGATGATTTAGTGGAATTGCGCACTAAGAAAAATATCCATACCTTGACCCCGGGAGTTACGGGTTGGGCACAGGTAAACGGAAGAGATGACTTACCGATTCCCGTAAAGGTTTCTTTTGATGAATATTACCTCAATCACCGCTCTTTTGTCTTTGATTTTTATATTATCCTTTTGACTGTGATAAAGGTTGTAAAAAGAGAAGGTATCCAGCATTAAAAAATCGTATCAACTAATTGCTAAAGCTATATTTTGGTATATAATATTAGGCTATGAACTTAAAAGGTTTGTTTCTTAAGTCCCGTCGTTTAATCATCGTAGCCACTCATTTGGCTCTGGTGATCTGCGCCTACATACTTGCTTTCTATCTGCGTTTTGATTTTAAAATTGATAGCAGCTATTGGCAGGTGATTCTCAAAACTCTCCCCATTCTTGTCTGCATTAAAATGGTTATTCTTGGATATTTTGGGCTTTATTCCGGTTTATGGAGGTATGCCAGCATAGATGATATCTGGAGAATAGCAAAGGCGCATGTTTTAGCTATGCTCTGTTTTATTCCCGCGGTTGCTTTTATCTATACTTTTGCTGGTTTTCCGCGTTCAATCTTTGTTTTGGATTGTGTTTTAAGTTTCTGCTTGGTGGCGGGAATCCGTTTTGTTACCAGGCTATTGCGGGAAAAATTTCGCCCTGTCATAGGAAGTAAGCAAAAAAGGGCTATCATCGTAGGGGCAGGAGAAGCTGGGGTGATGGTGTTAAGAGAAGCGAGGATTAACCCCAAGGCAAATATAGAGATAATCGGTTTTATTGATGACGATCGAAATAAGAAGAATATGCGTATTCAAGGCGTAAGTATTTTAGGAACCCGTAGCGATATAGCCTCAGTTGTTGACAAATATGGAATTGATGAGATTATTATTGCTATTCCTTCTGCTAAAGGCGAAGTGATAAGAAGCATCATTTCGCATTGCCAAATACATCCTGTAAAGATCAGAATAGTCCCGGGTTTACAAAAGATACTCAATGGCGATTTAGAAGTTAAGCCCAGAGACGTTAAGCCGGAAGACCTTCTTGGCAGAGAGACGGTAAATATCAATGAAAAGGAGATTAAGGGCTATCTATCCGGGAAGGTAGTTTTGGTTACCGGCGCGGGTGGTTCAATAGGCGCATCTCTCTGCAGGCAAATAGTGAATTTTAGCCCCAAGGAGATCTTGTTATTTGACCATAATGAGAACGATGTTTATTATTTGGGGATTGAATTTTTGATAAAATACCCCCAGATTAAGTTTAGAACCATAATCGGGGATATAAAAGATATAGGCCTGCTGAAGAGCGTGTTTTCGCTTTATAAGCCGCAAGTTATATTCCACGCGGCAGCCCATAAGCATGTCCCCCTTATGGAAGAGAATCCCGTTGCAGCGGTAAAGAATAATATTATTGGAAGCCGAAACCTTATCTATGCCGCGAATCACTACAAAGTCGAGAGGTTTATTCTTATTTCTACGGATAAGGCGGTAAACCCGACAAGCGTGATGGGTATTACTAAAAGAATTGCGGAGATGGTTTTGCAGTCTAAGGCTAAAATGAGTAAGACTAAATTTATGGCGGTTAGGTTTGGGAATGTCTTAGGTTCTGATGGAAGCGTTGTTCCCCTATTTAAGAAGCAGATTGAAGAAGGCGGACCCGTAACATTAACTCATCCTGAAGTTAAAAGATACTTTATGAGTATTAATGAGGCAAGCCAGCTTGTTTTGCAGGCCGGCGGGATGGGTAAGGCAGGAGAGATATTTATTTTAGATATGGGGGAGCAGATTAAGATATTGGATTTGGCAAAAGAGTTGATTGCTCTTTATGGCCTAAAGCCCGAAGAAGACATAAAGATAAAATTTATTGGCCTGCGCCCGGGAGAGAAGCTTTTTGAGGAGACATTGTTAGATAGTGAAAAGGACAAGGCTACCAAGGCGGATAAGATTTATATTGCCCAGTCGGATTATTTTGACCCGCGGGTATTAAGGCGTAAAATAAAAGAACTAGATAAAATGGCAAATGTAATGGATGGGCCGGGAACGGTTAAGAAATTGCATGAGATAATATCGCTATGAAATTAAAAATATTAAGATTTTTAGACGCAGCAGTTGAATATTTGATTTACGGGGTGATTTTTTTCATTCCCATTTCTATAGCCGCGATTGGGACTTTTGCCGGAATGGCAATCGTATTCTTTTTGGTTAAGAAGATTTTATCCCCGGATTTTTCCAGCATAAAAGCTAATAAGGTGTTATTTTTATTTCTTTTGCTCTTCTTTGCCTTTATGGATTTATCGCTACTTAACAGCGGGCCGTTAGTTGCTAAAAGCTTAAAAGTGCTCTTTATAAAATGGGGCCGGTTTCCTTTGCTTCTTTGGGTAATAATTGATACATTCCAGGACACCAAGCGCATTGCGCAGGGGCGCATACTGGCGCATCCTTTAGCGCCACGTATTGTTAAGGCAGTGTATGTTATTTTGTTTAGCACGACATTGGTGGGGCTTACGGTTTTTTCACAAAAGTTTTTTGGGTTTGAGTTTCTACGGGGGAAAGTTTTAGGTTCTTCTTTATCACCTAGTATAGGCCCTTTTAAAAATCCAAATGGTTTGGCGGCTTATTTAACTTGCGTTATTCCTATTGTTTTGAGTTTTGGCTTATGGAGATGGAAGAGAATCGCTGTTAAATTGTGCCTTCTTTTGATTACGGCTATGCTTATTCTGTCTTCTTTTTGGACTTTTTGTAGGGGTGGGTGGTTAGGGCTTATATCAGGTTTAATTTTTGTAACCTTGGTAACTAATTATTCCCGAATAAAAAAAGCATTTTGGCCCTTGTTTTTGTCTAGCTATATTTTTTTTGTGCCATTAATAGGGTTAGCTTTATTTTTCTACCACAATAAGAAAGATAGTTATAGGTTTACTCTTTTCCATGGCGCTTGGGGGATGATTAAAGAGCATCCTTTGTTTGGCAAAGGGATTGGGACCTTTATGGATTATTGTGCTCTTTACACAAATAACCTTGGTGTCTATTACGCGCATAATTGTTTCCTCCAAATATGGGCTGAATCAGGAATTTTTTCTTTATTGTGTTTTCTTTTGTTTGTGGGGTATGTTTTTTATAAGAGTATGAAAGTAAGCTTAGCAATGCCAAAATCTTTAAACTTTTTTCTTTTAACAGGTTTAACTGCCGGGTTATTGAGTTTTTTGGTGCACAGTTTTTTTGAGGTTCATCTCTACTCTTTTCAGTTGAGTTTTCTTTTCTGGGTTGTATTGGGCTTGACGGTTGCTTTGAGTTTTAAGCTTGATCCAGAGCAGATTTGTTAGACACGTAAGGAGATCGTATGAAAGTGGTCATTTTAGCTGGTGGTAGAGGCACAAGAATTAGCGAAGAAACAGAAGTTTTCTCTAAACAATTAGTCCACTAAAGAGGGGAGGGTCAGTTAAAGCATTGCTTTGCAAAAGGAGGGGGAGTGATTGTTTTTCTTGATAAAGTCATTTATTGGTCAATAATTTTGTTGCCTTTCTCTATTATGATCGCACCGGCGTTTGCGTTTGCTTTTATTGGAATAATGAGCTTTTTCTTTTTGGTGAAGAAAGTTATGAAAAAAGAATGGCATTTTATTAATACTCCTGTGAATATGCCATTTTTATTATTGATTGCCGCTACTTTAATTTCAATTAAGAATACCATAAATCTACCGGGAAGTATCCATGGAGTAAGTAAAATAATTGTTAATGGTTTAATTTTTTTAGTTTGTGCTGAAGAAATAAAGGATAAAAAGCATATACAGAAAATTTTTATTTCTATTGTTTGCGGCGGGGTTCTTACCGCGATCGATGTTTTATGGCAATTGAAATTTGGAGTAGATTTTATTCGTTATCGCCCTTTAATGACTTTTGTTGGGATTCAACGCGCGACTGCTGCGTTTCCTCATCCGAATGCTCTGGGTATATATATGTGTGCTATTGTTCCTCTGATAGTAGGTATGACTTTTTTTTATTTTAAAGGACGTATCAAGAAACTTATGCTCATCGCAAGCGCATTGGCTATATGTGGATTGTTTTTCTCGTTTTCCAGAAGCGCGGGATTGGGGGCATTTATAGCAATCTTACTCATAAGTGTTATAAAAAAGAATAAAATTATAACCTGTACTTTGTTAATTGGCCTATTAATATTTCCTTTTGTTATGCCGCAAAAGATAAAAGACTGGGGCAAAAGCGTTAATTATAATCCGATAATATTCATGCTTAATCCCGAAAGGATCAGTATCTACAAAAACGCTTTAAACATGATTAAACACCATCCTGTTATAGGTGTCGGGGTTAATACGTTTACCAGGAATTATCCGCTATATAAACTTCCTGAACCTAAAGGAGCTGAAACGCCAAATAGCATATATGCGCATAATATTTATTTGCATATGGCTAGTGAGATAGGTTTATTAGGGCTGATTATATTTTTGTGGCTTCTTTTTAGATTGTTTAAAAGTGCGCCGGGTAATTACGCTAAATTGTCGGATGGCTATCTAAAAATATTTTATCTTTCGGCTACTTTATGTATTGTCGCTTTTTTAATCAATGGAATGGCTGAGACGAATCTTTATAATCCTCGCGTAGCGATGATATTTTGGTATTTAATTGGAGTTGTTTTATCGTTTTCTAAATTTAAAGATACAGCAAAAGTTGAGGGAAAATAACAAAGGAAGGCCATAGATATGATTGGTAATAAAAAAATAATTGTTATTATGCCAGCATATAACGCGGAGAAAACTTTAAGAAAGACGGTTGAATCTATCCCGAAAGGAATAGTTGATGAGATAATTTTAACTGACGACTGCAGTG
>Ga0315282_10010303_pt1 | contig 14675 bp, 8 predicted proteins | sample YL17G07_20_MG_FD_203693 | JGI IMG/M metagenome (GOLD analysis project Ga0315282, IMG submission 203693) | Sediment microbial communities from Yellowstone Lake, YNP, Wyoming, USA - YL17G07_20 | ecosystem: Environmental > Aquatic > Freshwater > Lake > Sediment | place: USA: Wyoming | collected...
CCGCGCAAGGTCTGCGCGGTGCCGCGCGTGGCCACCAGTTTGAAGCCCAGCGCCGCGAGGTCGCGGGCTATAGGAACAACGCGGGGCTTGTCCTGGTCGTTCACGGAGAGGAACACGCGTCCGCTGGTGGGAATGCGCTGGTGGGCGGCCAATTGGGCCTTGCCGAAGGCCAGGCCGAAACTATCGGCCACGCCCATCACTTCTCCCGTGGACTTCATCTCCGGGCCTAGCAGCGTGTCAACCCCGGGAAATTTCTGGAAGGGGAAAACCGGGGACTTCACAAACGAGTGGTGGACGGGGAGTTCCTGCTGCAACCCGAACTCGCGCAGTTTTCGGCCCACCATCAGTCGCGCCGCCACTTTCGCCAGGGGGACGCCCGTGGCCTTGCTGACGTAGGGCACCGTCCGCGAGGCGCGGGGATTGACCTCCAGCACGTACACCTTGCCGTTCTGGATGGCGTATTGCACGTTCATCAGGCCTACCACGTTCAGTTCTCGGGCGAGCTTCACCGTGTATTCGCGCAGGGTGCGACGCTGGCTCTCGGGGATGTCCACCGCCGGCAGCACGCAGGAACTGTCACCGGAATGGATGCCGGCTTCCTCGATGTGCTGCATGATGCCCGCCACCACCACGTCTTCGCCATCGGAGAGGGCGTCCACATCCACTTCGGTGGCGTTTTCGAGAAAACGGTCCACCAGGATGGGGAAAGCCCGCTGCAATTCTTCGGCGCGGCGGACGTAGTCCGCCAGGGTCGCCTCATCGAAGGCGATGACCATGGCGCGCCCGCCCAGCACGTACGAAGGCCGCACCAGCACGGGGTAGCCGATGCGGCGCGCGATCTCGAGGGCTTCCTCGACGTTCATGGCGGCGCCGTTTTCGGGCTGCGGAATGCCCATGTCGGCGAGCAGTTTCCCGAAATGCTTGCGGTCTTCCGCCAGGTCAATCGATTCGGGCGTCGTTCCGATGATGGGCACCCCGGCGGCCTTGAGTTGCCGGGCCAGGTTCAGCGGTGTCTGGCCACCAAACTGGACGATGACCCCGGTGGGCTTTTCCTCTTCCACGATCGCCATGACGTCCTCGAAGGTGAGCGGCTCGAAGTAGAGGCGGTCCGACGTGTCGTAGTCGGTAGAGACGGTCTCGGGGTTGCAGTTCACCATGATCGTCTCGTAGCCCTCTTGGCTCAGGGCAAACGCGGCGTGGCAACAGCAGTAATCGAACTCAATGCCTTGCCCGATGCGGTTCGGTCCGCTGCCGAGGATGATGACTTTCTTCCGGTCGACTGGCTCCGCTTCGTCCTCGTCCTCGTAGCTCGAGTACAGGTAGGGCGTGAACGACTCAAACTCAGCGGCGCAGGTATCCACGCGCTTGAACACGGGGCGTACGCCCAGGCGGAGGCGGCGGGCGCGGACGGCTTCGCCGCTGGTTCCCCACAACTCGGCCAATTGAAGGTCGGCGAACCCGAAGCGCTTGGCCTCGCGCAAGACGGGACCCGGGACCGAATCGAGTCCAAAGCGCTTGAGTTCGCTCTGCATCTCGACAATCTGCTGGATCTGGTTCAGAAACCACGGATCGATGCGGGTGATCTCGTTGAGCTGCTCAATGCTCATGCCGGCCTGGAAGGCGAAAAACACGTCCCAGAGGCGTTCGGGATGAGGCGTGGTCAGACGCGGGAACAGCTCGGCCGGGTCCTGGGGCGGTAGCGGCGTCTTGCGCCCGGTCTCCAGCGAGCGCAGGCCCTTCATCAGCGCTTCCTTGAAGGTCCGACCAATGGCCATGACCTCGCCCACGGATTTCATCTGGGTTCCCAGCGTGTGGTCCGAGTCAGGGAACTTCTCCTTGGCCCACCTGGGAATCTTGACCACCACATAGTCAATGGTGGGCTCGAAGCACGCGGGCGTCTTCTGGGTGATGTCGTTGGGAATCTCATCCAGCCGATAGCCCACGGCCAAGCGTGCGGCGATCTTGGCGATGGGGAACCCCGTGGCCTTGGAGGCCAGCGCCGAGCTGCGCGACACCCGCGGGTTCATCTCGATGACCACCATGCGCCCGGTCTCCGGCTCGACGGCGAACTGGATGTTCGACCCGCCGGTTTCGACGCCCACGGCGCGGATCACCGCGAAGGCGGCGTCGCGCATCCGCTGGTATTCCTTGTCCGTCAAGGTCTGCGCGGGCGCCACGGTGATGGAGTCGCCCGTATGGACGCCCATGGGATCGAAGTTCTCGATCGAACACACCACCACGGCGTTGTCGGCGTGGTCGCGCATGACCTCGAGCTCGTACTCCTTCCAGCCCAGGACGGATTCCTCCACCAGGGCTTCATGGACGGGACTGAGTTGCAGGCCCCAGCGCACCGTGTCTTCAAATTCCGGGCGGTTGTAGGCCACGCCCGAGCCGGTTCCACCCAAGGTGAACGAGGGACGAATAATCAGCGGAAAGCCCAGTTGGTCGGCAGCCTTGAGCGCCGCTTCCAGGTTGTTCACCAGGACGCTCCGCGGAACGTTCAATCCCACCTGCCGCATGGCGTCTTTGAACCAGAGGCGGTCTTCCGCCATCTTGATGGCGTTCAGTGAGGCGCCAATCAGTTGCACGTGGTAGCGGTCCAGGATGCCTTTTTCTGCCAGCTCGACCGAAAGGTTGAGCGCCGTCTGGCCGCCCACCGTGGGTAACAGCGCGTCGGGCCGCTCGCGGGCAATGATGGCGTCCAGGTATTCAGCCGTGAGCGGTTCGATGTAGGTGCGGTCAGCGAATTCCGGGTCGGTCATGATGGTGGCCGGATTCGAATTCACCAGTACCACTTCGTAGCCCTCCGCCCGCAGAGCCTTGCAGGCCTGCGTGCCCGAATAGTCGAACTCGCACGCCTGGCCGATCACGATCGGCCCCGAGCCGATGATCAGGATTTTCCGAATGTCAGTGCGCTTGGGCATCTTTACTTAGGGAGAAGTCGCATTCCTACGCTCTCGATTTCCACCACCGCGAAACTACTCAGGCATTTTCGCCAGAAGATCTCATGCCCAAAGTAGTCAGCTCGCGGTCCCAAATCTGAGCTGATTACCTGGAACCGAAACAACACGCTGTCGTATCTAGGGTCAGCAGGTACATCGACAAACTCAGCCTCCCGAGTCCTCTCGAGAGGGCACGGCTTCACCTGTCCTCGGCGGGCCTGAAGGCCCGCCCTTCCGGCTCAACTACTCCCCGCCCCGCTGGGCGCCGTGGACGACCGTGCCGATTCTGATTTCCTCGCCCTCGACGCGGTAGACCACGACAAAGGGAGTGCCGCTGACCACCAGCTCTCGGGAGCCTTCTCTTCCTGGCCTTCCGAGGTGCGGGAAGTGAGCCAGCTTCTCGACCGCCGCCACGAGCCGAGTGACCATGCGGTCCGCGGCTTGAGGGTCATCCAGCGCGATGTAATGCCAAATCTCGTGGATTTGGCGCCTCGCCTCCGGCGCCCACGTTATTCGCATCGGCCCGGCTCATCGTGAGATTCACCGCAAACGCACTTCGGCGGCGGCAGTTCGTGATCTGAGCCTAAGGACAGCAGCCAAGCTTTCATTGCCTCGTGGGGTATGTAGTGCCCCGCTTCGATTTCCGCGAACCCGCGCCGGATGGAATCGAGTTGCCGCGCCTGTTCCTGGACGTAAACTTCGATCGCATCAGCGACGAGGTAGTTCGCGCTGCGGCCCGTGGACTTCGCCAGGCGCTGGAGCTGTCGTTTGACAGCCGGTGCCAGGCGGACGCTTACGGTTGCACTGCGTGTGTTAGCCATACACACAAGTTAGCACAATCTCTGCCGGCCGTCAACATGCTACGTCTTGGAGGGGGAATCCCATGCAACCTCACGAATCTATTGGCTTTACGCTTCACCCTTTCCCGTACTCCTCCATCAACTTTACGAACCGCTCGAACAGGTACGCCGAATCGTGCGGGCCGGGGGAAGCCTCGGGGTGGTACTGCACGCTGAAAAGCGGCAGGGTCTTGTGCCGCAAGCCCTCGAGCGTCTGGTCGTTCAGATTCATGTGGGTGAGGGCAACCTCGCTCGCCTTCAGCGAGTCCGGGTCCACGGCGAAGCCGTGGTTCTGCGCCGTGATTTCCACTTTCTGCGTCTCCAGGTTCAGCACCGGATGGTTCCCGCCGTGGTGACCGAATTTCAGCTTGTAAGTCTTGCCGCCCAACGCCAGCCCAATGATCTGGTGACCCAGACAGATGCCGAAGATGGGCACGCGTCCCGCGAGGTCGCGGACGGCGCGCGCCGCGTACTCCACCGGCTCCGGGTCGCCCGGACCGTTGGACAGGAACACGCCGTCGGGTTTGAGGCCCAGAACTTCGCTTGCCGGGGTCCTTGCCGGGACCACGGTAACCTGACAGCCGACATCCACGAGACGCCGCAGAATGTTCTGCTTAATGCCGTAGTCGTAGGCCACCACGCGGAATCGCGCCGGCGGTCGCGTGCTCGGCTCTGCCCTTCTGATGTCCTGCGAGGGTTCAGCCCACTCGTAGCGCGTTTGGGTGGTGACCCGGCTGGCTAAATCCAGTCCGACCATGCTGGGCGAGGCCTTGGCTTTTGCGACCAAGCGGGCTTCATCGCGGTCCACCGTCGAGAGGACACCGCGCATCGCGCCGTAGCTGCGAATATGACGCACCAGGGCGCGCGTGTCGATGTCGGAGATGACAGGGACACCATAGCCTGCCAGGAATTCCGAGACCTCCTCGACGGAGCGCCAGTTGCTGGCCAATTGGCTGAGTTCCCGGACCACCAAACCTTCGGCGTAGGGCCGCCCCGCCTCACTGTCCAGCGGGTTGGTACCGTAGTTGCCGATGTGGGGATAAGTGAAGATGACGATCTGGCCGGCGTAGGAGGGGTCGGTGAGGATTTCCTGGTAGCCGGAAAGAGAAGTGTTGAAAACGACTTCGCCAAAACGTTCGCCGGGGGCTCCCCCACCCCGCCCCCGAAATACGCGCCCGTCCTCTAAGGCGAGAACCGCCTCCATCCGTTCTCCGATCGAGCGTGATTAGCGTTTACCATAGCTTGCTTCCTGAGCCCGTTTCCTCGTCCCCTCTGCTGGATGGGTACGGGGCTACCTTCAGTCGCAAGCTGCAAACTCCGAACTGTTACTCCACCGGCCCGAGTTGGCTGAAAGGCCAGTAGACGAACACGGCTTTGCCGTAGATGTGTTTCCGCTCCACCGTGCCCCAAAGGCGGCTATCGTTGGACGACTCCCGGTGGTCGCCGAGCACATAGTAGTGATCAGGTTCGACATAGGTGACGGGGTAACTCTGCCGGTCGAAGAACTCCACCGGCAGATAGGGTTCCGTCAAGGGTTTCCCGTTGATACAGACTCGCCCCTCCACCACGCTGACCCACTCCCCCGGGAGACCGACCACCCGCTTGATGTACGATTTCGACGCGTCCAGAGGATACCAGAACACGACGATGTCGCCGCGTTGGATGGGCTCGAACCGATACACGAATTTGTTGATGAAGATCCGTTCGTCATTGGCAAGGCGCGGCATCATGCTCGTGCCTTCCACCTGAACCGGTTGGTACAGGAAGAAGATCACAATGAAAGCCAGAAGAAGCGAAAGGATGAGGTCGCGCAGCCAGTAACGGGTATCGAAGAAGGTTCGCCGCGAGTTCCCGGCGGACACGCGCGCATCAGTCATGGTGGGGTTGGGGAGATCTTTACCCGGCATTGCCTCCGACTTTAGATTTATATCACAGTTCGCGCGCCGGAGCCAGAGTTCGGAGCACGCCAGGAAACTCCGAGCGTCGAAAACCCTCCGGCCCGCCTTGGCCTGTCGTCGAGTCTGCTAGAATCACCGACGCAAGGTGACCCCATGCCATCCCGCACAGAGCGTTTCGCCCTCATCATACCTGCCCTGAATGAAGCTGAGTCCATTGGCCGGCAGCTCGGCCAGCTCCCGCGCGGCCTCTTTGCCCAGATCATCGTAGTGGACAACGGAAGCGTGGACGCCACGGCAGAGGTCGCGCACGCGGCTGGCGCTCAGGTTGTCCATGAGCGCCGGCGCGGTTACGGGCAAGCCTGCCAGACCGGCTTGGAGCACCTCCGCCCGGAGATTACCGCCGTGATTTTCATGGATGCGGACCTTTCCGACGACCCGGCCGACGTCGAACGGCTCATGCGTGCGGCTGAGGAAGGTGGCTGGGGCCTAGTAGTCGGCTCCCGCGTGCTGGGCCGGGCGGAGCCGGGTTCACTTACTCCCGTCCAGCGGTTCGGCAACTGGCTAACAACCCGGCTGATCCGCTGGATCTGGCACGCCGCCTTCACCGACCTCGGGCCGCTTCGCGTCGTGCGTCGCGATGCCTTGCGACGGCTTAACCTGCGCGACCGCGACTTCGGCTGGAACGTCGAAATGCAAGCCAAAGCCGCGCGCCTCGGCTTAAAGGTTACTGAAATCCCGGTCAACTACCGCCGGCGCGCTTTCGGGAAGTCGAAGGTATCAGGAACGCTGCGGGGCAGCGTTCGGGCTGGCGTGAAAATCCTCTGGACGGTCTACCGCTGCTGGCGCCTGCCGAAAAACGCGGGGGATGCTCCCTGAGCAGCGGGCTAGCGAGCCAGAAGATGCCTGCAAGCCGCACCGGCGCGTATGGTCTGCGGCAGGCCATGGTGCAAAGACACTGCGGCTGCCGCCACTCGACCGAGAATGCTGGCACATTTCGTAATTGATTTTTCCCTGCGGATACGGTACAAGCCCGCGGGTGCAGCCTCTCGACGGAATCTTGCCCTGCCACCAGAGCTCCACGGGGAAAGCAAGTCGCGCCCCAAGCCCGAGGGGATTGTGTTCTTTGCTGGCCTTCCTATTGGTGATTGGCGTCGTCCTAACGGAACGGCGTCTTGAAGGCCAAGATGCAGAGCCCGCCACGCCATCTACCCGAGTGAATCTGGCAAGTTCCCCCGGCCCCGTGCCATTCTGGGCCAACCGCGGCCGCTGGAGTTTCGGTTTTCAGCTTGGCTATGCCGTCGAGAACGCCATTCCGCGCAACATCTCGCACGTCAACTTGCTGATTGCTCAGCCCCAGCTCAGCCTGATCGTCAGGGATTTCCAGCACGGCCCGGTGCGGCGCTTCGAGATTCTGGACGAAGGGATGCTGGGCAATGCCGTTCATCCGGGCGGGTACTTGCTGGGCAACTCGCTCCTGCTTCGTTTTGATGGCAAGGCCTACAAGCGCGTCGTGCCCTTCCTGGACATAGGTGCCGGAATCCTGCGCACCGTGCTGGATACGCGCGCGCCGGAGCTGAATGGCCACCTCGAGTTTTTTCCCCAAGCCGGCCTGGGCATCCAGTACTTCTTCCGGCCGCAGCGGGCGCTGGTTTTTGAATACCGGTACGTCCACATGTCGAACGCCGGCATCACGCCCCCCAACCCGGGATTCAACGCCAACATGCTCACCATCGGCTTCCGCTGGCTGCGACGGCCCTAGCCCGGATTTCTCACCCGGGAATTGAAGAAAGGCTGCCACAGGTTTCGCGTGTTCGCACCCGAACAACAAGGCACTCTCGCGCCTTTATTGGCGTTCTGAGGGTTGCTTTTTCCGAGAGGTGGATGTCATAGTTGCGCCTCGGTCTAGGATTGCGGCGCGGGTGAGTGGGAAGTCGGGAAGGTGGCTCCTTTCATCTGGCCAGGCCTGAAAGCCGCACAAGCGGAACCAGAGTCATGAGTACAGAGAACCTTCAGGCATCGAGCGCGGAGAAGCGCGCGCTTTCCCGCTTCCGAGCCGCCGGCGAGTTGTTTCTCATCAGCCTGCTCATTCTTTTCCTCGAGCTGGCCTGCATCCGTTGGTTCCCCGCCCATGTCCTCTTTCTGACTTTCTTCACCAACACCGTACTCCTGGCCTGTTTTCTGGGGATGTCCGTAGGATGCCTGGCTGCCAGCCGGAAATGGAACTTCCTGAACTGGACCCCCTGGCTGCTGGTTATCGCCATGGCCGCAAGTCACGCGGTGGAACACCTGCGGACGCGGGTGGAGAAATTGGTGAGTGTGGGGAATCAGCTCTCGCCCCAGCTCGTTTTTTTCGGCACCGAGTACGTCACCCCGGACCCGGCCGGTTTTTTCATTCCCGTCGAAGTCCTGGAGGGATTTTTCTTCCTGCTGCTTGCTCTGGCGTTGATAGGCCCCGGACAGGAACTAGGCCGGGCCTTGAACCGCGTCCCCGGTCGGGTGCAGGCCTACAGTCTGAACATTCTGGGGAGCGTCGTGGGGATCGTCTTGTTCGCCGCCTGCTCGTGGTGGAACGTGCCGCCCATCTGGTGGTTCCTGCCCGTGGTTATGGGAGTGGGCTATTTTCTGGTCGTGGGGAGTTCTGCTTGCCGGCCCCTCGCCCGTTGGACCCTGCGCGTGGTTCAGTCGGCGCCCCTGGCTGCCATCCTCGTGCTGGCGGCGTTGACCTCGGGCAATTACCGGATAAGGGGTATGGATTTCGGCCAGCACCTCTGGTCGCCTTACTACCGGATCGACTATGACTGGCTGCACCAGTCCATCACCGTGAATCTGATCAGCCATCAGGAGATGGTCTCGCGCACCGACAACGCTTCCCCTTCTTATGCTTACACTCTGCCACATATTCTGAACCGCGATGCGGGAGGCCAGCCCTTTGAGGACGTTCTCATCATCGGGGCGGGCAGCGGGAACGACGTTAGCCGGGCTTTGCAGTGGGGCGCCCGCCACGTGGACGCGCTGGAGATTGACCCTGTCATCTTTCAGGTGGGCGAAATGTCCCACCCCGACCGTCCCTACCAGGACGCCCGTGTGCGCGTGCACCTGGATGACGGCCGCAATTTCCTGCGCTCCACTCACCAGCAGTATGACTTGATTATTTACGCCCTGGTGGACTCACTCGTGTTGCACAGCAGCTACAGCAATATTCGCCTGGAGAGCTACCTGTTCACCGAGCAGGCCTTCGCCGACGTTCGCCGCTGCCTCAGACCGGGAGGCCAGTTCGTGGTTTACAATTACTTCCGCCAGGGCTGGATTGTTGCCCGCCTTTTCAAGGGCCTGACGGACATCTTTGGCTCCGAGCCGCTGGTCCTGACCCTTCCCGCGCGGACGTTTCTGGCACCGCAATCGAGCGGGGGCTTCACCGTGCTGATAGTGGGCGACACGGGCCGCCTGCGGCGCGCCTTCGCGCTCGAGCCCGAGTATTGGCTGCGCGACGGCCTAGCGCCCAGCCCCGCCTCACCCAACGGCTTCCAGCAACACCCTGGCCCACAGGAGCAAGCCCGCTGGAAGCGGTTCGTCCTGGCAAACGTGGGCCGAGCCGAAAATCTGCGCCCCGCCACTGACGACTGGCCCTTCCTCTACTTGCGCCAGCCGATGATTCCTCTCCTGAGCTTGCGCGGCATGGGCATCATGGGCGGCCTGGCGCTGCTGTTGCTGTTCTTGTTCCTCCCGCGACCGGCAGGGAGCCGCGGGCGATTCCGATTCGACCCGCGGATGTTCTTTTTGGGCGCGGGCTTCATGCTGGTGGAAACCAAGGCGGTCGTTCACCTGGCCCTGCTGTTCGGCAGCACCTGGATGGTCAACTCCGTAGTCTTCTTCGCCGTGCTGGTGATGATTCTCGCCGCCAACCTCTTCGTCCTGAAATTCCGGCCGCCACGGCTGCGCGCCTATTACGGGGGGCTGCTGGCGGCGCTGGGCCTCAACCTTCTCGTCCCCCTGGACTTTTTCCTGGGAATGAACCGCAGCCTGCAAGTGATCGGTTCCGGTTTCCTGGTCTTTGCGCCCATCTGGTTTGCGGGCGTGATCTTCGCCGTCTCCTTCGACAAGAGCGCCGAGCCGGACCGCGACTTTGGAGCTAACACCGCCGGAGCCATGTTGGGAGGGCTGGCGGAATACAGCTCCATGCTGCTGGGATTCCAGTACCTGACGCTGGTGGCGGTGGCGTTTTACGTCTTGTCGGCGGTTCTGTATCGTCCCTCGGCAAGGGGTTATCGACAGCAACGAGCGGAGTCATGATCCGCGCTTCCATGAAAACCTACCCGTTCTCAGATTCCCCCGCCACCCCGGAAGAGCCCGCGCTCGGCCGCACCGACCTGCTACCGCTGGGCATCCTCGCCTTGAGCCTCGTAGCTCTGTTTTGGAAGGCTGTTTTCACCTCCGCGATGTTCTTCTATCGCGACGTGTTCAACTACAGCTACCCGCACGCCCGCTTCATCCACCAGGTCTGCCGGCAGGGATATCTTCCGTACTGGAACCCGTATTTGAACTACGGTGCGCCCGTCCTGGCGAACCCGAACTTCCTGTTCTTCTACCCTTCTACGCTTTTTCTCATTCTGCTTCCTATCGACTTCGGGTACAAACTCCACTACCTCGCTCACTTCGCGCTGGCCGCGGCGGGGACGTATTTGCTGGCGCGGCGCTGGACCCAGAGTCGCGCGGCGGCGTTTCTTGCCGGCTTCGTTTTCGCCTTCAGCGGCCCCGTTCTCTCTTTGGGCAACTTCTATAACCACGTAGCGGCGGCGGCCTGGATTCCCTGGGCCTTGCTCCTGACCGACCGGGCGCTCGAAGGTCGCTCCCGGCGTCCCTGGATTCTCCTCGCTGTGGTCTTCGCCCTCCAGTTCCTCGCCGCTGAACCCTTCACCTTGATTGCCACCTTCGGGCTTTCACTTGCCTACGCCTTCTTCCGCGCCGGGAGCATTCGGCGGCCACTAGCCGCCGCGAACGTGCGCATCATCGTGGGTTTCGCCTTGGTAGGTTGCCTGATGCTGGCCCTTTCCGCCGTCCAGTTACTGCCCTCCCTCGATCTTTTGGGCCATTCGCGCCGGGGAACCGAGGGGTTGCCCTTCAACGAAACCACGAGCTGGTCGTTTCACCCTCTCCTTCTCCTGGAGTTTGTCGTCCCCGGATTGTTCGGCTCGGCGCTCGAAGCGCCGTCGCTCTGGACCCTGGTGCTGAACTGTCGAAACATGCCTTATTTCCCCTCCCTCTTTGTCGGCTTCGTGCCTCTGTTCCTCGCCCTGGCGGGCTGGGCGCTAGGCCGCGACCGACGCCGCATCTTCGCCGGCGTGTCGGCCTTAGCGCTCCTCGTGCTCTCTTTCGGCCGCTTCACGCCGGTTTTCGCGCTCGCCTACCTGCTGATCCCTCCGCTCGCGCTCGTGCGTTTCCCGGTGAAATTGCTGGTTCCCGCCTTGCTGTTTGTGGCGTTGCTGGCGGGGTGGGGTTTCGACGCCCTGCGTGAGCGAGGGCGTGCCCTCGATGAACGCCGCTCGCGCCTCCTGCTGCCCCTCAAGTGCCTGCTGGGCTGTGTGGTTTTGGTCTGGATCGCCTCCTGGGTGGCGCCGCAGTGGGTTGGCGGCGCCGCCGCTTGGATTCTGCTGCGTACCAACGAGATGTTCCTGCGGAATCCGGCGAGCGAGCTGACGGCAGCTCAGGTCACGGGGGCCGTGGAGTTCTTCCTCAGGATGCTGCGGCTGTACTTACCGGGGCTTGCCGGCTTCGGGCTGGGAGGCCTGCTGTGGGTGCTGGCTCTGGAGCGCGAGGCTACATGGGTACGACGCGCAGTTCCGGCCGTTGCCCTCCTGGGGCTGGCGCAGATGGCGCTGGTCAACTATTCCGCCAACCCGACGGTGCCCAAGAGCTTCTACACCTACCGGCCGCCGGTGCTCGAGCACTTCCAAGCGTCGGTCCAACCGTACCGTTTTGCCTATGTCTTTCGGGAGGCGGGATCTCCCTCTATTTCGCCTGACGTGCAGGGCTTCTTGAATTTCGAGTCCATTCCCGAAGCGGCCGGGCTTTCTCCTCTGGCGCAGATCGCTTTCCGGGACCGGCTGGTGCTGGCGCGCGGGTCGATGCTGGAGGAGGTCGAGGGGATTTCCAACATCGATGTAGAGCGGTCGTTTCCGCCCTTCCTCTACGATTATTGGATGTTCATGATGCGAGGCCTCTCCGACCCCGCCCGCGCCGCCTGCCTGCTGGGGCGCACGAATGTGAAATATCAGATCTTCGCCAAGCGCCAGGTCACCTCCGTCACCCGCGAGGTCGCTCCGATATTCAACGGCTCACCAGAGCCCCACCATCTCTACGAAAACCTCTGCGCGACGCCCCGCGCCTACGTTGCCGGCTCCGCCTCTTACTCCACCAGCGCCGCCGAGACTCTCGCGAAGTTGTCCGAGCCGGCATTCGACGCCGAAGGAGAAGTCATCCTGGCGCAAGCGCCCGACGCCGCGCCGCCCCTGGAGAAATCAGGCGTTGCCGGGCGGGTGGATATTATCAGCCGGGAACCGAACGCCGTCCTGCTTCGCGCCGACCTTGATCGCCCCGGATATGTAGTCCTCCTCAACCGCTTCGATCCGAATTGGCACGCTAGGCTCGATGGGCGGGAAGTGCCCATCCTGCGTGCCAACCAACTTTTCCGCGCCGTCCGTGCCGACACCGGCAAACATGAGATTCGTTTTTGCTATCGCCAACGCGCTTTGCGGGCGGGCCTTTTCCTCTCGCTGGGGACTCTAGTCCTGCTGGCAACACTCTATGCGCTTGACCGGCGCTCGAACCTTCGACCACAGTCGTAATCCCTCAGCCGTGACCGCGCCGGCCGTGTAGCTCGAAGCAATCTATGCTGATTGAGTCACTTGAGAGGGGACTCGGCTGAGGTCGGCACGCGCGCCTGAGTGGACCCTCGCCGGCAATAGATCTCGAAGTTCGTGAGGTGTTCAACCGGTTCGTAGCAGTCGGAAATGAACGTGGCCAACTCGGGATACAGCTTCAGAAACTCTTCCGAATCCCAGGGATGGTAAGCAATATAGGGTATGGCATCATCGCGCGCGACCACGAGGAAACGCGGGGGAGACTTCTTCAGGTCGCGCACGACTTCCTCCCGCCACGCGGCTGGCGACCAGGGCGAGACCAGCGGCAGGTTCAACACGAACCGCGTCGGCTGACGCGTCCCGGTCAGAAAGTAAATCAGCGGTTCGCTGCCCCAGACGAAGACCCCCTCGCCCGCCCTCACATGCTTGCGCAGGTAGGAAATAACTCGCATCTGGTCGGGTAAATGCGATATGGGGATTGGCCACGGATAGCTCGCGTAGAACGTCTCGGGCTGGCGCCACCACGCCGCCAGCGCCTGGTAGTGCGCCGCCACGTTCAGCACCTGTTCCGGCAACGGCCACACCACGAGGTTAGCGAACACCACCCACACCAGCACCCGCGCCACCCGCCAGCCCCGCGCCGCGAAGCTGCGCGCCAGGGCCCGAAGCGCCTGGTAGGCCTTCAGGCCCAGGTATCCCCAGATCATGGCAAAGAACGGGTTGCAGGTCTCGAAGGCATAAGCGTGAAAGCGGACCTGTACCGCCAATGAGGCATAGCCCAACGCCGCCGCCGCCACCACCGGCGCCAGGCGCTTCAAGTTTCCGAACTTCCAGGCAAGGATTAGAGCCACGGCGGTCGCGGCTTCGGTCCACGGGCCGATGAGGGCGGTGGTCTGGTTCACCGCATAAAGCCAGTAATGCGGCGTGCGTTCCAGCGCCATCGCCGCGTAGCGCGGCAGGACCACGAACTGGTCCTCGACGAACGCCGCCCAGGAGCCCACGCCCCAGAAGTAGGTCAGAACCAAGCCGACCACCACGCCAAAGCCGACGGCAAATACCAGGCAGTTCGCCAGCCAGCGACGCCAGGGAATCAACAGGCTCAGGCGGCGCGGCGCGGCATCCAAGGTGCTCGTGTTGACGTACGGCACCAGAGCCACCAGCGGCAGAAAGGCAAGCGAGTTGTACTTGGTCCAGAAAGCGGCGCCGAACACCAGACCGGCCAGGAAGTGACGCAACCTCGGCCATCGTCCTTCGCCGGCCATCAGAAAAAAGGCGGTGAAGACGAACACCATCAGAAGAGGCTCAGCCTGTGCCGCCTGCCAGTAACCAGCCCAAACGTGCCAACTGGCGTTCGCGACCACCGCCACGGCCGCGGCGCCCGGACCGAGATAGCGTTCGGTGAAGCGAAAGACGAGGTAAGAAATGACCAGGAGCCAGAGGATGTCCACCAGCCCCACACACCACATCTCGGCGCCGCACAGCTTCACGATGGCCGCATAGATGTAAGCCAGACCCGGTGACCGGTTGTCCCAGAAATCAAGGTAGAGGTGCTTGCCCTCGAGCAGGCCCTGGCCGAGCACGCAGTAGGTGGCTTGGTCGCGCGCGATGGGGTAACTGATGTTGGGGAGCGCGCGGACAGCGACAAAGGTCAGGGCCGCCAGAAGCCACGCGCGCGCATGGCGTGTGGCGCCTGCGGCTTGCGAGATTACGGGAGACTCGGCCATGCTGAATGAAACGTCCAGCGAAAAGCAGAGGGAGCCGCTTAGATCTTTATAACTGCCCGGCCCCCTGCCCTCGCGGGTCTCTTCCCCAGATCCGCCAGATGGTCGGCACAGTGAAGACGAAACTGGAGAGCGAGCCTGTGACGATGCCCGCAACCGCCGCAGCGATCAGGTCGAGCCCCAGGCGAGCCAGAACGAACGTGACTACGCCATTCAGGATCGCGCCCGGCAGGCACAACTTCTCGTAGCGCCGCAGGCGCGCAAATACTCCCGCGCGGTCGCAGACCCGGCTGCGGCCAGCGCGAAACGTCACAGCGTTGTTCCACAGGAAGTTGCTGAGCAGGGCAAGCTCGATCGCCGCCGGCAACGCGAGGCCCAAAGGCCATCCGGCGCGGTCAGCCAGCAGATAAAGCGCGCC
>Ga0315282_10010304_pt1 | contig 14674 bp, 14 predicted proteins | sample YL17G07_20_MG_FD_203693 | JGI IMG/M metagenome (GOLD analysis project Ga0315282, IMG submission 203693) | Sediment microbial communities from Yellowstone Lake, YNP, Wyoming, USA - YL17G07_20 | ecosystem: Environmental > Aquatic > Freshwater > Lake > Sediment | place: USA: Wyoming | collected...
TCTTCTACCATGGCCCTCGGGACCTGAATATCCCAGATGATAGCTACCAGTTTCAACTTCCCTATATCCATTCGCTCCAATGGAGTAGCCCCAGTCTCCTCTACAGCCTTTTGGGCCGTTTTCTTCATGGGACTTTCCGTTTTCTCGGCGATCAGGGGCCTGAAGGGATCTATCTTGCCCTTTGGATTATAAGTGTACATCGTTAGGGATGGAGGCTCAACTTTCAATTCCGCTACGGGGGGGGAAGGCTTTTTGCCTGGAGCAGGAGCTTTTTCTGCGAGTTGAGGCATGGGGACTTTTGTTGGTTTGGGAGTTTCCTCACCGCAACTCCAGAGAAATAGGGGGAGCCCCAGGAAAAGCGCTATCCAACCTTTCTTCCGCAGGAAGGCTACCCTATTTTTTGATTGGCCCGAGCCCCTTTTTTTCCTCTTTATCCTTTGCAAGGTCGGCGGCTTCCTTCTCGATGAATTTGAACGTGGTAGCGGTGCAAGAAGTAATAATCTCCGTTCTTCCAGAGACCTCTTTGGCCCCCTCCAGGTTGACCCCGGAGATATTCACAATGCGCGGCAGTTTGCCCACCCTGTCAAAAAAAATGGCGATATCGTGGTAAGATCCCTTCACCTTAATCTCTACGGGAATCTCGGCATAAAAATCCCGGTTTACTTCCGGCATGGGCCGGAAAAGAAGGAATTCCAATCCAGCTTCCTTTCCCAGGTTAGATATGTTTTTCAGAAGGGAGGGAATCTCTTTCTTCGCGGGCAGTTGGGCCAAGGCTACGTTCAGCTCTTCCTGCAACTTAACGATCTCGGCCTGGAACCGCTTAATGCTGGCCGCAATCGTTCGGAGTTCCCGAATCTGCGTCTCCAGTTTATCCATCTCTGCGGTTTTCCGCCGCAGCTCTTCCATGTTTGGCATGTAAATTAAGTAGAAAAAGAGTCCCAGGATAGCCAAAAGGAAACAGGCCCAAATCAGAGCCTTTCGCGATGTTGGCATTTTGACGATGCTATCAAAAGTTATCGCCACGGCTGCCTTCCTCAGGAAACGGGTCCGTTCGGAGAATTTCCGTACTGCAACTGGCAAGTTAAGGTGAACTCTTTAATCTTCAGCTCTTTCTTCTCCATCTGTTGGGAAACAACCAAGTCTACATTCTTGATGAAATCGACTTTCTCCAGATTGGTCATGAATTTAGCAATCGTCTGGTTATCCATGGCGAGTCCCTTAACCTCCATTTTCCCGTCCTTTTCTTTCAGGGATGTAAGCCAAAGGTTTCCCGGAAGGGACATCGATAGGTTGTCTAGCAAGCGCACCGGACCTGTTCTGGCCCGCTGCAGGGTATAGATAATGTTTAACCGTCGCTGCAGGGATTCTTTCTCCGATTTATACTTGTTTACATCCTTGGTTTCCACTCTCAGCCGCTTAATTTCTTCGTTATAGGAAGCGATCTGGGCTTCTATCCTGGCGATTCGGTTGGAGAGGGAAAGCTGCAAAAAAACTATGATTAAAACTACCCCCCCCAAGGAGAGGATGATGACCGAGAGCATCTGCCGCATGCTTTTCTTTTTCTTCAACGCCCGGACAGGCAAGAGATTGATTCGAATCATTTATCTTCCTCTCTCCTAAGGGCCAACCCCACGCTCACAGCGGCTAAGGGAGCCACTTGCTTCAGGTATTCTGGATCGAATGTCTCCGGATCGTGCTCAATCTTGGCAAAGGGGTCGAAAAGTTCTACTGGTGTACCGATGCGTCCTTCGATCAGCCCCGGGAGGACTTGAATCTTAGCACATCCTCCGCTAAGGAAAATCCTTTTGATCTCCCCCCCTGAAAAGGAAGCCGCAAAAAACTCTAGAGAACGTTGCACTTCGGTAGCCAACTGCTCGGCCGCTTCCTGAATGATGCCCTCAACGTCCGAGCGGTTGGTCCCGGCATCCCGCTCTTTTACTTTCAGGGACTCGGCTTCTTCGTAGGTCACTTTCAGGTGTTTCTGAATGCCTTCGGTAATTTGGTGCCCCCCGATAGAGATGTCCCTCGTGAAGGCCGAGGTTCCTCCCTTCAGGACGTTGATATTCATCAGGCTGGCCCCTATGTTCACGAGGGCGACAGTTTCCTCCCCAGAGGATTCGTAATTCAAATTATAGGCGTTCTCGAGAGCGAAAGAGTCTACATCCACAATTACAGGGTGAAGACCTGCTTCCTCAATGACCGCCGTATAGTCGTCGATCATGTCTTTCTTGGCAGCAACCAGAAGCACGGCCATCTGTTCCGGGCCAGCCTGTTCGTCAAGGATTTGAAAATCCAAGTTGACATCCTCGATGTCAAAGGGAATATACTGCTCGGCCTGCCATTTGATGCCCTCCTCTAATTGGGCCTCTGACATTGTGGCCACATTGATTTTTTTGATGATCACCGAATGGCCGGCAATGGATACGGCCACTTTCTTAGTTTTAACCTTCATCCCTCCCAGCAGGCTGCGGATGGATTCAACAATACTTGCCGAATCCATGAAGGCACCATCTACAATTGCTTCTGGAGGCAGAGGAACCATTCCGAAGTGTCTCAGCTTCGGGCCCTTCCTTTCTAGGTCAAGCTCCACCACTTTGATGGAACTCGACCCGATGTCCAGTCCGATTAACCCTTTTTTAGCAAAGATTCCCATGCTCACCTCCCCGCCGGAAAAACCTTTGTTCCCTTCCCGAAAAGCTGAAAAACTTTAATCTGGGGAGATTTTTTGTTCAAAATCCGTTCCCGCTCGTTAGGAACGAAGATGGATATCACTACAACCGTTGTAGTTCCAGGATGAACCGTTAGTTCCGAGGATTCTGCATAGATTTCATTATTCTTGGAATCGAGAAAACTGGTGACTAATCGATACTCCTGGGCAGAAACGACCTCATCAAAATAAACCTCGTTGGTGCCGCATTTGCCGTGAAGAAAAGCATATTCAAAATATCTTCCGGAATTTTCCTTCGTACTCGCGGGGGAGAGAGCAAGTTCCCCTAATGCTACCCTTACCTGGGTAGGGACTGTTACGCTTTCTTGCCCCCAGGTGAAGGCACGAGAAACTTTGACCCAGGGGAAAGGCTGCTCCCTATTGAATTGCTTTCCATCTTCCGTCTGCAAAAGGGCGACTCCTCGGGTGTTCGCCAGGATGACCAGTCGCCCTTCTTTAAGAGGTTGACTTTCTCCCCGCGATACGATTTCACTGGCTTCTTGTAACGCTTGTTCGGTAGGAACGGGAATCTCCGTGGAAAGAAATTGCACATCCATGATATTCTTTTCCAGTTCATTTTCCCCGATCTTGAACTGAAAATTAATTACTGAGACTGCCACGTGGAGACTCCGACCCACCCCCTTGCGAACTTCCCCCGTGATCAGAGCATGAATGCCGTTTTCCGGGTCCATCGTATTGATGCGACGCTGCAGGCGACTCAATCCCTGGGCGTCCAATTTCCCGATCATCTTGCAATTGTTCCAACGTAAATAGCGGCTAATTCTTTCTTGACTGATTACATCGAATTGATTCAGGTGGTAGAAGCGCCAGGCAATGTGACCGGCCAACTCTCTCCCGCCCTTGACTACGTTTCCTGCCCCGTCGGTAAAATCAAAAACGGCTACCCGGACAACAGGGCGGGTACGATAATGGAAGAATTTTTGGGCCAGAGCTGCCTCTAAGCCGGAAAGGAATTTTTCGGTGGCAATTTCCTGCTCGGTAACCAACCCCGTGGGACTTGAAACCTCTGCCGCCGCACATTCGAGAAGAATCCCAGAAGTCCCAGAAATTAAAGTCAGGAAGGCGATAAAGACTGCAATCTGTCTCATGATTGATCTCCCTCCCCTTTTCCCATTTTGTCCGATCTTCGCTCCACTTCGCAAGGATTTGTGTTGGCTTATCCGCTGAGATTCAATCGTGCAGAATGGCCTCAGGAAAAAGATTTCAAGCTTCGTCGGCGAAAATCTTTCTCTTTTCCGACAGCTTCAAACCCAGTGCCAAAATTATCTTCCTTTTTGTTTCCAGGCGGCATTTTTTCCCTTTCTCCACCCGATCGATTGTCAGGGGGGAAATCCTGGCCCGGCGCGATAGTTCGGCTTTGCTCAGCAAAAGTCTTTCTCTGTACTGTTTGAGAGAGTTCACTTTCACCTTAACCCCTTTGGGTTTTGGGGGCCTATAAAAATCTTTCTTATCAATGACGCAGGAGGTCCTGCAAAAATTGATCCTTCCTACCACCAATATATGAAATTGTCAATATTTTTTATTAATTGATTATAAAAGAGATTTAATTATGCATAATTATATTTATTTTTCCCATTTAAGTGACTGATTTTATAATATTTATTGAAATAACGCGTGGGAAGCAGTAAATTTACAAGTCTTCAGGTTCTTAGCCTTATGATTCGATGGGTCCCGACCCTCTCAGTCCCTTCCAGGGGCAGGTAGAGTACACGATTGAACATTTCTGCGCCGCTTTTCGGCTCTCTTGAGATCGTTTTGAAGAATATGCCCACCGACAGGGTGTTTTTCAGGAGGCGGTAGGAAATGCTTTACATGGAAAAGGCAAAATGCGCTCGAGAAACTCCGTCATCGGCCAAGTCCGGTCACTCGAATTGGTAGATGATCTCCCCTTTTTTGACCAGCCCCAGTTCCTCTCGGGCAATCTTTTCAACTTCTTTTTGATTATTACGCATCCGATTGACCTGCTCGCTGAGCTTTCGGTTTTCTTCACGTAGGCGAGCATTGGCCGCCTGGATCCTCGTCTGCTCTACCTTTAATTGATAAATATGCATGAGACCCCGTTCGCCAAAGATGGTTAGCAAAAACATCCCTGCGATGAAAATCGCCAAGAGCAATAAATATTTCTTCTGGATGGTACCGAAGAAGCGCATAGAAAGCACGAGTCTCCCCTAAAAAGGATATACAATTCTTATCCGATTGTAAAGAATTTTCCCTCAGGTTTTTTTCACAAAAATCTCCCTCCCGATGTCTTCATCAAAGGCCAGTGTTGTCTCCCCGATTTCTAACACCAAGGAGGGGCGCTTCTGGGCCAATCTCAAGACAGACCCGGGGATCAAACCCAGCGAACTCAAACGTTCCAACCGGGACCGAGACTTGGGAGTAATGAAGACCACTCGACCCTCCTCGCCCGGTTTCAAGTCGGAGAGCGGCAGGACTAACGGTTCTATTTCTCTCTTGAATCTGGCGCAACAAGGACCGCGGGGAATGGGTTTCCCATGGGGGCAAATGGGAGGATGTCCCAGAAACGTGCAAACGCTGTCCATTACTTGGGAGCTGAGGATGTGTTCGAACTGGCAGGCACTCGACTCCACGTGACTCTCTTCGAGCTCGAACACTTCGGAGAGCAGGCGCTCAGCTAAGCGATGCCGGCGAATGATCTGCTCTGCGCGTCTCTCCCCTTCGTTTGAAAAGACTACCTGATTCCCTTGAAGAGAGATCCATCCGTCGCGCTCCATTTCCAAGAGGAGGCGTTCAGACTCTTCATCTTCTATTGCCCGAAGAAGATCGTCAACGCTAACCTGACCCATCTCTCGCATCGTCCAGAGAAGCTCCAAGATCTCCTCCTGCTGATAGGATTCACTCTTGCCTCCGGTTCCCCCCTCTCCCCACTCATTTCTTCTCCGCTCTTGACTTAATCTCCCCGATTCCTTATTCATCAGCCGATCTCCCTCCCTGTTCTCTTCCTTTTCAAAATCCTTTTCAGAAAACGGAACCTCTCTGGCTCCTCGACGAACTGGTAATGGCAGCGGGGACAGCAGAGCAGTGCACAGGCCTTGCCAAACGAGCACCGCCCCCGACATTCATGGGTCTCTTTCTGGAATATGTTCCCACAAAGGGGACAGCGGAGGGGATTCACTCTTTTATCGTTCATAAACTCACTCTCAAGGCATGGAGCAGGTAATTCAGCCCCCCGCCCACAAAGAAAGCAAAGGGGAAGATGAAGCCAGCCATCGCCAAAGCTTGCCCTAGCCCTCGCTCTTTGATGATCATGAAAAAATTGGCCAGACAGGGAACGAAGAGGGTGATGGTTACCAGGCTCACTACGATTTGAACCGGGTTTAGCTCCCCGGCTTTGGCCATGACGAATAGGCCAGCGGCACCGTAATCCCGGCGCAGGAACCCGAGGAGGAAAGCCTCGGTGGTCTTGGCCGGCAAACCAAGAAATCGAACTACCAGGGGTTCGGCCAGATCCTGCATGGCCTTGAGCAAGCCCAGATGGTCGGAGGCAAACAGGAGGAAGGTACCTAAAAGGAACAGCGGAACGGCTTCCTTCAGGAACCACTCCAGGCGAGCGAAGGTTTTCATCAGGATATTGTCAAACCTGGGAATCCGCAGCGGAGGGACCTCCAGAATAAAATCAGCTTGCTCCCCGGGGATGAGTTTCGAGGCTAAGAGGCCCACAAAAATCATGCTCCCCATTACGACGAGCCCCCAGAGAACCACCGCCTTCAAAGACAATCCCGCAAACATACCCACCATCACCCCGATTTGGGCCGAGCAGGGAATGCCCAAGGCGAGAAGCAAAGTGACCAAGATTCGCTCCTTCTTTGTCTCCAACACTCGGGCAGTAAGCGTAGCCATGGTATCACACCCCAGGCCAAGAACCATGGGAAGAACCGCCTTGCCGTTCAGCCCTATAACCCGAAAGAAACGGTTGACCATCACGGCCAGGCGGGGAAGGTAGCCTGAATCCTCCAATAACCCAAAGGCGAAGAAAAAGGTTCCAACAATGGGCAGGACGATGGCAATGGCATATGTGACTCCCATGGTAACCAGTCCATAGGGACCGACGAGAAAATCCTGAAATAGCTTCCATGGGAAAAGATATTCCACGGCCCGTGTTGCTGTCGGATTGATGCCCTTTCCGAAGACTACCTTCTGCATAAAATCTACCCCCATCCCCGCACCAAAATCTCCCACAAACTTGTACATTCCGTAGAGTACAAAAAGAAGAATCGGCATGCCCCCGACGGGATGAGTAGTCAGGTTGCTCAGGGTCAAGGTCGCCATTCCCCGGCTGCGCATTTCTTTCCGGAAGATCTTTTCCAAGAAGTGGTCCACAGTATTCAGGCGTTTCTGGTTGATTAAAAATCCTATTGGCTCCCGGTGCTGCGCCTGCAATCGGCGGCAGATGGCCTCGATCTTTTGAATGGCCTGCTCGCTAAGCCGGCCATGAATCCACTCCTTCAGACTCTCGTCGCCCGCCAAGAGCATGAGAGCCAGCGCCCTCTTTCCCCTCTGCTTGTCTGGCAGGAGCTTCTCGATTTCTCCAATTCCCTCCTCAATCTCTGGACTTAAGGTTGGGCGCACCCGGGGGGGGCTATTTCCCTCCAGGCTCTTGGCAATGCCTTCCAATCCCTTCCGGCGGGTGGCCACAGTGGAGAGCACTGGAATTCCCAACAGCCTGGAAAGGCTCTGGTGGTCGATAGAGATCCCCCGCTCCTTCGCCTCATCCGCCATGTTCAAGACCAGGACGACCGGCTTCTCCATCTCGGCAAGCTGGGTGGTAATCATCAATCCGCGGCGGAGGTTCTTGGCATCGCAGACCTGGACGATCTTCAGATCCCCTTCTTCTAAAAGAATATCCCGGGTCACCCGTTCATCCTCCGACATGGGAATGAGGCTGTTGATTCCCGGTGTGTCTATGACCAACCTCCTCCGTCCGCCCATTTTGGAGTTTCCCAGGGTAATTTCTACCGTCGTTCCCGGGTAATTGGAGACGGTGACGTACTGGCCGGTCAACCATCCAAAAATGACGCTCTTGCCCACGTTGGGGTTACCCACAAGGGCAACTCTTTCGATCGTTTCAGCGGTTGAGAACTGGCTTCTGGAGGGCTTACTCATCCCCTACTTTCCTTCCCCTCTTTTTGCCATCTCCCTCCCCCTTGGGGACGCAGGCGGAACAGTAACCATAAAGTTCCAATTTATGGGTGGAGATCCGAAAGCCCTTTTGGCGGGCGATGCGCGATTGCAAGGCTTCGATGCGTTCACTCTCGAACTCTACGATTTTACCGCAGGCCAGGCAGATCAGGTGGTCGTGGTGCCCTCCCGCGGCGCAACGCTCAAAACGGGACATCCCGTCGCCAAACTGGCGTAAGGAGGCCAATCCACTCTGGGCCATCAATTTTAATGTGCGGTAGACCGTGGCATATCCGATCCGCGGGTTGCTTTGGCGGACCCGCCGGTAAATCTCCTCGATGCTCAGGTGGGGGTCAGACTCCAAAAACACCCGCAGGATCTCATCCCGCTGTCGGGTTGATTTGAGCCCGCGGTCCTTCAGAACCTGTTGAAATTGCAGTGGAGGTTGTTTTCCCATGGATTACTTAAATGATTTTGAATTTCGTTTTCAAAATATCATAACTCCCGGTCGCTGTCAAGGAAAATCAATGGGCCCAGCAAAAGTAAAAATAGGGAAGGGGAACGGGCCCCCCGGACCCTCTCCCAGGGGGGCTGGCCAAAGCAAGAGATGAGATAAGGGGCAGGGGTTGAAAAGCCCCGATCCAGCAAAGCGGAAAGCGAAGCATCGTTCCGATCCGCATCCCCCTGATGGGGGGCCAATCGGAACGTGCTTCAGGAATTCCTTGTTTTTCCGGGTGCTACTTTTTCAGGAGAAGATTATGTTCCGCCAGAAGTTTCTTGAAGATTTCCGTCTCCTCGGAGATGTACCGAATGGACTGTTGGCTATTCAGCTTCATGGGCACGAATCCCGCTTTGACGATCTTGGACTGATATCCCTCCATGTTCACGGTTTCCAAGAAGGCCTTCTCCAGTTTGGTGGTAATGTCCGGGTGGGTATTTTTCGGCACGGCTACTCCGCGATCGATGCGCGGGTAGAATTTCATCCCTTGCTCCTGGAAAGTCGGAACGTTTGAAAGAACTTCCATGCGCTTGTCTGTTCCAATGGCCAAGACCTTCATCTGAGTTTCATAACTCACCAGGTCGGAAGAATTCCCCCAGATCGCTTCTACGTGCCCTCCCAGCAGGGCCGTCACCTGGGGGGCCGCCCCGGTGAAGGTTACCAGGGTTAGCTTGGTATCCGTTAACTTCATGAATTGGAGTGAGGCCATATGGTGGCCGGAAAGCTTCCCAGAGATTCCTATCGTGATTTTTGCGGGGTTCGCTTTGGCGAATTCGATGAACTCCTTCAGGCTGTTGATTTTCGACTCTTTCTTCACAGCCAGTCCGATGGGAGTTGATTCAAAGATGCATAAAGGTTTCAAATCCTCGGTCTTAAAGGCCGCGTCTTTCTGGGAAAGAGGCTGGAGGATAATGTGGGGAATATTGATCCCGCATAGGGTATATCCATCGGGTTTGGCCGCAGCAAACTTCGTCCAGGCCAGCGCCCCCCCAGCCCCGGGCATATAGTTGACCACGATGGGTACTCCGAGAATCTTTTCCAGGTAGGGTTGCTGGAGACGAGCTTCTACATCCGACTGCCCTCCGGGATTGAAGGGGATGATATAGGTGATTGGACCTTTGGGAAATTCTGCTGCCCGGCAAACTAAGCCAGTCGATAAAGCAAAAGAAAGGAGCACCGCTCCGATGACCCACCAAAGTCTAAACGATGATTTCATCGCCCACCTCCTTAAAAAGGTTAGCTACTTCTTGGCCGGCATTAACTCAAAGTCGTTGATCAATTTCGTGATCAGCCGGGTCTCCTCTTCCAGGTACTTCTGTGATTCGACGATGCCCATGACCTGAGGCACGAAGCCGGCTTGCTCCATCTTGGCCTTGAATTCCGGCTTCGAGGTCGTGTCCAAAAAAGCCTTCTCCAGACGTTTCTGGGTATCCGCCGGAATCGCCCGAGGTCCCATGGCCCCCCGGGCAATGCGTGGGTACATTTTCACCCCCAGTTCCTCGAAGGTTGGGACCCCGGGAAGCTGCGGCATGCGTTGAGCGGATCCGATCGCCAGCACTTTGATCTGCTCCCGGCTGCTAACCATCAAGGTCGAATTGGTGAAGGCGGCATCGATGTGGCCTCCCATGATGGCTGTTTGAACCTGGGACGTTCCCGTAAAGGTCACGTAATTCACCTTCACCCCGGTCATTTTCATAAACTGCAGGGTAGCGAAATGGTGGCCGGTGAACTTGCCCACTCCACCACAAGAAACCTTGCCGGGGTTAGCTTTGGCATACTCGATAAACTCTTTGACCGTGTTGACTTTGAAGTCCTTTTTTACGGCCAAGCCGATCGGAGTGTATTCGACGATGGAAAGAATGACGAAATCCTCAGGCTTAAAGGCGACATCCTTCATGAACATTGGCTGGAGGATGATGTGGGGGATGCTGAACCCTCCGATGTTGTATCCGTCGGGTTTCGCCGCGGCTAGCTTCGACCAGCAAAGGGCTCCCCCCGCTCCGGGTAAGTAATTGATCACGAAGGGAACCCCCAGGTTTTTCTCCAGGTAGGGCTGCATAGCCCGGGCAGCGATGTCCACTTCCCCTCCGGGATTGAAGGGGTTCATATAGTTAAGGGGCCCCTTGGGGAAATCCTGGGCCCCCGCGCCCCCGGTAAGGAGCAAAAACATCACTACAGCAAGAAACATCCATTTCCATTTTTTCATTTCCCGTTTCTTCATCATCCATCTCCCTTCTTTTATTAAACTTCTTCTCCTTCAACTTTCTCCTGTAACTTTTTACGCCGTTTCCCGATCCAGGGCACAAGGGGAGAAATCAGCAGCGCCAGGGTGATAAGGATGAAGATCGCCGAGATCGGGTGGGTGAGGAAAATCATCGGGCTTCCCTGAGAGATAACCAGAGCCAGACGCAGATTATTCTCCATCATCGGTCCAATCACGATGGCGAGGACCAACGGGGCCATCTCAAACTGAAACTTCCTAGCCAGGTACCCGAAAACCCCGAACCCGATCATCAGGGCGATTTCAACCAGGCTATAATTCAAACTGTACACCCCGATTAAACAAAAGAGCAGGATTAGGGGGAAGAGGATGGGGTAGGGAACTTTTAAAACCTGTACCCAGAGCCCGATCAGGGGAAGGTTGAGAACGAGGAGCATCGCATTGCCCAGATACATGCTCATGACCGTGCCCCAGAACAAATCTGCATGTTTGGTGATGATCATGGGCCCAGGTTGAATGCCATGAATCATGAAGGCCCCCAGGAGAATGGCAACGACAGAATTCACCGGGATGCCCAGGGTGAAGAGAGGAATGAAGGCTCCCCCCGTAGCAGAATTGTTTGCCGCCTCCGGACCGGCAACTCCCTCGATCACGCCCGTCCCAAACTTCTCTGGGTGCTTGGAAAGCTTCTTCTCGATGGCATACGAACTGAAGGCGGAGATCACCGGGGCAGGCCCTGGGAGGATACCGATAAAGAAGCCCAGCACAGACCCGCGCATAATCGGCCAGAATGAATCCTTCCAATCCTGGAGGTTGGGCAGGAGGTTTTTTACTTTGGCGCTGATTACTTCCTGTTTCATCGCTTGCTCCACGTTGGCAATGACTTCAGCGACGCCGAAGAGGCCCATGATGGCCGGAATCAGGCCCACCCCATCGCTGAGCTCCAGGATACCAAAGGTCAGGCGCTGAGTCCCGGAAATGGCATCCATACCGATGGTGCTGAGGAGCAATCCAAAGATGAACATCATCAAGGCCTTAAGGATGGATCCCGAGGCCAGATAAATGAGGATGATAATGCCGAGAAGCATCAAACTGAAGTATTCAGGCGGCCCGAAGGCTAAGGCAAACTTGGCCAAGGGGGGAGCCACCAGCATGAGGCCGATGACCGACACTGTGCCGGCGATGAATGAGCCAAAGGCAGCAATTCCCAGAGCCGGGCCGGCCCGACCCTTCAGGGCCATCTGATGCCCGTCGAGACAGGTGATCACCGAGGCCGCTTCTCCCGGGATATTCACCAGAATGGAAGTGGTGGACCCACCGTACATCGCTCCGTAGTAGATTCCGGCGAGCATGATGATGGCCGAGACCGGGGAGACGTGGAAGGTATTCGGGAGCAGCAAAGCGATGGCCGCCGTGGGACCGAGGCCGGGAAGCACGCCCACGAGCGTTCCCATGAGGACGCCAATGAAACAGAAGAGAAGATTGATGGGCTGAAAGAGGATTTGGGCGCCCAGGGCAATATGGTTCAATATCTCCATATTTCAATCAGAACCCAAGAAATCCCTTTGGTAGCTGCGTCTCCAGAAAGTTGATGAAGAGCAGGCGGGCGATTACGGAGCCAAGGACTGCTACGAGCAACGTCCGCATCCAAGCCTGGGGGAAGATGAATTTGACGAGAAACGCTAAAAAAAGAAATGTTGTGAGCGTAAATCCAAGAGGGGTCAGGAGCAAGTTATAGGCAATCAGCGACAGGAAGGTCGCCAGCACCCTTATCCAAGAGTCAGTCTGCGGAAAGAAAGAAGGCTTGGCAGTCCAGACCTTTCGCCCATAAGTTCCGAATAAGAGGGCCACAGCCATGGCCGTCAAGGTTACGCCAGCCCAGAAGGGCAGGAAGCCTGGGCCGGGCTCGCTCCACGTCCCGATCTCCACGGAACGGGCATAGAGGGCAAAGAAAACGCCGACCCCCAGGAAGAAAAGGCCGGCGATCCGGTTATAGGTTTTCATGGCAGAATTCTTTTCGCAATCACTTGCCTCTGCAGGATGAAAAATTTTCGCATAAGGAGGGTTCTTTGTCAAAAACATCGGAAAATGGGCAACAGACGGTACTCTTTCCCCCTTTTCTCGTATAAGAAAACATGAGTGGGTTCTTCATTGGGCGATCTCCGTCTGCAGATTGTTAAGTCCGGTAGATCTCTGGATTGAGAAGGTTGGGTGGAGTCTGACCACGAAGTACGGCCAGAATATTGTTCACCGCCACGAAAGCCATCTTTTCCCGCGTTTCCATGGTGGCGCTGCCAACATGGGGAAGGAGCAAAGTGTTTTCCATGGAAAGGAGTTCAGGAGATACCTTGGGTTCTTTTTCAAAAACATCCAGCCCAGCCCCAGCGATGGCTCCCGACCTCAAGGCTTCAACCAGGGCTTCCTCATCGACCACCGGACCTCGGGAGGCATTGATCAGGAAGGCGTTTTTCTTCATCAAGCGCAACTCTTCCCGGCCAATCAGGTGGGTCGTCTCCGGAGACAGGGGAATGTGCAGGGTGACGAAGTCGGATTCTTGCAGAAGATCTCCCAACGGAACAAACTTCGCCTGGCACCGCTCTTCGACGCCCCGATCGGCTGGGCGGACATCTGCATAGAGGATTCTCATACGGAAGCCCAGCCCCCGCTGAGCAACGGCTGACCCAATTCTTCCCAGACCGATGATCCCCAAAGTCTTCCCATAAACATCGCTTCCTGTAAAGAGGTTGGGCTTCCATTCAACCCACTTCCCCGCCCGGACAAAGCGGTCGCCTTCGGCAAGACGTCGGGCAACCCCTAAAATCAAAGCAAAGGTTAAGTCGGCCGTTGTCTCTGTGAGGACGTCGGGCGTGTTCGTTACCGCGATCTTTAAGCTGGTGGCCGTGGATAAATCGATATTGTTAAACCCCACAGCGTAATTGGCCACGATTTTCAGGTCCTTCCCGGTTTCCAGGATTTTGGCCGAAATCAGGTCGGATCCCATGGGGAGCAAAGCCAATTTCCCGGGAATCTGGCCGAGGATTTCCTCTTCCTTCATGGCCCGATCTTCCAAATGGATGGCAACTTGGGCATGTTCTTTCAAAATACTCAAAGCTTTCTCAGGAATGATTCTCGTTACCAACACCCTGTTTTTCAATTCCTCTCCTCCCCCCACGGCCATTGAATTTTCCACCCAAGCAAGTTTTGGCTCCGTAGCTTCCGCGCGTAGTCGCCATGATTAGGCCGGCCCCCGCCCCAGCAGGAAGGAGGCCATCCCTCGCTTCCTTTTCCCTCCATTCCTATCCCGTAAGTTTTTAGCGAACTCCAGTCTCCCTGAAAGCCTCTTTTTTCATTTCGATTCCATAGCTCTTAATCTTCCGGTGCAGGTTGCTCCGTTCGATCCCGATAACCTCCGCCGTCTTGGAGATATTGTCTTCATTCTCCATAAGCTTTTGCATGATGAAACGCTTTTCAAATTCCCGCCGGGCATCTTTTAGCAAGTTATATTCCAGGAATGACAACTCCGGCTGGACCTTGCCTTCTTCCCGGATCGGATCGGGAATGTCTTTGGCCTCGATGACCGGACCCCGGGTCATGATCACTAACCGCTCGATGAGGTTCTTCAGCTCCCTGACATTACCCGGCCAGGCGTAGGAGACCAACAGGCTCATGACCTCCGGTGAAACATTTTTTAATTCTTTATGATTTTCCAGACAGTACTCTTTGATGAAATATTCCACCAGGACGGGGATATCCTTTTTCCTCCTTCTCAAGGGGGGTACTTCTAAAGGAATCACATTCAGTCGATAGTAGAGATCTTCCCGAAATCTGCCCTGCTGCATTTCTTCCTTAAGGTCCCGGTTCGTGGCGGCGATTACCCGGACGTCCACAAAGATCACCTCCGCCCCTCCTACGCGTTCAAACTTTTGCTCTTGCAGGATCCGCAGGATTTTTGCCTGAGTCTTGAGGCTCATGTCGGCGATCTCGTCCAAAAAAATCGTCCCTTCATTGGCTAAATCGAATTTCCCCCTTCGTTTGGTGAGGGCACCCGTAAAAGAACCTTTCTCGTGGCCAAAGAGTTCACTTTCGA